>Ga0105047_10007237_pt1 | contig 18738 bp, 16 predicted proteins | sample MAT04_FD_78384 | JGI IMG/M metagenome (GOLD analysis project Ga0105047, IMG submission 78384) | Freshwater microbial communities from Lake Fryxell liftoff mats and glacier meltwater in Antarctica - MAT-04 (megahit assembly) | ecosystem: Environmental > Aquatic > Freshwater > Ice > Liftoff... | reverse complement strand
GGCGCGGGCGCGGGCGCGGGCGCGGGCGATGGCGATAGCGGAGTGGGCACTGCCTGCGCTGCTGTCGCTTGCAGCGGTGCTGGCGGTGCTGGCGCAAAGGCATGCGCCGCCGGGGCGGCGGGCGAGGCACCTCGCGCGGCGGCCATGGCCGTCGTCGTGGTCGCTGCCGCAGTCGTGGTCGGCGCTGTCGACGCAGCACGCTGCACCAGGGCATCGGCGCGTGCCAGCAGGTCGTCGCGCACTTCGCGCTGCACTTCGTCGCGGACCTCGGCGCGCAATTCCTCCTTCAGCTCGGCCCGCAGGCGCTGCAGGGCTTGCGAGGTCTCGCCGCGCGCGGGCTGGCGCGTGGATTCGCGTGTCGCAGCGGACGCGGCAGCGCGTGGCGGCGCGGCCGGCGCGGCCGGCACCACAGGCATCACGCCGGCGCGCGTGCGCGCCTCGCGGATCAGCACGTCGGCCCGTACCCGCGGCAACAGGCCGCGCTGCACCAGCGCCTCGATCAGGGCCTCGGCCTGGGCCAGTTCGGCCGGCGCCGCGATCGAAGCCGCCGTCTGCGCCTGCAAGGGCAAGGGCAGGCCGGCGGCCGCACCCAAAGCCAGGCAAAGCGCGCCCAGGCCGGCACGCGATCGAGGACGGGCATGGGGACGAAAGCGAGAACGGGAACAGGGGGCGAGAGTCATCCGATCATCCGGTTCGAGACCTGCACGCGCAGCGGTTGCGGCAGGCGTTCGGGCGGCGCTGTGGCGGTGCCCGGAAAGCGCAGCAGTGCCGCCCGCAGCGCTTCGTCCACCAGCGGGTCGCCGGTGCTGCCTATCAGTTCGGCGCGGGCCACGCGGCCATCGGCCTGCAGCCAGACGTTGACCTGCAGACGCCAGTCGCTGCGGCGCAGATCTCGCTCGCGCTGCAGATGCTCGTTCAGCGACCGTGCCGCCGCACTGGCGTAAGCCGCAGCAGCCAGCCGGCTGCCGCCGACCGTGGCCTCGGCGGCGTTGCCGATGGCCTGGCCGCGATAGTCCTGCGTCACGTTGCCCGAACTCAGCCCACCGCCGGCGCCTGCACCCGGCGCCTCGTCGGTCTTCAGGGTCTGGGCCTGTGGCGTCTCGGCCGGCCGGGCCTCGGCCGGGGCCGGCTTGTCGGCCGCCTTGGGCGGCGGTCTGTCCTCGGGCTTGGGCGGTGGCGGTGGCGGGGGCGGTGTGTCGGGCAGCAGACGCACGGTCTGCACCTTGCGTTCACGCGGCGGCTCTTCGCTGCAGGCGACCAGTGCGCAACACATCACGCCGACCAGGAGTTGCAACTTCATCACCCGCAGCCCTAAAAGCCGATGCGGCCGGTGGCCAGGCTCATCGACACTTCGGCCTCGTTGGCCAGGTCGATCATGCTGACCACACGGTGGTAGCGCGACTGCCCGTCGCCCTGGATCACGACCGTGCTCCTGGCGTTGCGCGCACGGATGGCGCGCAACTCCGTCAGCACCTCGGCGTCGGTGCGCGGCGTGCCGTCCAGCCGCGCCGTGCCGTCGGGGTCGATGCGCAGCACATGCACCGGATTGTTTTCGGTGCTGGGCGTGGCCGAGGGCTTGGGCAGGGCTACCGCAATGCCCTGCACCGAGGCCGTGGTCATCAGGATGAAGACGACCAGCAGCACGTAGGCCAGGTCGAGCATGGGCGTGACATTGATCGTGTCGTAAGGGGTGGCGTCCTGCTGCACTTTCATGACGGTGTCCCTGGAACTCAGCGCGAGCGTTGCGTGACCAGGCCGATTTCGGTGATGTCCAGCTTCTTCACCGCCGCCAGCACCGAAATGACCTTCTCGTACGGCGCTTCGGCGTCGCCCTTCAGCACCACCGGCAGGTTCGGGTTGGCGGCCTTGTACTGGGCCAGCAGCCCGGTCAGCTGTTCGAGCGTGACGGGGTAGGCGTCGAGGTAGAGCGTGCCGTCGGCGGTGATGGTGACGGCCCGCGTCTGCGGCTTTGCCAGGTTGCCCGCCGCCCGCGTTTCTGGCGCATTGACACGCACCCCCTGCACCGAAGCCGTGGTCATGATGATGAAGATGACCAGCAGCACATACGCCAAGTCCAGCATCGGCGTGATGTTGATGTCGTCATAGGGCTCGTTGTCGCCCTTGATGTCCGCCGACATGCTCAGCGCTGCCCGTAGCGCTCGGCGACGCGGGTCACGAACTCGTCGACGAAGATCTGCATGTCGGCCGAGATGTTCTTGATGCGCGAGGCCAGATAGTTGTAGCCGAACAGCGCCGGGATGGCGACCGCCAGCCCGGCCACCGTGGCCAGCAGCGCAGCGGCGATGCCGGGCGCGATGGCATTGACGTTGACGTCGCCGGCCTGAGCAATGGCCGCGAAGGTGATCATCACGCCCACCACCGTGCCCAGCAGACCGAGAAAGGGCCCGCCGGAGATGGCGATCGTCAGCAGCACCATCAGCGAATTCAGCCGTTGGCTCTCGCGCACCATGTCGGCATCCACCGCCGCCTTGACGGCGTCCATCGATGCTCCGGACAGCGGCAGCGCGCCGGCCTCGCCGATACCGCGCTGGCGCAACTGCGCGATGCCGGCGTCATACAGCCGCGCCAACGGAGAGCTGGCGTGGACCTGGGCACCTTGCGCCAGCATCGGGTCGGCGCTGGCGCGAAAGCCGAGCAGAAAACCGCGGTTGCCGCGGTCGACGCGCTGCACCAGCACCGTCTTGTCGATCATGACCCAGATCGCTATCACCAGCATCACGCCGCACAGCCCGATCACGACCCAGGCGTCGATGGTCAGGTTCTTGACCAGGATGCCGATGTAGCCGCCCTGAGCGCCATCGCCGTCCTCGCTGACCTGGCCTTCACGCTGCAGCATGCTGGCCACCAACTTGGCGTCAGCGCCTTGCGCGGCGCGGTTGAACTTCATCCAGTCGGCACTGCGCAGCGTGCCGGACAGCTGCAACTCGTCGATCAGCCCGGCATAGCCGGCGCCCAGACGCAGTGCGCCCTCGATGGCGGGCGCGGCCGGGGCCAGATCGGCCTGCGCGGCCTGCGTGCCGTCGACGTACAGCGTCAAGCGGCCCGCGCCCACCGTCAGCCCGATGTGGACCCAGGCCGAAGGCGGCAGCGCCCCGCCTTCGATGCGCTGACGGCCGAGGCCGGCGACGACCTTGCCCGATGCGTCCAGGCCGACCGTCAGCGGGCCCTGCGCGAACAGGGTACCGCCCAGCAGCGCCGGTCGCGCCCACAGGCTCAGGCTGAAGGGCGCGCCCGCTGCAGCGCGCAGCCGATCGGCGGGCGCAAGCTCGAGCCCCGCCCCGGCGTCGAAGCGCGCGCTCTGGCCGATCATGCCGTTGGGCTCGATGGCGAAGGTCGGTGCCGTCGGTGCCGCTGGCGCGGTCGGCGCGGTCGTTGACGTCGTTGACGTCAACAGTGCGCCGCCCGCGTCACGCATCGCGCCGTTGGGGTCGTCGAAACGCAAGGTGAGCAGGGCCCCGCTGTCGACCACCGGCGTCTGCGGTTCGGCAGCGACGCCCTCGGCCGCCGCATAGACGCGCAACAGGTTGGTGTCGGTGCCCGGCGCCACCGTCGGCACGGCCACCCACAGCACAGCCAGTTCGGCCACGGCGTCATAACGCTCGACCTGAAAGCGCAGCGGCGTCTTGTCGTCGGCGGCCAGCACGCGCAGGTCGCTGCCGTCGGTGCGGGCGTCGAGAAAGTCGAAGTTGCCGGAATGCAGGCGCACCGGCACCGCCACGCCGCTGAGCGCCTCGCTGATCGGCACGCCGGCCTGGCTGGTGTTGAGCACGACCTGCGTGCGCAGCTTGTAGCTTTCGTTCCACCAGGCGGCCACGGGCGTGGCCACCGCCAGGCTCAGCAGCAGCAGAAGGGCCGGGCGCGTGAACCATGCCAGGGGCCTCACAGCAGGCTCCGGGTCATCGCGCACGCCACGGCCTGGGCCCGGTTGGCAGCGCCCAGTTTGCGCAGGATCTTCTGGACATGGTTCTTAACGGTCAGTGCACTGATGTCGAGTTGCAGGGCGATTTCGGCATTGCTTTTGCCCTCGCGCACCCAGCCCAGGATCTGGCGTTCACGTTCGGTGATGGGCGAGATCTCGCGCTCGGTGGCTGCCGGCTTGATGGCAGGCGCCAGCCCCATTTCGCGTTCGGTCGCCTGCACGCGGACATAGGTGGCGTGCAGGTGCGGCAGCACCAGTTCCAGCGCCTGGCGATGGCCGGGGTCCCAGCGGCGGCCGAGTGCGGCGAAGATGAAAACGCTCTCCAGCTCGGCTGGCCGCTGCGGTCGCGCAACGCCATGCACCAGCAGTTCCTTCACGTCGGCACGGCGCAGGGCCTCGGCCTGGGTCTCGGACACCGCCGGCGGCAGGCGGTCGAGTTCGATCACGACCGCACGCCCGACCGCAGCGATCCAACGGTCCACCGCCACGCGCGACAGCGCCGCGCTGGCCGTCTCGAAGGCATCGAGCAGCGGTGGCGCGAGGGCGACGTTCTGGAAACTCTCGAACTCCAGTTCTCGCCGGCGCCGCTGGTAGGCCGCGCACACCAGCAGCTCGTGCGGGATCAGCGGGTGCAGATAACTTTGGGCCCAGACGAAAAACTGGGAGCGTCGCTGCACGGCCGCAGCCGTCTGGATCAGGCGCATCACACCCTCGCCATGCCTGCCCCCAGGCAGGTCGAAGTCTGGCTCGGTGTGGAGGTTCTGGGACGACACGACGAGTTCCACGGGGACGGAGGCAGCAGGAAAGGGGCGGACGCTACGGATGCGGGGTGACGGTGCGCTGTGCTGTCGGGTCGATAACGTGAGCCGAACGGCTCATCGGACATACCGGCCCCTGGCGCCGTGCGCTGGTGCACCCGCTAAGCAGCTGCCGCAAGTTAGACGCGGAATGTGAAGACCGCAGGTCAGGACGGCGACAGAGCTGCGACAGTCGCAAGACAGTCCCAAGACAGTCGCAAGGCAGTCGCAGGAAAGACGCGGGAAAGCCCCGGACGCGCAGAGCAATGGGCGCACAGCCGGGCGGGGCTGCAGCAGACCTTGTGCGCAGGGACCGGAATGAGCCGAACGGCTCATGCGCGCCGATTGGCGCTGCCTCTGCGGCGCGTCGCAGACGGCATTGCGGCGCACTGAAACAGCCTCGGAAGTGTCACCGCCTCTGCCTATCGTGTCGGCGGCGAGTCATGCGCCCGCCTGCCATGGCGGGCCTCGCGATCCCGTTGGTGATCGTGAGCGTGATCGTCCTTGCTGCCCCTGCCTCTGTTGTCACCCTGCGCCCATGTCCCGCCCATCCCGCGCCCCTGCCTGGCCGTCCCCGCCTGCCACGTCCGCCACGTCAGCGTGCCCGCTGCGGCGACACGTCCATCGCGGTGGCCGCGTGGCGTTGCTGGCTGTCCTGGTGCTGTCGCTGGCGGCCTGCTCGGGCCCTGGCGACGGCACGACCGCGAGCCAGATCGTGGCCCGCGTCAACGGGCAGGAAATCTCGGTGCACCAGATCAACCAGCGCATGCAGGCCCTGCCACCGGGCACGGCGGCTTCGGCCGCCCAGGCGCAGGCGGGCGAAGTGCTGGAGCGGCTCATCAGCCAGGAAGTGGCGGTGCAGCAGGCGCTGGCGGCCAAGCTCGACCGCGAACCCCATGTGATGCAGGCGCTGACGGCCGCACGCCGCGAGGTGCTGGCCCGCGCCTGGCTGGACCGCGTGGCCGCCGGCGTCGAAGCGCCCGATGTCGCTGCGCTGCGCACCGTCTACGACGCGCAGCCTGATCGGTTTGCCGCGCGTCAGGTGTTCGACCTGCAGGAATTGCTGGTGCCGGTGACGCCTGCGCAGTTCGAGGCCCTGCGCCAGCGGGTGCAGACTGCACGCAGCGCCGAGGAGATCGGCGCCCACCTGCGGGCGCAAGGCCTGCCGTTGCAGGCGGCGCGCAGCACGGTGGCGTCTGACGCGGTGCCGCCTGCGCTGTTGCAGCGGCTGCTGGCGATGCGTGACGGGCAGGCGGTGCTGATGGGCGCACCGGGCGCCGCGCGCATCGTCGTGCGTGTGCGCGCGAAGCCGGCGCCGCTGAGCTTTGAGCAGGCCAGGCCGCGCCTGCAGCAGACGCTGCTGACGCAACGCCGCAACGAGACGCTGGTGGCGCGCCTGGACGAGGCCACGCGCGCGGCCGAAGTCGAGCGCCTCGGTGACTTTGCGGCGCCGGCTGTCGTGGCGGGTGCGAGTGCGGGTGCGGGTACGGCTGCGGCGGCAGACACCACCAAGTTAGCGACGCCGGTTGCCCCGGGCTCGACCGTGGCTGCACCCACCACGCGCGAATCGCCGGCCAGTCCCGAGGACATCCGCAAGGGACTGGCCGGCCTGCAATGAGCCCGAACCTCGACATCCGCGCCCGTTTCACCTGCGCCCGTTTCCTCTGCGCCCGTTCCACCCGCGCCGATTCGGCAACCACCCCGTGCTGAAGCAGCCATGACCGCAGCCCAGTTCCTGGCCATCCTGCGCGGCCGTTGGCGCATCGCCCTCGGTCTGCTGGCCGCGGCCATGGCCGTGGCGGTGGCGATTTCGCTTTTGCTGCCGCCGCGCTACGTGGCACGGGCCTCGGTCGTGATCGATGTCAAGGCCGCCGACCCCATCGCCGGCGGCAATTCGCCGGCCGTGCTGGCACCCAGCTACATGGCCACGCAGGTGGACATCATGGAAAGCGAGCGCGTGGCGCGGCAGGTGGTGCGGGCCTTGCAGCTCGACCAGGCCGAGGCCATGCGCAGCCAGTGGCAGCGCGAGACCGGGTCCCAGGGCGACTTCGAGTCCTGGCTGGCGCGGCTGTTGCAGCGCCGGCTGGAGGTGCGGCCGGTGCGCGAGTCGAACATCCTGGAGATCGAGTTCGCGTCCATCAACCCGCGCTTTTCTGCCACCGTGGCGAATGCCTTTGCGCAGGCCTATCTGGACACGGTGCTGGAACTGCGCGTTGAACCGGCTCGCCGGTATACCGAGTTCTTCGAGGACCGTTCGCGCCAGCTGCGCGAGCGACTGGAATCGGCCCAGGCCAAGCTGTCGGCCTTCCAGCGCAGCAAGGGCATCGTCGCCACCGACGAACGGCTGGACCAGGAGACTGCGCGCATCGGTGATCTGTCCACGCAACTGGTGGTGCTGCAGGCTGCCAGCGCCGACAGCCGCGGCCGGCAACTGGCCGCCGGCATCGCGCCCGAGGCGCTGCAGGACGTCATCAACCACCCGGTAGTGCAGGGCCTGCGCATCGAACTGGGGCGCCAGGAAGCGCGGCTGAAGGAGTTGTCGGCACGGCTGGGCGATGCCCACCCGACGCTGCTGGAGACCCGCATCGCGGTGGCCGAATTGAAAGAGCGCCTGCGGTCCGAGACCCAGCGCCTGTCGGCCAGCGTGGGCATCAACAGCATCCTCAGCGAGAGCCGCGAGGCGCAGGTCAAGTCGAGCCTGGACGCGCAGCGCGAAAGGGTGCTGCAGCTGAGGGGTGCGCGCGACGAGATGACGGTGCTGCAGCGCGACACCGAACTCGCGCAGCGCGCCTACGACGCGGTGTCGGCGCGCCTGACCCAGATGTCGCTGGAGAGCGACAGCGAGCAGACCAATGCCTCGCTGCTGGCGACCGCCACCGAACCGTCACGCGCCAGCTTTCCGAACTGGCCGCTGAACCTGCTGCTGGGTCTGGCCGCCGGACTGCTGCTGGGCATGCTGGGGGCGCTGGGGCGCGAGTCGGCCGACCGCAGGGTGCGTGCCGTCGAGGACGTGGCGCGCGAGCTGCAACTGCCGCTGCTGGGCGAGGTGCTGCCGCAGGGCCTGGACGCGCCGGCGGCGGTGGAACTGCTGCGCCCGCCCGGGCGCGCTGCGGCGCAAGGCGCATGAGGCCCGGAGGCCCTGGCATGGACAGCTTGAATATCAGCAAAGGCACCGGTACCGGGGTCGGCACCGGGACCGGCATCGCCGCCGACACCCAGCGCGCATCGCGCGACGGCCCCATCGGCGACCTGCTGAGCCAGGCGCGCGACCTGCAACCCGAACAGGTGCAACGCATCCTGGATCACCAGCGCGAACATGGCGTGCGCTTCGGTGAGGCGGCGGTGGCGCTGGGCCTGGCCGGGGCCGCCGACGTGGCGCGTGCGCTGTCGCAGCAGTTTCGTTATGCCACCGCCCGCCCGGGCTCGGCAGACGCAGCGGCGCTGTCGCCTGAACTGGTGGTGGCGCATGCCCCGTTCTCGCCGCAGGCCGAGGCTTTTCGCGGCATCCGCGCCCAGCTCAAATTGCGGCTGCGCGAGCGGCCGGGCCCGCCCACGGTGGCCGTGGTCAGTGCGGAACGCGGTGATGGGCGCAGTTATGTTGCGGCCAACCTGGCGGTGGCCTTCAGCCAGCTGGGCGGCCGCACGCTGCTGATCGACGCCGACCTGCGGCATCCGCGCCAGCATGCCTTGTTCGGCATCGCCACCGGCGCCAGTGCGGCAGGGGGGCTGGCGCACATGCTGTCGGGGCGCGACGACGCCCTGGGGGTCGAGGCGGTGGCCAGCCTGCCCAGCCTGTTCGTGCTGCCGGTGGGTGCCGTGCCGCCCAATCCGCTGGAACTGCTGGAGGGCGCGGTGCTGCGGCGGCTGCTGGACGATGTGCGCGGCAAGTTCGACCACGTCATCGTCGACACGCCGTCCGCCATCCAGGGCATGGACGGCGCGGTCACCGCGGCCGCGTGCGGGGCGGCATTGCTGGTGCTGCGGCCCGACACCAGCCGCCTGGTACCAGCGCAGGACCTGCGTGCGGCGGTGACGGCGGGTGGCGCACTCACCGTCGGTGCGGTCTTCAACCGGCCCGGTGCCGGCCGGCGCTGAGCGGGTGATCGGCGTGGCGATGCAACCGACTCTCGATCCCGCCATCGGCGCAGCACCGCTGGCCGCTGGGGACACTGGGACCAGCGCTGTCAGCGCAAACAACGGTCTCAGCGGCCTCAGCGGCCTCAGCGGCCTCAACGCCGTCCTGCGCGCACTGCGGGCCGGTGCCGCAACGCCGCTGTTGGCACTGGCCCTGCTGACGCTCGGCTCGCTGTGGACGTTGACGCAGCAGGTTTGGAGGCACGAGGAACAGAGCCACGGCCCGGTCATCCTGGCGGTGGCCGCCTGGCTGCTGTGGCAACACCGCGCGCGTCTGGCGGCGCTGCCACCGGTGGCGCTGCGCAGCACGGCCGGGGTGATGGCGCTGGCGCTGCTGGGGCTGGGGTGGGTGGCCTGGGTGGTGGGCCGATCGCAGGCCGTGCTGCAACTCGAAGCCCTGGGGCCCTGGCTCATCGGCGTCGGGCTGCTGCTGCAGCGCTGCGGCTTGCCGGGGCTGCGCATCGCCGCCCTGCCGCTGCTGGCGCTGTTGCTGGTGGTGCCGCTGCCCGGCCTGTGGGTGCAGGTGATCACGCTGCCGATGAAGATCGGCGTCTCGCACGTGGCCGAGTGGCTGCTGCACACCGCCGGCTACCCGGTGGCGCGCAACGGCGTGGTGCTGGCGGTGGACCAGTACCGCCTGCTGGTGGCCGATGCCTGCGCCGGCCTGGCGTCGATGTTCACGCTCGAGGCCATGGGCCTGCTGTACATGCAGTTGCGCGGCTCCGTGCCGCGCTGGCGCGACGTGCTGCTGGGGCTGCTGCTGGTGCCCATCGCGCTGACGGCCAATCTGGTGCGCGTGGTGGTGCTGGTGCTGGTCACCTTCCACTTCGGCGACGCCGCCGGGCGCGGCTTCCTGCACGGCGCGGCCGGGGTGGTGCTGTTCGGCGTCGCCATGGTGCTGATGCTGGCGGTGGACGGCCTGCTCGCGCGGCGCTGGCCGCAGACGCCGGGGGCGCGGTAATGAAGCTCGAACCTGGTCCCGGGCCTGAACCCGGCCCCGGACGCGGACCCGGGGCGGAGCGCCGTCAGCTGCTCTGCGCCGCCGGGCTGCTGGCGGCCTGGCCGGCCGCCATCGCGCTGCAACCCCGCCGGCGCACGGCCGACGTGCGCGGCGCCATCGACCTCGCCCAACAGGTGCCGACAAGCTTCGGGGCCTGGCGTCCCGACCCGAGCTTGCGCCCGGTCCTGCCCGACCCCGCCGCACAGGCGGCTATCGACCTCGTCTACACCCAGACCCTGGCGCGCACCTACGCCGGACCGCGCGGCGCGCGCGTGATGCTGTCCATCGCCTACGGCAACGACCAGGCTTCTGAAGCGACGGCCGTGCATCGCCCCGAGTTCTGCTACCGCACGCAGGGCTTCAGCGTCACCGATCTCGGCGTGCACCAGATGGCGCTCGGCGCCTCGGGCCTGGCGGTGCAGCGCCTGCAGGCACGCCTGGGCGGCCACATCGAGCCGATCACCTACTGGATCACCCTGGACGAGACCGCCACCTTGCCGGGCCTGGGCCGCAAGTGGCAGCAGATGCGCCACGGCCTGGCCGGATGGATCGCCGATGGCATGGTGGTGCGCATATCGACACTCGGTGTGGCCGAGGCGGCCGCGTTTGCCGTCCACGACCGCTTCGCCGCCGACCTGTTGGTCGCTCTGCCAGCGCCCATGCGCCCGCGCTATTTCGGACGCGGAGCGCTGGCGTGAGCGTGCTGCGTGCCAGCAGCCTGCTGATCGGCGAGCAGTGGGCACGCACGGCGCTGACGGCCGTGCTTTCGGTGTGGATCGCGGCGCGGCTGGGGCCGGCGGAGTTCGGGCTTTTGAACCTCGGCTCGGCACTGGCGGCGATGGGCTTCGTGCTGATGGGGCTGGGGCTGGACCTGCCGCTGCTGCTGCGCCTGGCGCGCGGCCGGCCGGCCGCCAGGGTGCTGCCCGTGGTGCTGGCCCTGCGCGGCGCTGCGGCGCTGCTGGCGCTGGTCCTGGCGGCGCTGTCGGCGCTGGCACTGCGCAGCGGCGATGGGGCCGCGCAGACGGTGCTGCTGCTGGTGGCCCTGGCCGTGCCTGCCTACGTGCCCTGTGCGCTGGAACTGCCGCTGCGCGCCGCGCAGCGCCCGGGCGGGCTGGTGCTGGCCCGCGGCTTGGCGAGCCTGCTGGCCGCGCTGGCGAAGCTGACGGCGCTGTGGCTGGACGCCAGCCTGCTGACCTTCGCCCTGCTGGTGGTGCTGGAGGCCGCGCTGGCGTCACTCTTCGTTGCCGTGGCCTGGTGGCGGCTGTGCGCCACCGGCCTGGTGCTGCGGCGGCGCAGTCTGGCCCTGCTGCGGCCGCTGCTGGGCGCCGGCCTGCCGATGCTGGCGACCTCTTTCACGGCCGCGCTGCACCAGAAGGCCGACCTGCTGACCCTGGGTCTGCTGGGCGGCATCGCTGCGGTGGCGCTGGGGCTTGATGCCGTGGCGCTGGGGCTCGGCGCCGTGGCGCTGGGGCATTACGCCGTGGCGCAAAAACTGGGCGAGCTGATGCTGCTGGCGCCGACGGTTTGCGCCGACAGCGTGCTGGCACAGCCGGGCGGCCCCGGTGCTGCCGGTGCTGCGGGCGCAGCGGGCACATCGGGCACAGCGGGCATAGCGGGCGAATCCGGCACAGCGAGCACGGCGAGCGAGCAAGCCGCCTTCGACCTCAGCTGTGCCGCCGGCTGGGTCGGTGCGCTGCTGGTGGCTGCCGCCACGCCCTGGGCCGTGCCGGCGCTGTTCGGCAGCGCCTACGCGCCCGCCGTGCCCCTGGTGCACTGGCTGGCCGCGGCTGCGGTGCTGATGGCGCTGGAGCCGCCGCGCCGCCGCTGGCTGATGCGCCAAGGCCTATCGTCGCTGGGCTGGCGCCTGGGCCTGATCGGCGCCGGGCTGACGGCCGTATTTGCCGTGCTCTTCACTGCGCTCCTCACTGCGCCGTTCATTGCGCCGCTCACAGCGCCGCTCACAGCGCCGTTCACCGCGGCGTTCACTGCGCCCTTCGCCGACCTTTTCGGCAGTGCGGCAGGGGCCCATGGCGTGGCAGCGGCGGCGGTGCTGTCGTGGGCGGCAGTGACCGCGATCGCACCCTGGCTGCACCCGCGGGCACGACCGCTGGCCGCTCTGCAATGGCACGCCCTGTGGCCTTGGGGACGACTCATCCGCTTGCGACGCCTGGGTGGTCTGCGCCAACCGGATCGTGCGGGCGGCGTGCGCCAGGGCGCCGCCGCGCCATCCGGCGGGGGTCAGCCATGAACCGTGCTGCCACGTGGAATCCTGCCGTGCGGGCCGTCATGCCAGCAAACGCATCTGCGACCGTGCCTGCCACCTTGTTTCCCACGGCACCCACGGCACCCACCGGCACCGCGCTGTGGCGCGAACGCGGCCAGCCCGACCGGTCCGACGCGCCCGACGCGCCCGCTGCGCCGCCCCTGACCGCGCCACCGTCATCGCTCGCCAGCGGCGCCACGCGACCCACCGTGCTGTACGTGCACCAGTCCAGCGACCTGTACGGCAGCGACCGGGTGCTGCTCGAGGGCTGCAGCGCGTTGTCGGCGGCGGGCGGGCATCCCATCGTCGTATTGCCGCCCGGCGGGCCGCTGGTCGAGGCCCTGCGCCAGCGGCAGATCGAATGCCACACATTGCCGGCCGCAGATTTGCTGAAACTCGAGCGCGGCGGTCTCGGCGCCATGGCGCCGCTGCGCCTGGCCGTTGCCGTGCCGCGCATGCTGCGGCGTCTGGACAGCGTCGTCGCCGGGCGCGAGGTGCATCTGGTGCAGAGCAACACGCTGGCCGTGCTGGGCGGCGCACTGTGGGCGCAGTACCGCCGTCGCCCGCACCTGTGGCATGTGCACGAGATCATCGAGCAGCCGCGCATCGCCGCCCGGGTTCTGCCCTGGCTGGTGCGCCATCTGTCGACCCACGCGCTGTGCAACTCGCTGGCCACCCGGCGCTGGCTGCTGCGCGCTGAACCCGGTCTGGCTGCGCGCAGCAGCGTGGCGTGGAACGGCAGCGCCGACATGCGGGCGCTGGCAACAGCCGCCGCCGGCGCCCCGTCGGACTTGGCCACGCGCTTTCGCCCCGGCGGTGCGCGCCTGGCCATCGGCCTGGTGGGCCGCATCAACCGCTGGAAGGGCCAGTGCCTGCTGGTCGATGCCGCCGAGCGGCTGGCGGCGCGTGGTTACAGCGACTTCTCGCTGGTCTTCGTCGGCAGCCCGCCGCACGGTCAGGACATCTGGCAGCAGCGTCTGCGCCAGCGCATCGCCGCGTCGCCGCTGGCGTCGCGCATCTGCGAGACCGGCTTCGTCGCGGACATGGCCGACACCTATGCCGCGCTCGACATCGTGTGCGTGCCCTCGCTGGAACCCGAACCGTTCGGCCTCGTGGCGGTCGAGGCGATGTCGGCCGGCCTGCCTGTGGTCGCATCGGCGGGCGGGGGCCTGAGCGAAGTCGTCGTGCACGGCGGCACCGGCCTGCTGCACACCCCCCGCGATGCCGACGCCCTGGCCGATGCATTGGCGCCGCTGCTGGCAGACCCGCTGCGCCGTCAAAGCCTGGGTGCCGCAGGCCGGCGGCGGTGGGAGCGCGAGTTCAGCGCCGAGGCGATGGGCCGGCGTCTGTTGCACACGCAGCAACAGTGCCTGCGGGCGCACCGGCCATGAGTGCAGCGCGCCGGTTTTTGCTGCCTGCCGAGCTGTCCAGCGTCGCCGTCGCGGCCCCGCAGTGGCCGTTGTGGTCGCTCGGGCTGCTGGTGCCGCTGACGCTGCTGCTGCCGCTGGCGCTGGGCACGGTGCTGTGCCTGCTGCTGCTGGCGCTGGCCACCGTGTCGCAGCTGGCCGGGCGTCGGCCGCTGCCACCGGCCCTGCTGCGGCCGCTGCTGCCATTGGCGGGGCTGCTGCTGGTGGGTGCCTTTGTCGGCGCCGGCGCCGAGCCTTACGTGTGGATGCGTGATGCCTGGTACATCGTCAACCCGGCGCTGTACCTGGCCGTGGGCTTTGTGCTGGCGCGGCAGGCCACCGACGCGGCGCGGGGCCTGCGCGCCTTGCTGCTGGGCTGCACCGTGGTTGCCCTGCTGCATCTGAGCTGGCTGCTGCGGCACCCTGAACTGCTGGGCTATTCGTCGGTCGAGGTGCGCACCGCCATCGGCCCCGGCTTCTTCGCGCCCGTGCTGGCGCTGCTGCTGCTGCTGTCGCATTGGCGGCGCTGGCGCGAAGGGCTGCGCCTGCCGACCGGCCTGGCCGTGGCCATCGGCGCGGTCAACGCGGGCTCGCTGGCGCTGTCGTATTCGCGCACGCTCAGCGTCGTGTTCGTGGTCGGCGCACTGGCCGCGCTGGGCTTTCTGGCCCGCCACGAGGGGCGCCGGCTGCTGCTGCTGTCCGTGCTGGCCCTGGCGGCCGTGTTCACGGTGCGCGCCTTCATCGACCCGGCCTCGCGCGAGGCGGAGTTGTCGATGATCGGCAAGTTCGGGCGCAGCTTCGAGGAGATGCGCGTCACGCAGCAGTTGTCGCGCGGCGAGATCGAGCGCAACTGGCGCGGCTGGGAAACCGCGCGCGCATTGTCGCAATGGTCCGACGGTGGCCCTGCGCGCTGGCTGTTCGGCGAAGGCCTGGGCGCGACGGTGGACATGGGCGTGTTCCAGACCCTCAACCGCCGACCGCGCGACGCCGTGCGCTTCGTGCCCAACTTCCACAACGGCTACGTCTTCGTGCTGGTCAAGACCGGCCTCTTCGGCGCGGCGCTTTTCATCTGGTTTCTGTGGCGCCTGTACCAGCCCGGCCGCCTGGCGGCAAGGCAGGACGACGATGCCGGGCGCCGCAGCCAGGGCCGGCTGCTGCAAGGCTGCGTGGCGGCGCTGAGCCTGTCCACGCTGATCTGGTTCGGCTTGTTCCACAAGGTCGATCTGCTGCCGATGATGTTGACTGTCGGTTTCCTGCTGGCCACCCTGGCCGGCACGTCTTCGCCAACGTCCACGTCCACGAGAGGTGCGCATGACTGAGCCCGACAGCCGACTGCGCCGCGCCTTGCTGGGCAGTGCCGGCGCGCTGGCCCTGGCGGCAACACCAGCGACACCCGCCACAGCTGCGACAGCTGCGACAGCGGCCACAGCGGCCACAGCGGCCATACCCACCTTCGGCCGCCCCCGCGGCGACTGGATGGCCGCCTGGCGCGCAGGCTGGCTGCGCGGCTGCACGACCGAGAACCTGCCGCATGTCGACGTCGCGACGCTCGATGCGCTGTGGGACCAGCACGCCACCGTGGCACGCATAGGCATGCACTTCCACGCCTACGGCAGCCGCTACATGCCCGCCGCGAGCGACCTGGATTTGCTTCAGACGCTGCTGGATGCGGCGGCAGCGCGTGGCCGCGGCATCGTGCTGCTGGGCTTGTTCGACGACGGCGCACAGCCGCAGCCGCTGTGGCACGACGCCCGCCGACAGTCGGCCTGGGTGGCAGGATGGCGCGCCTTTGCGGCCACCGCCGCGGGCCGCCATCCGGCCCTGGCGGGCGTGGACCTGCTGAACGAGCCGCACCTGCCCGGGCAGCCCCTGGCCGACGCGCAACGCAGCTGGCACGAACTGGCCAGCCGCGCGCTGCTGGCCCTGCGCCGTGCGCGCTGCCGAGCGCCGGTGGTCTGCGAGCCCGTGCTCGGCGCCCATCCGAGCGCCCTGCGCGACATGCCCCTGCTGGCCGACCCGGCCGTGGTCTACAGCCCGCACTTCTATACCCCGCATGACATCACGCACCAGGGTGTCAACGCCCATTGGACGCAGACCGTGCCTTACCCGGCCGGCGCCGAGTGGGGTCTGGGCGGCTGGGACCCCGCGCTGGGCCCGGGCCGCATCGACGCGCAGCGGCTGGCGGCCGAACTGCAGGCCGCGCGCGACTTCCAGGCCCGCCACCGGGTGCCCGTCTACGTCGGCGAATTCGGCTGCGTGCGCTGGGCACCGGACGGGTCTGCGGTGCGCTGGGTGTCGGACTGCATCGACCTGTTTGCAGCCTCGGGATGGAATTGGAGCTACCACGCCTTTCGGGCCTGGCATGGCTGGGACGCGGAAATCGACAGCGAGCAGCCGGCGCCCGGGCCGCGCGATGCCGAGGCGCCGATGGTGCGACGCCTGCGCGCGGGCTTTGCCGCGCCCCTGCGACGGCAGAACTGAGCCTGCCGTGGAGCGACGTCGTGTACTGCTGTCGGCCTTCGCCTGCGCGCCAGACTGGGGCGGCGAGCCGGCAGTCGGCTGGCAGTGGGCGCTGGCCCTGGCGCAGCGGCACGACGTCACCGTGGTCACGCACGAACGTTTCAGGTCGCGCATCGAGGCGGCCCTGGCGCAGGCCCCGGTGGCCGGACTCTCCTTTCACTTTCTCGGCCGCCGCGACACCGAAGCACGCATGCAGCGGCGCGTCGATTCCCAGGCGCATTACCTGGCGTGGCAATACGCGCTGCGCGCCACCGTGCGCGCGCTGCTGGCGGCACAGCCCCACGACCTGCTGCACCAACTGACCTGGGGCACCTGGCGCCTGCCCTGCCGCTTGCAGGGTCTGGGTGTGCCGCTGGTGCTGGGGCCGGTGGGCGGCGGCGACGATGTGCCGCACCGGGCCTGGATGCGGTCGTGGCCGCGGGCCGAGCGGCTGCGCTATGCCGTGCGCAGCGGCTGGATCGCGCTCGGGCGCTTCGACCCCTGGGCACAGGCGGCACTGCGCGCCGCGACGCTGGTGCTGACCAAGACCGAGGCCACCCGCCGCGCGCTGCCGGCGCCAGTGCAGGCACGCGCCGTGCAGATGCTGGAACTGGGTTGCCACCCCGTCACGGCGACCCGAAGACCGGCACCACCGACACCACCGGCACCACCAGCAGCACCAGCAGCACCAGCAGCACTGGCACCGCCGACAGCAACACCATCAACAACAGCAACGCAATCAACGACAGCAACGCCATCAACTACACCAACGACACCCTCCGCGGCGCGTCCGCTGCACCTGCTGTTTGCCGGCCGGCTGATCGGCGGCAAGGGCGTCGTGCATGCCGTGGACGCGACCCTGATGCTGGCGGCGCGCGGGTTGCCGGTGAGCCTGCGCCTCGTCGGCCGCGGGCGCTTGGAGCGCTGGCTGCGGCAGCGCGTTGCCAGCTCACAAACACCGGAGGCGGTGCAGTTCGCAGGACAACTGCCGCACCACCAGATGGCTGCTGCCTATGCCGACGCCGATCTGCTGGTGTTCCCGAGCTGGCACGACGCCAGCGGCAACGTCGTCGCCGAAGCCCTGGCCGCCGGCCTGCCGGTGCTGTGCCTGGACTGCGCCGGACCGCGGGCCGTGGTGGACACGCGCTGCGCCGAGATCGTGCCGACCAGCCCCGCCAGCGAGGCCGATCTGGTGGCCGACATCGCCGCGCGCATCGCCGCACTGCATGCCGACCGCGACCGCCTGGCCGCCCTGTCTGCTGGTGCCATCCAGCGCGCCCGTGAACTGGCTTGGCCCGACCAGGTGCGGCGCAGTTACGAACTTATCGAGACGCGCCTGGGCTGGCGCGCTGCGGCATGACGACACCCCGGCGCCCGACGCTGCGCATCCTCGGCTGCCGCGGTCTGCCGGCCGCGCATGGCGGCTTCGAGACCTTCGCGCAGACGCTGGCCCTGCACCTGGTGGCCCGCGGCTGGCGCGTCGTCGTGTACGGGCAGGAGCCGGGGGCCGGGGCGACGTTCGAGGACACCTGGCAGGGCATCGACCGGGTGCAGGTGCCGTCCGGCGGCAGCGGCGCAGCGGCGGCGGTGCGCTTCGACTGGCGCTGCATCGACCACGCCCGCCAGTACCCGCAGGACCTGTGCCTGACCCTGGGCTACAACACGGCGCTGTTCTGCCTGCGCCTGCGGGCGGCCGGCGTCACCAACCTCATCAACATGGACGGCATCGAGTGGCGACGTGCGAAGTGGAGCCCACTGGTCAAGCTCTGGTTCTGGCTCAACGACATCGCGGCCTGCCGACTGGCCGACCACCTGGTGGCCGATCACCCGGAGATCGCGCGCCTGCTGCGCCGCCGCACCGATGCCGCGCGCATCAGCACCATCGTCTACGGCGCCGAAGCGCCCGTGGCCGGCGCTGAATCGGCCGAGGTGCCGCTGTCGCTGGGGCTGATCCCTGGGCGCTATGCCACATTGGTAGCCCGTGTGGAACCAGAAAACTCGGTGCTGGAGATGGTGCGTGCGTATTCGCGCCGGCCGCGCGGCTTGCTGCTGGTGGTGGTCGGTGAAGCCGCAGGGGCCTACGCGCAGGCGGTGCGACAGGCCGCAGGGCCGGAGGTGCGCTTCGTCGGCACGATCTACGACACGGCCCGCCTGGCCGGCCTGCGGGCGCATGCCCTGATGTATCTGCACGGTCACCGCGTCGGCGGCACCAACCCGTCCCTGGTCGAGGCGCTGGCCGCAGGCAATGCGGTGATTGCCCACGACAACGTGTTCAACCGCTGGGTCGCAGGCGATGCCGGCGCCTACTTCGGCGATGAAGCCGCCTGCGATCACGCCATCGGCGCGCTGCTGGCCGACGGGGCGCGGCTGCGTCGGATGCGGGCTGCGGCCAGCGCGCGCTTCGCCGAGGGCTTCGGCTGGGACGGCGTGTTGGCCGCCTATGAAAACCTGCTGCTGAGAATGTTGCCCGCCGAGGCGGGGGTGGCCCTGGATCTCAGGTGCGACGCCGCCACCGCCGCTGCGGGCAACAGCAGCGGCGGCAGCAGCCACAGCAACAGCCGGGCGCTCAGCCCTGAGGCTTCACGCGCGGCACCCGGCCCATGAGGAAGAACTCGTCGTTCGGCCGCATCGCGATCGCGTTGGCCATGCGGTTGGACAGGCCGAAGAAGGCGGTGATGGCGGCGATGTCCCAGGCGTCC
>Ga0105047_10007236_pt1 | contig 18738 bp, 17 predicted proteins | sample MAT04_FD_78384 | JGI IMG/M metagenome (GOLD analysis project Ga0105047, IMG submission 78384) | Freshwater microbial communities from Lake Fryxell liftoff mats and glacier meltwater in Antarctica - MAT-04 (megahit assembly) | ecosystem: Environmental > Aquatic > Freshwater > Ice > Liftoff... | reverse complement strand
TGGGGTGGAGCCGGGGCGGATTCTGTTGCTGACGTTCACGAACAAGGCCGCCAAGGAAATGTTGCGCCGTGCTCAGGCATTGATCGAACCTAATCTTACACATATGTGGGGCGGCACATTCCACCACTTGGGAAATCGTTTATTGCGGAAGCATGCGAAGTTGTTGGGGTACGAGGCGGATTTCACGATTTTGGACCGGGAGGATCAGCGGGATTTGTTGGAGGCGTGTTTGGGGGACGCAAAGATTGATACGAAGGAGCAGCGGTTTCCCAAGGGCGATGTGTTGGCGGAGATTTTTTCGTTGGTGGTGAACACGGAGCGGTCGGTAGACCGGGTGTTGTTGGAGCAGTACGAGTATTTTTCGCATCTCGGGGAACAGATTGCGAAGGTGCGGCGGATGTACGAAGAGCGGAAGCGCGCCGCGAACGTGATGGATTACGACGATTTGCTGGTGAAGCCGCTGCAGTTGATGCAGGAGCAGCCCGAGGTGGGCGCGCGCTACCGTGAGCAGTTTCAGCATGTGCTCGTGGATGAGTATCAGGACACGAACAAGATTCAGGCGGATCTGGTTGATGCGTTGGCGCTGGGGCATCGCAATTTGATGGTGGTGGGGGACGATGCGCAGAGCATTTATTCGTGGCGCGGGGCGAACTATCGGAACATTCTGGGTTTCGGCGACCGCTATCCCGGGACGCGGACGTTCAAGATCGAGGTAAACTATCGGAGCGTGCCGGGGGTGTTGACGTTGGCGAATGCGGCGATCAAGGGGAACGTGCATCAGTTTGCGAAGACGTTGCGGCCGGTGCGGGGCGGCGGGGCGAAGCCGTGGTTGGTGGCGTGCGCGGATGCGAATCAGCAGGCGGCGTTTGTCGCGCAGCGGATGATGGAGTTGCGCGAGGAGGGAACGCAACTGAACGACATCGCGGTTCTCTACCGGGCGCATTATCACGCGATGGAGATGCAGATGGAACTGACCCGCCGGCAGATTCCGTTTGTGATCACGAGCGGGTTGCGGTTTTTCGAGCAGGCGCACGTCAAGGATGTGGCGTGTTTCTTGAAGGTGGCGGTGAACCCGGATGATGAGTTGTCGTTCAAGCGACTGGCGCGGTTGTTGCCGGGGGTGGGGTCGAGCACGGCGGATAAAATCTGGCGGCTCGCGCACCCGTTGTTGGCGGCGAAGGAATTGGGGATCACCGGGGCCCCGGCCGCGGTGGCGTTGGAGAAGATCAACGTGCCGAAGAAGGCGGCGGGTGAGTGGCGGCAGATAGCAGCGGTGCTGGCGCAGTTGCGGGCGATGCCGGCGCCGTTGCTGGCCGATGACATGATCGAGACGGTGGTGGAGGGGTACTACGAGAGTTATTTGAAAGCGAAGTATCCGAACGCCCGGCAGCGGCAGGAGGATTTGAATCAACTGGCGTCGTTCGGGACGCAGTTTCCATCGGTGGACGATTTTTTGAGTCAGTTAGCGTTGCTGACCAATCTGGAGGCAGACGATGCCTCGTTGATTTCGAGTGGAGAGAAGGAGTTTGTCCGGCTCAGCACGGTGCATCAGGCGAAGGGGCAGGAGTGGAAAGTGGTGTTTGTGATCGGGTTGTGCGACGGGATGTTTCCGTTGGCGCGGACGTTGGATTCACTCGACGGCGAGGAGGAGGAACGGCGGTTGTTTTACGTGGCGGTGACGCGCGCGAAAGACGAGCTGTCACTTGTCTATCCGCTGTTTCGCCACATGGGCGGCGATGCCGGCGGCTTTCAACGTCCCTCCCGGTTCATCGCGGAGTTGCCGAAAGATTCCTATCAGGAAATAGCTTTGCGACCACCGAATCGCGGCGGGTGGTAGGAGCCTCCGGAGCGCGTCGCCGCGGGGCGTTACCTTGACAATGGGGTGGGCGGACTCTTATCGTGACGGCCATGGCTCTTGCCGAAATCATGCCGCAGGATCTTCGCCACTTGTTGGCACAGACGGGGTTGCTCGCGGATGCGCACATCAGCGAGTTGCTTCATGCCGCGCGGCCGGCGGGGATCACGTTGACGAAGGCGATTGTGCAGTCCGGCGCGGCGACAGAGGAGAAGTTGTTGGAGGCGCTGGCGCGGGGGTTGCGGTTGCCGTTCACGCGACTGGGCGAACAGGAGATCGAGGCGGTCGCGCGGACGAAGGTGCCCACCAAAGTCGTGTTCCAGTACAACATCCTGCCGATGCGAGTGGACAATGGCACGTTGGTGGTGGCGACCAATGATCCGTTTGATTTGGCGATGATCGAGTCGGTGCGGCTGGTGGCGCGGTGCCGGGTGCAGGTGGCGTTGAGCACCGAGGCGGATATTCAGAAGGCGTTGAAGCGGTATTACGGCGTGGGCGCGGAGACGTTGGATGAGTTGATGCAGAAGAACATTCTCGATCTGGACCTGACGGCGGCGGTGACGAAGGAAGACCTCGCGAGCGGGGATCAGGAAGCCAGCGTCGTGAAGTTCGTGAACCAGGTGATTTGGGAAGCGTTCAAAGAGCGGGCGACGGACATTCATCTGGAACCGATGGAGAGCGATCTGCGCGTGCGCTACCGGGTGGATGGGATGTTGCATCAGACGCCCGTGCCGGCGCAGTTGAAACAATTTCAGGCGGCGATCATTTCGCGCATCAAGGTCATGGCGAACATGGACATCGCCGAGCGCCGGCTGCCGCAGGATGGGCGCATCAATGTGCGCAGTGGCGGCGAGGAGATTGATGTGCGCGTGTCCACGATTCCGACGGCGTACGGGGAAAGCGTCAGTTTGCGGTTGCTGACGCGGAGCAGTATTTTCCTCGGGCTGGAAAGTTTGGGGCTTAGTCCGGCGGATGACAAGATTGTGCGCAAGTTGGTGGAGTTGCCGCACGGGATTATTCTCGTGACGGGGCCGACCGGGTCGGGCAAGTCCACATCGCTGTATGCGTTTCTCTCCACGATCAACTCGATTGATCAACGGATCATCACGATTGAAGACCCGATTGAGTACGAGTTGCCGGGCGTCAACCAGATGCAGGTGCGGCCGGATATCGGGCTGACGTTTGCGAGCGGGTTGCGGCATATTTTGCGGCAAGACCCGGACGTCATCATGGTCGGTGAAGTGCGTGATAAGGACACGGCGGAAATTGCGATTCGCGCGGCGTTGACCGGGCATCTGGTCTTTTCCACGTTGCACACGAACGATTCCGCCGGCGCGGTGACGCGGTTGGTGGACATGGGGATTGAGTCGTTTCTGGTCAGTTCGTCGGTGGAAGCGTTGATCGCCCAGCGGCTCGTGCGCACGATCTGCAAAGCCTGCAAGGAGGAGTACCGGCCCGACGCGGAGTTGTTGCGCGAGATTGGTTTTCCCGAAAATGACGCGGCGAAGACGAAGTTTCATCGCGGGCGCGGGTGTGAGGATTGCCGGTTCACAGGATTTAGAGGGCGCACAGGCATTTATGAGATTTTGGTGATGGATGAGTCGTTGCGACCGCTGGTGATTGAGCGGACTTCTTCGTCGGCGATCAAACAGGCCGCGTGTGCGCGAGGGATGCGCACCTTGCGCGACGATGGTTGGGCGAAAGTGAAGGCCGGTTTGACCACGGTGGAGGAAGTCGGTCGCGTGACGCAGGAGGATGAGGAGTTGGTGGGTACGTAAGCCGCTTCTTTGCGGTGGCAATCGAGCACGGGAAACATGCCCTCCTTTCAATACAAGGCCAAAACAGCCGGCGGGGAGCTGGTGACTGGTTCCGTGGCGGCTGGGGACCGGCGCACGGCGTTGGCGCAGTTGGGCCGGATGGGATATTTCCCGCTTTCCGTGGAGGCGGCCACCACAGCGGAAGCCACACCGGCGCCCGGTGTGCGCTTTGAAATTCGCAAGCGCATGAGCAATCGCGAGGTGCTCGTGTTCACCCAACAATTGTACAGCTTGTTGCGGTCCGGGATGCAATTGAGTCAGGCCGTGGGGACGCTGGCGAAGCGCTCCCAAAAACCGCACGTGAAAGTGGTGCTGGCCGGCGTGCGCGACGATATCGTCGAGGGCGCCAGCTTGTCGGACGCACTGGCGAAGCATCCGCGGATTTTCAGCAATCTGTATGTGAATCTGGTCAAAGCCGGCGAGGCCAGCGGGACGTTGGATGGGGTGTTGGAGCGGTTGGTGACGCATTACGAGCAGGTCGGCGACGTGCGGGAGAAGGTCGTCACGGCGATGATCTACCCGGTGATTGTTTCCTCCGTCGGGGTGGGGACGATCATTTTTTTCATGACGGTGATGGTGCCCCGGTTCGCGCAGATGTTTAAGGAGATGAACCGGGTGATGCCGTTGCCGACGCGCATCTTGATTGGGTTGAGTGATTTGTTTCTGCATTTTTGGTGGGTGCCGGTGCTGTTGATCGTGGCGGCCGTGGTGGTGTGGCGGCAACAAGTCCGCACGCCGGCGGGGCGTTTGTTGCTGGATGGTTGGAAATTGCGGCTGCCGTTGATCGGGCAGATCATCACGCTGGGGGCGTTTGCGCAGTTTGCGCGGACGTTGGCGACGCTGTTGGAAAATGGGGTGCCGGTGTTGACGGCGTTGCACATTGTCGAAGACACGATGACCAACCAAGTGATCGCGCAGGAGATTCGCGAGGCGCGCGCCCGGGTGACGGATGGGACGAGTATTTCGCAACCATTGGCCAAGGGGAAAATTTTCCCGCCATTGCTGATTGATATGCTGGCGGTCGGCGAGGAAAGCGGCGAAGTGGCCCCGGCGTTGAAGAACATTGCGGACACGTACGAACGGGAACTGGCGTACCGGCTGAAGGTGTTCACGACGGCGCTCGAACCGATGATCATCATTGGGATGGCGTTGGTGGTGGGGGCGATTGTGTTGAGTGTGTTGTTGGCGGTGTTCGATATCACGTCCGGCATTGGCAGGTAATCATGAACAGAATACGAAATGGGCAGTCAGGTTTTACGTTGATCGAAATCATGCTGGTCGTCGTGATCATCGGGATCTTGATGACCGTGGTGGTGGTGAAACTGGGCGGCCGGCAGGAAGACGCGCGCAAGACGGCGGCCGGCGCCGATGTCCGGGCGTATGGGCAGGCGTTGGATTTGTATGAGTTGGACAACGGTTTCTATCCCACGACCGAGCAGGGGTTGAAGGCGCTCGAAGCCAAGCCGACCACGCCGCCTGAGCCGCGCAATTGGAAGGGGTATCTCCAGTCCGGGTTGCGCAAAGATCCGTGGGGCACCGATTACATTTACAAGTACCCGAGTGAACGGCGCGGCAGCGGCTACGATCTTTATTCGTTGGGGCTGGACCGCGTCGAAGGCACCGAGGATGACATTACGAATTGGAAGTAAGCGTGGGTTTACGCTCGTTGAACTGACGATTGTCGTCTTCATCATGGCGACGATGATGGCGGTGGCGGTGCCGTACTTTGCGAACTACTACAACGCCGCCAAACTCAACAGCGCGGCACGTTCGTTTGTGACGGCGTGTCAGTTGGCGCGGTTGCAGGCGGTGACCCGGCAGGGCGAAGCCGTGCTGCATCTCGATCTGGACCGGCAGCAGTTTTGGGTCACGGAAGGTCGTCGCCGGGACAATCCGACCGGCTCGGACGCCGTCGTGAAACACGTGGACATCCCCGCCAACATCCGGTTGACGACAGCGACAGTTGGGGATGAACGCGAGATTTCCGAAGGGCAGACCGCCATCCGGTTCTACCCGAATGGCACGTGCGACCCGGCGGCGGTGTTGTTTCGCGGGGTCGAGAAGACGGCTTTGATTTCCGTGACGTTGGATCCGGTGACCTCCAAGGGAACCGCGGTCGCGGGCAAAGGATGAACCGGCTCGGCAACCAACGCGGGTTCATGTTGCTGGAGGTCATTCTGGCGGTGTCGCTCCTCGTGGTGGGGTTGTTTGCGTTGATTGATGCCGTGGGACGCTGCGTCGCGTCGGCGCAGAGCGTGCAAAATTACTCCATCGCCCAGATGCTGCTCGCCAACAAAGGCTTTGAGTTTCGCACCGAACGACCCGGCGATTTGCTCGATCAGGAAGGCGTGGTTGAGGACTATCCGCAGTATTCCTGGTCGCGCCGGTTCGAAGCGGCCGAGGAGCCGGGGTTGTTCAAACAGACCATTGCTGTCGCGTGGTATGAGCGCGGCAAAGTGGCGACGGATTCCGTGGTGGAATACCGGTACCTGCCCAACAAACAGCCATGAACCCTCCTCGCGCCAAGTTACCCCGAGCCGGGCGGGCCGGTTTCACGTTGATGGAGGTTGCGCTGGCGGTCACCATTTTGAGTTTGGTCGTGACGGCGGTGTACTCGACTTGGAGCGCGGCGTTGACGGCTTGGAAACGGGGCACGGCGGTCATGGAGAGTTTTCAGCGCGAGCGCATTGTCATCGAGACACTCGAAGATTTGGCGAAGTCCGCCGTGTTCTTCTCCTCCCGGCCCGACATCTATAAAGTGGCAGGCACGTCCACGCCGGACATGGGTTCGACGATCAGTTTTGTGACGGCGTCGGAAACCTTGTTGCCGCCGAGCGAGGCCGGGTGTTTGGGACTGCGCCGGGTGACCATTGGTCTGCAACGGTCGCGGTCGGGCGCCACGTATTTGGCGTTGGCGAATGCGGCGGCGGTGCAGGAGGCGCGCGCGTCGGAGCAGCCGGTGTGGCATGTGTTGTCGGCGGATGTGAGTGGATTTGGAGTCCGTTATCGGAATCCGCGCGACGGTACGTGGCAGGATCAGTGGGAGGAAGTGAACGCGTTGCCATCCGCGCTGATGTTCACGCTCGCGTTCCATGGGACAGCCGCCGGGCTTCCCCCTCTCGTGGTGACCCGGGCGGTGGAATTGCCGTCGGCGCAGTTTGTGTTGGAGTCGTTTGGCCAGGTCGGCGCCCGCGACACGACCAATCAGGTAAAACGGCAGGACATCAATCTCGCGGAACCGCGCGGCGGCGGCGCGGAGGAGCCATGAGCCGGCGGGGGCGGAGGGACGGGGAGCGTGGCGTGGCGATGGTGATTGTGATGTGGATCATCTTGGTTTTGTCCTTGATGATTGGCGGGTTTGCTTTCACCATGCATGTCGAAACGCAGGTGGCGTCGTTCAATCGCAAGCAGTTGAAGGCGGAGATGTTGGCGCGGTCCGGGGTGGAATTGGCGCGAATGCAGCTTATCTTGGACACCGCGTCTGCGACGGAAGGTGCGTTTGATGCCCTGAACCAGCAGTGGGCCACGAACGAGTTGTTATACGTCAATCACGAGCTGGGCGACGGAATCATCAACGTGACGGTGACCGACGAAGAAGGAAAAATGCCCATTAACCAAGCCGCGCCCGAACAATTGAAGCGGTTGCTCGATTTGCTCGCGGTGGATCCCGCGGATGCGGATGCGATTGCGGATTCCGTACAGGATTGGATTGATGACAATGACACGCACCGGCTCAACGGGGCAGAGGATGAATATTACCTTAGCCTCGTCCCGCCGTACCGGGCCAAGAACGCGCCGCTGGACCGGGTGGAAGAATTGTTGCTCGTGCGCGGGATGACACCGGAGATTCTTTACGGGCAGCCGGCGCAGCACGAGGACGAGGAGGCCATTCCCGGCTTGCTCCAATTCATCACGACCACCTCGGCCGGGCAGGTGAATGTGAACACCGCGACGCGCGAGGTGTTGCAGGCGTTTTTGGGGTTGGATGATATTCAAGCGGATGCGGTGGTCAACCGACGCGACGGCGGCGATGGGATCACCGGCACGGAGGACGATCAGCCCTTTCAGTCAGTGGACGAGTTTACCGCGTTGCTCGGCAATGTGGAGCAAGGCGCCCGGGAGCGGATGCGCCAGGCGCTGACCGTGAAGTCTTCTTTTTTTAGAATCCAATCCACCGGCGAGGTGGGCGGTGTGCGACGGAAGGTGACGGTGATCGTGCAGCGGCAAGGCGCCGTGGTGACAGTCGTCAGTTGGCAGGAGAAACGCGGCGGATGAACTGGAAACAAAAAGCGACCAATCTCACCGCCGTGAGTTTTGCCACCGACCGTCTCGACGTGGCAGTGGGGCGGATGGAGGACGGCCAGTTTCGCGTGGAGGCCGAATCCACGGCCACGAATGCCGCGGAGTTGCGGCAGCGGTTGAATCCGCCGGAGCATCAGGTGGTCACCGCCATTGGCGCGGAGGAAACGTTTTGCCACACGCTCCAATTGCCCACGACCCAGCCGGCGGAGTTGCAGCAGATGCTGGATTTGCAGATGGATCAGCTCACGCCGTTGCCGCTGGAAGAGGTCGTGTACGACTTCGAACCACTGGGCACTGCGGACGGACGAACGCGCGTGTTGGTGGCGATCGCCCGCAAATCGGCCGTCAACGAACGCGTCGCCGCGCTGGAAGCTGTCGGGCTGCCGCCGCAGCGGGTCAGCGTGGATGTGGTGGCGTTATGGCGAACGTTGCGGAGCCGCCAACTGTTGCCGGCGGACGACAAATTGAATGTCTTTGTGCGCTGGGCTGCCGACCGGGCCGACGTGGTGCTCTCCGTGCGCGAGCAGCCGGTGGTTTTGCGGACGATTTGGTTGGGGGCGGCGGATTTTGCGGAGGAGTTGCAACGCACGATCCTGGCCGCGCAAGTCGAAGAACCGCAGACGGAGGTGGGGCGTCTGACATTTGCCGTGAACGCCGTCGCCGACCGCGAACCGGCCGAGGAGCTGGCGCGGCGTTGGCCCGGCGGAGCCGAGGTGTTGGTGAACGGCGCCGCGCCGTCACTGGCGACCAGTTTGTGCCTCGACGCTGCCACGACCGAGCGGCGGTTGAATTTGTTGCCGGCCGAATGGCGCACGCGCCGGCGGACCGCGCACCGCCGGCAAATCTGGTTGCGGGTGGGGATTGCCATCGCGGCGGTGTATGTGGGCGCGTTGTTGGTGCTGCTCGCGTTGACCGGCGTGCGGCAGGCGCACTTGAACCGGTTGCAGACGGAGACGACGGCGTTGCGTCCCGACTACGAGCAGGCCCGGCGTTTGCAGAGCGAACTGGTGGCGATGCAGTTGCAGCTCGATACGAAATTTTCGGCGTTGGATGTGTTGCGTGAGGTGAGCGTGGTGATGCCGGAGAACTTGAAATTGAGTGGCTACACCTTTCGCCGGGACGACACCGTGACGTTGAAAGGTCAGGCCGACTCCGCGCCGGCGGTGTACGATTTCATCAGCAAGTTGGAGCAGAGCGAATTGTTTGCGAGCGTGAAGACCGTCGGGGTCCGGACGGAGGGGGCGGGTGGCTTGACGAAGTTTGAGCTGCTGGCTACTCTGAAATCCGCCGCTGCCGGCAAAACCGGAGGGGGGACATGGCGCTAAATAAACGTGAACGCGGGCTGTTGGCTGTCACCATCATCATTGTGATGGCGGTGGTCACGTGGGCCTTGTTCCTGCCGCTGATTCATACGTGGCAACGTCTTGGCACTGAAACGTACCGGCAACAGCGGGAACTGGCGGGGTATCAGGCCACGGTGGCGCGGACGCCGGGGTGGCAGGCGGATTACAACCAGTTGCGCGAGCAACTCGGTCAGAAAGTGGAGCATTACGAGCAGATGTCCGATGTGTTGAAGAAGATTGAGGAAGTGGGCCGCGCCTCGGGCGTGGTGATCCAGCAACGCCGGCCTCTGGCGGAAAACGACCGCGGGGTGTATCGCGAGTTGCCGGTGCAATGCCGGGTCGAGGCGACGATGGATTCGTTGGTGCGGTTTTTGTACTCGTTGCGGACGGGGTCCGGGTTTGTGAGCGTGGAGCAATTGCAGATTGTCACGCAGGGTAATAATTCAAGCGTGTTGCGCTGCGATATTCTGATTCATGCCTTGGCCAGTAAATCGGAAAGGCGGGCCGGATCATGATGCGCTGGCTGTTAATCGTGGCGCTGGCGGTGATGGCCGGGGTCGTTCGCGCGGCGGAGCCGGTGACCTTCGCACGGTATCAGGTGATCATTGACCGCTCCCCGTTTGGCGCGCCGGCGGGAACGGGTGCGGCGGCGCCGATGCCGAATTTTGCCGAGCAATTTACGTTTGTTGGTTTGGTGCCTGATCCGGTGAGCAAGAAAGTCCTGGCGATCGTGCAAGACCGGGAGCGGGCGTATCTCAAGGCACAAGGCGAATCCATCGGTGATGTGGAGGTTCGCCAAATCGAGATGGCCGGCGGGGCTTCGAAAATTGTGCTCGGGCGCGGATTGGAAGTGGCGACTTTGCGGTTTAAGGATCGGGCCGGCGGCGCGGTGCCGATTTTGCCGGCGGGGAGCACATCGGCGGGTCCCATTTTGCAGCCCGGCCAGCAGAAGGTGCAAGGCGGTCAGCCGGGCGAGGTGCCTGCGCGCCGCAGAATTCCATTTCGACGGGGAGACGAGTGAATCTAATCAAACGAATCGGTTGGCTGATAAGCGGTCTGGTGTTCGCGTTGGGCATGCCGGTTCGGGGGCAAGAAGCCCACCCGGAAGCCGAGCCAGCGCCGACGGAACTTGCGTTGCCCGAAGAGATCGCCGTCCCAGAGGCGCCCGTGGAACCCGCGCCGGCGCCGGTTCCCCCGCAACCACGGCCGCGCCGCTCGGCGCCGCCATCGCCGGGGCCCGAGTTGAAGATGCCGACCGCCGGCGCGCAGCCGTTGGATAAGCTGCTCGAAATCCCGATGAACTTTCAGGGCACGCCGGTTCAGGCCGTGGTGGAGTTTTACGGCCGATTGACGGGCCGGGCGGTGATTCAGGCGCCGAACATTCAGGGGCAAATCTGGTTCAGCAGTGCCGGGGCGTTGACGGTGGGGGAGGCGATTCAGGCGTTGGATACGGTGCTGGCCATCAATGGAATTGCCGTGGTGCCGATGGGCGAGAAGTTTTTGAAGGTGGTGCAGATTGCAACCGCCAAGCAGGAGGGGTTGCCGGTCGGAGTGGGGGATGGGCGCCGGTTGCCGCATGCGGATGGGATCATCACGCAGATTATTCCGCTGCAATATGCGGATGCAGCCGAGGTCATGGCGGCGTTGCAGCCCTACATGCACTCCTACGGCCAGATGATTCCGCTGACGAAGTCGAATAGTCTGCTCATCACGGAAACGGCCGCGAACATCAATCAGATGTTGGAGATCGTGAAGTATGTGGATCAGCCGTCGCAGTTGCGGATGCAGACGATGGTCTATGTGATCAAGCATGCCAAGGCGGCCGAGGTCGTGCAGCGGCTGCAATCCATCATCCAGGAAGCGCAACAAATCGGCGCGCAGGCGGCTGTCGCCACGCCCGCGACACCCCAGCAACCGGGGCAACCCGTTCGACCGGGTGTGGCCCGCAAACTGGCGACGGAAGGGAGCGTGGCGGCCGAGGCGGCATCCGTTATTGAAGGCAAAGTCATCATCACTCCCGACGAACGGACGAACAAGATTTTCGTTCTCAGCCGGGTATCGAATTTGGAATTCTTTGAGCGGCTGATCGCGGAGTTGGACGCCAAGGTGGAGCCGGATGTGATCACGAAAGTGATGGCGTTGGACTACGCCAATGCTGAGGACACGGCGGCGTTGTTAAGTTCGTTGATCTCGGGCGGGTCGTTTTCGCCCCCCGCGCGTGGTACCGGGAGCACGCAGCCGCCCGGCGCGCGCACGCCACCTTCTCCGGTGGCCTCGCCGGTGGCGAGCAGCGCGGGATCGGGTGTGGATGCGGCCGCGTTTTTTGAATATGCGGAAGGCGTGCGCGTGTTGCCGGACCCGCGCACCAATTCCTTGTTGTTGATGGCCACGCGGGCCGACATGGAACGCATTGAGAAACTCGTGCGCAGCGTGGACACCGCCGTGGCGCAGGTGTTGGTGGAAGTGGTGATCGCAGAAGTGAAGCTCGACGGTACGTTGGAAGTCGGGGTGGACTTGTTCAAGCGACTCATGCGCGAAGGCCAGACGCTGAGCGGCGGCGGGACCCGGAATTTGGGCGACGACCAAGAGGCACTCAATCTCCAAGATGTGGCCCTCCCGGCGGCGGGCGCGTTTGGCGGCGGGTTGACCTATTTCCTGACCATGCGAAACACGAAGTTGGATGCAGTGGTGCGATTGCTGGCGAGCAGTTCCCGGTTCAAAGTCCTCTCCACGCCGATCATTCAAACCCTGCACAACAAAGAGGCGAGCATCATCGTGGGCGAATCCCGGCCGGTGCCGACTTCCACGATCAGCGATGCGACCGGCAGTGGGGTGGCAACGCGCGCGACCATCGAGTTCAAAGACATCGCCATCGAATTGAAAGTGTTGCCCCGCATCAATCCCGACGGGTACGTGACGATGCAGATCGAGCAGAAGGTCAATGATTTTGCCGGCAACGTCACCGTCGCTGGCGTCTCCGTGCCGATCATTACCAAGCGCGAAGCCAAAGCGGAAGTGGCGGTGCGCAACGAAAGCACGATTGTCCTCGGCGGGTTGATCCGGGAAGATAAGAATCTGACCGAGTCGCGTGTGCCGATCCTCGGCGATATTCCGGTGCTGGGGTTGTTGTTCAAAAAGAAGAGCAACACGAAAAACCGGACCGAGTTGATCGTGTTCCTGCGGCCGACCGTGTTGCGGAACGACTTGGAAGCGGTGACGGAAGCCCGGCGGCGACGGGATATGTTGAAAGCCGGCAAGGAACTGGATCTGGAGAATGCCTTCGAGGGCCGGGCCTTTGGTGATGCCGATACGCCGGCCAAGAAGGCGCCGGTGGCCAAGCGTCCCGCGCCAGAAAAACCGGTCGCGCCACCGGCGGAACAAGGTCCCGCCAGTCAACCCACGAAAAACTTCGGCCCCGCGGCGAATTGAACGCGCTCAAGGCCATCCTACTCTACCTGGTTGTGGTCGTCCTGACCGGTGCGGTGCTGGCACCGTGGGCGTTTCACGGCATCCAATGGTTGGCCACGTTTGAATGGCTGGAATGGTTGGGGCGTTATCCGTTTCGGCGAATCTTCAATCGCAGCGTGCTCGTCGTCGCGTTGATCGGTTTGTGGCCGCTCTGGCGCGCGCTCGGCATTCGCACGTGGAGTGCCGCCGGCTATCCTCGCGAAGACGGCTGGTGGCGACAGGTCCTGCAAGGTATGGGCGTCGGGATCGTCTCCTTGGTCGCGGCGGTGCTACTCGCCCGGCGGCCGTTGCAATTTGATCGCACAGCCCTCGAAGTGGGACTGATCCTCGTCAAATTATCCTGCACCGCCGTGGCGGTGGCGTTGATTGAAGAGACATTTTTCCGCGGCGGGTTGCAGGGGGCGTTACAGCGCGGAATGCAGTGGCGGGCGGCGGTGGCGATCAGCAGTGCGATCTATTCCACCGTGCATTTCCTCCGCCCGGGTGGAAAAATCCTCGCCGACCAGGTGGATTGGTCCACGGGGTTCGTGTATCTGGGCCAATTGACTGCGAATTCCTTTCGCGGGACGGATGTTTTCGTAGGGTTTGTCAGCTTGTTTCTCGCCGGCGCGTTGTTGGGTTGGTTGTACTACCAGACCGGGTCGCTTTACTGGCCACTGGGCGTGCATGGCGGCTGGGTGCTGGCCAATGAATTTGTGCGCTGGCTCGGTGGCGGGCGAATTATTTCTCAGCCGGTGACGTGGGTTGTGTTGATGGTGGTTTGGTTGGCGTTGGCCCGCCGCTGGCGCCGAGCGGAGTTTCCTTTGCCGGCATGAACACTCCGGCCGCAAGCTGGGTGCGGTCGGCAGTGGATTTGGTGTTTCCCCGAAATTGTCAGATTTGCACGACCGCGTTGGAGGAGTCGGAACACGGTGTGATTTGTGCGGCCTGCTTGGGAACGGTCAAATGGATCGAGCCGCCGTTTTGCCGGCAGTGCGCCTCACCATTCGCGGGGGCGGTGACCGGTGAGATGTGGCACTGCGGATACTGTCAGGATTTGCATTTTCAATTTTCACAAGCCGTCGCCGCCACGCGCGCGGAGGGAGTGGTGCGCGATGCGATTCATCGGCTGAAGTACAATCGTGAGATGTATTATGCGACGCATTTGCAGGCGTGGCTGCTGGCGGCGGCGCAACGCTGGATTGATTGGCGCGCGTGGGACGGGATCGTGCCGGTGCCGCTGCATCCACGCAAGCACCGCGAACGGGAATTCAATCAGGCGACCGTCTTGGCGGAAGCGTTGGGAGCAGCGGTCAACCGGCCCGTCTGGCCGACCGCGTTACGCCGGGTGAAGGACACGGCGACGCAGACGAAGTTGCACGCCAAGGAACGCGTCCAGAATTTGCGGGGCGCGTTTGTGGCGCGCCGGGCGGACTCCGTGGCGGGGAAACGGGTGGTGTTGGTGGACGACGTTTTTACGACTGGTGCCACGTTGGATGGTTGTGCTAAGGTTTTGCGCGTTGCGGGTGCCGTGGATGTGCTGGCGTTGACGGTGGCTCGCGGGATTTGAGGAGGGTGCGATCATGGACGTGTTCGAAAAAACTGAGCAACCGAAAATCACCGAGACCAAAACCAAGAAACACGACATCCCCAGTGGGCTGTGGGTGAAATGCAAACAGTGCGGCGAAATGCTGTTTGCGAAAGAACTGGCCGCCAATCTCAAAGTCTGCGCCAAGTGCGAATATCATTTCAGCATGTCGGCGGCGGAACGGATCGCTTCTCTGACCGATCCCGACACGTTTAGCGAGACCGATGCGGATTTGGTCAGCGTGGACACCCTGAAGTTTACTGGTGTCGCAGCTTACACCGACCGGTTGAAAGCGTATCAACGCCAGACCGGCTTGAATGACGCCGTGATCACCGGGATGTGCAAACTCAATGGGCATGATGTCTCGTTCGCGGCAATGGATTTTAGTTTTCTCGGCGCCAGCATGGGATCGGTTGTTGGCGAAAAAATCACCCGCTGCATCGAAGCCGGTACGGCGGCGAAAGTGCCCGTGATTGTTGTTAGCACCTCCGGCGGGGCGCGCATGTACGAGGGGATTTTATCGTTGATGCAGCTGGCTAAAACCAGCGGTGCGCTGGCGCTGCTCGCCAAAGCTGGATTGCCCTATTTTTCCGTCCTCACCCACCCGACCACAGCCGGCGTGATGGCGAGCTACGCGTCGCTCGGAGACGTGATGATTGCGGAGCCGAAGGCGTTGATTGGCTTTGCCGGGCCGCGCGTGATCAAAGAGACCACACAGCAGGAATTGCCCGAAGGGTTTCAGACCAGCGAATTCCTGATGGAACATGGGCTGCTGGATTTGATCTGCCACCGGAAACAGTTGAAGCCGACGATTGGCACGCTGTTGGACTATTTTTCCGGGCGCAACAAGCGGAAGTTCAAAGCCGCTGCCTGATGACGTATCCCGAGGCCATCGAGTATCTCCACGGGATTCGTGTCTTCGGAATGCAGTTTGGGTTGGAGACGATGCGCGACTTGGCCGGTCGGCTAGGCAACCCCCAAAACAGGCTGCGCTTCCTCCACATTGCCGGCACGAACGGGAAGGGGAGCGTCGCGGCCATGTGCGCGGCCGTGTTGCGCGCGGCCGGGTATCGAACCGGGTTGTACACATCGCCGCATCTCGTCTCGTTCTGTGAACGGTTTCAGGTCAACGGCACACCCATCGCCCCGGCGGATGTGGTGCGATTGGTCGAGCGGATTGCGCCGTTGCGGTTGGCATGCGCGCGTGAGCCGACGTATTTTGAAACCGTCACCGCGATTGCGTTGGAATACTTTCGCGAGCAACAGGTGGACATCGTGGTGTGGGAAACTGGTTTGGGTGGCCGGCTCGACGCGACGAACATCGTTACCCCGGCTGTGGCGGTGATCACGAGCATCGGTTTCGATCACATGCAATATCTGGGCGACACGCTCGCCAAGATCGCCTTCGAGAAAGCCGGGATCATCAAGACCGGCATTCCGACCGTGACTGTTCGGCAGGAACCGGCGGCGATGCAGGTGATTCGCGAGGTGGCGAGGGATTGCGGCAGTCTGCTGACGGAAGTGGACACGCCGGTCTCGTTTGAACCGCCCTTGGCCGGTGCGCATCAACGGTGGAACTGCGCGGTGGCCCACGCGGCGTTGCGGGCCGGCGGGTTTGTCTTCACCGAGGAGCAATGGCAGACGGGCTTGGCGCAAACGGTGTGGCCCGGTCGGTTTCAGGTGATCGGTGATGTGGTGCTCGATGGCGCGCACAATCCGGCCGGTGCGGCGGTGCTGGCGGCGACATTGCGCGAGCGGTTTCCGGGGCGGCCGGTCTTGCTGATCATCGGCGTGTTGAAGGACAAAGATTATCGGCACGTTTGCGAGACACTCGCCCCGGCGGCGCGCCGGGTCGTGTGTGTGCCCGTGCGCAACGAACGCACTCTTCCGCCTGCTGAATTGGTGAAGCAGTTCCCTGCGGCGATGATCGCCGCGGATGTCAGGGAGGCGTTGGCAAAGTGTCAGTCAGGCGAACTGGCTGTCGTGACCGGCTCACTGTTTCTCGTGGGCGAGGCGTTGCAGGTGTTGCGACCCGGCGGGGTGAGTGACCGGGAGATGACATTGCAGTGATCCGCGCCGCATTTTTTGATGTCGGGGGAACGTTGGTGCGGCCTTGGCCGTCGGTGGGGGAGGTGTATGCGCGCGTGGGGGCGCGACACGGGATCGTGCGTGAGCCGGCAGAATTGGAGGCCGCGTTCCGGGCGGCTTGGAAACAGTTGCCGGCGGTCGGTGGGTTGACCAGTTCGAGCCGGGAATGGTGGCGACAGTTGGTGTTCGCCGCCGTGCCGGGGGCGACAGATGGGTATTTTGAAGATTTGTATGCGGAGTTTACGCGCGCGGAGGCGTGGCAGATTTTTCCGGAAGTGCCGGCTGTGTTGGCGGCGGTGCGGGCGCGCGGGGCGCAGGTGGGGCTGATTTCAAATTGGGACGAACGGTTGCGTCCGTTGTTGGCGAATCTCGGATTAGGTGAGTGGGATTCGGTGACCATTTCGTGCGAAGTCGGCGTGGAGAAGCCGGCGGCGGAGATGTTTGGGGCGGCGTTGCGGGCGGCCGGTGTCGCGGCGGCCGAGGCGGTGCATCTGGGGGATTCGGTGACGGAAGATGTACGCGGCGCGGAGGCGGTGGGGATGCACGCGGTGTGGGTGGATCGAACCGGCGGTGATGATTTGCGCGCCGCGTGGGCGCGCGTGGGCGATTAGTGCGCCGGCTTGCGGGAGATCTTTTCTTTGATGTCGCGGTAGCCGAAATCCACCGCGGCGATCTTTTTGTATTCCGTGACGGCCTTTTCAGTTTCGCCCATGGACTCGTAGGCGGTGCCGAGATTGTAGATCAGCTCCTTTTTGGTGTTGTCCATGGTGACATTTTCCTCGATGGCCTTGAGGTATTGCTCGACGGCGAGGTCATGCAGTCCCAGTTTTTGAAAACATTGCCCGAGGTAGTTTAGGGACGCGATGCGTTTTTGCGGTTGGCCGACGGAACGCTGAAACTGTTCGATGGCTTCGTTGACCTTGTCGTTGCGCATGAGCAGGTAGGCGAGATCAAAGCGGTAGGCGAGGTCGTTGGGGTAGCGTTCGACCATGCGTTCGGCTTCGCGGAGTTTGACGAGATCGAGTTCGCGTTCGAGTTGAGCAATTTCGTCGGCGAGGATGGTGGAATTCGCCGGGTTGTCAGCGAGGGCTTGACGCTTGATGGCGATGCCCTGCTCAAGTCGCTTGGATTTCACGGCGCCAATTTCGTGTTCCAAGGCGGAATCGGAGCCGCCTTCGGCGTTAAAAAGTTTTTCGAGATACCGGAGGGCGGTGTCGTATTCGCCCTTTTGGGCGTAGAGCTTGCCGAGTTCGCGACCGATCACCGGGTTTTCGGGGTCGTGTTTGAGTTTTTCGAGGTTTTCGCGGATGAGGTTGTCCAGCATGTCCTCGGCGCGGACGACCCGGCCTTGTTGTTCGAGGGCGATGGCTTCGTCCTTGTCCTTCATCACATCGCGATACGACCCGGCCTCGTTCCAGCCGCCGTCTTGCATGGCGCCGTGGGCGACGACGTCTTTGACGGCTTTCTGGGCTTCGAAATCGTTGGGATGGTTTTGGAGGATCTGTTCGTACGTGTCGCGCGCGGCCTCGAAGTTTTTGATGCTTTGGTAGGCGCGGGCGAGCCAGTGGAGAGCGTTTTTGTCGCGCGGGTTGAGCTTGGTGTAGTGTTCGAGGGTCAGGACGGTGGTTTCGTAGTATTGGCCGGCATCCGCGGCTTCCGCGAGGAGGAGGAGCGCTTGGCCGTTTTTGGGGTCGGTGGTGAGGACTTGCTCAACCAGATTCATGGCCTCGCCCGGGTTCTTGGAGATGGTCATTTTGGCTTTGGTGAGCTGGGGTGCGGCGCGAGCGGCGGACATCACACGTTTGAAGGCGCCGCCGCCACCGGCTTTGAGTTGGGAGGCGCGGAGGTACTTACGGGCATGGACGAAATTCGGTTCAATCGCGAGGGCTTGGCGGAACATTTCGATCGCGTAGTCGAGGCTGTTGCGTTCCAGCGAACCGAGGGCTTTGCTGTAAAACTCACGGGCAGTGCGGTTGGCGTTATCGGTCGTAATTTCGGCCATATTGACTCCTCAGAGTGCCGCGCAACTTAGCGCAGTGCGGCAGTGGGAAGCAACTTCTTTTCGGGTACCGGCGGGTTGGTTGACAGCGCGAGGGGCTTTGTTATGATGACAATCATTCCGACTGCCGATGGATCTCCGGTAACGAGTGGTAAGCTGATGACCGACGAGAATATCGCTAGCGACGCTGTTTCACCCCGCCCGGCTGTGGCGCATTCTGCGAAAACGATTACCGACGTTGTCATTCGTTTTGCCGGGAATTCGCAGGATGGAATTCAGGCGATTGGCGGCTTTTTGGC
>Ga0105047_10007234_pt1 | contig 18740 bp, 10 predicted proteins | sample MAT04_FD_78384 | JGI IMG/M metagenome (GOLD analysis project Ga0105047, IMG submission 78384) | Freshwater microbial communities from Lake Fryxell liftoff mats and glacier meltwater in Antarctica - MAT-04 (megahit assembly) | ecosystem: Environmental > Aquatic > Freshwater > Ice > Liftoff... | reverse complement strand
GTGATCAGGTTGTTCTGGATGACCACATCCGCTGTCGAAGACCCGGCCAGACTCACGGCGATGTTGGCGTCCGAGTTGCCGGTGACCGTGTTCGCATTCAGCGGGTCGGCATCCCCAATGTCGATGTTCAGGTCACCCGTTCGCAGCCCGAGAACTTGAATTCCGAACTCCTGTGGATTACCCACAGCTCCCGAAATGGTATTCCGCAGGAACAGGGCCTGGGCTCCGCCTCCGGGCAAGGCCCCGGTGTTGTCTACCAGAATTGAGACACCCGCAGCGGTATTGCCGTTGATGGTGTTGTCACTGATTAAGCGACCACTCGCGGAGTTATTAAAGTCAGCCAGGCTGCCCGGCTCGGTGGCCGAGATCAGAATGCCGTTGAGTCCATTGTCCGAGATGGTGTTGTTCTGGACAGAGCCTTGCACGGTGGCCCCGTTGGTGGCCAGCAAGTCGATCCCGTTCAAGGTGTTCCCGGTGATGGTGTTCACCAGAGTCGGTTGCAGCAGACCCGTGATCGGATCGAGCGTGGAATTCCCGATGGAGATGTTGATCAGTGAACCGATCCCGGTCGCCGTCCCGCTGATCCCGTCTTCGGTGTTACCGGTGATCGTATTCCCGACCAAGGGACCAGTCGTGTTGATCGTGCCACCGACTTGGGCCATGAAGTCGACCCCGCTCGCCCCATTGTTCGAGAACGTGTTGGTCGTCAGATCGCTCAGAGAGATGACCGAACCCGCACCCGTGGCAGAGAACAACAGACCGTCATCGGCGTTGTTGGAGAAGGTGTTGTTGAGGAACACCGGGTCACCAAGCACCGTGGGGGCGAACGTCATCGTACTGCCGGCAGTGGTGACGAACGCTGCCCCGCGACCGCCCACTCCACCCGCGTTGGTCACGGAGTTTTCCGACACAAGGTTGAAGTTAAAGACTCCTCCAGTGGCGGCCCGGAAGCCCATCCCCGCACCCAGCTGCGGAGAGCCGGGAACAACGGGATCGGTACTGTTGGTGATGATATTCCCTCGAACAGTCAGATCGAAGACGCTGCCGGCACCGATCGACTGAGCCCGAATTCCCTGGCCCGTCTGGTCAATCATATTGCTCTGGAGGCCGAATCCAACCGCATCCCCCGAAATCTGACTCCCGCCAGTCGCCCGCACATCGATGCCGAAGTCGGTAACGCCGTCGATGGTGTTACTGCCAACCAGCAGATCGAGTGCTTGCGCCCCGGTCCCGGCGGTGTGGTTGATGACGATGCCGTTCGTGACATTGCCCGGCAAGGTCGTGATCGGATCGATTCCGTTGATCGTGTTGCTGGTCACGATGCCATTGTTTTCACCCGCCGACCGAGACGGAGGCAGTGTGGTCGTAACCCCCAGAACAGGACTCGTGTTGCTGACGATGTTGACCGCGTTGATCGCGTTCTGGAAGGTGTTATTGGTGACGACGAATCCGTCCACACCGGCCGGCTGGGTGCTTTGAATCCCGTCGGCTCCCACGCCCGGGACCGTTCCACTGGCGTCGATGTTGAACCCGCTGACTTCCGTGATGTTGCCGTTAATCGAGACCACGGGCGTCCCCGCCACGGCGGCACTGTTGGTCAGGAAGGGGTTCGCACCCGTCGATTGGAGAGGGCTGTTGCCAAATTCTGGCAGGTTGAAGACGGTGATTCCATCTCCCCGGTCGAGCGTTTGGAACTGATGTACCGATCCATCGGCCAGGCTCCCCGTGCCGAGCAGACGCTGGCAATCGAGCAGTTCAATCCCAGTGTTCAAATCGGTGTCGTCCGTCGACAAGAGGTTCCGACCGACATAAATCATGTCGAAGCCCGTGCGAGCCGGAGCCCCGAGATTCATGTAGTCCTGGACGCTGCCGAACGGATTGAGGACCGATCCCGCAGCGACCCCATTGGCGGCCGTCGGGTCAATGTGGGCCACTTGAATCGGGGTTCCGTCTTTCGGATCGCGGAAGAGTCGCGTTTCTTGCAGTGCCTTCGTGGCCACCATGACGCGGTACGGACGCCGGACCGAGGCCATCAGCTTGTCGTGCGCTCTGTCGGGGCGCAGCCAGCGTTTCTGCATCCCATTGGGAATCGTGAGTTCCAGATTGATGCTCGTGTTCGTCCCGAAGATCGAGTCATGCGTGAGCGTGGTGTTGATCCAGAAATCTTCGGAGACCTGCAGCTCCAGGCGAGTCGAGACCCCCGAGGCATTCCCCGCACCGGTCGAGTTCGAGACCAGCCCGTAACCTCCCAAGCCAAATTCCGCACCGTAACGCCCAAAGCCCGGCAGAGGGGTCGCCAGCTCCAACTGGTAGTTCTGGTAGCTGTTCTCTCGCAGGAAATTGAACTGATAGCCGATGTTGTTGTTCTGGAAGAATGAGGCACCAAACGGATTGGCAGCTGCGAAGTTCTCCGAATCACTCATGGGCAAGTTGGCGTTGAAGCGCGTGCTGAAAAAACGCCCCAGGCTTTCCAGGCTGACGCCCAATTGATTGTACTTGGCACGATGGCCGCCATCGTAATCCCACCAGCCCGACACCCCATAGACGCGATCATCCGAGGGGTCGTAGAACCTGTAGCCTAAGCCGAGATTGACTCCCGCTTCCCGGTAGTCGGTCATGTTGACGCGCGGATTGAGGAAGAGCAGGCTATTCGAACCGTCCGTCGAGAGCGGCACAAACGCATTGATGTTCGTGTAGCCGCCGTCGTATCCCGGGGCATTCAGGCTCTGATTGCCGACGCGCCAGCGAATGTCGCTGAGCCGTTCGGTCGAGGCGAAGCCCACGCCCCCATTCTCTGCGTAGTACCCGTCCCCGCGCAGGGCGTCCTCGAAGACATCTCCCGCATCGACCGAGGGGGCGTATTGGGCTTGCTGGGTTCGATCGCCCCGCGCACTGGCCGAAGCTTGACCCTCACGGAAGGAACCTTCCTCCGCATAGGACGGCGACTGGCCGCGCATGGTTGCCACGCCCGATCCGTCCGGGCTTTGAGCCAAGACGGTGCTGGTCACAAGTGCGGCCGCCACAGTTCCCAGCCAGCGCTTCCAGGTCTTCTTCATTGATGGCTCCAGCTTCCTGCTGTGTCTCTCGAACGCCAGCTGCAAGCAGCTCACGCCGACTTTCCCCGGATTAGGCGACTGTCCGCACTTGCGACAATTCCGCCGTCGAGGGGGCTGTCTCTCCGTCGACTGACCGGCACTCGTTGCCGGTTTGGGCCGATTTGGCAAATCAGTCAAGCGAGACCGATTCTGCCGCTAGAGACAGTTACTCTGACTTTTCGGCCTGTCCCGGTTGGAAAGTTGAATGGAATTACCGTTTAGCTGGACTTTGACGATTCTTCCGATTGTCCCGATGTCGCCGGAAACACCATCGATTGTACCTATCTCATTCTGAGGAAGAGACATGCGTCATGGAATCGCCTCCCCGAAGAATGCCGCGAGAAACCGGGAATATCTGCCGGTCGGAGTCCTCTTAATAGATGAATGACCACAGCCGAGAGTACATGTCTCTCATCAAGCTGGAAAACCGGTCGACACCGTCCGCTATCCCAGCGGGCTGAATTGAAGGAAGACTCAGATGAAGAAGTACATCGGACTGTTGTCCCTCGCCCTCTGCATGGGTTGCGAACCCGCTGCCCCTCCAGCACCCGTCGCCCCCATGAACACAGCCCCAGCCGCCTCCACCCCAGAGATGGCCCCACCAGCGGCTCCAGATGCGGAAGCTGGCTCGGGAACTGCCACTCCAGCTGCGGAAACCCCAGCTGCTCCAGCAGCAGAAGCTCCAGCGGCTCCACCAGCACCGTAATTCGACCCTGCGTCGCAAGACGGTTTCCGCTTCGTGTTCACTCATTGAGCGGTACGTATGCACAGCCCCTCGCCCAATTTGGTCGAGGGGCTTTTTGTTTCCACGACATCCCGCTCTAACGCTGCTAGGATGCGAGACCAACCGCTCACATAGACCTTCCGAGCCTTTCATGTCGATCAGCTCACTTCCTCTCAGCTACTGCACGAACGTGCATCCTGGGGTCACTGTCGACGAGGTCATTCAAGGACTCCGTCAATACGCCTGCGAAATCCAACGAGGCATCGGCCGACCACTGGCCGCCGGACTGTGGCTATCGCAGCCGGTCATTCGCGAACTCATTGCCGATCCGTCGCAGGTTTTCCGCCTTCGCGAGTCGCTCGCCGAATCCAAACTCTACACATACACCCTAAATGCCTTCCCTTTCGGAGACTTCCACTCCGAGCGAGTGAAGGAGAACGTCTATCTCCCCGATTGGGCCGCACCGAGCCGCCTCCAATATACTCTCGACTGCGCTCGCGTTCTCGCCCAGCTGCTTCCTGAGGGAATGGAAGGAAGCCTCTCGACGCTCCCGCTCGGGTTCAAAGCACTGAGCCACACCCCCGGATTCCAGACGGCTTGCATCAACCAACTCGTCCAGTTCGCGCAAGCCATGGACCAGCTGCACGACGACACCGGGCAAGTCATCCGTCTGGCGATCGAGCCGGAGCCGTTGTGTGTTCTGGAGACCACCCCCGAGACGATCGAGTTCTTCGCCGCCCTTCGCGCAGCCGCCGACAACTCTGGCGACCGCGCAGCTGTTGATCGGCATATCGGTGTCTGCTACGACGTGTGCCACCAGTCGGTCGAGTTTGAGGATGTCGCCGCCTCGATCCGGGAACTGGGTGACGCCGACATCCGGATCAACAAGGTCCACATCACCTGCGCGATCGAAGTCCGGCACCCGACTGCGGAGTCGCTGGCCGCACTCGCTCGCTTTGTCGAACCGCGCTACCTGCACCAAACCTTCGCCCGCTCGAGTTCCGGAAAGGTCGTCCACTTCCTCGACCTCGACCGCGCGATGTGTGAACGCCCTCCGCAGGGGTTCGTCGACGCCGAAATCTGGCGGGTCCACTTCCACGTCCCCGTCGATGCCGAGTCGCTCGGCCCGCTATTCACCACCCGCGACGACCTCCGCAAAGCCCTCCTGCAAATCCAACTCCTCAACTACGCCCCCCACCTGGAAGTCGAAACCTACACCTGGGGCGTCCTCCCGTCCGGCGAGAAACCCTCGCTTGTCGAAGGCATCGCCCAAGAACTCCGCGCGACCCAACTCCTTCTCGGAAACCTGGAGCTCAATAAAAACGGGCTGTCGATCATGTGAACTCCGTCCCCCGCCGCGTCAGCCAGGGCCGAGCACAGCGAGGGAGCCGCCTCACGACCAGTCCACCAGTCCACCACCCGCTCAGAGAACATTGAGAGACCTTTACGTCCCTTGCTGACGCGGCGGGTTACTGGTACTAAATGCGAGCACTTTCCCTCCTCTGGAACGCCCATGTCTGACTCCATGCTCTACTCCCTGCACTGGGATCTCGACTCGATCCTCCCGAACCCGCAGACGCCAGCGTTTCAGGCTCACCTCGAACAGTTCAAGGTTGACCTGACGCTTGTCGCTGAACAGTCCGACAAGTTGCCCCCCATCACAGCCTCCGGTGCGTCGTCCGTGTGGGGCAGCCTCATCGAGCAACTGTCCACGCTTCTGGCTCGCGGCGAGGATCTGAATGCCTTCGTCGGTTGCCACGCCGCCGTCGATGCGGAGAACAAGGAGTTCCAGCGGATCGAAGGGTCCCTGTCCGCATTGTCCCCACTTCGTCAGCGGGCCTTGGCCAATGTTGAACTCGCTTTCGTCGGAGTGGACGAACCAGCCTTTGATCGGTTCATTGCGGGTGACGCGCGGCTGAAGACGTTGCGGTTTGTCCTCGAAGAGTGCCGCCGCAATGCGGCCTTGCGTCTGCCGAAGGAGCAGGAGCAACTCGCCAACGAGTTGGCCGTCGACGGGGCGCAAGCCTGGTCTCGGCTCTACGACCGCATCTCCGGTGAACTCAAAATCGAGGTCATGGAGCGCGGGCATGTCGTGAAGAAATCGCCCGGCCAGATCCAGTTCGACATGCCCGAGCGCTCGGTCCGGCAGAACAACTTCTACGCCTTCGACAAGGCGTGGGCCGATCTGGCGGATACCTGCGCCGACGCGCTGAACCACATCTCTGGTGCCCGCCTCACGAAGTACGCCCGTCTCGGCGTCGACCATCTCGCAGCCCCGCTCCGTCTCAACCGCATGACGCGAGACACCCTCGACACGATGTGGGGTACGATCACCGATAAGAAGCAGTGCCTGCTCCCGTACCTCGATCGCAAGGCCAAGCTCCTCGGCTTGAAAAAACTGGCGTGGTATGACCAAGCCGCTCCGCTACCGACTTCGCTCGGCGAGCCACCGCAAGCCGACATCTCGTACCCTGAAGCCGTCGATCTCGTCTGCCACACTTTCCAGCAGTTCAGCCCCGACTTCGGCAGCTTTGCGACGCACGCGTTCCGCGAGAAGTGGGTCGAGGCTGAGAACCGTGCGGGCAAACGCCAGGGAGCGTTCTGCACTGGCATCCCCACGCAGCAGCAAACCCGCGTCTTCATGACCTACACCGGCACAGCCGACAGCATGTCGACGCTGGCTCATGAACTCGGCCATGCCTACCACTCGTGGGTTCTCCGTGAGCAGCCGTTCCTGCTCCAAGACTACCCCATGAACCTCGCCGAGACCGCCTCGACATTCGCCGAAGCCGTCCTCGGAGAGAAGCGACTCGCAGCCGCCTCTTCGGTCAGCCAGCAACTCGGAATGCTCGACCAGATGCTCGGGGATGCGGTGGCATTCATGATGAACATCCACTGCCGGTTCCTGTTTGAGGACCGCTTCCACATCGCTCGCAGAAAGGGCGAGGTCAGCGCTGCCGAGTTGTCGGCCCTGATGCTGGCTTCCCAGAAGGAAGCGTACCTCAACGCCTTCGACGACGATGGTTGGTATCCCGACTTCTGGATCTCGAAGTTGCACTTCTACATCAGCGGCTGGCCGTTCTACAACTTCCCCTACACGTTCGGATATCTCCTCTCGAACGGCCTCTATTCGATCGCTGCGGAAGGGGACAAGCACTTCCCCGAGCGCTACCAAAAATTCCTCATCGCCACCGGTTGCCAGCTGACCGAAGACGCCGTGCAGTCGTCACTCGGGTACGACCTGCGGAAGCCCGATTTCTGGATCCGCAGCATTGATGTCATCGCCCAGCGGGTCGACCAGTTCGTGAAGCTGGCCGATTCGGTGCTGGAGGACCACCGATGACCGATGGACAGTCGTCGTCTGTCACAGCGGAGAAGTCGGGGCGACCTCAAGAACGGGGTCATCGCACTTTGTGAGCGGCAAGACATTTGCCGCCGGTTCCCCATGATCTCTCGACGAGAAGAACCGGCGGCTTCCATTCTCCGGGTTACCCCTGAGCCGCGACGAACTTCGCGATCGCCGCATAATCGCCCTTCAGCGACTGATAGAGCTGGGCGTAGAGCGGGTACGCGGCATCGTAGATCTTCCGGGTCTTGGCATCCGGCTGCCACGAGTCGGTGACCTTGATCGTCGCGTCACAGGCTTCGACCACGTTCTTATAGGCCCCGGTTCCGACCGCAGCTAGGAGCGCCACGCCGAACGCGGGGCCTTCGCTGGCGTTGATCGTCGCGGTCTTTACGCCATAGATGTCGGCTTGCAGCTGCCTCCAGAAGGCACTGCGAGCGCCGCCGCCAGAGAGGCGAACTTCCTTCACGGGGACCTTCATCTCCTGGATGATTTCGAGGCAGTCCCGCATTGCAAACGTCGCCCCTTCAATGACCGAGCGGGCCATGTGCTGGCGACCGTGGCGCAGACTCAACCCGATCCACGCTGCGCGGGCATACGGGTCGGCATGTGGAGTCCGTTCGCCGGTCAGGTACGGCAGGAAGAACAGCCCCTCACTCCCTGGCGGGGCCTGTTGGGCTTGAGCAGTGATCACCTCATAAGGGTCTTGACCGAGTGTCTTCGCGACCGCAGCTTCGCACTGGCCGAGTTGGTTGCGATACCACTGCAAGCTGCCGCCCGCCGACAGCACGCAGCCCATCATGTGCCACTTGCCGCGGACGGCATGACAGAACGTATGCACGCGCCCTGCGGGGTCGATCTGCACTTCATCGCTGTGAGCAAAGACGACTCCGCTGGTCCCCATCGTGGCGGACAGAACCCCCTTGCGGACGATCCCATTGCCGACCGCGCTGGCCGCTTGATCGCCACCGCCGCCGACGACTGGAACCCCGGCAGGCAGACCCATCAGTTGGGCGGCTGCGGTAGTGAGAACACCACTGACTTCTTCCGACTCAAACACCTTCGGCAGGATCGACGGCGACAGGTCGAGCTTCTTCAGCAAGGCCGTCGACCACTTCCGATTCTGCACATCGAGCAGCAGCGTCCCCGAGGCATCGCTCACCTCCGTCGCGAACTCGCCCGTGATCCGCAACCGCACGAAATCCTTCGGCAGCAGGCAGCTGACCATCCGCTCGTAGTTCTTCGGCTCCTTGTTTCGCAGCCAGAGAATCTTCGGAGCTGTGAAGCCGGTGAGTGCTGGATTGGCGACCATCCCGATCAGCTTCTTGCGTCCGCCCGCCCGCTCTTCGATCTCGGCACACTCGGCTGCCGTCCGCTGGTCGTTCCAAAGCAGAGCGGGGCGGATGACCTTCTGATCCTTGTCGAGAAAGACGCTGCCGTGCATTTGCCCGCTCAGGCCGATCCCCTTTACTTCGCTGGGCTTGAAAACCCCCTTGTCGACGATCTGCTTGATCGTGTTGACCGTGGCGAGATACCAGTCTTCGGGGTTCTGCTCGGACCAACCGGGCTTCGGGCTGGAGAGCGGATACTCGATCATCGCCGACGCGAGGATCGTTCCGTCCTCGCGAATCGCAATGGTCTTGGTGCCGCTCGTGCCAATGTCAACGCCCAGAAACACGCTCATGGCGATCGCCCTGTGGGATGATGAAGGAGTGAAAAGATGAAGGTTGAGTGACCGGTCAAGCGAGAGTTTATCAGGCCGGTCACAGAGTTCGAAGGGTAGCAATTGTGGGTAGCACTTACTGAGGGGCAGATCTGACTGGGGGCCGACCTTTCGATGCATGGACAAGCTTGTTGTTCGCGGCGATAACGAGTCCAGAGTTCTGAATGATCGCAATCTTGCCTCAAGGGTCTCTGAACTTTGGCTCAAGAATCGATTGCACAAGCCAGGGTGTACCGACATCGGGCATGCGGGGGAGAGACTGAAATTGCTGGGCAACCATTGGAGGTGATCTCAAACCCTTTAGGGGACATGAGTCAAACATGGTGCAGCATCTGCAATGCAATATTCCCGCCCTCTGACTAGACCTGGGCCGATTCGGGCGAAACTATCACCGACTATTGGGCTCGGCACAGTGGGCGGGCGCGTTCCTTCGAGCGTTTTCTTTGCTCGCGAAACTTCTGGCTGATCTCAGTGGCCGCTGGGTTTCTAGCCGGGAGGATTACAGGTTACATTTTGTTTCGCAATAGTACGTTAGGAATGATGGTGCTAATAACGCTCTTCTGCGGCTTTTTCGGGGTCTTCCCTGCAGCTGCGGTCAACGTATCGGTGATCAGCAAACTCATCGTCCGCTGCGTCTGCGGTGTTGGTGACACTCGGGTTTTGAAGTCGCGCTATCACCCGTGATGGTGCCGAACTTGAGTTAAACATACACCCGCATTTTACCGCCATGCGGTGAACTCGTTCAAAGAGCGATGATCGGAAAGCCTATCAACAGGCATGGGAGGTGGAAGAAGCGTGGATTAAAACCCACTCTACGCGGCTTCTTTCACTGGGGCGGCGGGGCGGATCGACTTTGACCCTTTGGGCGTGCGGGCTTTCATGCTGAAGAGGCCGAAGATTTCGTTGGCGGACATGCTCAACGAGGCGTTGGTGTTGTCGCCTTCGCCCAGCACGCTGCGGAAGATTTCGCGCTTCTCATTCAGCACGCGGTCGATGCGCTCCTCGATCGTGTCCTTGCAGATGAACTTGCTCACGATCACCTGGCTCTTGCAGCCGATGCGGTGGGCGCGGTTGATCGCCTGGTCCTCGACAGCGGGGTTCCACCAGCGATCGAACAGGAACACATACCCCGCGAACTGGAGATTCAGCCCCACGGCTCCGGTGCCGTAGCTCATCAGAATGATGTGCGAATCGGGGTCTTCCTTGAACTTGGTCAAGATTGGTTCCCGCTTCGCCGTCGGCACGCCGCCGTGATATACGAGGCATCCGTACGGCTGCATCCGCTCGGCGAGCCAGTCGATCGTCTTCGTCCACTGGCTGAACAGGATCGCCTTCCCGCCGGAAGCTGCGATTTCTTCCATGTCGGCTTGGAGCCGTTCCAGCTTCGATGACTCTTGCGTATGTGGGTCGAAGTTCGAGATCTGCTTGAGCCGCAGCACTAGCTCGAACACGTTTTGGATCGAGAGTTCATCTCCCATCGCGTTGAGCTTCATCACCCCTTCTTTTTCTGCGGCGTCATAAGCGATTCGCTGTGCCGTCGACAGCTCGATGATCGCGTCGCGATCGAGGCGCGGCGGCATGTCTTTCATCACCAGATCTTTGGTCCGCCGCAGAATGAACTCGCGGCTTAGCTGAGTCAGCTGGCGGAGATCGGGATTGGCTCCCGGGGGAATGACGCCCATGAACTCGAACAGCGAGGACATCTCCTCGGGGCGGTTCTCGATGGGCGTCCCGGTCAGACAGACGCTCCGGCCGCGGGGGATGCTGCGGATTGTTCTGGCGGTCAGCGAGTCACGATTCTTGGTGCGCTGGGCTTCATCCAGGACCACCAGATCGAACTGCGGGAGCGGGCACGGTGCTTCGGGCTGCGCGAGCCCGGGCGACGACGACGATAGCTCTCCGTCAATGAACGTCTGGCATTCGACTTCGGTCCGGCGACCGAGGCCGTCCTTCATGTTGTGCCCGTTCTTAATCGCCTCTTGAATCATGGCCTGGTAGTCGCGGACGACGACCTCGTAGTTGGCGAGCAGTACGTGCGCCCCCGGCATGCGCCACGTCAAGTTGCGGCGAAACCCATCCCCCTCCACAGTCGTGACGGGGATCTCTTCCGCCCAGGTCTTGAACTCCCGCTGCCAGTTGGGGATCAACGGCTTCGGACAAACGAGCAGCACGCGACGCACCTGACCCGCACGCAGCAAGAGCCGCAGCGCGGTAATCAGCTGCATCGTTTTCCCGAGTCCCATCTCATCGGCCAGCAGTGCCGCCTTCTGGGCGAAGAGCCAGGCGATTCCCTCGTACTGATACTGGAATGGCTCGAAGGGCATGATGAGTTCTTGCCCCTTCAGCCAGTTTTCGAGTGGCGGCTGAAGCAGAAAGAAGAGCCGGTCCTGGACCGAGAGAGCGTCCTGCGGAGGCTTGATCTTGGTGCGTTTCTTCGCCCCTTCGCCCCCTTCGGGCGTTTGCTCTTTCGGCTTCTCCGGTTGGACGGGTTTGAGTGCGGAGAGTTCCTCGTCGGTCGGTGGAACTTGTGGAGCGACCGGTATCAACTCGATCCCCGCGGGGAAGGTCAGGCCGAATGTGCGTACCTTGCCCCACGAGGGACGCCAGCTCGGCACAAAGCCCGCGGCGCTGAGCAGCGTCTTCGCCTCGGCGGTCACCGATGGAGGCCGCTTCAGAGCACTGTTCATCCCGGTGATGTGAATGCCGGGGGCCGGGAGTGTGAGAAGAGAGGATGAAGTCGTGATGTCTGGTGCTTCGTCACGAACGCCCAAGGGTTGCAACCCTTGGGATTGATCCCGCGAAATCTCGCCACTCATGCCGCAGCTCCCGCTCGCAGCGTCTCTTGCAGTGCCTCGCGGACTCGCTCCAGCGGTTCGATGAGGTCGGCATCTCCCGGAAACGACTTCGCAATCTCGGTCACTAAAGCGAGGTCATCCGGAAAATCGGCATGCCACCTCAACTGATGCGCTCCGGCTCGGATCGTGCCTTCCGCAGCAACACTCGACTTCGGCAATACCAAACAGACCGGCAGCGAGATCACCGATCGCAGAGCCAGCATCTCGGAATGATCGCTGACGATCAGCTGGGGCTTCACTTGCAGACGTTCAAACAGCGTCTTGCCGATTAACTCGGCACAGACAAACGAGGTCAGCGTCGGACCATAGAGGATCTCTTGCGTCCGATTCGGTTTCACCGGGGTCGTACATTGAAATTCGAGCGGACGACCCAGTTGGTTGGTCACCAGCAAGCCCCCGACAAAGCCGGTGCCCGCCAAATTGACCACCCCTAGAAATCCGAGTTGCGCTTTGGGAGCCGCCAGTGCCATTGATGCCCCATCCCTAGGTTCGCAACGCGTATGAAACGCTTGATGCGAGTTGAATCCGTGCCAGCCTCTCCCCGGCCCACCCTGACTCGTGGGAGATCACTGGGAGCATCGGCCACTCGGGCGGTCAGACTTGAAGGGAGCAGCTGAGTTCGGGTTGTAAGGAGCAGTGACTCGTCGCCGCCTAACTGACGGCAGGGAAGTCGCTTATGCGTATATGAAGATGTCACACCGGCTGGAGCTTGGAAAAGACCGGCGAATTACACTGACTGTTCCGGTCAATCTCTGGAGACCACTCAGTCAGGATAGGGGGAGTTTTCCGCCGAAGAGAATTTCCGTCCGTGGTCCAACGTGGCGACGTTCATCGTGGGGGTCTCCCGATCAACTACTGGGCCCCAAAAGTTGCGAGTTCCGTCACCTCTTCAATCGGCCCGTTCTTCTCGATCTTGAGTCGAAATCCGATCGGTGTCATTCCGCCGGGCCAAGTATAGACCGCGTATTCGGCGCCCTCCTTGGTTTCACGAGTCACGGTCGGGTTCCCGGTGACGAGGGGCTCGATCTCGCTCAGCTTCAAGGCCTCCTGAACCGATTCCGGGTCATGCATCCGGATCGCCTCTCTCACTCGGGCGACCGAGGAGTCATAGCCGGTCACCGTTTTCCGCTGCCCCAGCACGTAGTCACCGCCCGCCAGCAGAGCAGACACGATCAGTAACCCGAGAATGATCGGGATGATCGGCAGGCCACTTTTCGCCTTGCTCTTCAGCTTCTTTTTCTTTCCAGAGGACATGAGGGCTTCACTTTTCATGACAAGCGGACCGTGAGACGTGTCTGCATCATGGCGATTCTATTTGCCGAGACCAAGCCTGATGGTGTCCATGAGCAGCGTGGAATGCCACTGAAGTTTCTCACGCACGGACTGTGAAAATTTAGAAAGTGTCCGGACGACGGCAGGAAACGCCCTTCCCCAAAACCAGACCAGACCGATTTCACTGTCGCGCTATCTCGCCTACTCGGGACCATACTCGGCCAGAAACTCATCTTCGGTGACCAATCGGATTCCAAGTTCGCGGGCTTTTTCGAGCTTGCTGCCAGCATCTTCACCGGCGAGGACGAAATCGGTTTTCTTGGAGACACTGCTGGCAGCCTTGCCCCCTTGCGAGTGGATGTAGTCCTTGATGCCGTCCCGGGTGAAGCTCTTCAAGGCCCCGGTGGCAACAACGGTTTTTCCCGCGAGCTTGCCTGCTCCCACGGCGTTCGCGCTGACCGCGACTTTGATCTCGGTCGCGGGCGGAGCCACGCCGCTCTCGACCAAGCCATCGACAATCCGTTGACCGAACTCGGACCCGAAGAATGAGGCGATCGCCTGGGCGACAATCGGGCCGATGTCTGGAACCTGGGCCAGTTCGGCCTCTGTCTTGGCTCGGATCGTTTCGAGGCTCCCGAAGTGGTCCGCCAGGGCGCGGGCCGTCGAAATTCCGACATGTCGAATGTTGAGAGCCGTCAGGAACCGGAACAGCGGGCGGGTCTTCGAGGCCTCAATCCCCTCAAGAAGATTGTCGATCGACTTCTCTCCCTGACGTTCCAGTGCGATCAATTGTTCGCGCTGACTGGCCAGTCGATACAGATCGGCGAACCCCGTCACAAGCTTCGCGTCAACCAGTTGATCCACGAGCTTGGTCCCCAGACCTTCGATGTCCATCGCCTGCCTGGACGCGAAGAACCGCAGCCCTTCCTTCAGCTGGGCAGGACAGACGGGGTTCTGGCAGCGGATGTACACACCGCCCTCGTCCTGGGCGACAGCGGCGTGACACACGGGGCAGGCACTCGGGAAGACGAATGCGACTTCAGCCCCCGTGCGGCGGTCCTCCTCGACCCGGACCAGATGCGGGATGATCTTCCCCGCCTTTTCGACGATCACCCAGTCGCCGATCTTGAGGCCCAGCCGCTCCAGCTCCTCCCGGTTGTGAACACTTGATCGCGAAACCGTCGTCCCTGCGATCTCCACCGGGGCCAGATTGGCTACGGGAGTGAGGGTGCCTGTTTTGCCGACTTGAATATCGATCGACAACACCTGCGTACTCGCTTCGTACTTCTCCCACTTATACGCGGCGACCCAGCGCGGAGACTTGGAGGTATTGCCCAGCTGTTCACGCTGGGCGAATTGGTTGACCTTCACCACGAGACCATCGACTTCGATGTCGAGGCTGTGCAGGTTCTCCATCATGCGATGGCAGAGTTCGAGCGTGGCCTCGATGCCGGTGCGGGCCTCGACGTGAGGAGTGGTGGGGACGCCGGCCGGTCGCAACCACGCGAGATACTCGATGTGCGTCTTGAACGGTTCGCCCTCAATGTACCCGCGACCATGAGCCAGGAACCGCACCTTGCGGGCAGCGCACAGCTTCGGGTCGAGCAGCTTGAGTGCCCCGGCAGTGGTGTTGCGGGGATTGGCAAAGGGGGCCTCGCTGCGGGCCTTTTGAGCGGCGACGAGGTGACCAAAGTCGCTGTTGGAGATGTACGCTTCGCCGCGGACTTCGAGGATCGCCGGAGGGTTGGCGACGGAGAGCCGCAGCGGTATCCCACCGACCGTGCGGGAGTTGTGCGTGATGTCGTCGCCTTGTCGTCCATCGCCGCGCGTGACGGCTTGAGTCAAATGCCCTTGCTCATAAATCAGAGCCAGCGCCACCCCGTCGATTTTGTACTCGACCGTGTATTCAACGGCCTCGGCCCCGAGCAGCTTGCGCACCCGGTCGTCGAAATCTCGCAGCTCCTGCTCGGTATACAGATTGTCGATCGACAACATCGGCAGACGGTGTTCGACCGTGCGGAACCCCTCGATGGGAGCCCCACCGACTTTGTGAGTCGGGCTGTCGGGGGTGTCGAGCTCCGGATGCTCGCTCTCCAGCTGTTGAAGCCGCTGAAGCATGCGATCGAACTCGCCGTCGGAGATTTCCGGATTGGCGTCCACATAGTAAAGGCGAGTCTGCCGCTCGATCTCCGCGCGGAGGGACAGAACGTCATCCGCGGGAGTTGGTGTACTCATTCCTGGCAACACTCCCGGGCACTTCTCGTGGGTCGAGGACCTGCCAGTGTTTATCGATCCAACCGACTCCGCCGATCGACCCACGGGACTGTGATTTCTTTGATGTGTTTTTGGAGAAACATCAAGATTGGAAGCTCGACAAACTTGGGAGCCTTGCCCAGCATGTCCGTTCCCCGGTCTTTTAAATCGGGTTCGAGCAGTTCGACACGTCCGATCGACTTCTTACTGTCCGCACCGCAGGCCTTGAAAGCATTCTTCGCTGCCCCTTTGTCTGCCCCGTCTTGCTTTCCGACCAGAATCTGAACGGCGAGGTTTTGCTTATTCAGATAGACGAGCGACCTGTTGAGCGATAATCGTCCCGCTGCCGATTCGGGTGAGAGCAGGATGATCGTCTTCACATCTTGACCTCGGGGAGTCCGCGAGGCCGGAAGCGGTGAATCATCATGCGGCTTTTGCTCCCAGTCGAATTGAGCAAACGCGGTGGCCACGGGAGCACTGAACCCTGCTGCAATAACGGCCATTTTTCCCATGTTCAGGTTCTTAGCTTGATGTTCGGTCTGCAGAAAATCCTTGACGGCTTTGAGGTCTCCGGCTGCCATCTTGAGATAGTCCTCGTTCTGAATGGGATCTTCGCGACCTTCGATGACACTCTGGCCGTGCTTTCGCAGATCGACAGTGACGGTCGCGTAGCCTTGGTCCTGAAGGATCTCGGGAAAAGTCTCCTTCCCGGCGGGGGCCGACCCCTTGTCCCAAACGATGCGGCTCCCCTTGTCGCCATGCAGCAGGATCACCACGCCCGCCTCCGACAGACCATCTGGGTTCTTGTCGGCGATGGCGGGGTAGTACGAAAAGCGGATCGGGAATTTATCCGGCGCGGAGACCGTTTCGGCCCGCATCGTCACTTCCGCCTGAAGGGGAGCAAACAGCCAGCCCGGGCCACACAGGGCAACCAGAAACAGGGTCAGTCGGCGCAAGAATCGAACCATCTCCGGCCACCTTTCAAACAGCTCTCGTCAGCAGGCACTCTAAAATCAGTGTACGGCTGCATTCGCCGGGGGTCAATTCGTACTCGGCTCGGTCGTCGCTCGATGGGAAACCAGACGCTCTTACCCGCAGAAAAACTCTCCAGCAGAGTCACCTCCGGCCACGAACCCGACTCGACTCGTCCATGTCCGATTCGAATCCTCCCCTGCCGGATCATTCCTGGCTATACTTCAGCCCCGACCCTTCTCAGAACCCACATCGCCGATGAGCAGCAAAGACTCCAAAACGAAAGGCGACCCCGACCGGATTGTGTGCCGGAATCGGAAGGCGTCGCACGAGTATGAGATCCTCGATGAGCTCGACTGCGGCATCCTATTGGCAGGCAGCGAGGTCAAGAGCGTTCGCAACAACAAGATCACGATCGATGAGGGGTTCGCGCGAGTCGAACGCGGTGAGGTGTGGCTGTATAACGTCGACATCTCCGAGTACTCGCAAGCGAATCTGATGAACCACCCGCTTCGGCGGCCGCGTAAACTACTCCTCAAAAAGCGGGAAATCGAGAAATTCGCCGCTCGAGCCGACGAATCCGGGATGAGTTTGATCCCGCTCGATGTCCACTTCTCGCGGGGCTTCGTGAAGGTCAAGCTGGGGGTGGGGAAGGGGCGGAAGCTCCACGACAAGCGCGAAAAGCTGAAGTCCGACGACGCCCGACGGGAAATCCAGCAGGCGATGAAAAAGCGGTAAACCTCACCCATAAATCATGTTACGTTCTGAATATCCTGTTTAGGTAAACTGCACGGGGAAATCTCGCCTCTTGACGCCTCTGTGCCACTGCCGCCCTCTCAGCGGCTTGACATGACTAATCTGACGCCTGTACAAAGCAGAACCGCTGCACAGAGCGTTCCCAATCGACTCACATCGACCAGATTTGATGTCTATCGGGCATTGCGGAACTTATTGCATTCCAATGAGTTCCGTTCAATTCTCGTGTTCCGCGATCAAGCAGATTGTGTGCGGCATGCTTCCTGGAGATGTGGAATGGATCCACTGACTCTGGCGAGGTTTACGTGATTTGATGAGCGGAATGGAATCCCGGAACCCGGTTTCGCTGGAAAGCTCCCATGGCTAAGAAGATCGTCAAGCGGGTCCAGCCCACCAAAACAGCGGTGGGTAAGGTCAAAAAAGCCCCGCCGCCAAAGAAGCCCGTCAGCGTTCGCAAGCCCGCTCCGGCCAAGGCGACTCCGAAAACGGTCGTCCGCAAGAAGACTGCCGCCACGACTGAATCCCAGCTGCGGACGATCGATAAAGATCTCGTCCACTTGCTGAACAAGCGGATGGAATTGACGGTCGAGCAGTTGACGGAAATCAAAGACCGCCACGCCATCTGGTTCGACCCCAACGCCGACCAGGCATTGTGGGAACGCATCGAAGCTGAGAGCGGCGGGACGATTCCCAATCAGACACTCCGCTCGATTTTCCGCGAAGTCCTCAGTGCCTCCCGCAGCCGCGTGAAGGTCGTCCGGGCGGCGTACCTCGGGCCTCCTTTCAGCTTCTCGCACCTCGCCGCGATCGAGCATTTCGGGAAGAGTGCCGACCTCGTCCCGGTGAATACGATCGCCTCGGTCTTCGAAGAAGTGAATCGCGGACACGCCGACTACGGCGTCGTCCCCATCGAGAACAGCACTGACGGACGCATTGTCGACACGCTCGACATGTTCACCCGGCTGCCGCTTCGGATCTGTGGCGAGGTCCAGCTGGCCGTCCATCACAACCTGCTATCCCGCTCGGCTCGCAGCGAGATCACCGAGATCTACAGCAAGCCGCAAGCCCTGTCGCAGTGCCGCGACTGGCTCTCCCGCAACATGCCCCGGGCCCGTACGATCGAGGTTACCAGCACGTCGACCGCAGCTCAACTCGCCCGCGACAAACCAGGGGCCGCAGCTGTCGCCGGCAAACAAGCCGCTGTGCAGTACGACCTGCAAATCGTGGCCGAGTGCATCGAAGACAACCCGCACAACGTGACTCGGTTCGCGATCATCGGTGACGAGGAAACCGTCCCGACCCGCAAGGACCGCACAGCTGTGCTGCTTCAAATCCCGCACGCCCCCGGTGCCCTGAGCGACGCCTTGCAGTCGTTCAAAGCCTTCAAGGTGAACCTGACCTGGATCGAGTCGTTCCCGCTGCGTGGCCCCGAGACCGGGTATCTCTTCTTTCTCGACTTCGAGGGCCACAAGAAGGACGCGACCGTCGCCAAGGCCATCGCCGCCTTGGAAAAGAAAGCCGTCCGTCTGTCGGTCTTGGGTTCGTACCCTCGCAGTGCGCCGATTGAGTAAAGCCGAGCACCGACGCTCTGAGTAGCCACGTTCGCCAGAACGTGGGCCAACTCGTGGTTGCCTAGGTTGGCTCGCTTTGGAGCTTACCTGTGTGCGTCAGCACAATGAGGTTCACCCGCGCACGATCCCCCGGGCAAACCTCTCCCGGCGCTGCCACCCCTCGGAGGCGATGT
>Ga0105047_10007233_pt1 | contig 18741 bp, 9 predicted proteins | sample MAT04_FD_78384 | JGI IMG/M metagenome (GOLD analysis project Ga0105047, IMG submission 78384) | Freshwater microbial communities from Lake Fryxell liftoff mats and glacier meltwater in Antarctica - MAT-04 (megahit assembly) | ecosystem: Environmental > Aquatic > Freshwater > Ice > Liftoff... | reverse complement strand
TCCGTTCGATAATCTAAAATCTAAAATCTAAAATCTAAAATCCTCATGTTCCAAAGAATACAAAGCAGAAACCGCTGGACATCCATCTTCAAACCCTGGGAAGAATCAGATCCTTGGCTGTTTATCGCCTGCATAGGCCTCACCATCTTAGGCGGAATCATGATCCGCAGCGTCGAAATCAACCAGGCGTCGATCGACTGGTGGCGACACTGGGTAACTGGCGGAGTCGGTTTGTTCCTCGCCATCATCATTTCCCGCTGTCGCTACCAAATACTGATTCAGTGGAAATGGCCGATTTACATATTAATCAATTTGTCGCTGATCGCAGTCAGGTTTATCGGTACTACAGGGCTCGGTGCCCAGCGGTGGATCAATATCGGCGGCTTCTACCTACAACCCTCAGAATTTGCCAAAGTAGGGATGATTATCACCTTAGCAGCTCTCCTGCACGACAAGACTGTCCCCACGGTGCGGGATATGTTGAGGATGCTGGCAATTATGGCCGTACCCTGGGGATTGATCTTTGCCGAACCAAATTTAGGTACTTCCCTGGTGTTTGGCGCGATCACAATGGGGATGTTTTACTGGGGTAATGTCAATCCCGGCTGGCTGATATTGCTGTTCTCTCCTCTATTCTCGGTTCTCCTAAACAACGTGTCTACACCGATTTGGGTAGCATGGGTAGTTGTTGCTGGTATTATTGCTTGGCGATCGCTACCTTGGCCTTGGTTGGGCGCTTTCGCTACTGTGGTAGTGAACGTGGTTTCTGGACAGGTCGGACACGTTTTTTGGGGCGTGCTGAAGGATTATCAAAAAATGCGCCTGACGGGCTTTTTAAACCCTGAGAAAGACCCTTTAGGCAGCGGATATCACTTGATTCAATCTCGGATTGCGATCGGGGCCGGGGAACTCCACGGCCGGGGATTGAATCAGGGAACGCAAACTCAGCTTAACTTTATTCCCGAACAGCATACGGACTTTATCTTTTCGGCGATCGGCGAAGAATTGGGCTTTATTGGCTGTATTTGCGTTCTGGTGACGTTCTGGATCATTTGTTTCCGGTTGGTGGTTATCGCTCAAACCGCCAACGACAATTTTGGTTCCTTGCTGGCGATCGGCGTACTGTCAATGTTAATTTTTCAAGTATTCGTCAATATTGGGATGAACATTGGCTTAGCCCCAGTAACAGGAATTCCGCTACCTTTCCTAAGTTATGGGAATGCGTCGCTGCTGAGTAACTTTCTAGGACTGGGACTGGTGGAATCGGTGGCCAACCAGCGACAGCGCAAGAAGCGTTGGAATTAGGTAATTGGTAATTGGTAATTGCTAATTAGTAATTAGTAATTGCCAATTCGAGCCATTTCATATCTTATAAAATAACCCTAGTTTGTAGGGTTTGCAATGCCAGACCAGTGGGAGCATCTGTGTTTTGCAAAAAGCATTTTTTTTATTGTAGTGCTGTCCCCGAATAGCGAGTATTCTACCGATCGCGATCGGAACACGCTTTGTAATGCACATCCGGAGTTGAGTCCTGATGTGCATTACCCGTACTGTCATAGAGGCGACCCTGGTTTCCTACAGAGCCACCATTCTCCAAATCGAGTTGTACCATTGAGGCAAATAAGGTATCTGCGGCTGCTTCAGTAAAGCCCGCATTATGTGGTCTTTGAAAATTAATTTGCTGTTATGATAAATGCCAATAAATACGAGAGTATATTTATGGAAAAAGAAAGAATAACCGCAGAAGAATTGCTGAAGCGATATGCTGCTGGTGAGAGAGATTTTCAAAACATCATTTTGGAGTACGCTGATTTGAGCGGGGTTGAACTGCAAAAAATTGACATCACTGGCGCTCAATTTAACTATGTCAATTTGAGCGGGCTTAATTTGCATAGGTGCGAGTTGAGCTCGGCTCAATTTTGGTACTGTAACTTCAGGGAGGCTAAAATCACCTCAAGTCATTTGGAATATGCTAGGTTTTTTGACTGCGACTTGAGAGGATTTAACAGCAGTAGATGCGACATAAGCTCGGTTAATTTTACTAGAGTCAATTTACAAGGTGCGAAGCTTGGGGGCTTTGGCGAAGACCCTTGTAACTACTGGGACATTATTCGGCAAGATGGAGTTTTTATCCCAGGTTTTACTTCCAATCCTTATCGCTCCTCCCATAAGTAATGGTAGGGTGTGTCGCTTGTGCGATTCCTCGCATTTAATCGACTGTACGCGCCAGCGACGAACCTTACACATTCGGTGGAGGAAACAACCCTCTGTAACACTCTTGCCCAACAATTATATTGTAGCAATGATTTTTATGGCTTGGTATTAAATATCTGCCACACTCCTCTGTTTCCAGAAGTGACGAACAACAGTTATTTAATTGTCATTCCTCAATAGTCGATATTTTTGAGGGTTGGTTGATGAATCCATACCCTGCGATTACTCCAATTTCAAAGCTCAAATCGATAGATGCACCCTACAGTAACTGTGATTACAAATTACTCGTTCATATTCTTGTAAGTTGCAACGGCAGAAGGCGAACTCCGGTTTAAATAGCGGAATATCCAATACTTAAATACTGTATCCAAGATAACTGGAAACGTCGCAATGAACAGAAATATAAACTGCCTATTTTCTGGTAGTCCCAAATGCCTAGATAAACCTTCGAGAACTATTTCCCAACCGTGCGGCGAGTGGAATCCGACAAACACATCCGTAAACAAAATAATTATGAAAGCCTTAGCACTATCGCTAAGTCCGTAAACTACATCGTCCATGAAAGATTTTAAAATCTCAATCTCTCTCTTGTTAACAAGGAGAATCCAGACAAAAACAAAGCAAGAAATTAAATCGGCAAAAATATTTTTAATAGCTCCACCGCTTTCACTACGGTATTCCTCCGCTAGCTCAACTGCTTTTTCGGTAATCTTCTTTTCCGTTTCCTCTTCTGAAAGCGACGGAGCAATCCCAATTAACTTTTCAAATTTTAGCTGTCGCTCAAATTGCTCTAGTTTTTCAAATGCTTCTTCTTCCAGCTCATAATTTATGAAAATCCGAGATTCTTCCGGGACTCTAAAATGGTCAACTATCGGCCCTACAATAAAGTTTTTGGAAATTTGATTCGCCAACAGCGGAACTAAAATCAACAGCAAAATAAATCTCAGAGAAATGACTGTTTTTACTTGGGAATTGCGAAAATTCTTAACTACGTCTTTTTCGGCTTCTGGGTTAAGTTCTTTAGTGATTCGACTCAAGGTTCCCAAAAGCGATCGGGGTAATAAATTAACCTCTTCAGAGTTAGTGTCTACTTCGCCCGCCTGAGTTTGAAGTGAATTAGCTGAACCTGGGTTTCCGTTAGCTTGAGAGGTGCTATTTGTAGATTTTAATTGGAGGTTTTCCGAGCTGAAAACCGGAACTATCGCAGTTGATCTACCCTGATTAATATATTTATCAATGACTCCATCAATAAATTCGAGCTTCTCAAAGACAAGGGATGCTCCATCTCGATCGTCCAAACCTAATCCGTGCTGGTGGCGATCTGTGCTATTATTTGCAGCCTGCGGTTTTGCTCCCACGCGATCGGGCAATTCCAAAAAAGAACGGCTAGCATTAAACTCAACCATCCTGGTGTGGATGACCTTGAGGTATTTTTGCAGTTCGGATTTAAAGTAAGACAGGGTGCTGTGTCCGTAATCGCCCGATCGCTCCGAGATGCCTTGGCCCCCAAAATGCTCATCTTCGATCGCCTTAATTGCTAACGCAGCATCATAAGCCTGTTCTAGTGCTCTTTCAGGCGTTTCTCTGTACCACTGGTTAGCGCTGTAAAGATATTTGACAAACCTGTTCCACGCAGAAGTATTCATAGCTAAAAGCTGGTTAGTTCGCAGCAGACATTAGGGGAGCATCTCAGTTTTGCATTTATAGTGCTGTCCCCGCTCGCGTGCGTGTATAAGCACGCGAGCGGGGACAGCACTACAATAACAAATGCTTCTTGCAAAACTGAGATGCTCCCGACATTAGTGATTAAATTATTCATGGTATGGTAACAGATTTACAAAAATTGGGAACGCCGGCAGTAGATTCAATTTGGATTGTCGGAGCCGCCAAAGCCGGCAAAACCGCTCGCTTAGTCGAGCAGTTCTGCATTTGGAGCGAAACCGTTAAGTCTTTGCCCGCAACAGTTTCAAGCCGTGGGCGTTCCGGGCGTTGGCGGGCCGGACAAACAGCCCCAGCAATTTTAGTATTAGCAGCTAACGGCGACAATCGGCTGGAATTAGCCGATCGCATCGCCGTAGCCACCCAAGGAAAATATGCCTTTCACTCCACAACACCCTTCGGTTTTTTTGAGCAAGAAGTATTGCTATTTTGGCCGCTGCTAGTTCAGTCACTGAATTTGAAAGCTCAATTTCCGCTGAGGCTGCAACCTGAAACAGAATTGGAACTTGCCGCCCGACTCTGGCGTCGCGAATTAGACGAAGGCATTTTGCAACAAACAGGAGTCAGTCCAAACCGAATGGTGCGTCGAACTCTAGACTTATTACAACTTGCTGCTGTCAGCGGTACGCCCAGAGAAGAAATTAAGAGCATTTTGGAACAGGGATTTGTCGCTGGTGGTGGCTCAAATAGCCTGTGGACTAGCATGGGAGATTTGCTCGAAAGGTGGTGGGACTGGTGCTTGACGCGGGGGCTGCTGACTTACGGGATTGTTTGCGAACTTTACTGGCGCTATTTGTTGCCAAATGTTACTTACCAGCAGCAGTTGACCTCTAGATACCAAGCTGTGATCGCAGATGATGTTGACGATTATCCGGCCATCAGCCGCCTTTTGTTCGATCGAATGCTCGATTCTGGTGCAGTGGGGGCTTTTTCCTACAATCGGGATGGAGGAGTGCGTTTAGGTTTGGGCGCTGACACGGAATACCTCGCCCAACTGCAAAGCCGCTGTGGCTTGGTGGAAAATTTGAACGCAAAAGCCGGTTTAGCCTCAGAGATTGGAGATTTGGCGGTAAATTTGGCCGTGAATTCTGATGGTTTTTATCCTTTAGGCTCGATTTTACCCGGATCGGTTCGATCGCTCGAAACAATTTCGCGGGCCCAACTGCTGCGAGAAACCGCCGAAATCATCGTGGATGCGGTGAAGTCAAAAACCGTGGAAGCGCAGGAAATCGCCGTAGTTGCGCCTGGGATGGATGCGATCGCCCGTTACAGTTTAACGGAAATTCTAGCCAGACATGGCATCGCCGCCGAATCTCTCAACGATCAGCGTCCCCTCTCGACTACGCCAGAGATTCGAGCTTTGCTGACTTTGTTAGCGTTAGTTTATCCGAGACTAGGCCGTTTAGTCGATCGAGACGCAGTAGCCGAAATGCTGGTAATTTTAGGCAGCCAGAAACATCGGGAAGTAGTGGAAACAGAAGATTCCCAGCCCAATTTCCATCTAAAATCTCAAATTCCGAATCAAAAATCGATCGACCAAGTGAGAGCAGGTTTAATCGCCGATAGCTGTTTTTGTCCCGATGTCGATCGACCTCAATTGCTAGCAATTACAGCCTTTCCCCGGTGGGACAGAGTGGGACACCGAGCCTGTGCCGCCTACGAGCAAATAGTCGAGTGGATCGAACAACAGCGATCGCAACAACAAGAGCGGCTGTTGCCGAGTCCCATAGCCCTGCTCGATCGAGCCATCCAGAAATTTCTGATCAACGACAGATACCTAGCCTACGATCGGCTATCGGCCCTGCGAGAGTTAATGGAAACCGCCGCCCACTACTGGGAAATACACGGACGAATGCAGCGCCAAGAACCAACAAACAGCAGCGAATCAGAAACCATCGCCCGGTTCATCCAGTTATTGCGCCAAGGAACCGTCACCGCCAACCCTTATCCCGTCCGCGCCCAAGGAACCCAAGCCCGATCCGTCACCCTCGCCACCATCTTCCAGTACCGCAGCAGCCGCCGCGCCCACAAATGGCACTTTTGGCTGGATGCAGGCTCGTCCCTGTGGCTGAGCGGCGGTGCGGCGACATTGTTTGGTGCTCCCTTATTTGTGCGATCGCAATTAGGGCGTCCCTGGGAAACCGAAGACGAAACCACCGCCGACCAACAGCGGCTGCGGCGAATTCTGCTAGATTTGTTAAGTCGCTGTTCTTTACTTTACCTTTGTCACAGCGAACTAGCCGTCAACGGACAAGAGCAAACTGGGCCACTTCTGCCCCTCATTCAGAGTGCTGTTTCTTGTCAGCAGTCAGGCTAAAACTAAGAGATTTGGCAGGAATCAAGAAAATTCTGAATGCAAAGATTTTCATTTTTTCCACTGGTGCATCTCAGTTTTGCATTTGTAGTGCGAGCACTATAGCGAGCTCGCGTGCTTTACACAGCACGCGAGCTCTTGAGGTGCTCGCACTGTAAAAAAAACATCCTTTTTGCGATGCAGGAGATGCTCCCGTTTCCACCCTTGGATAGCTCATCGAGGCTGACTTGAATTCAGAATTTTAGGATCGAGCAAAATCCGGCGATATTATAGTGTACCCAAAACCCACATCAAAACTTGCAAACATTACTATTTTTAGCACAAAAAATACCTGAGTTCCCAAAAATCTATAGCCCTGGCAATTTTGATTTACTATGCTAGAAATGAGCGAGATTATTAATCAATAATAAGCCAAATTGGAGGCAACAAACTGAGATTAATCAGTTCTTAAAGTTAATCGGAACCGTCGTTTAAAGGAGCCAAAATAATGCCCAGTGCAGTACCACGTATCATAATTGAGCCAACGCCAACTCCAGAGCCAGCACCAACGCCAACTCCAGAGCCAACACCAACGCCAACTCCAGAGCCAACGCCGACACCGACACCGACACCGACACCGACACCGGCACCGACTCCCCCTCCCTCCGGGGACGACACATTTGGCGGCATAGACGACACCTTGGGCGGAGGCGGTACCGCACCCTCAAAGATCGGAGGCGTGATCCGCGGCACAGAAGCCAACGACTCCCTAGGAGGCAGTCCCGGCCCCGACGTGATTTCCGGGCTGCAAGGCAACGATACCGTGCTAGGCTTCGACGGCGACGATTTAGTATTTGGCAACGAGGATGACGACTTGCTGTTCGGCGGGCCCGGCAACGACGTACTCGACGGCGGTTCAGGACTCGATACCATTTACGGAGGCAAAAACAACGACTCCCTCGACGGGGGAAATAACCCCGACCTGCTGTACGGCAATGACGGCAACGACACGGTAATCGGAGGCGAAGGCAGAGACACCGCTTACGGCGGCAAAGGCGGGGACAGCTTGCGCGGCGGGTCGGGCGATGATAGCTTTTTGGGCGACAAAGGCGACGATATCTTGTGGGGCGACCAAGGTAACGACTCGCTCTTCGGCGGCGAGGGCGAAGACTTGCTCTTTGGCAACGAAGGAGGCGACTGGCTCTACGGAGATGCCGGCGCGGACACAATTTTTGCGGGCGACGGTGACGACATCGTGTTTGGAGGTGCTGGAGACGACATCATCGACGGCGGTGCTGGCAACGACGTGCTGTGGGGCGACGAAGGTAAAGACATCGTGGCAGGAGGCGAAGGCAGAGATGTCTTTGTCATCGGTGGCTTCAGTTCCCCCAGCGGCAGCAGCAGCAACGGCACTAACCAGGCATTTGTGACCACCGGCGGCCCGGATATCGCCGATGCGGACATTTTCACAGACTTTCGCCCTGGCGAAGATTCGATCGGACTCAGCGGCGACCTCAAGTTTGAAGATTTGGTAATCTTCCAAAGCACCGACAGCAAAGCCGGCAGCACAATTATTCGCAACGGAGTCAGCGGCGACTTTTTAGCAGTATTGCCCGGAGTTGACAGCAGAACCCTGGGACGCAACTCCTTTGTAATTGCCCCCACAGTTCCCGGCAGCGCCACCCCGCTACCCCTACCCACGCCGAGTCCTTCTCCGAGTCCGACTCCGACAGACAGTCCGACACCGACTCCGACAGACAGTCCGACACCGACTCCGACGGCAAGTCCGACACCGACTCCGACAACAAGTCCGACACCGACAGGAACTCCGACGCCGAATCCGGCGTTCCCCACGCCGACAGCAAGTCCGACACCGACACCGACAGGAACTCCGACACCGACAGGAACTCCGACACCGAGTCCGAATCCAATACCCTTCCCCAATCAGGCTCCAAGAGCAGTTAACGACAACTTCACCACGGTTGCGGGTCAAGACCTCAGTCTCAACGTTCTGTTCAACGACACTGACCCGGACAAGAACCCTCTGAGTGTCACTACTTTTACTCCAGCAGCCAAAGGGAGCCTGGTTCCCTTTGGTGGGGGCGTATTCAAATACACCCCGAATCCAGGCTTCTCGGGTACTGACAGCTTCAGCTACTCGATCTCAGACGGCAGCGGCGGCACGAGTCAGGCGGTAGTAACCATCAACGTCAGCAACCCGCCGCAGCTAGTAGTTAACGGCGGTGTGGTGGTTGCCAAAGCTGCTCCTACCCAGACAATCACCGCTGCGGATTTGTTGGTAACAGATCCCGACAACCCGCCGTCGGAAATCGTTTACACGATTACCAAAGCCCCGGATGCTACTAGAGGTTTTGTCCAAAGGGGCACTACATTTCTCAACGTCGGCGGCAAATTCAGCCAAGACGATATCAACAACAACATTGTCAAATACAACTTGCTGGCGGCTGGCAGTAGCGACAGTTTCACGTTTACAGCTTCCGACGGGTCTGCAACGATCGGGCCTGCATCCTTCAGCATTACGGTGGTAGATAATATTGTCGATCGCACCGCACTCCCAGCAAGTACCTTTACAGGCAGCAACCTCAGCGACTACATCATCGGCGGAGCAGGCAACGATACCCTCTATGGGGGCGACGGCAACGACATCATCGACGGCAGGGGCGGCGACGACCTCCAATTCGGTGAGGGAGGTAACGACTCAGTGCTAGGTTCGATCGGCAACGACACCCTCGACGGCGGAATCGGCAACGACACCATCGACGGCGAAGACGGCATCGACTCCCTAATCGGCGGACAGGGCAACGACCTGATGTTCGGCGGCAATGACAACGACATCATCTTGGGCGGCGACAACGGCGACACCATTGATGGCGGAACAGGCAATGACTCAATATTGGGAGAAGCCGGCGAGGACTCGATACTTGGAGGCCTTGGCAACGACACCTTATTCGGCGGCATTGGCGACGACTCGATAGACGGCGGTGCAGGCGACGACATCCTCGACGGCGGACAGGGCAGAGACTTGCTCGACGGCGGTATCAATAACGATTTCATCTCCGGCGGCGACAGCGAAGACACGATTTTGGGCTCAGAAGGCAGCGACACGGCACTCGGAGGTACCGGCAACGACTACATTTTGGGAGAGAGCGGCAGCGACTCCCTGTTCGGCGAAGCGGGCGACGACACTGTAGACGGCGGTGTCGGCAGCGACTGTCTCAGCGGCTCATTCGGCAACGACTTGGTGTTGGGCGGCGATGACAACGACACCCTAGAAGGCGGTGCCGACAATGACATTTTGGGCGGCGGGAACGGTTCTGACTTGCTCACAGGCGGCGCTGGCGATGATTTCTTCTACTACGAAATTCCGAGTGAAGGTGTGGATATTATTGCTGACTTCAATGTCGGCGGCACAGGTACCGACAGATTCTTGTTCAGGTCGTCAAATTTTGCCGGTTTAACCAACTCTGGAACTACTAACGATTTCAGCAGTTTTATCGTCAGGAATATCGGCAGCGGCGGCGACAACATCAGCAATCAAGAAGTCATTTTGTTTGAATCTAAATTTGACAACGCTCAAGCTGTCAACGCAGTGTTGAAAAATCAAAACGGTTCGAGCAAAACAGGAGCTTTCTTCGTGTACCTGAACAATACTTTTAACAAGTACGTTCTCGGCTTTGACCCAAATGTGGCAGATGACAGTCTCCCAGCTTTCGATTTGGCAGTGTTGAATACTATTCCTACAGTGCCGGGATCTCTGAGCACAGTTATTACTGCCTCTGACTTTAAGTTTATTTAGTAGTTTTTGAGTAGCGTCGCAAGGAGTCGAAACAATGCCGAGTGCAGTACCAGCAATTATTGTCGAAACGATGACCGAGCCTACGCCGTCGCCGTCGCCGTCGCCGGGGACTTCTCCGACAATGACGGGGACTTCTCCGACAATGACGGGGACTTCTCCGACGATGACGGGAACTTCTCCGACGATGACGGGGACTTCTCCGACGATGACGGGGACTTCTCCGACGATGACGGGAACTTCTCCGACGATGACGGGAACTTCTCCGACGATGACGGGGACTTCTCCGACGATGACGGGAACTTCTCCGACGATGAACGGGACGGGCCCGGGAATTTCGGTCACGCCGGTGCCGCGGCCAGTTCCGACTGCACCCACGCCTCCCCCAGAACCAGTTTTTGTCGATGGCTTAGTTGTCGGAAATGATGGGAATAACTATTTAGTCGGCAGCTTGTTCAATGACACGATTTCCGGGGGTGTCGGTGACGACACGATTCTGAGTCGGGACGGGGCCGATATCGTCAGGGGCGATGACGGTGACGATTCTCTCAACGGTGGTGCCGGTCAAGATATTGTTGAAGGCGGCAGCGGCAATGACACGGCGCGGGGCGGCAAAGACGATGACTTGGTTTCTGGCGACGTTGGTGATGATGTAGCTTTTGGCGATCAGGGCAATGATTTTGTCTTGGGTGCTGAAGGTAACGACACGCTGTACGGCGGTAAAGGCAATGACTGTCTGCGCGGCGGTGCCGAGGATGACTTGATTTTTGGCGACAAGGGCAGTGACACTATTTTTGGCGATACGGGTAATGACTGCTTGATCGGCGCTAGGGGTAATGATATTTTGTTGGGCGGCGACGGGGGGGATGTCATCAGCGGTGGTGTGGGTAATGATACTGGTGATGGCGGTGAGGGTGATGATTTGATCTTCGGGGGGGATGACAATGATTCTCTGTCTGGAGGTGGTGGGGATGATATTCTTTCGGGCGATCGCGGGTCTGATACTCTGACTGGAGGCGACGGATCGGATATTTTTGTTCTCGCTAGGGTGGGTACGTCGCCTAGTGGCAACGGGTTTCTCACTACTGGCGGCCGCGACATCGGGGATGCCGATTTAATTAGAGATTTTAAGCCGGAAGATTCGATCGGTCTGGCTGGAGGTCTGAACTTTACACAGTTAGAAATCTTCCAGGGTCAAGGCTCGAATTCTAGCAACACGATTATTCGGGACAGGGAAACTGGGGAATTTTTGGCGGTGTTGATTGATGTACGATCGAACTCGCTAGATGAATCTCGGTTCACTACAGCTCAAATACCCCGCGTAGAGGACAATCCCTTCACAATTGTGGGGACAAGTCCTTCTCCAACACCCGGAACGGGAACAAGTCCTTCTCCAACTCCGACGGGCACAAGTCCTTCTCCAACTCCGACGGGCACAACTCCTTCTCCAACTCCGACGGGGACAACTCCTTCTCCAACTCCGGCACCGACTCCAACTCCGACTCCAACTCCGGCACCGACTCCAACTCCGACTCCGACTCCGGCACCGACTCCGACTCCGACTCCGACTCCGGCACCGACTCCGACTCCGACTCCAACTCCGGCAACGACTCCAACTCCGGCAACGACTCCAACTCCGGCAACGACTCCAACTCCGGCACCGACTCCAACTCCGGCAACGACTCCAACTCCGGCACCGGGGACAACTCCGAGTCCGACTCCATCACCATCACCGGGGACATTGCCGACACAGGTTCCGAGTCCGACTCCGACTCCGACTGCGGGCGGGACAACTCCGAGTCCGAGTCCTTCGATCGTCCCGACTCCCACGGCAGCGCCCCCAACTTCTCCACCTTTCGGCGGGGGGCCGGTGCCGCCGAGTTTCACATCTCCGACTCCTAATGAGCCGCCGCTCGTAGAAACTGGCAAGACGCTGACTGGTTTCCAGAATTTGCCTTTGTCTCTGAGCATTTCTGCGCCCAGTGACCCGGAGGGCCAAGCGCTGGCGATCGGCTTACTTGGACTTCCCAATCCGACTTTCGGCGAAGTAGTTGTCGGTACGAGTCCGCTGGCTATCAACCAAAAATTGACGGTTCAGGAATTGCTGGGCTTGCAGTTCCAACCTAAAGCTGATGCGATCGGGCAAGCGGGCTCTTTCAGCTACAGCGTAGCTGACGACCAAGGCGACACGGCTGCTGCCTCAGTCGCGATTAACATCAATTCTTTCGATACCTCGGTAACTGTTCCAACTACCCTGTCGCCGATTGTTGGCGATGACGGCATCGTGTTTACGAGTACGAATAATTTGCTGCCCACTTTCATCGATGTGCTCGCCAACGATTCGAGCCCGCAAAAAGGGCCGCTGAGTATTATCAATGTCGGTACGCCAACACAGGGCATAGCTGTCAATCTGGGCGATCGAGTGCAGTTCATCGCCGGCAACGTAGCGGGTACAACTACTTTCACCTACAGCGTCAGCGACGGATTCGGGACACTTCCGGGCGTAGGTACTGTCACCGTTTCCATCTTGCCGGCCGATACGGGCCCCAACAAATTGATTGGAGGCTCATTGCCGGACAATTTGAACGGTTTGCTTGGCAGCGATACTGTTGACGGGCAAGGCGGCAACGATACGATTAATGGCGGTTTGGATAACGACGTGTTGATAGGAGGCCTGGGGGCAGATACCATGATCGGAGGTGGCGGCAGCAATCAATTCCGGTATACTAGCCCAGCAGAGGGTGGGCCGGCGTTTGATGCGGCTTCTTCGGAGGCAATCGATGCTGCGATCGCCGCAGGCGGATACGATGTGATTACTGATTTTAGCGGTCTCGGTGTGCCGATCGAGGATCAGTTTAATTTTGCCCCAGGATTCCCGAATCTCAGCAGTGGCACCCAAGTTCTACTGAATGTGCAGAAAACTGTTTCTGCAAATATTCTGGGAGGAACTGCTTTCTTGTTTGCCTACGATTCCGGTGGCAATACTTACATCATTTATGACGGCAATGGTAATAACGTCACCGGCAACGATTCTCAGATTTTGGCGAAGTTAAATGGTGTAACTGGAGTTACTTCTCTTTCGGCATTTGACTTCACCTTTATCTAGGAATAGATAGCAAAAAAACGCAGAAGACTGGGCGGTTGAAACCGCGTCGATACAAACAAAACCCACCTCCGTGGGTTGAAGAGTAGAACAGCGGGCGGTTGAAATTACGTTATTTTCTTCAGTCCGCGGAGGCGGACTTTGTTTGTGTAGACGCGGTTTCAACCGCCGTCTTTGTTTGTGTAGACGCGGTTTCAACCGCCGTCTTATCTAAATTTTATCTTCCTCAGAAAACAATCCCAATAAAGGGCCGAGAATAGCACCGAAAACAAAGCCACCGGCGTGAGCCCAGTAAGCAACTCCCCCGGATTCCATGCCGACACTTGCCGGCGCATTTAACGAAGCCAGGCCGCTCAATGCTTGCTGTGCAAACCAAAATCCTAGAAAGAAGAAAGCGGGGATTCTCACGGTGGTAATAAAGATTCCCAAGGGCAGCAATGTCAAAACTTTGGCTTGGGGATATCTGAGAATGTATGCTCCCATCACGCCTGCGATCGCGCCGCTAGCACCCAGGGATGGAATGGCGGATGCTGAGGAAAAATACCACTGAGTTAGTGATGCTAAAACACCGCACGTAAGGTAAAATATTATAAATTTGACGTGTCCTAAACGGTCTTCTACGTTGTTGCCAAAAATCCACAAAAATAACATATTTCCGGCAATGTGGAGAAAGCCTGCGTGCAGGAATTGGGAGCTAATTAGCGTCGTCCATTCGGGAAATGACGAAACTGGCAGAGACACTCGACATACATTGCTTAACTGGCAAGGAACTACCGCCCAAGAGTAGAAAAATTGCGTTAATTGGCGATCGCTCAAACTGAGTTCGTAAAAAAATACTAATACGTTTGCAGCAATCAGCCCGTAGGTGACGTAGGGGGTGATACTGATGGGATTTTCATCGCGTAAGGGAACCACGGCTTTTTTTCCTCAACATCAAAATATGGGGAATAGGATAGCGCATTTATACCCAATGTGTCTCCTATCTAGAGGAAGAGAGAAGAAGTCATTAGTCATTAGTCCAACGTCATTGGTAGGGGCGGGTTTAGCTAAGGATATATGATACAAATGACTAAAAAAAGGACAAAACCCGCCCTCTCCGTCATTAGTCCAACGTCATTGGTAGGGGCGGGTTTAGCTAAGGATATATGATACAAATGACTAAAAAAAGGACAAAACCCGCCCTCTCTCCGTCATTAATCAGCTTATTGCAGAAATCTTTGATTGATATGTCAACCGCAGATGAAAAGCAGATGCAGCGCAGATGCAACGCAGATAATTTTAAGATTTTTTGGGAATGATTGCAATGCAAAGTCTAAACAATTAACGTAATTCTCCCCTTTCTAATTTTCCTAGTACAATTAAACTTTCTAAGTCTTCTACCGCATCAGGAAGGTAAGTTTTTACTATCTTTCTTACTAATTCTAAGGCAGTTTCATCAGCCCCTCCTAACATCCGTGTCAAGTCGCCAATATCTATACCGCGACTGGCTTGTAATTTCATTAATATCAAATAATGTAATCTGATAATTGGTAAATTATCGGGGGCAATGTTGGGATTTGCGATCGCTTCTCTAACCCAAGGTTGTTGTGATTCAAGAACATCCAGAATACTACCATCTGGTAGTTGCCAACTACTACCACCTATGCTGAGTTCTCCAACTTTTATGCTGCCAGTAGCCACTAATTCTTGATATAAATTTTCAGCATCATCAGTCAATACTAAAATATCTATATCGTCAGTCATGCGTTCTGGCATATAAAGCCTGGTAGCAATTCCTCCTACAACAACAAACAGAGTTTGTTTGATAATAGCCTTAATGTTAGTCACGGGAGTATTCCAAGTTTTTTTGCTGAGAAATTCTAAGGTACTGCCACTACCAGGACGGCATCTGCGTAGGGCAATTTCAATGTAAATTTTTCGTCTTTGTTCGGGAAGTCTCAGGTTTTGCATATTCTTGTTTACCTTACATTTATATTTTATTCGCCTATTTCTATGAAAACTCCTACACTTTCTACAGCCATGATACTCACCGCACACAAAGCGTAAATTCCCGTTCCTACCACGACTTCTACTGTGTCTGCATTGATAATTTTGATGAGCTTCCAGCTATCGCCATTCTTTTGATAAAGCGTCCAGGAACGAATGTTTTTATCGGCGGGATTTTTCCACTGCAAAATGTTGCTGTTGCCAACTTTTTGGACTACGGCTGATGCGGGAGGGGCTGGCCGCGTTCCATTTTGCCAAGGCATCACGGGAACGAGTGCGGGTTGCGTGTATGTAGTGGATTTGAAATTATCGTATATTTTATGGCGATTGTCGCTAAATGCTTTCATGCTGAAGAAAACATTGCCTAAAGCTAAGTTTTGTTTGGAGTTGCGCGTCATCTCAATTTGATTGTTGATTTCGTCTACAGTCCACTTCTGACCGTCAAGTTTTCCTAAGTTATTTCCCACGTAAATATGTCGGTTTTTGGGGTTGTTTTCTAACCACCATTGCAGCAAAACTGGATAGCTTTGAGCTGTTTGGTCGATGCGCCAGTAAAGTTGCGGATTTAGATAATCTACCCAACCTGATACTAACCATTTTTTGGCATCGGCGTAAAGTGTTTCGTAAGCATCTAAACCGCGACTTTGGGGCGGCTGGCCGGGGCGATATATGCCGAAGGGACTGATGCCGAATTTAACGTTGGGTTTGGCTGCTCGAATTCCTTCTCCTAGTCTTTTAACTAGCTTGTTAACATTTTCGCGCCGCCAATCTCCTAAACTCATTTTTCCGCCTCGGGAAACATAACTATTGTAAATCTTGCTGTCGGGAAATTCTTGGCCGGTAATCGGGTAAGGATAGAAATAATCGTCGAAGTGAACGCCGTCTATATCGTAGCGCTTTACTACGTCTAAAATGACGTTGTAAGTTTTTTCTAGCACTAAATCAATTCCCGGATCCATCCACCAGTCGTCGCCCCACGGATAAACGCATTCGGGATTGGTAACAGAGATGTGCGGGCTGACGTTGGGAGGGGTTTGGGTATAAGAAACTTTGGCGCGGTAGGGATTGAACCAAGCGTGAACTTCGATGTTGCGTTTGTGGCTTTCTGCAACGGCAAATGTTAAAGGGTCATAATAAGGTTCTGGTGGCTTTCCTTGAGTTCCTGTCAGCCATGAACTCCAAGGTTCTAATTGTGAGGCGTAAAGGGCATCGCCTGCTGCTCTAATTTGGAGGATAATTGCATTGAAATTCATTTCTTGCAGCCTGTCAAGAATTTTTAGCAGTTCGGCTTTTTGCTGTTCTGTTGAGAGTTTGTTGCTCAAGGGCCAGTCAATATTCCACACTGATGTTATCCAAACTCCGCGAAATTCTCGCTGGTGGTTGACGTAAACTTGGGGTCGGGGAACTTTGCTGAGAGCGATAATATATTGATTGTATATTGCTGGCGCTTTTTTGAGGTGTACTAATGCTTGATAAACCCAGGCTGCAATATCGGATCTGGTGGCGCTTCCGGCGGGATTTAATAAGTTTAAATTGGGATAGTTGACGACTATTTCGGATTGGGTGGCTATGACGATCGCATTTTTGGCATAGTTGGGAATTTCTGTGCTGTCTAGGTAGATGTTTGATAGGATAAGATTGCTTGTTGGTACACTATTTGACCCAAAAATTCCGCTGACTAAGGCAACTAATGCCTCGGCTCTGGTAATCCTGTTTTCGGGTTTGAACAGGTTGTTGGGATAGCCGGAGATAAACCCTCTTTTATATGCTGTTTGAATGGCGGCGGCGGCCGAGTGAGTGGCGGGAACGTCGATAAAGGGAATGTAGGGCCGTTTGTCGGGTATGGGAAAGGCTTTGCTGACGATGGCGGCAAATTGGGCGCGGGTTAGGTTGCTGTTGGGGCGAAAAGTGCGATCGGGAAATCCGCTAATTACTGACCGTTCTACTAAGCCGTCAATAAATATTTTTGCCCAATTATTTTGAATGTCGGAAAATTGGATGTTGCTGGAAACCATAGTGATAAGAAGAAGGAAGAAGGAAGAAGGAAGAAGGAAGAAGGAAGAAGGAAGAAAGCTTGTGTTTTATCGTTACCAAGCTATTGCTTGTAACGGCAAATCAAAAGAATATTATGAGTGGGAAGAATAACCAGCCCAAGTAGTTAAATAAAAATGCAGAACAGCTAACTAATCATAGGTGCGTCAGGGGAATTTTTCTTTATTTTTGGTCGCCACATTCAGCCCTGACGCACCCTACAATAGCTTTTGATTTAAATGCAGATAAGTTTATAATAAACCTGCATTTTCGTACAAAAGCCGGATGATATTAATGATTTTTGATCCGTATAAGGGGTCAGAACTCCAGCGACCGGCAAGTTCGTTGACGGTGGGGGCGACTCCGCGCTTGACAAAGCGAAAGCGCACGTTTTCTTTAACTAAAGGTTGGTCGAGCGGTTCGATGCTGCCGTAAGCTTTTAGGTGCTGAATTTGCGCTCTAATTCCTGTCCGGACGTCGGGAAATGAGAGGCCGGAATTTGTGGGGCTGATGACTCCCATGTCGGCAAAGTTAAATTGTTCTGGTTTGACTGCAATGCCAAATTTGACATAGTTTGTTTCTAAACACATTTGGCAAAAAGCTACGTCGTGGTTGACACCTTCTGCGGCTGCTTCTTGCACGTAAATTTGAGGTAAATTCGGAAAGTCTGCTGGGGCTTTGCTGTTATTTTTGGTGAGAAATGCTGTCATTTGTTGGGCGGTAGTTAGATCGCGATCCATGATTTTTCCTACGCCTGAGAGGATATCGCGGCGCGATCGCAGTAATACTGATGTTGTAGACTGATCCCATGCTACGGAGATATCCCGATCGCGCAAGTCGATCGCCCGCACGAACACTACTCCATTGTACGTTACCCGGCGATCGACTGCCTCTGGTTTGACGTTTAGAAGGTCTAGAACTTCGGAAGGGACAAAGGCATTTCCGTTCACCAAAATGCCTTGATCTTCGTGCGGCCCACCGTTGATTTGGATATTAATTAACGGATAAACTATAGGTTTGGGTGCGGGTGTTGGTGCGGGAGTCGGCGCGGGTGTTGGTGCGGGTGTTGGTGCGGGTGTTGGTGTTGGCAAGGGTTTCAAATTCGTATTTTTTAACCAAGCTTCGAGTCCGTCAGCGAGTCCGAGGGCGACATCGCGGCGACGAGTTTGAATAATTCGCAAGTCATCGGGACTGGTCAAAAAACCGAGTTCAATCAGTAGCGAAGGAATGTTGATGCGCCGACAAAATGCGAGGCTACCAACACCGGCTTCAGTATCTGGTTTTGCGCCGCGGTTGGGTATTTCTCGGCACCTGCGTAAATAGCCGTTTAAGATTAAATCCGCATCCGCTTTTCGCTTGGGGTTGCTGCCAATATAAAACGCGGTGGCACCGCGAACTTGGGGATTAGAAAAAGCGTCTACGTGCATTTCTACTGCTACATCTCCCGCGAGGCTGCGGTTGTTGATCCAAGCGATAGTTTCTACCAAACTCAGAGTATCGGGCACCGAGAAAGTTTCTATGCCTCGCTGCCGCAATTCGGCTACTAATAAGTCGCGAGTTAGGATCATTTCCTGGGCTTCG
>Ga0105047_10007232_pt1 | contig 18741 bp, 17 predicted proteins | sample MAT04_FD_78384 | JGI IMG/M metagenome (GOLD analysis project Ga0105047, IMG submission 78384) | Freshwater microbial communities from Lake Fryxell liftoff mats and glacier meltwater in Antarctica - MAT-04 (megahit assembly) | ecosystem: Environmental > Aquatic > Freshwater > Ice > Liftoff... | reverse complement strand
GCCTCAGGCGCGCCCCGGCCTCAGACGAGGCCGGCTACCGGGATGCAGGCACCGGTGACGGCCGCGGCGTCGTTCGACAACAAGAAGGCCACCACCGCGGCGAGTTGCGGGCCGCTGACCCAGCGTGAGACGTCGACGTCGGGCATGTCGGTGCGGTTGGCCGGTGTGTCCAGGATGCTGGGCAGAACCGCATTGACGCGCACACCTTCGTCCTTCAACTCCTCGGCCAGCGCTTCGGTCAGTCGGGCCACGCCGGCCTTCGACGCCGCGTAGGCCGCCATGCCAACGCCGGCCTTGACGGCCGCCATCGCGCCGACGTTGACGATGGCCGCCGGCGCGCCCGCCCGCAGCAGCGGCAGCGCGGCGCGGCTGGCCACCACGGCGCTGCGCAGGTTGGTCGCGTACATCGCATCCCAGGTCGCCAGGCTGCCGCCGTCGAGCTTTTCCCAGCGGAAACCGCCGGCCGCGTTGACCAGCGCATTCAGGCCACCCATCAACCGCTGCGCTTCGGCCACCGCGGCCTCCGTGTCGGCCTCGTCGCCGAGGTCGACGCCGCCCAGCACCCCGACCATGCCATGCAGGACTTCGGCCGGTGCGCGGTCCAGCAGCACAACCTGGGCGCCCCGCGCGGCCAGCAAGTGACCGACCGCCCGGCCCAGCATGCCGAGGCCTCCGGTGACGAGCACGCGGCGCGAAGCCAGTGGCAGTGCGGGCTGGCGGCTGTCGTTCATCGGGGGCCTCACTTCGTTGGGCGCCGCGGCGGGGCCGTCGGCGTGTTTTCGGGTCTGCCGATGATGCCCGCCCTTGCTTGCAACTTGCACCAGCGGCAGAACCACAATCCGATGCGGGCCGGGCTCGACGACGTCGTGCCGACCCGAAAGCGCCAGCCGCCGACTCGGCGAACGCCTGCCCCTCCCCCTGTACAAGACCCACCATGACCCTGTCCACACTGCTCATCGCCGGCGCCGGCCAGGCCGGCTACCAGACGGCCGCCTCGCTGCGCCAGGAAGGCTACGACGGCGGCATCGTGCTGATCGGCGACGAACCCGGCCTGCCCTACCAGCGGCCGCCGCTGTCGAAGGCCTACCTGCAAGGCAAGCTGACGAGCCCGGCGCTGCGCTTCCGCCAGGCCGAGTGGTACACGCAGCAGCGCATCGAACGCATCGAGGCACGCATCGAGGCCATCGACCGCGCCGGGCAGTCGCTGCGGCTGGCCGACGGCACGCGGCTGCACTACGACCACCTGGTGCTGGCGCTGGGCGCGCGCAACCGCGTGCCCGCGGTGCCGGGCATCACGCTCGACGGCGTGCTGGGCCTGCGCACCCTGGTCGAAGCCGACGCGCTGACGGCGCGCCTGGCGCAGGCCTGGCGCGTGGTGGTCGTCGGCGCCGGCTTCATCGGCCTGGAGTTCGCGGCCGCAGCGGTGGCACGCGGCCTCGAGGTCGACGTGATCGAGATCGGCGCGCGGCCGATGGCGCGGGCGCTGTCGCCCACCATGTCCGCGGCCTTCGACGCCGCGCACCGCGGCTGGGGTGTGCGCCTGCACTACGGTCAGGGGCTGGACAGCGTGCTCGGCAGCGAGGGGCGTGCCACCGGCGTGCGCACCACCAGCGGCCAACTGATCCCCGCCGATCTCGTCGTCTATGGCATCGGCGTGCTGCCCAACGTCGAGCTGGCCGCGCAGGCCGGCCTCGCCGTCGACAACGGCGTGCGTGTCGACGCGCTGCTGCAGACCGACGATCCGGCGATCTCGGCCATCGGTGACCTCGTGTCCTTCCCCAGCCCCTGGGCAGCGCAGCCCCTGCGGTTGGAGTCGGTGCAGAACGCCGTCGAGCAGGCGCGCGCCGTGGCCGCCCGGCTGGCGGGCAAACCGCCGGCGCCCTATGCCGCCCTGCCCTGGTTCTGGTCCGACCAGGGCGAGCTGAAGCTGCAGATCGCCGGCCTGTCCGAGGGCTTCGACACCAGTGTGCTGCTCGGCGATGCCACCTCGCGGCAGTTCAGCGTGCTGTGCTTTCGCGAAGGCCGACTGATCGCGGTCGAGTCGTGCAACCTGGCAGCCGACCACATGGCCGCGCGCAAGCTGCTTGCCCGCCACACCGACCTGGGCGCGGCGCAGGCCGCCGTGGTCGGCTTCGAGCTCAAGGCGTACGAAGAAGCGACGCGGCCGCCTGCTTGAAGCGGACCGGCCCGGGCCCGCGGTAAAGTCCGGCGCGCACGCCCAGCCCCACGCGAACACCGCAGACCGTTGCCCATGGCCCTCTCCAACCTTCCCGTCGACGCCGACGAACGCCACTTCGAGGACTACCTGCCCGGCACGGTGCACACCTGCGGCCCCATCGCCGTGGACGAGGCCGACATCGTCGACTTCGGCCGAAAATTCGACCCGCAGCCCTTCCACGCCGACCCGCAGCGTGCCGCCGGCGGCCCCTTCTGCGGCGTCATCGCCAGCGGCTGGCACACGGCCAGCCTGATGATGCGCTTGCTGGTCCCGCACTTCCTGCCGGGCCAGGCGGGCCTGGCCTCGCCGGGTGTCGACGAACTGCGCTGGCTGGCGCCGGTGCGGCCGGGCGACCAACTGTCGCTGCGAGTCACCGTCACCGAGGCGCGACGTTCACGCAGCAAGCCCGACCGCGGGCTGGTGCAGACCTTCAACGAAGTGACGAACCAGCGCGGTGAGCCCGTGATGACGGTGAAGACCCTGGTGCTGATGCGCTGCCGCAGCGCCGGCACCGAGACGACCGCCAACCAGGAGCCCGCGACATGAGCACGCCGGGCCGCTCCCAAGCGCGAATCCCGTCGCGTGAAGCGCAGGGTAGTGCGGTGACCGCTACACCGGCCACCTCGCGCGCCGGCGCGGTCGCGGGCGCTGTCGGCGCGCTCGTGCTGGCGCTGGCGACGCTGCTGTGCGCCCTGCCGCGCGCGGCCTTCGCCGCCGAAGCCGCGGCGCCGCCCTACCCCGACCGCCCGGTGCGCCTGATCGTGCCCTTTCCCCCCGGCGGCGGCGCCGACAGCCTGGCGCGCCTGATGATGCCCAGGGTGGCGCAGCTGCTCGGCCAGACCATCCTCATCGACAACAAGGCCGGCGCCGGCGGCAACATCGGCGCCGAATACGCTGCGCGCGCCACACCCGACGGCTACACGCTGCTCTACGGCACGAACGGCACCCACGCCATCAACGCCCAGCTCTACCGCAAGCTGGGCTTCGACCCGGTGAAGGACTTCACCCCGGTGTCGCGCCTGACCGAGATTGCGGCGATGTTGATCGTCAACCCGCAGTTGCCGGTGCATTCGACGGCCGAGCTCATCGCCTACGCCCGGGCGCACCCGAACAAGCTGAACTTCGCCTCGGCCGGCAACGGCACCACTTCGCACCTGGCCGGCGAGCTGTTCAAGACCCAGGCCGGCATCGACGTCGTGCACGTGCCCTACCGCGGCGGCGCGCTGGCGATGACCGACCTCATCGGCGGCCAGGTACAGATGATGATCGACGTCATGCCCAACGCCTACCCGATGGCGCAGGCCGGGCGCGTGCGCGGGCTGGCGGTGTCGACGCAGAAACGCTTCCCGGGCACGCCAGAGATCCCGACCATCGCCGAGTCGGGGCTGCCCGGCTTCGAGGCGTCGGCCTGGGACGGCATCTTCGCGCCGGCGGGCACGTCGCCGGCGATCGTCGAGCGCCTGAACGCCGCCATCCGCCAGGCGCTGGCCGACCCCGAGCTGATCGCCGCCCTGCGTGCGCGTGGTGCCGTGCCGGTGCCCGGCACAGCCGCGTCGTTCGCGCAGTTCATCACCCGCAGCGCCGAGACCTGGGGCCGGGCCGTGCGCGCCTCGGGTGCGAAGATCGACTGAGCATCCCAAACCCGTGCCGGCCGCCGCGGCCAGCGCCTTCCACCCTCTGGCATTCGAGACCATGAACACACCCGCCCTGCCGCCCGTTCCGGCGTGGACGTCCGCCCCCGGCTACACCGACATCCGCTACGAGAAGGCCGAGGAAGGTATTGCCAAGATCACCATCAACCGGCCCGAGGTGCGCAACGCCTTCCGGCCCGAGACGGTGCGCGAGATGCAGGCCGCCTTCAACGACGCGCGCGACGACGAAAACATCGGCGTCATCGTGCTCACCGGCGAAGGCAAGGAGGCCTTCTGCTCCGGCGGCGACCAGCGTGTGCGCGGCCCCGCCGGCTACGTAGGCGGCGACGGCGTGCCGCGCCTGAACGTACTGGACCTGCAGCGCCAGATCCGCACCTGCCCCAAGCCCGTGGTGGCGATGGTGGCCGGCTACGCCATCGGCGGCGGCCACGTGCTGCACATGGTGTGCGACTTGACGATTGCCGCCGACAACGCACGTTTCGGCCAGACCGGGCCACGCGTGGGCAGCTTCGACGGCGGTTACGGCGCTTCCTACATGGCGCGCATCGTGGGCCAGAAGAAGGCCCGCGAGATCTGGTTCCTGTGCCGCCAGTACGGCGCGCAGGAAGCGCTGGACATGGGCCTGGTCAACTGCGTCGTGCCCTATGAAAGGCTGGAAGCCGAGACCGTGCAGTGGTGCCGCGAGATGCTGGAAAACAGCCCCATCGCGCTGCGTTGCCTTAAGGCGGCGCTGAACGCCGACTGCGACGGCCAGGCCGGGCTGCAGGAACTGGCCGGCAACGCGACCATGCTGTTCTACATGTCCGAGGAAGGCCAGGAAGGCAAAAACGCCTACCTGGAAAAGCGCAAGCCGAACTTCCGCAAGTTCCCGCGCCTGCCGTGACCGCGGGCGGCGCAGCGGTGGCGCCGCGGGCGGGGCCCCCGTGAACGACGCGCTGTCGATCAGCGCTGCCGCGCGCGAAGCTGGCAGCGCCACCGCCCTGCACACCGAAGAACGCAGCTACAGCTATGCGCAGCTGGCGCAGCTGACGGCGCAACGCGTGGCCGAACTGGCGCCCGCGCTGCAGCCCGGTGCGGTGCATCCGGTGGTGGGCATCAACACGCTGGACACGCTGCTCACGCTGTACGCGCTGCTCGAGTTGCGCGTGCCGGCACTGCTGCTGCACCCGCGGCTGACCGCCGCCGAACAGGCCGCCGAACGCGCTGCCACCGAGCGCGCCGCTGCATCGCTGCCCGCCGACGCCGCGGCCGTGCTTTACACCTCGGGCACCACCGGCCGCGCGCGGGGCGCGGTGCTCACGCGCACGGCGCTGCTCGCTTCGGCGCAGGCCAGCGCCGACAACCTCGGCTGGCAGGCCGACGACTGCTGGCTGCTGGCCATGCCGGTGGCACGAGTCGGCGGCCTGTCCATCGTGACGCGCTGCCTGGCCGCACGCCGCGCCGTGGCGCTGGCACCGGCCTTCGACGCCCGGCTGCTGCCGCAGTGGCTCGAACGCTGGCGCGTGACGCAGCTGTCGCTGGTGCCCACCATGCTGGCGATGGTGCTCGACACCCATCCGGCCTGGACACCGCCAGCGTTCCTGCGCGTGGCGCTGATCGGCGGCGCGGCGGCCTCGCCCGGCCTGCTGGCGCGTGCCGCAGCGCGTCGGCTGCCCATCGTCATCACCTACGGCTGCACCGAGACCTGCTCGCAGGTGGTGGCCACGCCCTACGCGCAGCGTTTCGACCCCGCGGCCTGCGCTGCCGGCCGGCCGCTGGCCGCTGTGCAGCTGCGCATCGACGCTGGCCACATCCTCGTCAAGGGCCCGATGCGCATGGCCGGCTACCTGGGCGAGGCCCCGCTGGCGGAAGCCGAGTGGTTCGACACCGGCGACCTGGGTGAGCTCGACGCCCAGGGCTGCCTGCACCTGCACGCGCGCCGCGCCGACCTCATCGTCACCGGCGGCGAAAACGTCTACCCGGCCGAGGTGGAACAGGTGCTGGAAGCCTGCCCCGGTGTGCGGGCCGCGGCGGTGTTCGGTGTGGCCGACGACACCTGGGGGCAGATCGTCGCGGCCGCGCTCGTTGCGGGGCCGCAGCCGCCCGACGACGCGGCCTTGCTGGCCCACCTGGCGCAGCGCCTGGCGCCGCACAAGCGGCCGCGCCGCATCTGCTTCGTGCCCGCGCTGCCGCACACGCCGGCCGGCAAACCCGACCGGCTGGCGCTGGCCGCACTGTCGCCGGCACTGCGGCCACTGCGCACGCACCGCGGCTGAAGCCGCGGCCGCGCGGCCGGCCGCTGCTGCACGGACCGCATAAGCAGACTCGGATTCCTTCGTTGGCGCGAGCGTGGCCGATTCCTAAGATGCGGCTTCTCGATCGATCAAGCCACCGCCCGCCGCCGATGAAATCCGTCCAGTCCGACCGCCTCGGCCGCCGCGCCCTGATTGCGGCCTTGGCCACTGCGGCCACTTTGCTGGGCCCCGCGACGCTGGCACAGAAGCCGGTGAGCCTGCTCAACGTGAGCTACGACCCGACACGCGAGCTCTACGTCGAATTCAACAAGGCCTTCGCCGCGCACTGGCAGAAGAAGACGGGCGAAGTGCTCGGCGTCAGGCAAAGCCACGGCGGTTCAGGCAAACAGGCGCGTTCGGTCATCGACGGCCTCGAAGCCGACGTCGTGACGCTGGCGCTGGCCTACGACGTCGACATGCTGAGCAAGAAGGCCGGCCTGATCCCCGCCGACTGGCAGAAGCGCCTGGCGCAGAACAGCAGCCCCTACACCAGCACCATCGTGTTCCTGGTGCGCAAGGGCAACCCCAAGGGCATCGAGGACTGGGACGACCTCGTCAAGCCGGGTGTTTCGGTGGTCACGCCCAACCCCAAGACCAGCGGCGGCGCGCGCTGGAACTACCTGGCGGCCTGGGGCTACGCGCTGAATAAGTTCGGCAATCACCCGGCCAAGGCCGAGAAGTTCGTCGCCGACCTGTTCGGCAACGTGCCGGTGCTGGACAGCGGCGCCCGCGGGTCCACCATGACCTTCACCGAACGTGGCATCGGCGACGTGCTGCTGGCCTGGGAGAACGAGGCCTACCTGTCGGTGAAGGAGCTGGGCCCGACCAGGTTCGAGATCGTGGTGCCGAGCCTGAGCATCCTGACCGAACCGCCGGTGGCCGTGGTCGACAAGAACGTCGACCGCCGGGGCACACGCGCTGTCTCCCAGGCCTACCTCGAATTCCTGTACACGCCCGAGGGGCAGGAGATCGCAGCGCGCCACCACTACCGCCCGCGTGACGCCAGGGTCGCTGCCAGGTACGCCAGCACTTTCAACGTGAAGGTCAAGCTGTTCACCATCGACGAACTCTTCGGCGGCTGGGACAAGGCGCAGGCAGCGCACTTCAACGATGGCGGCAGCTTCGACCGCATCTACACGAGGAAGTAGGACCACCCCGGCACCGCCATGTTCCTCCACAAGACGCTTCTGAAGCGCCACAGCGTGCTGCCCGGTTTCGACCTGGCACTGGGCTTCGCGCTGCTCTACATCAGCCTCATCGTGCTGATACCGCTGTCGGCGGTCTTCCTGAAGACCTTCACGCTGACCTGGCAGCAGTTTCTCGACGCCACGACCACACCACGCGTGATGGCGTCCTACCGGCTGACCTTCGGCGCCAGTTTCCTGGCCGCGCTGCTGAACGCGGTCTTCGGTTTCATCGTGGCCTGGGTGCTGGTGCGCTACACCTTCCCCTTCAAGCGCGTGATCGACGCGTTGGTCGACCTGCCCTTTGCGCTGCCCACCGCGGTGGCCGGCATCGCGCTGACCGCCATCTATGCGCACAACGGCGTGCTCGGCCAGTGGCTGCCCTTCAAGGTGAGCTTCACGCCGCTGGGTGTGTGGGTGGCACTGGTTTTCATCGGCCTGCCTTTCGTCGTGCGCACGGTGCAGCCGGTGCTGGAGGACGTGAACCGCGAACTCGAGGAGGCCGCAGCCACGCTCGGTGCGAACCGCTGGCAGACCTTCGGCAAGGTCATCTTCCCGATCGTGATGCCGGCGCTGCTGACCGGTTTTGCCCTCGCATTTGCACGCGCGCTGGGTGAATACGGCAGCGTCATCTTCATCGCCGGCAACATGCCGATGGTCAGCGAGATCACACCGCTGCTCATCATCACCAGGCTCGAACAGTACGACTACGCCGGCGCCACGGCCATCGCGGTGGTGATGCTGGTGGCCTCCTTTGCGCTGCTGCTGCTGATCAACTTGCTGCAGAGCTGGGCGCGCAAACGTCAAGGGGGGCTGGCATGAACACGGCAGCCTTGCCAGCGAAAGCCCCACGCGCGGTGGCCGCGGGCACCGCGCCACGCCGCATCCGCGCCGCCACTGCCGAAGCACCGTGGGTGCGCATGCTGCTCATCGGGCTGGCGCTCGGTTTCATGACGCTCTTCCTCTTCGTGCCGCTGGTGACGGTGTTCTACGAGGCCTTCAAGAAGGGCTGGGATGTCTACGTCGCGGCCGTCAGTGAGCCCGACGCGCTGTCGGCGATCAAGCTCACGCTGATCGCGGCCGTCATCAGCGTGCCGCTCAACCTGGTGTTCGGCGTGGCCGCGGCCTGGGCCATCGCCAAGTTCGAGTTTCACGGCAAGAACCTGCTGCTGACGCTGATCGACCTGCCCTTCTCGGTCAGCCCGGTGATTGCCGGCCTGATCTACGTGCTGGTGTTCGGGCTGCAGGGCTGGTTCGGCAGCTGGTTCATCGACCACGACCTGAAGATCATCTTCGCCGTGCCCGGCATCGTGCTGGCCACGACGTTCGTCACCTTCCCCTTCGTCGCACGCGAGCTGATTCCGCTGATGCAGGCCCAGGGCATCGAGCAGGAGGAAGCGGCACGTGTGCTGGGCGCCGACGGCTGGCAGATGTTGTGGCGCGTGACGCTGCCCAACGTCCAATGGGCGCTGCTCTACGGCGTGATCCTGTGCAATGCCCGGGCGATGGGCGAGTTCGGTGCGGTGAGCGTGGTGTCGGGCCACATCCGCGGCCAGACCAACACGCTGCCGCTGCACATCGAGATCATCTACAACGAATACCAGTTTGCGGCCGCCTTCGCGGTGGCGTCACTGCTGGCGCTGCTGGCGCTGGTGACGCTGGTGCTGAAGTACCTGGTCGAGCAGCGCGTGAAGACGCAGTTGCGCTGCGACGGCGACCGTTCGGAGTGAGCCATGAGCATTGAAGTCAGAAACCTCAACAAGGCCTTCGGCAAGACGGTCGTCTGCGACAACCTGAACCTGGACATCCCGGCCGGTGAATTGGTGGCGTTGCTGGGACCCTCGGGTTCGGGCAAGACCACGCTGCTGCGCATCATGGCCGGGCTGGAAGTGCCCGACTCGGGCAACGTGCTCTTCCACGGCGAAGACGCCACCGATACCGATGTGCGCGACCGCAACGTCGGCTTCGTCTTCCAGCATTACGCGCTCTTCGGCCACATGACGATCTTCGAGAACGTCGCCTTCGGCCTGCGGGTACGACCGAAGGCGACGCGGCCGAACGAGCTCACGATCACGAAGAAGGTGACGCAGCTGCTCAAGCTGGTGCAGCTGGACTGGCTGGCGGACCGTTATCCGCACCAGCTCAGCGGCGGCCAGCGCCAGCGCATCGCGCTGGCGCGCGCGCTGGCGGTGGAACCCAAGGTGCTGTTGCTGGACGAGCCCTTCGGCGCGCTCGACGCCAAGGTGCGCAAGGAACTGCGCCGCTGGCTGCGCCGGCTGCACGACGAGGTGCATGTCACCAGCGTCTTCGTCACCCACGACCAGGAAGAGGCGATGGAGGTGGCCGACCGCATCGTCGTGATGAACGAAGGCCGCATCGAACAGGTGGGCACGCCCGACCAGGTCTACGACCACCCGGCGAGCCCCTTCGTGCTGCAGTTCCTGGGCGACGTCAACCTCTTCCACGGCCGCACCGAACACGCGCCCGGCGGCGCCACCGTCAAGGGCGAGACCGTCTACGTGCGCCCGCACGAGTTGGAGATCCTGGCCGACGCGGTGCCCGACGGCTGGCCTGCCACGCTGTCGCAGACCCTCACCGTGGGGCCGCACACGCGCATCGAGTTCAAGCGCGACGGCAACGAGGGCTACCTCGACGTCGAGCTGCTGCGCAGCGAATACACCGCGCTGCGCGAGCGCCTGCAACTGCAGCGCGGCAGCCGCGTCTGGCTGCGGCCGCGCAAGGTGACGCGATTCGAGGTGGGCAGCGCGGCCTGAATCACGGCATCCGACCGCGATCCGGTCGTGATGCCTGCGCTGACATGAAAGTCGCTCTTCTGCCTTGGCGAGGTGAACTGAGCACGGGCCGCTTGGCGAAGTGGTTTTGCCCGACTGCAGCACGAGCTGCAGCAGCCAGGGCCTGCTGCGATCGAATCCCGCATCGAGCAGGCGCTGGTGTTGGCAAAACCGCAAGCAGACGGTGGCAGAACTTGTCGATCGAGTTCAGAAGACGACCCTTGCCAACGCCAGGCCAGTGATCACCGCCACCGACGTGGCCACGATACCGGGCACCATGAACGAGTGGTTGAGCACGTATTTTCCGATGCGCGTGGTGCCCGAGAGGTCGAAGTTGATGGCCGCGATCAGCGAGCCGTAGGTCGGGATGAAGAAGTAGCCGTTGACCGACGGGAACATCCCGATCAGGAACTGCGGCGGGATGCCCAGCGCGATGCCCAGCGGCATCAGCGCGCGCGTCGTCGCGGCCTGGCTGTACAGCAGCACCGAGGCGAAGAAGAGACCGAAGGCGAAGGTCCACGGAGCGACCTTGGCCCAGTCGCCGATCGCCGGCACGATGACGTCCTTGTTCGCGGCGATGAAACTGTCGCCCAGCCAGGCCAGCCCGAAGATGCCGATCACCGCCACGACGCCGGCGCGCAGTGTCGCCGTCTTGGGCACGTCGTCGACGTCGACGCGGGTGGCCAGCAGCATCAGTGCGGCCACCGACATCATCACGATCTCGATCACGATCGGCATGCCGAGCGCCGACTTCGCGCCCGGCAGCATGCGCAGGGCCGGGAAAAAGCCGAACAGCACGACCAGCGCAACGCCGGACAGGAAGATCATCGCCGAGAGCTTCGCGGCGGGCTTCAGTGGCGGGCGCTCCCCGGGGGCCTGCGGCTTCGGGATCTGGCCGGCCGCCAGACGTGCCTGGTAGACCTTGTCGTCCTTGAGGTCCTTGCCGATGAACATCGAGACGATGGCCGCGGCGATGACGCCTGTCAGCGTCGCCGGCACGCAGATCATCAGGATCTGCGCCAAGCCCCACTCGCCCATGCCCTTCTCGGCGAACAGGCCGATCATCGCGGCCGTGGCCGCCGCCACCGGGCTGGCGGTGATGGCCTGCTGCGACGCGATGGTGGCCACCGCCATCGGGCGCTCGGGCCGGATGCCGTTCCGGTGCGCGGTCTCGTAGATCACCGGCAGCAGCGGGTAGACGATGTGGCCCGTGCCGGCCAGGAAGGTGAAGGTCCAGGTCGTCAGCGGCGCCACGATCGTCACGTATTTCGGATTCGCGCGGATGATGCGTTCGGCGATGCGCACCAGGAAGTCGATGCCGCCGGCCGCTTCCATCACTGACGCGGCCATGATCACCGCCAGGATGATGAGCATGACATCGACCGGCGGCGAGGTCGGGTTGATGCCGAAGGCGACGACCAGCACGAAAAGGCCGACGGCGCCCCACAAACCCAGGCCGATGCCGGCCGAGCGGGCACCCATCCAGATCGCGGCGAGCACGACCAAGAATTGAAGAACGATGGTCAATGTCATGATTTCCTCGCAGCTTTACTGTTCGAATTTCGGGTTGATCAGGTTTTCGAACGAGAAGATCTCGTCCCACTGCGTCGGCGTCAGCAGCTTGCGTTCGAGCACGACGATGTCGTGCAACGACTTGCCGGTCTCGTAGCCTTCGCGGGCGATCTCTGCGCACTGCTTGTAGCCAAAGTGGGGCTTCAGCACGGTGATGATGCCCAGCGAGTTCAGCACCATGTCGCGCGTGCGCTCGGCGTTGGCGGTGATGCCGTCGATGCAGTTCACGCGCAGGCTGTTGACGGCGTTTTCCATCGTCGAGATCGAAGTGAACAGCGCGAAGGTGATCACCGGCTCCATCACATTGAGCTGCAACTGCCCGGCCGAGGCCGCCAGAGTCACCGTCAAGTCCAGGCCAATGACGAGGAAGCTGACCTGGTTGACGACCTCCGGGATCACCGGGTTGACCTTGCCCGGCATGATCGACGAGCCTGGCTGCATCTGCGGCAGGTGAATCTCGTTGAAGCCGCAGCGCGGCCCGGAGGCGAGCAGCCGCAGGTCGTTGCAGATCTTGGTCAGCTTGGACGAGGTGCGCTTGAGCACGCCCGACAGCAGCACGTAGGCGCCGGTGTCCGAGGTGGCCTCGACCAGGTCGCCGGCCAGGATGAAGGTGGTACCGGTGATCTCCGACAGGTAGCGCGTGGCCAGCTCCGGGTAACCCGGCGCCGCCGTGACCATGGTGCCGATGGCGGTGGCGCCCAGGTTGATCTCGTGCAGGAACTGGCGCACCTCAGCAATGCGCTGCACCTCCTCGCCTATCGTCGTGCCCCAGCCGTGGAACTCCTGGCCCAGCGACATCGGCACCGCGTCCTGCAGGTGCGTGCGGCCCATCTTCAACACGCGGTCGAACTCAATCGCCTTGGCGAAGAACGCCGCCTGCAGCTTCGTCAGCGCCTCCATGTAGCGCGCCAGCCGCAGGATCAACGCAAGGCGGAACGCGGTCGGGTAGACATCGTTGGTCGATTGCCCGAAGTTGACGTGGTCGTTCGGGTTGACGAACTCGTACTGGCCCTTCTCGTGACCGAGGTGCTCGAGCGCGAGGTTGGCGATCACCTCGTTGGCATTCATGTTGGTCGAGGTGCCGGCGCCGCCCTGGATGAAGTCGGTCAGGAACTGCTCGCGCATCTCGCCGGCGATGAGCTTGTCGCAGCCCGCGACGATGGCCCCTGCGATGGCGGCGTCGAGCACGCCGAGGTCGCGGTTGGCCAGTGCTGCCGCCTTCTTGACGTAGCCGAAGGCGCGCACGAACTCGGGCTCGGCCGACATCGGCACGCCGGTGATGCGGAAGTTGTCCATGCCGCGCTGCGTCTGTACGCCGTAGTAGGCATCGGCCGGAATCTGGCGCTCGCCCAGAAAGTCGCGTTCGGTTCGCATTTGCATCGCTCGTCCTTGTTTGTCGGTGACGGTCGATTCTGTTCAGACCCCTCGCCCGGTAGTTGTTGCGCGTCAATGTGTCGTGCGGCCCGCGAAGCCGATCGCGCATGGCGCGATGCGCACGGCGCATGTGGCGCTGCACACATGACGGCAAGTGAAGAAGACATCGGCCGCCTCGAGCGACGCGTACCAATGGGTCGAGCTGCCTGGCCGATGGCGATGCCGACCCGGACGAAGCGCGCACGCTCAGGCCGCCCCAGAACCAGACCATCGGCACCGGACCTGCGGTCATGACCAAGGCAAAGGCTGCCGCCGTCATGCCAAGGAGGATCGCAACGCCGTCCCGAAACACCAGCGCCAACTCGATGAGCATCGTCATCAGCGCCAGCGCCGGCAGCACGTTGCCGAAGGGCATCGGCAGCACGATGTTGACGGCCGTCAGTCCCACCGTTGCGGCAATCGACGAGCACCTGCCCGCACTTGAAAGAGATCGGTGAACTGGCCCGCCCCAACGCCAGGAACATGGGCAACCACTTGCCGGCGACGGAGGCATATCTATGGCCGGCCCTTGGTCGCCTGGCGACCGTGGGAGTGCTCGACCGGGCCCAGGAAGCCCAGAGGCGAGCGCCGTGCAAAACGGCGGGTGGGGCGGGGTGCGCGAGATGCGGCGCGAACCGGCCCGGCGCTTCGTGAGCAGCACGAGACAAAGAGAAAGGGTTAGCCGGCGCTAACCTGCTAACCCTTGCCATTCCTTGGTGCCGGTGACCGGAGTCGAACTGGTGACCTTCGCATTACGAATGCGCTGCTCTACCAACTGAGCTACACCGGCGTGCTCGGCAGAGAGCCCGAAAGGGGCACCCCACCGCACAGCCCGCGATGATAGCGCACCTGCGCGACAGGCCCTGACAGAATGCGCGCCACCATGCCCACGCTGCCGCAACTCCTGCACGCCTCGCCGCTTCGCCCACGCTGGCGGGTGCTGCTCGTGCTGCTGCTCGCCGTCGTCAGCGTCGCGGCGCTGAAGCCCGGCAGCGGTGCCGCCTCGCTGGGCATCGGCGACAAGGTCGACCACTTGCTGGCCTTCGTGTCGCTCGCCGTCGCGGCAGCATTGTCGTGGCCGGCCACGCGGCGGCATGGTGCGCTCGCCGGCATCGGCCTGCTGGCCTACGGCGCCTTGATCGAGATCGTGCAGACCCAGGTGCCAGGGCGCCAGGGCGATGTCGTCGACCTGGCGTTCGACACACTCGGTATAGGGCTCGGTTTGGCCGTGGTGCTTGGGCTGCGCAGCCGTTGGCGCGCACCACAACCCTGAGGCCCGAATGGTAGCTCACGCTATGAGCCAGTCGGCGTCGACACTGCCTCCATCACCTGGGCACGGGGCCCGGGTCACAGACGGAGAAGACCATGACGACGCAGGCCACGCTCGAGCTGATTCCCGCCCCCAACGGCCCACAGCGGCTGCAGACGGAAACCGCGGACGCCATCGGTTTCGAGGTCGGCTGGGACCACGCCCACCACGGCCTGGTGCCCGCGCCCGAACTGCTGCTGGAAGGCACGCCCATCGGCCAGGGCTGGCGCGCGGCACGCGCCGTCTTCGGCCGCCGCACGCTGGCCGTGCAGCAGGCCACGCGGCAGTGGCTGGCGCTGCGCACGCAGGCCTGGCGCGAAGGCATCGCCTTCGAATGCCAGCAGGTCACGCCGCATTACCTGGCGCAGTTGCGGGCCAGCCACTGCCCGGTGTTGCGCACGCCGCTGGGTGGCGCGCCGGGCCAGCCTGATGCGGCGGTATTCGAGCGCCTGAACCCGCAGGCCGCCTGGGCCGCGGGCAACGTGGTGATGATGAGCCGGCGCGCAGCCGCCGCCCGTGCCGGCGTCGACCTGCTCGAGACGCTGCGCCGGGCGCGCTGCGCCGAACGCTCGGGGGAAAACGTCGAAGGCCTGGACGCGGGCGCCTGGTGGCGGCTGGCCGCGCTGCGCGCCTGCGCCACCCCGCTGCCCTTCCAAGAGGCGGCGCGCCTGCCGCTGGCGGTGCTGCCGCCGAACCGTGTGCGCCTGCTCAACCCGGCGCAAGGGCTGCAGGCGCTGGTGACGCTGCAGTTCACGGCGCCGGGCTGGAGTGCACGCACGCGCGCGCTGGCCGCGCTGCTGCCCGAGCACACCGTGCGCCACGACTTCAACCTTTTCATCGGCTCGCTTGCGCCGCGTGTGCTGGAGGCCGGCCCGGACACCGCGCGCCTTCGCCGCGCGCTGGAAGACGCCTGGCTGCACGAACGGGTGCAGCGTCGCTGGCAGCACTTCGTGCTGAGCCTGGGCGAAGCCGCCACCGCCGCGCTGCTGGAGCGCGCCACGGCCGACGGTCTGGCCGCCGTGCGCACCGTGAGCCACCCGCTGGAACAAGCCACCGACGGCTGGGCGCTGGCCGAAGGCGGCCGTGCGCCGCGTGCGTCGCGCGCGCGTCTGCCCCTGCGTCGCGCACCGGCACTGGCGGCGATGGCGCGCCCTGCCGCCTGCTGACGCGGCAGCGCGTACAGGGCGCGGGGGCCGCGGCGCGCCGAGCACGGACAATCCGGTGACCGATGCCTTCTGCCCCCGCGCTGCCACGCCTGATCCTGCTCGCCCCGATGGAGGGTGTGCTCGACCACAGCCTGCGCGACGTGCTCACGCGTGTCGGCGGCATCGACCGCTGCGTGTCGGAGTTCATCCGCATCACCGACCAGTTGCTGCCGGCGCGGGTCTTCACACGGCTGATGCCCGAACTGCACCACGGCAGCCGCACGCCGGCGGGCACGCCGGTGCGGGCACAGCTGCTCGGCTCCGACCCCGCCTGCCTGGCCGACAACGCCGCGCGCCTGGCCGAACTCGGGCCCGCCGGCATCGACCTCAACTTCGGCTGCCCGGCCAAGGTGGTGAACCGCCACCGGGGGGGTGCGGTGCTGCTCGACGAACCCGAGCTGGTGCACCGCATCGTCGCTGCGGTGCGCCGCGCCGTGCCGGCCTCGATGCCGGTGTCGGCCAAGATGCGGCTGGGCCACCGCGACGACGCGCTGATGCTCGACAACGCACGCGCCATCGCCGCCGCCGGTGCGGACGAACTCGTCGTGCACGCACGCACCAAACTGCACGGCTACAAGCCGCCGGCCTACTGGGACCGCATCGCTCACATCCGCGAAGCGGTGAACGTGCCGGTGGTGGCCAACGGCGAGGTCTGGACGGTGGAAGACGCCAGGCGCTGCCTGCAGGAAAGCGGCTGCGACGCGCTGATGCTGGGCCGCGGCCTGGTCAGCGACCCCGGCCTGGCGCTGGCGCTGCGCGGCCGGGTGCAGCCGGCCTGGGCCGATCTGCTGCCGCTGGTGCGGTTGTACGGCCACCTCATCAAACCGCGCGTGGAGGCCCGCCACCGCGGCGGGCGCATCAAGCAGTGGCTGAACATACTGCGCCGCCGCCACCCCGGTGCCGAACAGGCCTATGCCGCGGTGCGCACGCTGAACGACGCGGTCGAGATCGAGGCACGGCTGGCGGTGCTGCAGGGTGACCCGCAGGCCGCTGCCGAGGCTGCCGTCGCCTGAAACGAACCCTCGCCCACGCGGCGCGTGCGCCCGTGCCGGGCGCACAAGAAAAAGCCGCTGCGTCATCGACGCAACGGCTTGTCCGGCAAAGGTACTTCAGGCGACGGGCACGGGTTCCGTTGCTCCGCCCAGTGGTGCGGTCGGTTCTCGCCTGCAGTGCCCGTACTGTGCCACGGGCGCGTGACGGCGGTGTGACGAACAGCGCCGTACATCGGGCGCTGTTCTCGGCGCTCAGGCCGGCCTGTAACGTGCCTCCAGGTAGGCCAGCAGGGTGCGCAGCGTCTGCGCCTCGCCGCCCACCGGCCGGCCCGGGCGCGCTTCGCTGTTCCAGGCGAAGAGGTCGATGTGCAGCCAGTCCATGCCCTCGGGCACGAAGTCGTCGAGGAAAAGCGCGGCCGTCACCGCGCCCGCCATCGGGCCCTTGCCGGTGTTGACGATGTCGGCGATGTCGCTTTCGATGCCACCGTGATAGTCACGCCACAGCGGCATGTGCCACAGCGGGTCGTGCAGCGCCAGGCCGCGGTCGACGAGTTCACGCGCCAGGTCGGTGCGGCGGCAGAACAGCGCCGGCAGCTGCGGGCCCAGCGCCACGCGCGCGGCGCCGGTCAGCGTGGCCATGTCGATCATCAGGTCGGGCTGGCCCTCGGCGCCGTAGGCCAGCGCGTCACACAGCACCACGCGGCCTTCGGCGTCGGTGTTGCCAATTTCGATGTGGAGGCCTTTTCGCGTCTTGAACACGTCGCCCGGGCGGTAGGCATTGCCGGCGATGGCGTTTTCCACCGCCGGGATCAGCAACTGCAAGCGCACCGGCAGGTTCAGCGCCATCACCATCTGCGCCAGGCCCAGCGCGTTGGCGGCGCCACCCATGTCCTTCTTCATCAGCCGCATGCCGTCGGCGCCCTTGATGTCGAGGCCGCCGGTGTCGAAACACACGCCCTTGCCCACCAGCGTCAGCTTCGGGTGCTTGGGCTTGCCCCAGTTCAGCTCGATCAGGCGCGGCGCGCGGCCGTGGTCGGGGCCGGCGGCGCGGCCGACGGCGTGGATGGCCGGGAAGTTGGCCGCCAGCAGCTTGTCACCGACAACCTGCTTGAACCGGGCACCGTGCTGTTGGGCCACCAGGCGCACGGCCTCGGCCAGGGCGCCCGGGCCCATGTGTTCGGCCGGCGTGTTGACGAGGTCGCGTGTCGACGCCGCGGCGGCGGCGACGATCAACGCGTGCTGCACCGCCGGGGTCGATGGCAAGTGCAGTTGCGCCGCTTCACGCTTTGCGGCCTTGTAGAGGTCGAAGGTGTAGCTGCCGAGTTCCCAGGACAGCGCGGCCGCGGCGGGGTCGAGCGCCAGGCCCTGCTCGCCCAGGTGGTAGCGGCCGGGCGGCAGCGCTCTGGGCAGCGCCGCCAGCGCCCAGGGGTGGCTGGCGTCACGCACGCCGGCCCAAACGGCCTGCAGCGTGCCGTCGGTGGCGGGCAGCAGCGCGTGGGTGTCGGGCGCGCCGCTGAAACCGAGGGTCTGCAGCCAGCGGCGGGCCGCGGGGTCGAACGCGGCGCTGAGCGCGGCGAACTGGCCGCGGTCGACGGCGTGCACGGGCACGCTGCCGCGGGCGGGTTTGGCGAGATGGACGGTCATCGGGCTGGGCGAGTGTGGACAGCGGCGATTGTCTCGCGGCCGGCGGCCCGCGGACGTCGCCTCACGCCATCGGTTTGCATTCCGTCGCAAGGGCATGGCGCCACCACCGCCGGCGCGCGCACGATGCCCCCACTGTCCAGCCCACCCCACGAGGAACCCGCCATGAACCCGCTGAACTTCGTCGCCCGCCCGATCAGGAACCTGGCCGACGCCGTGCTGATGTCGCTCAAGGCACTGTGGGTGGTGGGCCTGACCGGCTTCATCAACTACGTCACCTACAGCGGCCAGTGGTGGTTCAAGTGGGTGGCCTTCGGCATGGCCATCGCGGTGCTGATGGCCTGGGCGCGTGCGGCCAAGACGCTGCTGCTGCTGGCCGTGGTGGGCTTCGTCGGCTGGAAGATCTACCAGCGCTACGGCGCGCAGGCGCGACAGCAGTTCGACGACTGGGTGGCGCGCACCCAGCCGCAGACGGCACAGGTGCTGCAGG
>Ga0105047_10007230_pt1 | contig 18743 bp, 15 predicted proteins | sample MAT04_FD_78384 | JGI IMG/M metagenome (GOLD analysis project Ga0105047, IMG submission 78384) | Freshwater microbial communities from Lake Fryxell liftoff mats and glacier meltwater in Antarctica - MAT-04 (megahit assembly) | ecosystem: Environmental > Aquatic > Freshwater > Ice > Liftoff... | reverse complement strand
TGGTGCCGATGTCCACCGCCAACCGGGAGAAGCTGGCGAAGACGTTGCAGGTGTGCGGGGTCATCAAGTAAGGCCCGCGGGCAAGCTGAGTTTGCAAACCAACGACCGCGCCGTACGCTCCCCCGATGAGTGCGACCGAAATCATGCAGCAGGTCAGACAACTGCCCGCCACGGAAGTGTTTGAGTTGAGCCGCGAATTGCAGGCGTGGGAGGAACATCTCTGGGAGGAGCAGGTTCGCCGCGACTCCCAGCCCGGCGGCGCGCTGGACAAGCTGGCGCAGCAGGCACGGCGTGAGATTGAGGCCGGTCAGACCACGCCGCTCGATAAATTCCTCCGTCACCCGTAGTTTTCGGGAGTTGTTCCAGCGCCTCCCGTCCGCGTAAGCTGCAGCCATCGGGCCTTTGGTTAGGAGCGCGACGGACGCATCTATTGGTTCTTCATCGGCCCGCACGATGGCTATCAACATGAAATCTGACCCACCTTCCGCAAGCCGGCAGCCTACGCCAGGATTCGGGCCTACCGACCCTGCTCGCAAACATAGGAGCCCCTGGCTGAAGAAGCTCTTGCTCGCTGCCGCCGCTGTGGTCATGGCCGGCACGTCGTTGTGGGGATACTGGCGCTACACCTACCCCTACGGCTACAGCCATTCTTGCTCCAAAAGCCTGGGCACTTCGCTCCGTATGTATGCCGATGACAACTTTGGCTGGCTGCCTCACGGGCAGGCCACAGCGGAGGCGTCCTTGAGCACCTTGATGAAATCGGATGATACAGTTCGAAATCTCCTGCGCGGCAAGCACATCCAGCAGAAGGTCGTGGATCAAGCCCTGCGGCGTGACGGAGTTCTCGGTCCAGAGTCGTGCGGCTGGCACTACGTCGAGGGATTGCGCGAGGACGATGATCCGCAGACTGCCGTGATTTGGGACAAGGTCACCGGGCTATGGCATAATGGCAATCGTCGCAGCGGCAGCAGCATCATGCACGAGATCATCCGCTTGGATGGAGCCATGGAATTCATCAGCCGCGAGCGCTGGCCGGAGTTCGTCGCCGAGCAGAAGAAGCTCCTCGCCGACACCATGGCCAAGCGCAGCAAGAGCGACCCGCCGATCCGCTGGAGCGACGAGGCCACGCTCGGCCCGAACGTGAACCCACCGTCTCCGGTTGCCCCAGCACGCAGGCCTTGACCTAGGCCGCGCTCAGCCCTTCACCCGGTTCCGCCGGTGATGGGTATTGCTGGCCGGCGCTGCGACCCGCTCCATGCGGGCGGTCTCGATCCGCCGCCGGAACATCGGTCGTCCCACTCACGTCTTTGGTGGGTCGCCTAATCGCACCCCCCGCGTAAGCCAGCCACGCAGGAAGACTGCGATGAAGCAGCCGGCAAAGGCGTACAGCCCCAGGATGAGCCACATCGCGGCGGGGCTGTGCCAGTAGTTGACCCACCGGTTGATCATGGCGAATTGCAGGCTGACGTGGACGGTGGGACTGGCGGAGCGGCCTGCCATGATCTGATCGGCAGCGTCGCGACTGATGTTCTTGAAGGCCAGCGCCAAAGCGGCCGGGTCGGTGTTGGCGACGGCGTCCTTGGGCAACTCCGCCAAGGTGATGCCGTACGCCCCCAAGCTGGACTTGAAGCCCTCGGGGTTGAATTGCTTCCGGAACGCCGCGACATCCACCCCGCCTTGTTCCGCGCGAAGAGTGACGGCATTTGTGTCCAGGCGCTGCGCCAAGCTGGGGAGGCTGAGGCCCAAGGCCGGCGCCTGATTGGTCAGCGTGGCGGGGCTGAGGTTTTCGCCGAGCTTCCGGGCGTCGTAGCCGAGCGCTTGAGCCTGGGCGACGATGGCCACCGCGGGCACCTCGACCGACGGCGGCGACCAGGCCCCCAGCATGTGACCGGAGAGCAAGCTGACCACCGTTTTGGCGACGAACCAGGGAATCAGCGACAAGCCGAGGTAGGTTCCTTCCTGGCCCTTGGGTGCAATGGCGGCGGTGTATTCGTTGAGCTTGGGCGACCAGACGACTTCGCCAACCGTCATGATCACCATGCAAATCAGCGCCATGAGGTAATGGGCGTGGGCGATGGCGCCGCCGAAGATCTGCCAGGGCAACGCCAGCGGAAAGAGCGCAAAGGCCGAGACCATCGCGCCATAAACGAGCATGCTGAAAACGTTAAACTTGTTGGTGATGGGGATGAACAAGATGAGGCCGATGACGATGCCAATGGGATTGATCATGTTCAGCGCGCCAATCTCGGCGTCCGGGCCGATGGTGCGCAGCCAGTACTTCGGCATCAGCAGGTAAAGGTAAGTAAAGACCGCGCGCACGCCGAGAATCAGCGCGATGAGCACGAGCAGACGGCGCAGCGCAGGCTCGCGGACTACGTCCTTGAGGATTTCCAGCGGGCGCTTGTGCTCGACCTTCGCTTCCTCGGCCTTGGTTTCCGGCGGTTCGTCGGGGCTGACCAACTGGTCCTCCCTCCGCACCATCGTCATGCCCACGACGAGGCAGAGCGCCGCGGTAATCACGCCCATGGTGAAGATGTGGACGTTCCCGATCTGAAGTTTGAGGCGCACAAAGTCAATCGAGTAACCGCCGGCGGCAGCGCCGATGTTCATAAAGAGATACCAGAGGTTGAAGCCCGCGCTGCGGGAGCGCCGGGTCGTAAAGCGCTGGCAGGAGGATTGGAAAATCGTCTGGATCGCCGCCATGAAGGGCGCCATCACCAGAAACAAACCGCTGGCAATCAGCCCGCGGTGCGGCAATCCCGGCAGGAAGGCCAACCCGACCATCGCCGCCCGCAGCACGAGCATCACTGACATCGAAAGCGCGAGGGACTTCCTGATTCCCAGCCAGTCGGTGTAAAGGCCCGAGACCAGCAGCATGAGCGTCGTCGCCGCTGTGAAGATGGAGGTCGCATAGCCGGCCTCGTTGTCGCTCAGCCCGAGATCCTCCGACAAAAACACCGTCGCAATGGTCAGCATCGCGAAGTAGAAAGTGCAGTCCAGGAAGTTGACGATCTGGATGCCCCAATACTCCTTGCGTGTCTCCTTGAGCACGCCGAAGTCCCGGAAGTAGGCGAGAATCATTTCCCCAGCGGAACGTGGGGCGGCGGCAGGTGCTTGCATGTTGGAGGATGGCGGTGAGCGATCTTGAGTGGCGCGGCGGCGCGGATTGTGCGGCAGGCCACGGGCGAGTCAACCCGACGCTTGCCAAGCGCCGACAAACTAGGCTGCACCATTCTGGATTTGCCCCCCGGGGGCGTCCTTGCGCAAGCCACACCGATCCGCCAATTTCCGCCGCCGTGAGTCGCAAACCGAGAATCCCAACCGACGGCGGGTCCAGCTTTGGGCAAAATCCCTTCGCCGCCCTCAGCAGCGCGGGCCTGCCATCCGGGCCGGACCCAGCCGCCCCGCTGCCGGCAGCAGCCGAGGCGCCGCGCAAGAGCCGGGGCCGGGTGGAGATTCGCCGCACGATCGCCGGACGCGGGGGCAAGACCGTGACGCTCGTCAGCGGTTTCGTCGGCATTGGCCTGCCGGAAAAGGAATCGCTGGCGCACGCGCTGCGCAAAGCCTGCGGCACGGGCGGCACGGTGAAGGACGGGGCCATCGAAATCCAAGGGGACCAGCGGCCCGAGGTGGCGCGCATCCTCACGGCGGCGGGGTTTCGCCCGGTATTTGCGGGCGGGTGAGAGTGGCGCGGTGCCTCCGGCCGGCGACGGTATCGGCGGGCGTCTCGCCTGCCGCGGGCCGACAGTCGGGACGGACGGCCCGATTTTCCACTGCCGTGGCCGGTGTCCCCGCCGCGCCGTGTACGTTTCTGCTTGGCGAACCCCGGCGGCTGCCGCTAGCGTCCCGCGATGAAAAATTGCCTCCTATTGCTCCTCACCCTTGGCCTCACCTCCACCGCCCTGCGCGCCGCGGAATCTGACGAAGGCTTCGTCCCGTTGTCCGACGGGAAGACCTTCGCCGGCTGGAAGATGGCCACCGAAAACACCAACACCTGGAAAATCGAGGACGGCTCGTTCGTCGCGCACGGCGACCGCTGCCACCTGTTCTACGTCGGCGACCTCGCCCCCTTCACGAACTTCGTCTTTCGCGCGGAGGTGATGACCAAGCCCGGCTCCAACGGCGGCATCTACTTCCACACCAAGTATCAGCCGCAGGGCTGGCCGTCCGCCGGCTTCGAGAACCAGGTCAACTGCACCCAGGGCGACTGGATCAAGACCGGCAGCCTCTACGGCCTCGTCAACGTCAGCCAGGCGCTCTCCAAGGACGACCAGTGGTGGACCCAGGAAATCACCGTGCAGGGCAACAAAGTCATTGTCAAAGTGGACGGCAAGATCGTGCTCGAATACCACGAGCCCCCCGGCACCCAGGGCGGCAAGGACTTCGGCCGCAAGCTCTCCTCCGGCACCTTCGCGCTCCAGGGCCACGACCCCAAGAGCGTCATCTTCTACAAGAACCTTCGCGTCAAAAAACTCTAAGCCTGATCCCTGCAGTGGCGGAGCGCGGCTGTCTCAGCCGCAGCCGCGGAAAATCAGGGCTAGGCCAGCTTCTCCGCCTAGTGCCCACGATCACCAGAAAGTGAACGCGAACGCTTTAGCAGGCGCGGTCGCATAGCCCTGAGCCACCGGTTTGCGCACGTGACTGCGGCTGAGACAGCCGCGCTCTGACTACATCTTTACGGCTAAACCCGCACGACCCTGTCCAATTTAAGCGGTTGGAAGTTCAACCTTCCCGCCGCTTTTTCGCACTGTGTACTTCAACTGGCGCCTCTTCTGCCGCGCGCTGCGGCTCTCGCTCTTCGGCCAGCCCTTCCGGCTGCGCCGCTGGGCTTACGTGCTGGGCTTCACGACGCTTTTCCTGGGCTTCCTCGGCTTCGTGCGCCTCGGGCGCGTGCTGGATCGCCTCCTGTTTCCCGGCCTCCGCCGACAGCCGTTGCAGGAACCCGTCTTCATCATCGCCCCGCCCCGCAGCGGCACGACGCTCACGCAAAACCTCCTGAGTCTCGACACCGAGCGCTTCGTCCACCTGAAGCTGTATCAAACCATCTTCCCCTCGGTGACGTGGCAGCGGCTCATCCAGCTCGGCGTCAGTGGCGACGCGGCGGTCGGTCGCCCACTCGCCCGCCTCCTGGGCTGGTGCGAACGCAAGTGGTTCGGCGGCTGGGACGACCTCCACAAGATGCGCCTCAACCAGCCCGAGGAAGACGACGCGCTGTTCCTCTACGCCTTCGAGTCTGAGGCCATCTACATGCTCTTCCCCTTCATCCGCGAGCTGTGGGAAGCGGGCTTCCCCGACGCCCTGCCCCCGGACCAGCGCCGCCGCCTGATGCGCTATTACCGCAGTTGCCTCCAGCGCCATCTCTACGCGAACGGCCCGACCCGGACGCTCCTTTCCAAAGCCACGCAATCCAGCGGCACCGTCGAGTCGCTCATGGCCGAGTTCCCGGACGCGAAGTTCATCACCGTCATCCGCCATCCCTACCGCTCGCTCGCGTCCCACGTCAGCCTCTTCGTGCCGGTGTGGCAGGCGCACTCGCCGGAAATCACCAAGGACGGCCCGGTGTCGCGCGCGTATTCCGCGCTGGCCATCGAGTGGTTCAAACATCTCTTCGCCTTCCGCCGGCAGATCGCCCCGGCGCGCTACCATTGCATTGATTACCGCGAGCTCGTCCGCGATCCGCGGGCCGCCATCGAAGCCGTCTATGCCCATTTCGGCTGGTCGCTGAGCGACGCCTTTCGCGCCCGGCTCGACGCCGCCACGCAGCGGCAGCGCGAGTTCAAGAGCAAGCACGACTACACCCTGGAAGAATTCGGCCTGAGCAAGGAATGGATTCAGGCGGAACTCGGCGAAGTCCTCGACTTCTACAAGTTGGAACGGTGAGACGGGAACAGCATCGCCCCGGCTCAGCACGTCTGAGCCGTGTGCGGAGTGAGGGTGGGGACGAGGCGTTGTGCCTCTGCCATTTAGTCAAGCCATCCGCCGGGGCGCTTGCTCTTGCTCCTGCTCTTAATCCTAATCTCCGCGCACCGAAGCAGATTACGATTAAGTGCAGGAGCAAGAGCAAGCGTCGGGCACCTCGACGCCCTGCCGCTTAACTAAATGGCCGTGAGGCATTGGGCTGGGCCAAGGCCTCCGCGGCCCCAGAGCGCGCGCCGGTCCCGGCCTTACGCCGCGGGCGGCGCAGCGGGGTAGTCGAAAAAGGTTAGATAGGACTCACCGCGCGCCTCGCGGAGGAGCAGCAAGGCCAGTTCGCGCGCGTGGTAATCGCCCCACATCGAGCTTTCGCCATTGGGCACCTTCTGCCCCGGCGCGATGTAATCCCAGCCATTCGGGCGATGATAGACCGAGTGGAGGATGAGACCTTGGTGCTTGGGATTAGTGGAGAGATACGGCTCGGAGAAGAGGGTGCGGGTGAGGGTGAGGGCGGCTTGCTGATAGCGGGATGCCGGATGCCGGATGCCGGAGACCGGAGACTCCGTCACGGGCGTGGCTTGGAGGTAATTGCCCAGCCGCCACAAGCCTTGCGCCGCGATGGCGGCGGCGGAACTGTCCACCGGCTCCCAAGCGTTGCAGGGATTGGAAGGCTTGCTCAAGTAGTCCGCCGGCAGGCGATGGAGGTTCGGCGCACCCGTATCCCACATCGGAATGCCGTCAGCGCAACACTGCGCGAGATAGAAGTCGGCAGTGACGGTCGCCGCCCGCTGCATCCAGTAACGAATGTCGTCCGGCGCCATGGCTCCCGCGTTAAGAAAGCGCCGGCGCAGCTTCTTCGACCATTTGGCCATACGCGTGTCACTTGGGTGCCGTCCATGGAAGATGCTGGCGTCCTCGATGGCCGCATCAGGAAGCGAGCGCAGGAATTCCAACTGTTCCGCGAAGCCGAGAATGGCCCAAGCCAGTCCGCGGGTCCAGGTGCTGAAAGGGGAGTAGCCCTGCTGGCTGTTGGGGCAGCGATAGTCGCCGTTGTTCGTGTTGAACACACACTCGTGAGCCACCCGGCCCGGCACATCGTAGGCATCCCGCTCCTCGCCGTAGAAAACGCCGTGCGTGGCGGTGGTTTGGGCATGGCAAAGCAGCCGCTGCAAGAGACAAATGCGCTCATCGCGCTCCGCTTGCAGCACATGGCCCAGTTGGTGAGCGACCGCCAGGGAACGCAGCGACCGCAGCGTGTCAATGAACAGTGACTGCGGGCCGTTGAACGAATAGATATAGCCCCCGCCGTCGCTCGTCCGACTCCACCGCGCCGCCTGCACCGCGCCGCTGACCTTCAGCGCCAGTTCGTAAAACTCCTTCTCCCGCTCATTGTGCGCGACCTTCCCCTCGCGCATCAGGCGCAGCAGGTTGCCGTAGGTCGAGACGTTGTTGAATCCGTGGTCATGCACGCCCGTGTGCGAGACGTGCGTCGCCATCCGCTCAACTGTTCCACGCCGGCCGATTTCCAGGAACTGCGCGTCGGCCATCGCATCGAACTGGAGCAACGCTGAGCCGTATTGGAATCCTTGCGTCCACTCGGTCCACCCGCGCGAGGTGTAGCGGCCCTTGACCGTGAACACCGGGGTGCCGTCGCCCGGCTTCCAGGTCTTTTCGATGCTTAGGATTTTCTCCGCGGAAAGTTCGAACAGCCGCTCAATCTGCGGCACAAGTTTCTGCGGCGTGAGTTGGGGATCAGGCTGGATGGGCATGGCAATGGTCGAAGCCTGCCGGACGAAGTCCGCTGAGTCAGGCGCAAATTCGCCTTGTTTCCCTGCGGCGGCTCAGCCGTGATAACGGCTTCCCGGTGGTCGGAGCCGGAAAAACTGCTGAAGCGGTTCCGGTTGCCCGGCCGGCACCCACACCCGGCTGAAGCCGGGTGCTAATCGGAAAGCCACACCCTGCAAGAACTGGCTTTCGCCGAGCCGGGTCAGGCTTTCGGGCTGCGACCGACCAACAGCGCCACCGTGGACCTCGAGGAACTCATCGCAGAAGCGCACTGCGGTCAGCACCGACAACGCTTCCGAAAAGCGGTCGAAAGCCTCGACAACCCAGATCAGGGACTTGACGGAGTTCGCAGCCGGGCGGTCGGGGGAAGTTCAGTCCTGCCGGCGGCCCAGCAGAAACCACGTCCGCAAGCAGCCCTTGCCTTTGATCTCCACTTCGCCGCGTTCCTCGAAATCGAACCGCGCCGCCAGCGTCTGGTGCATCGCCTCAGTCACTTGGATGCGGTCGGGCGCGCCGCTGGATTCCATGCGGCTGGCGGTGTTGACCGTATCGCCCCAGAGGTCATAGATGAACTTGCTCCGCCCGATGACGCCCGCCACCACCGGGCCGGTGTGCAGGCCGATGCGGATTTGCAGCGGGCTGCCGCGGGGCGCGTTGAACTCGCGCACGCTGGCCAGCATCTCGATGGCCATGTCCGCCAGCATCGCCGCGTGGTCGGGCGCGGGTTCGGGTACGCCGCAGACCGCCATGTAGCAATCCCCGATGGTCTTGATCTTCTCGACGCGATGCCGGGTGGCCAGTTCGTCGAAGCGCGTGAACAATTCGTTGAGCATCGCGACCAGTGGTTGCGGGGGCAGCGAACCAGACAGCGTGGTGAAGCCGACAATGTCGGCAAACATCACGCTCACCCCGTCGAAATGATCCGCAATGCAATCCTCGCCGGCCTTGAGCCGACCCGCCACCGGCGCGGGCAGGATGTTCAAGAGCAGCCGCTCGTTCTCGCGGTGCAGGCGGTCAATGGTGAGGTGTGTGTGGACGCGCGCCAGCAGTTCGTGCGCATTGAAGGGTTTGCCCACGTAATCCACCGCGCCCAGTTCGAAGCCTTTGACGATGTCAATGGTCTCGGTTTTCGCGGTCAGGAAAATGACCGGAATCTGCCGCCATTGGTCGGACGCCTTGAGCCGTTGGCAGGTCTCGAAGCCGTCCATCTCGGGCATCATCACGTCGAGCAGGATGAGGTCGGGGCGCACGCGCGCCACCACGTCCAGCGCCTGTTTGCCGTTGGTGGCGACGCTGATTCGATAGCCCTGCTGTTTCAAGGTGGCGCTCAGCGACTGGATGTTGGCCGGCGTGTCCTCGACGATAAGGATGCGGCTGCCGGGGGCGGGAGGTGGCGTGCTCATACGGGAAGAATCCCTTTTGCGGCGGCGGCCTGTTGCAGCGCGGCGAGCGCGTCGCCGTGGGCGAAGCCAGTCACTTGCTGCTCGAACGCGGCGAACGCTTCGCCCGGCAACAACGCCTGGAAGACGGGCCGGTTGGCTTCGAGACAATCGCCGGCGGCGGGATCGAAGTTGCTCAGGTGGCTGAGCATTTCCGCCACCACCGGCTTCGCTCGGGCGGGATCAAACGCCGCGACCGGGGCGGCGGGGGCAGCTTCCGTGGGCGGCAAAGCGGCTTGCAGGCGCGCAACGAAATCGCCCAGCACGGTGCTGAACTCCTGCCACACCGGCGCGAGTTCTGCCGGCGAAGCCTTGCCCGCGATGGCCTGCTCCAGCTTCGCGCCGGCCTGCTGGACGCTGGGCACGCCGAGGCTGCCGGCGACGCCTTTGGCGGTGTGGGCCAGGCGCTCGGCGAGGGACGTGTCGTTGCTGGCGAGCGCGGCCTGGATCTGCGCGGGTGCCGGGCCTTGCTGCGCCACGAACTGGCGGAGGAGCTTGAGGTAGAGCTTACGGTTGCCCGCCACGCGCGTTAGGCCGTCCTTCGTGTCGAGGCCGGCGACCGATGGCAAGTCGTCCGGCGCTGGCGCGCTGGGTCGTAGCCGCCGACGTGAGCCGGCGCATTCTTCTCCGGGCGGATGCTGGCGCGGACTGACGTCCGCGGCTACGGGTGGCTGGTAAAACCTTCCCACCCTCTCGAACAAGTGCCCCGGATCAATCGGCTTGGAGACGTGATCGTTCATCCCGGCGTCCAGGCAACGCTGGCGCTCCTCCATCGTGGCGTGCGCGGTCATGGCGATGATGGGCAACTTCGCGAAGCGGGCATCCCCGCGAATCTTGGCCGTCGCTTGGTAGCCGTCCATTTCCGGCATTTGCAGGTCCATCAGCACGAGGTCGTAAGCCTGCGGGGCGGCGCTGAGTTTCTCGACGGCGATGCGGCCGTTGTTCGCCACGACCACCTTGGCGCCGACGCCTTCGAGCAGTTCCACCGCGATCTGCTGGTTGATCTCGTTGTCCTCGGTCAGCAAGATGCGCAAGCCTTGGAAGCGATGACTGTCATCTGGAGTCCCGGCAGCGACCGGGACCGCTTCGCCGGTGGCGGCCGCGAAGACGTTCACCAGCGAATCCACGAGCATGGACTTGGTGACCGGCTTCACGAGGAAACCGTCCATGTGAAGCTTCTCGGCTTCCTCGCGCACTTCTTCGCGGCCGAACGCGGTCACGATGATGACCGCCGGTTGTTTGCGCAGGGTGGTGTCGTTCTTGATGAGGCGCGTCGCCTGCAAGCCGTCCATGCCGGGCATCCGCCAATCCATGAAGACCACGTCGTAAGGCGAGTCAGTGTCGCGCTCCTTGACCGCCGCGAGCGCCTCGTGGCCGGAACTGACGGCGTCCACGCGCTCGGCGAGGGATTGGAGGGACTCGGACAAGATCTCGCGGGCGGCGGCGTTGTCGTCCACCACGAGCACGCGGAGGTTTTGGAACTGGTTGGGGACGATCTTGCCGGTGTTGGTGGCCTGGCCCACGCCCAACCAGATCGTGAAGATGAAAGTGCTGCCCACACCCGGTGCGCTCTCCAGCCAGATTTGCCCGCCCATCAACTCGACGAGCCGCCGGCAGATCGTGAGGCCCAGACCGGTGCCGCCGTGCTTGCGCGTGGTGGACATGTCCGCCTGCGAGAAAGCTTGGAAGAGCTTCGCCGACTGCTCCTTGGTCATGCCCATGCCGGTGTCGCGCACGGAGAACTTCAACTGCACCTTCTCGCCGGTCGTTTCCAGCAGCTCGATCTTGAGCCGGATTTCGCCGCGCTCGGTGAACTTCACGGCGTTGTTGACGAGGTTGGTGAGAATCTGCCCCAAGCGCAGCGGGTCGCCGAGCAACTGGTCAGGAATCGCGGAAGACACGTCCGCGAGGAACTCCAACCCCTTGTCGTGCGCTTTCTGGGCGGTGACGGTGGTGACGGAGCCGATGACCTCGTCCATCTGGAAGTCGGTGGTCTCGAGGTCGAGCTTGCCGGCCTCGATCTTCGAGAAGTCGAGGATGTCGTTGATGATCGCGAGCAGCGACGTGCCGGCGTTGTGGACCTTGCTGACGTAATCGCGCTGCTTCGGCGTGAGCTGCGTTTTGAGCGCGAGATGCGAGAGGCCGATGATGGCGTTCATCGGCGTGCGGATTTCATGGCTCATGTTCGCCAGGAACATGGACTTCATCTGGGTGGCTTCCTCGGCTTTCTCCTTGGCGACCGCGAGGTCCTTCTGCTGCGCCAGCAATTCCTCCTGCGATTGCGTCAACTCCTCCGTCTGCTCCTCCAGCACGCGCGCCTGCTCCTGCGTCTGCGCGAGCAACTCCTGCGTGCGCAGGTTGCGCCGCAGGATTTCAAAGCTCAGCGCCACCACCGGCAGCAATTCGTCGAGCAAGACTTTCTCCGGCGCGTTGAACGTGCGGAAGGAGGCGATTTCGAGCACGCCCAGCAGCGTGTCCCGGAACAACAGCGGCAACGCCACGGCTTGGACCGGGGTGGCCGCGCCTAAACCGGAGGCAATCCGGAGGTAATCCGGCGGCAGATTCGTGAGGGAGATGGCCTTGCGCTCCTGGGCGCACTGGCCGGCCAGGCCCTCGCCCAAACGGAACGATTCCGCGGTGGCGGCAACTTCTGCGAGGCCGTAGGTGGCGATGCGCCGGAGTCGCCCGGCGTTTTCCTCAAACTGATAAAAGCCCGCAACCCCACCGCCCAGCATGGGCACCAGGCCGGATGCGAGCCGTTGCGCAAACTCGGCGAGGGAAGCCGCGCCCTGCAACTCGCCCGTGAGTTTGGAGGCGTTGGCCTTGACCCAGCGCTGCGCCTCCATCGCTTCGGCCCCTTGCTTGAGCACGCTAATCGAACGCGCCAGTCCGCCGGTTTCGTCCGTGGCATGGGTGAAGGGAACGTCCTTGGCGTAGTCGCCGCCGGCGATCGTCTTCACCGACGTCTCCAGCGCGCGAATCGGCTGGACGATGCGCCGGAAAGTGTGGAAACCCAGGATACCCGAGAGGGCCAGGGCCACGCTGACCGCGACCAGCAGGTTGCGCCGGAACTCCTCGATGGCCGCCATCGTCTTCTGGCCGGCGCCGGTGGCGACCCCCTCGTTATACTTGATCCATTCGCGGGAAGCCGCGCCGAGCTTATGGCCAGTTCCCGCCACGGAGCCAGCCAAGAACGCCGTGGCCTCCTCGTGACGGCCCTCGTCTGAAAGCGACATAATCTGTTCGGCACCGGCGATCCAAGCCCGGCTGTTGGAGCGAAAGTCGTTCAGCAGCCAACGGCCCTGATCGCCCGAAACATGCTGGTTGTCGTAGTCGGCCAACAGCCGAAGGAACTCGGCTTGGTCTTCCTCGAACAAGGTCCGCGCGGCCACCCGCCCTTCCGTGTTGGTGGCCAGGAGCTGGCTGCGCACGTTCACTCGCAGCTCGGTGAAGCTGCGGGAAATGTCACCCAATCGCGCCAGGGCCACGATGCGGGATTCCGCCACGAAGCGGGCTTGCTCCTCAATCTTGCTCAATTGGTGGCGAGTGAAGATCCCGATGGCGAGCAGGATCAACAGCGGCACGGCCAGCAACAGCGTCAAGCGTTTGGCAATCGTCATAAATTCATCCGCCGCGGTGGAGCACCCCGGACATCCCGGTCACCGCACGTCGTGGGCTCGCCGCCCCAGGCCGCGAATACACGCCGTCAGCACCCGGCGTGAACAAGTGTCCCGCCCGGCCGAGGTGTTCGGTGGGATCCAGAATCAGCCAGCCCTCCGGCGCCAGCAGCGAAGCCATCCGCTCCAGCACGGCATAACGGTGGCCGGCCTCCAGATACATCAGCACGTTCCGGCAGAAGATCACGTCGAACGGTCCTTCGACCGGCCAGGCCACGCCCGCCAGGTTCAGCCCCTGGAACTCGACCAGACGGCGGACCGCCGGCGCGACGCCCCAGCGCCCGACGGCGGTTTCGGAGAAGAAACGCGCGCTCCGCTCCGGTTCCACCGCGCGCAACGCCCGCGCTCCGTATTCACCCCGCTCCGCGACCGCCAGCGCCTCCACATCGATGTCCGTGGCCAGGACCGTTGCGGGCGGATCTTCGCGCCGGAAGACTTCCATCAACCCCATCGCGAGCGAGTAAGGTTCTTCGCCGGTCGCCGCCGCCGCCGACCACAAGCGCGCCGCACCGCGCCGCAGCGCCGCCCGGAGCGCGTGCGCCGCGGCGACCTCGAAATGCGCGGGATGACGGAAGAAGCCGGTAAAGTTCGTGGTGAGCAGGCTGATGACTCGCCGCGTGGCCTCGGCCTCCCCTTCCTCGGCCGCACCGAGCAACTGGTCCAGACCGGCACCGCCCCGGACGCCAAGCCGCTGGCTCCTCCGGCCCAGGAGTTCGCGGTGGCGTTCGAGCAACTCGATGCCCGCCAACCGCAGGGCCAGTCGCCGCGTTTGGTCAAACTGTGCGTTCGTCAACATCCGGCCCTCAAGGTCAGCAATTGACGTGAGCTTGCAATAGCGAAAAGACCGTTGGTCCAGGAACATCATGCTGACCCGCGACAGCTACCTGCTCGCCGGGGGGATTCCGCTGGCCCGACCCGACCACGCCGTGGCCGTGGCGGACGTGGCGATCGAGATGTCAGATGCCTTGACCCGGCTCAACCGCGAGCATGGCACCGCCTTGAAGATGCGCGTCGGCATCAGCACCGGCCCCATCGTCGCCGGCGTCATCGGGAAGCGGAAGTTCACCTACGCTCTCTGGGGCGACCCCGTCAACCTCGCCAGTCGGATGGAGTCGTCCGATCTGCCGCGGATGATTCATCTGTCGGAGAACACCTACCAGGTGTTGAAGGCAGATTGTGTCCTGGTCGAACGCGGGATCACCAACTGCAAGGGCATCGGCGACGTGCCGACCTGCTTTCTCAAGGAGCGGAGGGCGAAAGTCTGAGCGCGCGGGCCAGGCGGTGCGCCCGCCGGTCAACCCCCAAACGGCGGGGCACTGCCATTTAGTTAAGCCGTCCGCCGGGTCGCTTGCTCTTGCTCCTGCTCTCAATCGTAATCTTCTTCGGTGCGCTGTGATTAAGATTAAGAGCAGGAGCAAGCGTAAGAGCAAGCATCCGGCAACCTCGCCCCCTTCAGGCTTAACTAAATGGCAGTGAGCCGGCCGGGTGGCGGTTGGTCTCACGCGAGCGGGCGGCCAATCGGCGCTGGTGTGGAACCGCGCCTGCCCCCGCGCCAGCAGTTCTCAGTTTGACCCCGACCGCCTAAAGGCGGGACTCCCAACCCCGCTATGCGCTGCCGAAAGCCGTTTGGAGTCCCGGCTTTAGCTGGTTCTGGGCGCGACCCGGGGCCAAATTGAGAACTGCTGCCCCCGCGCTGGCGCACCTTGCCAACCACCGCGCCCGCACTTACCGTGGCGCCGGCATTTGCTGAATTCACTCGATGACAAAGCGGAAAGTCTTTCTCAGTGTGGCCGTAGTGGCCCTGGCGTTGAACTTCCTTCTGGGCGCGCGCACTTACAGCCTGTCCAAGGAAACCGAGGCCAAGGACGCGGCGTACCCCAACCTGGAGCTGTTCTCCACCGTGCTGGAGCGCGTCCGGCGCGATTACGTGGACGGCACGAACCTGACCTATGAGAAGCTCGTGCGCGACGCCTTGCGCGGCATGGTGGGCGAACTGGATCCGCACAGCGAATTCATGGAGCCGAAGAATTTCAAGGACTTGCAGGACGACACCTTGGGCGCCTTCGGCGGCGTCGGCGTCGTGGTGTCGCCGCGGGATGGTTTCTTGACCGTGGTGGCGCCCAGCGATGAATCCCCGGCGTTCAAAGCCGGCATCAAGACCGGCGACCGCATCATGAAGGTCAACGGCAAGAACGCCGAGAAGCTCTCCGTTCAGGACGCCGTCGGCGTGCTGCGCGGCGAGCCGGGCACGGAAGTGACGCTGACCATCGAGCGGCCTTCGACCCAGCAGACGCTCGATTTCAAACTTACCCGCGCCCAGATCAAGGTGGACATGGTGAAGGACTTGTCGGGCAAGAAGGATTTCCGCCTCGGCGAGGACAAGATCGGTTACATCCGGCTGGTGCAGTTCGGCGAGAAAACCGGCACGGAGTTGGACACCGCGATCAAGCGCCTGAAAGCCCAGGGTATGACGGCGCTGGTGCTCGACCTGCGGTGGAATCCCGGCGGGTTGCTCGATCAGGCGGTGGAGGTCTGCGAGAAGTTCCTCCCCAAGGGCCAACTGGTCGTCACCACCAAGGGGCGGAATCCTCCGCAGAACATGATCCGCCGGGCGGCGGGCCGGGGCGATCTCGTGGTGGGCAAGGAGGGCAAGCCCCTGCCGATGGCGGTGCTGGTGAACGGCGGTTCGGCCAGCGCCTCGGAAATTGTGGCCGGCTGCCTCCAGGACACCAAGCGCGCCTTGATCGTCGGCGAACAAAGCTTCGGCAAAGGCTCCGTGCAAAGCGTCATTCCGCTGCCCGACGGCTCGGCGCTCCGCCTCACCACCGCCAAATACTACACGCCCAGCGAGAAGGTCATCCACGAGCAAGGGGTGACCCCAGACATCATCGTGCCCATGGCGGACGATGAGAATTTCAATGTGCTCAGCCAGTACGTGCCGGGCGGGGCGGACTCGCTGGAGCCCGCGGAACGGGACCGCTTGAAGAACTCCCGCGACCCGCAGTTGGAGCGCGCGGTGGACCTCCTCAAGGGGATCAATCTGTTCACGCAGCCCCAGCCCGTTCGGGTGCCGGGCAAGGCCGGGGAGAAGATGGCGGCCAAGTGAGATTCCCGGAGGTGGCAATCCGAAGTCCGAAGTCCGAAGGCCGAAGTCCGAAGCAGTCCCGGCTCTTCGTCCATTCCTTCCCACCGTCGGACTCTCCGGGCCGGAATCGCTTCGTCCCTCGCGTCTCTGAGTTCTTGGGGTGCCCGACAACACCGCTGCGCGGCAGACCCGCAACCAAGGGGCTCTGGAGTGCGGCGACCGGTCGCCGCTTTTTGTTGGCGGGACTTGTCCCGCGCGACGATCGGGCGACCAGTCGCCTGGAGAAAAAGCGGCGACCGGTCGCCGCACTCCAGGAGTCAGTGCGCGAACCGGGAGTCGAGCCCCTGCACTCACCGCCTCCGCGCAGATGGGCTTCGGGCTGCCTTCATCGGCGGTCGTCCCCGAATCTGCGAGGAAGCTTCATCGCCCGACTCCCCCTGCCCAAGGCTTCGGGCTGCGGATTGCCATGATCTTGCTCGCCCTGGAAACCTCCTGCGACGAAACCAGCGCCGCGGTCATCCGCGACGGCGCGGTGCTCGCCAACGTGGTCGCCTCCCAAATCCGGCTGCACGCGGAGTATGGCGGCGTCGTGCCGGAACTGGCCGCCCGCGAGCACTTGCGCAACCTCCTGCCGGTGGCCCGCGCTGCGCTGCACCAAGCCGGCGTCCGCCCGGCCGACCTCGAAGCGGTCGCCGCCACGCGCGGACCCGGACTGCCCACCGCGCTGCTCGTCGGGTTGAAGGCGGCGCAAGGCCTGGCCGGTGCGCTGGGCGTGCCGTTCCTCGGCATCCACCATCACGAGGCGCATTTGTATTCGCCGTGGATTTCGGGCGAACCGCCGCGGGCGGACTTCGACTCGCTGGAGCCGCATGTGTCGCTCATCGTCAGCGGCGGGCACACGATGCTGGTGGCCGTGGACGCCGTGGGCCGCCACCGCGTGCTGGGCGCCACGCTCGACGACGCCGCGGGCGAGTGTTTCGACAAGACCGGCAAGCTGCTGGGCCTGCCCTATCCCGCCGGCCCGGTGATTGATCAACTCGCCGCCGAGGGCCAGCCCCGCTTCGACTTCCCGCGCCCGCTGCTGCACGAGGCGAACGACGATTTCAGCTTCTCCGGCCTCAAGACTTCCGTGCGCTACTACGTGCGCGACCACCCCGCGCTGGCCGGAGATGGCCGCGCGCTGCGGGATCTTTGCGCGAGCGTGCAGGCCGCCATCGTGGATACCCTCGTGGGCAAGACCCTCAAGGCGGCGGAGCGCCTGGACCGGCGCTGCCTCACCGCTTCCGGCGGCGTCACCTGCAACCGCGCCCTGCGCGAGCGCCTCACCCGCGAGTGCGCCGCGCGTGGGTTGCACCTTCGCCTGGCTCCGCCCACGCTCTGCACCGACAACGCCGCGATGATCGGCCTGCTCGCGGAATGGCAACTCCGCCACGGCACGTCGGCAGACTCGCTCGACGCGGACATTGCACCCGCCTGGGAACTGGGCGCGCAGCGTAGGGAGTGACGGCGGTTCCAGCCCGATGCCGAGGGCCTGCCTCGCCCCCATAACTCCGGCAGCACGCTTGACTTTGGTTCCGCGTACCGCGAAAACACTGCCCGCAACTTCCCCCTCATGAATGCTCCGAAAATGAACCTCTCCCTCCACTGCCTCGCCGCCGGCGTGCTGCTGACTGCCTTCAACGCGTCCGCCCAGAACCTCTACACCGAGAACTTCGACACCAATCCCACCGCCAACTGGACGGTCAGTCCGACGACCGGTGCCCAGGCGGCGGACTTGTTCTTCGATTACTCGACGGTCGGCATTCCTTCGGCCCCCAACTCGACCGGCGGCTCCACGCGCGGGATGAAACTGCAAGCCAACCTGGTCGGCACCCCCGGCGTCTTCCCCGGCGGCGTCAGCACGTCACCCACCGGCCAGAGCTTCGCCGGCGACTACAAGCTGCGCTTCGACATGTGGATGAATTTCAACGGGCCTATGCCCGCCGGCGGCAGCGGCACCACCCAGGCTGGCGGCGCGGGTCTCGGCACCGCGGGCACGCTCGCTCAGGTGGCCGGTTCGCCCACCGTCAACAGTCTCTTCTTTTCGACCACCATGGACGGTGGATCGGCGGCTGATTACCGCGCGTATTCTTCCGCCGCTGCCACCGGCTACCTCCCCGCAAGCGGCATCTTCGCGGCCGGCACCGGCACAGCCCCCGACGCGCGCAACAACTCCAACCCTTACTACTCCAGCTTCGCCGGCCAACCGGCCCCCGCGGCACAATTGGTCTTGTTCCCGGGTCAGACCGGCACGGCGAACGTCGGCACGCTCGCGTTCGCTTGGCATGACGTCGTCATCGAGAAGTCTGGCAGCACGGTTACCTGGTCCGTGGATGGCAAGTTGCTGGCCACGGTGGACACCACCGGGCTGACGCTGAGCGGCGGGAACGTCCTGTTCAACCACTACGACACCAACGCCACCGCCTCCACTGATCCGCTGTCCGCCTCGCTCCTGTTCACCCTGATTGACAACGTGAGCGTCATTCCGGAGCCGACGAGCGCCTCGGTCATCGCCCTGGGTCTGGGCTTGCTCGCGCTGGCCCGCCGCCGCAAGTAAGCCGCCCCGGATCCGCCTCAGATTCTCACCAGGCCGCCTGCGGGCGGCCTTCTTGTTGGTCCGGGGGTTCAACCCGATGCTCCGAAGCGGGATGGGGATCGCGCCCGCCCCGGGCGCTGTTTTCCGCGCCCCCGCGGAAAACTCGGGATGCAGGGGATTTTCCCGCACCTGCTCACCCCGCTCGCGTGCCGGAGGCTGGCCGCGAGGGCGCGTCCAGCCACGCCCGAGGGCGGGCGTGCTCCCCCAAC
>Ga0105047_10007229_pt1 | contig 18744 bp, 18 predicted proteins | sample MAT04_FD_78384 | JGI IMG/M metagenome (GOLD analysis project Ga0105047, IMG submission 78384) | Freshwater microbial communities from Lake Fryxell liftoff mats and glacier meltwater in Antarctica - MAT-04 (megahit assembly) | ecosystem: Environmental > Aquatic > Freshwater > Ice > Liftoff... | reverse complement strand
TGCGTCAACGGATTGAAGCAGTCGTCCTCGTTGAACAACGGCGGCTCGGCACTCGATTTCGATCCCCACTCCGCACGACTCGAAGTGCGGCCGTTGGAAGCTTCGCTGCCGGTCGGAAAACAGATCCTGCTTCTCGCCACGGTCTACGACGACGAAAACAAGCCACGCAAGAAGCGCAAGGTTGAATGGAAGATTGAAGGCCCCGGCATCATTCTCGAATACGATCAGGGCGGCACGTTGCGGGGACACGGTTTCAAAGAAGACAGCAAGTCAGCCGTCACCTTCACCGAGACTTCGGAGCATCGCCTACCGCCGGGAATCGACAATCCGCTGGGCCAGACGGTCAGTGCCGGGCAAACCTGGTGCGTCATTAGTTCGGCCGTGGAAGGCCAAACCATCGTTCATGCCTATGCCCCCGAGATTGCCGACTCGCATCTGAATCGAATCCTCGTGCGTCTCAACTGGGTTGACGCCCGCTGGCAGTTCCCCAAGTCCGCTTCCGCACGGGTGGGGACGGAACAAATTCTGACCACCGCGATCACGCAAGCCAACGACCGCTCGGCAACTTCGCCCTATCGCGTTCGCTATACGCTCATCAACGAAGGCCCCGAGGGATCGCTTTATCTGACGCCGGCGCAACGGGCCGAGAAGGCCCGTGAGGTCATCGTCCCCGTCGATGCCGAGGGGCTCGCACGCATTCGCCTGGCTTCCCTGAAACCGGAAGCGGGCACCAACCGCGTGCGGGTGGAAGTTCTTCGACCTGATCTCACGATCGACGGCATGAACCAGCGCAACGGTTTTTCCGTCATCGCCAAGACTGAAACCAAGATTGACTGGCAGGCGCCCGAATTGAAACTGACGATCGAGACGCCCAAGACCGCCCCGCTCAGCCAGGCGTTCCCGATCACCTTCTCGGCCATCAGCCCGAACTCGGCCGAGAACGCCCCGATGGTTATGCGCACCGCCCTGCCGCTCGGTCTGGAACTCGTGAACGCCGTGCCCAAGGCGACGGCCGACGGCAACGATCTTCTTTGGTCGCTCCCTGCCCTGCCCGGCGGTACGCAGCAAACGGTACAAATCATCGTACGGCCCACGCGTGTAGGCAACTTCACGTTCGCGGCCACGGCACGCACGACCGACAACCTGAAGGCCGAGAGTGTCGCGAATCTTCAGGTCACGGAATCCCGGTTGGGCGCGACTCTGAGCGGGCCGCAAACCGCACTTGTCGGCGAGAGTCTGCGTTATCAAGTTGACGTCAACAATTTCGGCAGCGGCCCGGCGACGAACATCAAGGTGCGTGCGGAACACGTCGGCCTCGAACTCATCGGCAAGCCAGGGCCATTCGAAGTCATCATCGATAAACTTGATGGCGGCCAGAAACAAACGATCCTGCTGCCGCTGTCGCCGTTGCGGGCCGGCAAGGCGGTTATCAAGGCGATGGTTCTGGCAGACGGCGCCCCACAGATCGAAACGCCCGCCGTGGGCATCGACATCCGCAAGCCCGATCTCAAATTGATCGCCAGCGCGCCGGAACGGGCCTATCTCGATCAGGAAGTCACCTGGACGCTACGCATCGAGAATCCGGGCGACGTCCCGTTCGGAAACATTCTAGTGCGGGCGCAACTTCCGCCCGATGTGCGTTTCGTGAGCGCGACCAACAACGGCCGGGAAGTGAACGGCGCCATCGAGTGGAACATCGGAACGGCCGTGGGCAAGCAATGGACCGACGTGAAAGTGACGGGCCTGCCAAAGCAATTAGGCCGCACGGCGTTAATCGCGACGGTCACCGGAGAGCCTCTCGATAAACGGGAGGGCGACTTCAAGCAGGTCTCGCTCGTTCGCAACTTTGGCGGGGAACGCGTCGAGTCGCCGGTGGAGATACTGGGCGTGCCCGCATTGCAACTGGAACTGTTCGATTCCGTCGATCCGATCGCCATGGGTCAGAAACTTACTTACACGATTCGCGTCCGCAACGCCGGGACGATTGCCGACAATCAAATCGAGATCGTCGCCGAGCTTCCACCGCAACTGAAACCGCTACGAGCCTTCGGCGCCAGCAACGGCCGTATCGAAGGCAAGCGCATCGTCTTCGCCCCCATCGCCTCGCTGAAGCCGAATGTCCTCAGCGTCTTTACGATCGAAGCCCAGGCCGAAGGCGAAGGCGACGGACGTGTACGCGTGGAATTGAAGAGCCTATCGCTGAGATCGCCGCTGAGCGCGGAGGAATCGACGCGGGTGTTGCCGAACAGGTGATAGCCGCAGAAGTCGAGACTGCTTGATTTTAGACATGGTGCGCTTTGAAGCAGTCGCCATTTCGTTTATTATGATATTCATAACTGATTCCGCGGGAGGTAAGCGCGCCCACCGTATTTCGGACCATAAAACGAGATACCGATGGTTTTCCCCTCGTTGGACCATCCGCAACGGCTCTAGGAATTCGTCCTGGACAAGACATCGATATCGATGAAATGAACAATGCGATTCCGAATGAGAAGGGAATGTCGGTCTCGCCTTCATGGCAAACGCTCCCCATTCGTCGCATTCCAAAGAGACTCGGCGGACAAGGGAGCAACAACACGCATTGCTTCAAATGCGGTAGCGGCCCATTTGTGCAATCCCTCTTCGCTCCCGGGCTGGTACTCGTTCCGGATAGCCCAACGCATGGGGTGATTCGTCCCGCACAATTGGTTCAATTGACTGAACTTGAGGCAAACCTTGCGGCCACCCGCACGGGCTGGCAAATCGATGAGAGTTGAACATGTTGAAACCTTTTTCCACGAACGCGAACTATTTGGCGGAGCTACGATCTTTGCTCGCACTCCACCGCTTGTGGGTCGTCGGTCGAGGCGAGTCGCCGGAAGCCGATGCGATACGCGACGCTTCGGACAGGACCTGGTACGCACTATCGGAGAACGAGAAAGAGCGGTTGCGCGGTTTGTCGGAGGATCTAAACACGATATGCGACTATGTAGCAGAACAGCAGACATTGGACATGAATCCGCAAGCTCAAGCAAGGCTCATTGAGGCGGAAGAGGCTCGTCACAACTGCGAATGGGATCGATCTCTCGAATTGATGCGAAAGATTGGAAGCTACCTTGCTCCGGCCGTACTTGCCAACATTCGAGGCGTGATCTGGTCGAGCGCGGGAGATCATCAAACGGCTGAAGTCTTCTTTCAACACGCGGCCAGTCTGGAGCCGAGCAACGGCCAATGCAAGAACTCGATCATAGATGGCATTTTGGCCGTTCCGAGAGTGGTCGGGAGTGTTTGAGCTAAAAGCACTGGCATGAGGCGTTAGATCAGATCGGCCTTCACTGGTGTTCCAAACATCACATCGGTTCGCACGGCACCGCTCGCCCAAGTCGAGCCAACTCTCACTCTTTGCAACATTCCTCGAACAGATGCCGCACGGCTCGGCCGCTGATGATGCCGTGGAGAATCAACTCGGCCGCGACGACCTCGACGGCTTTCCAGAGTTGTTCATCGGCCAGCATGTTCTCGGTCTTGGCAAGCAATCGATTTTCCAGCCGCTCGGCCTGCCGATCGCCCGCCCGCTTTTTCGTCAACTGGCGGATGTAGCGCAGATCGTGGCTCGCCTCTGCCCAGCTATATTTTCCGGTCCGCCGTGCTTCGGCCGCGAGACCGCCGAACGAGATGAGAATCTGTTCTTCCAGCCAATCCTTCGTGGGCCGAAAAACTCCTTTGCGGAACTCACAGATCCCTAGCCGATCACGGTTGGGCAGCACGCTGACCCGATGGATCGGCCGGCCGAGCGCGAGAGCGACAATGGCGTGCCCGGCTTCGTGATACGCGGTAGCTTCATCAAACGGCGGTTGCATACTCGACATATTATGAAACGCGAGCCTTTTTAAGAATGCGTCTGATCGTGCTCAATCGAGGTCAGCAGGAGGATGCTCACCCATGGCCACCCACATGCGCCGCACTCGTATCATTTGAAGCCGGTTCATTTTCAACGCGGACACCGTTGCTCGACCGATTGGAGTGGAGCCAACGATTTCCGCCTCTTGTTCATCCCAAGTGGGATGGTCGGACCATCGATCGTTGTGCGGGTGAAAGAGAGGAACTTCTATTTGAGTTATCGGATCGAGCGCCGCCGATCGATCCGACTTGAAGCGATTGCACATGGGGCATGAGAAGCAGAGATTCTCGAACGTCGTTTCACCATTACTGGAACGCGAAACAATGTGCTCGAATTCAAAAGTCGTCGCGGTCAAGAACTCCGCTGTACGACAATAGGCACAGCAGTTTCCGAATCGTTCACGAACTCGCCGTTGGAGTTCGACGGAAATGTATACGGTCATGTCCCGGCCACTTCCGCTTTTGTCTGATTCAACGTAAACCGCGCCCTCGTTTTCAGAAGCGTGAGATGCTCAGTTTTCAGGAGAAGTCGGTCCAGTTCCGTTTCTTCCTCTTTGGGCAGCGGGCTCTCATTTTTCCGCGCCAAGAGGTCGCTGAGTCTGGCTTGCGATGAAGACGCCAACAAACCATCGGCCAAGGCTTCTAACTCTTCAACACTAAGGCCGCTCAACAACTCGGAGGAATTGCCCATCCGAAATCTCCAAAACCAGAAAGAATCTCACAGAAAAGTATTACATCCGACCCAAGAACAAACTGAAATACCGATGAATCGGGCTAGAGCGACAACGGCGTGCCCGGCTTCGTGATACGCGGTGGCTTCATCAAACGGCGGTTGCATGAGGGACATTTTACGAAGTGCGCCCGCCATGAAGGATCTTAAACATCTCGACAAATAGGAGAGCTACCCCATAGCGGCGATGGCGGCGAACCTGTTAGAATTGCCGGGGCTAAACGCTCGACAACCTTCCCGTTGACCTGACTCAATCGAGCTGAGGGAGCGCACGCGGTCTCCGGACGGCACGCGCGAAGTCCGATCAGCCGGAGATCAAAGTGATTCACTATGCCTCGGCGACCCCGAAGCAGGAGCAATTCCGTGCCTTCCGTCACTCTTGAGTTCCTGACCGAACAACTCGAACTCGGCGAGCAGATCCAGGCTCGGAGGCACGTGATGTTTAACCCGCAGGATTTGCCTGGCCGCTACGGGCGCGTGGTCAAGGCGATTGACCATCTCCTGGGCGTCCTCGGGTGCGAAGCAGTCGTGGCCGACGGCTGGGCCGTCTGGCATCATGGCTATGTGGCTCGTTTGACGCAAGACGTCGATATTGTTCTTCCCAAAGATCGCATTGCTGAGTTCTTGCGACTCGCTTCGATATCGGGCTTTGAGGTCATCCCGCGCCCCGACGGGCTTTGGCCGAAAGTTCGGCACAAGGATACCGACATTGATGTAGACGTCCTGCCGGAAGGCGGGCGACCCGGGACACCGGCACGGCCAGCACCCATGACGATTGGCCATCCAAATACGCTAGGAGCCATGGGAACGGAACTGCGCTATGCCAGTCTTCCGTCATTGATTGAGCTAAAACTCGCGGCGGGCCGCACCCGCGACGAGAATGATGTCGCTGAACTGGTGCGAGCAAATGCCGATCGGATCGAGGAAGTCCAAGCTCACCTGGCGGCGGTGCATTCCGATTACCTACGCGAATTTGACCGTCTCCTGCTGCGGGCTCGCGATCAAGAGGAGCAGTAACCGGATACCGGAAAATGAAACCGAACTACGTTAGCTTGCTGCAAAGACTGGGAATTGAGGTGGATAAGTTCAGCACGAGCACGGGAACGCTGACGGGGCTGGAACCGATGGGTTAAATAAAAAGAAACGACGCCTCGACACGCGAGGCGTCTTCCCATTCGCGTGCTCAACGACGGCGACGTTCATCCGCGAAGTAGGTGTGCTCCGCGATGTATTTGAAGTATTTCGGTATCGCCCAGAACATATAGATGCCCAGAGTGATGATGATAAAGAAATACATGACGATGAAGAGGCCGAGCAATTGCATGCCGGTGCCATTGTAGCTCAGGCGCCGCCCTTCAATGAGCGTGTGTTCCGTTTTCCATTTTTCGAGCATGGTGCTCGTCCAGGGGAACGCCAAACCAGCCGTGATGATCGTGAGCAGCATGAACAGCAGATACATCGTGAAGAAATCGCCAGCCGTCCCGTCGAACTCGACGGGTCCCTTCGAGCGTCCCCGGACTTTTCGCGGAGACTTCTCCACTTCTTCGTCTTCGTCCCTGAGGCGAGAACGGCCTGCTCGTACCGCGGGGCGAGTCTCGACCTCCTCTCTCTCTTCCTCCTCTTCTTCTTTCTCTTTTGCCTGAGGAACGAAAGGCTCCCCGCATTTGGGGCAGCGAATCCTCTTTCCCGGCGTGGGCATGGCCGCCACTTTGAGGTTGGCGCCGCATTCAGTGCATTTGATAGTTTCGGCCACGAGCATTTTCCTGGTTAGAGAATCAGGCTTGAGGAGGGTGGTCCACCTTCTTCGATTCCCGGATCGCTTTATTTCGTCTGGCGAGTTTGGCTGCAAGTCATCCGGCAATCGAGGCGGATTGTTTAGGATTCTAATAACGCGTCATGACGGTGTCACCAAAAAACTATGTCGAGTGCTCGTTCTTATACCCCCGATCCGGAGAGCATCGTCGCGGCGTCGAAAATGCCTTCGGTGCCGAAGGCGGTGTAGTTTAAGCCGAAGAAGTAGGTGGTCCCGTTAGCCGCGACGCGAAGTCTTCGTGGCGGAGCGCGTCGCGGTAAGTAGTCCGTGTAAATGGGAAACAAAACAAGCCTCCGCCCCGCGTCTTCTCGACGCTCAGCGGAGGCTCGTCGCTCACTCAGGATTACTTCGCGACCAACATGCGGGCCGATTGCAAAGCGACCTGCAGGTGGTTCGGGTCGACGACCTTGATGAGCGTCAAGACCGCGATGACGCCCAGAAGATCGACCACGCCAAAGACGTACGGTGCGAAGCGGCCCTTGTAGCCGAGCAAGGCACGCTTGACTTTGCCACACTTTTCGGAACGCTGTTCCCACGCGTCGTACTTTTCTTCGAGCCGATCGCGGATCTGCACGAGCCGGCCGAGTTCAAATTCACGCTTGGCCGTCTTGAGAGGATCAGGCAGGTTGCTGTTCCCGCCACGGTAGCTGAGTTCCTTGGCCGCACGACCCGCCGCTTCCGCAGCCTTCACGAACTTGCTTTCCAGAGAGCGTTGCCGCCAGCGAGCGAGCATGGCGCACGTTCCCAGCAGCAACACAATTGCCGCATAGATCAGAATCATTGGGGTTCCTCCTCTGTCACACTCAACCGGGCGAACACTTCGCCGACATGTCATGGGTGCGAGAGAAAAGAGTGCTTGCGATGATTTGAGGTTCGCGTGACGTGTATAGGATCGATCGGCAGATCTCGACGGCTCATGCGGCCCGACGTGACTCGGACCTCGCTTCGTCCGCGGCGACTTCGAGTTGCAAATACTCCATAAGCATCTTGATGCTCTTGCGAATCTCGGGCAGCTTCTCGATATGCGCGAGGGAGCGTAAGCGATCCCGGTGCGGTACGGCGGGCGTTCCCCATAAGTTCACGCGGGGCGGAACGTTCTTGATGACTCCGGCCTGGGCGCCTAGTTGCGCGCCTTCGCCAATTTCGATATGATCGCTGACGCCAACTTGGCCGGCCATCACCACATAGTCGCCGGTCGTCACCGAGCCGGCGACGCCGACCTGGCTGCACATGATATTGTGCCGGCCGATCTGGCAGTTGTGGGCGATCATCACCAAATTGTCGATTTTCGTTCCCGCGCCAATTCGCGTCGCGCCGAAAGTCGCCCGGTCGATCGTGCTGCAAGCGCCGATCTCGACATCGTCGTCGATTTCAACTCGGCCGATCTGGGGGACTTTCACATGTCGTCCTTGGGAAAACTTGTAGCCAAAACCATCCGCGCCGATGACGCTGTTGGCGTGAATGATGACTCGATTTCCCAACACGCATCCATCGTAGAGCACGACGTGTGGATGGAGCACGACATCATCGCCGATGCGACAGTTTTGTCCGACGACCGCGCCGGCGCGCAGCTCGGTGCGTGCGCCGATAACCACCCCGGCGGCGATCACCGCGCCCGCTCCGATCGAGATTTCAAGGCCAAGTTTGGCAGACGGATGAACGACGGCAGACGGATGAATCCCTGTCAAACCGCCTGTCGAACCGGGATACAACATGCCGTGAACCGTACAAAACGCCGCGCGGGGATCGTCCACGCGTAACACGGCCTTGCCGTTCACCGGGAACGAAGGATCGACGATCGCCGCCGTTGCTGTCGAGAGGTGAAATGCAGGGGCATGCTTGGCGTCTTCCACGAAGGTGATGTCGCCGGCTCGCGCCGCGAAAAGAGGTTGAGCGCCTTTGATGACCTGATTGCCGTCGCCGATCAGTTCGCCGTGGATCAACTCAGCTAGTTCGCTCAGGATGACTGCCATTGGCTTACCCATCTTAAATCGGGAACGCCGCGCGGGACGCAACGAACGAATGTATTTTTGATCGGCAGAACTTCCCGGCAAGTTTACCAGGGTTGTGTACTTCGAAAGTAATTTGACAATTTTCACAGACTGACTGATAAACTGGGCAAGCCCGCCCCGTTCTCATCGGTCGAAACGCTCTCGCACAAGATCGCCGGATTCGCGCGCCGACCCTCGTTCAACAATTCTTCGCGAGTTGTTTCGCTCCGCGAAAGTGCGGCGCTACGCGGAGCAGAAGGCGACATTGCAAAGGCGAAGGGCCGAATCTAAGGAGTTGTGATCGTCGGCAACTCGTCGCAAAGGGCCAGGGCCCGCAATGCCTGAACGGTGCTGATGTAGGTGATGTAATGAAACGTGTCGCGATAGAGCGACTTCATCCACCACCGGCCGCTCACGCGTTGATTCTCTTTGAGCCAGACGATGCCGCGCCGAATGCGTTTGTCGCTGGCGGGCACGCCGCTCTCGCGCAGGAGCACGATGGCGAAAGCTGTCATATAGGGATCGCTTCCCGGGCTCGCGGCATCGGGTTCATTGTTGATCAAGGCAACCAGGGTGGGATCCATCGCCTCGGTCCAATTGTATCTTTCAGTCGCGGGAAACGCCTCTTGCCGCCAGTCCATCACGTTCGACATCCGCCGAGTCGACCAGCCGCCATCCGGCTGCTGTTGCTTCCCGAGCATCGCGATGGCGGCGTTGCGTGTCTCTTGAGGAACCAGTTCCGGCATCAGTCCCGCCAGTTGCAGCTTGAGCGCCAGTTCATAATCGCTGGCCGGCTTGTGTTCCCGCAGCCGCTTCTTCATCCGCTCGATTCGCCCCAGCAATTCGGCATCCTTGAGATTCGCCAGCCAATCCGGCGCTGCGGTCATGGCTCGGGCTGCCTGCACCGTCATCTCGAAGCGGGTCGTGATGTACGGAATCTCCACGAGTTTGATGGTCTGGTAGAAACTCTCGTCGGGCAGAATCTTCACCATGTGGCGCAGCGACTTATCCGTGTGCTCGCTGAGCTTGCCCAAGACGTGCTTATCCCAAGACGCCAGGCCCGAACTTCGCCAGATGGGCGCCAGAGCACTATCGCTAGGCTTGCCGGCAGCCGTCGGCACGGATGCGATAAAATCCTTCAGGACTTCCTCGCTGGGTTTGCCGAGGTATTTGGTCAAGGCGGAGCGCTCGACCATATAGACGCCCGAGCTATGACAGGCGACGCACGACTTTTCACGCCCCCAGTAATGAGCGCCGTCGTCGAGATACTTGGCCGCAGCCTTGACGGTGTCGACGCTGAAGGCTTTGACCTTCGGCTCATCGGCCGTCGCTGCGGGGACTTCAATCCCTTCGGACTTGTATTGGAACGCGGGTTTCTTGGGATCGGCAGCCAGTATGGCGCTGTCAAAAACCAAACACAACATCAATGGAGTGGTGAATGTTTTCATCCAGAAAGTATATTCACGCTCTGGGCTAATTCCATGATGGCGGCTAGCCTTTCTTTCAAGGGACTTCCCTACCCTGCCCGTTTGAATCAACCATCGCCAAGCGAAAAAAGAGAATCTCATGATCCGTTCCTTCTGCACCTTGCTGATCATCCCTCTCCTGATCGCTACCACGTCGACGGCCGCCCCGAACGAGACGCCGCCGTTGAAGATTCACATGATCGGCTTCGGTGAATACAAGCCGGTCGAATCGCTTACGGAGTTCAAAAAGTATCTGGAGAAGGATTACCGGGTGGAGATCACCACCTCGTTCTCGCTCGATTCGGAGCAGGTTTACAAACTCGGCAAGGGGCTGCCGAATCTGGAGAGCCTCAAGTCGGCCGACGTTCTCGTGCTCTTCGCCCGCCGCATGAACCTGCCCGAAGAGCAGATGGCCATCATTCGCGGCCATTGGGAAAAGGGCAAGCCGATCGTGTCGATGCGAACCGCTAGCCACGCCTTCCAGGAGGCCGACAACATCATTCACAGTGCAGTACTCGGCGGCGTATACTCCGGCGCCGGCGATTACACGACCCCCTTCAAGGAGGTTGTGCACGGAGGGCAAGAAAAACACCCGATCCTTCAAGGAGTCGAGCCGATCACTTCCAAGGGATATTACAATTTCAAGTCGCTGGACAAGGATTCGCTCGTCCTGCAAATCAACGATGAACCAGCCCGAAAAAACAAGCGGGCGGTCTCCTGGGTCCACACCTATAAAGACGGCCGAATGTTCCACACCTCGATGGGGACTCCTGAAGACTTCAAAGACGAGAACTTCCGTAAATTGATCACGAATGCAATCTTCTGGACGGCCAGGAGCGATATTGAGAAGATGAAGAAGTGACGCGGGTCATTAGACTGACCTGGTGAAGCAGGAAACTGCCGAGGCGGACGATCTGTAGAATATGGTCGGAGGTATTCAAATGATCCAAACAGTTGAAGCAGTCGTCGATGCCGCTGGTCGCGTCCGGTTGCTCGGTGAGTTCCACATCACAGGCCCTCGACGAGCGCTGGTGACAGTGTTGGAAGAGTCGGCCTTTGTGCCAGGCGAGCCCGCACTTTTGGCCGAGGCAGCCCTGGCCGCTGACTGGTCCCGGCCGGAGGAGGACGCGGCGTGGTCACACTTTCAGCCGGTGAAATAGTTCTTTTACCTTTCCCGTTCTCCGACCTATCCCAGTCAAAAGTTCGGCCAGCCGTCTGTCTGGCCGATGCGAGCAGAGATGATTGGGTGCTCTGCCAAATCACGAGTAGCCCCTATGGCGATCCGCTAGCCGTACAACTCGATGCCCCTGACTTCGCAACAGGCGGCTTGTTGGTAATCAGCTACGCTCGGCCCGGGAAACTGTTCACAGCCAACGCCGCGCTGATGGCTCGGTCGGTAGGTATCTTAAACGACCCGGCATTCCAACGTGTCCTCTGCGCGGTGATTGCGTTACTTCGCCCAGTGGCTGGCTCTTAAAGTAAGTTAATGATCGGCGTTTCCGTCGCGCTGGCCAAGACGGATGCGGCGATCCAGTTGGAAAAATAGAATCCTGAATCAAACGAAGTAGCCCTACCTTCCCCGGAGTATCTCATGTCCATCATCACACGCCGACGGTTTCTCGAAGACTCAATCCTCGCCACGGCGGCTGCCGCGGTCGTTCCGCCATCGCTCATGGCGGTGGACGAGAAGAAACCGATTGGACCGAACGAAAAGGTCACGGTCGCCATCCTGGGCTGCGGTATTCGCGGCAAGCAGCACGCGAAGGAACTCGCGAACATGGCGGACTGCGACATCGCCTACATCTGCGATCCCGATACCGATCGCATGGCGGAAGTCTCGAAAATCATCGTCGAACAAAAACGCCCGGCGCCGAAGCAGGTGCAGGACCTACGGAAGATTAACGACGATAAGACCGTGGATGCCGTCTTCATCGCCACGTGCAACCACTGGCACGCGCTGGCGGCCATCTGGGCCATGCAAGCGGGCAAAGATGCCTACGTCGAGAAGCCCGTCAGCCACAATGTTGTTGAAGGCCGCCGTATCGTGCAGGCCGCCCGCAAGACGGGCCGCATCTGCCAGGGCGGAACGCAGAATCGTTCGAATGCCGCGATGGCGGCCGCTGTCGACTACATGCGCGCCGGCAAGCTCGGCGAGGTAAAACTGGCACGCAGCATCGTCTACGGCAAACGCGGCTCCATCGGCGGCCCCGGCATGTGCGAGATCCCCGCGAGCGTCGATTATGACCTCTGGGCCGGCCCGGCGCCCAAGGTTGCTCTGACTCGCAGCAAGTTCCATTACGATTGGCACTGGAAGTGGGACACGGGCAACGGCGAGCTCGGCAACAACAACATTCACTCGCTCGACATCTGCCGCTGGGGTCTGGGTGTGACGGGCCTGGGACGGTCGGTCGTCAGTTTCGGCGGTCGCTTCGGCTACACCGATGCCGGCGAGACGCCCAACACACAAGTCTGCGTTTTCGATTTCGGCGACAAGACCATCATCTCGGAGACGCGCGGCCTGAAGTCCGAACCGTTCAACCCGAACTTCAAAGGCGCCTGGATCTTCTATGGCACTGAAGGCATCATCTCGGGCACCTCGCTCTTCGATCTGAAGGGTGAACTCGTCCGCACGTTCGAAGGCAAGATGGAAAGCCATCCGGCCAACTTCCTCAAGGCGGTGCGCAGCCGCAAACGCGAAGACCTGACCGCGGACATTCTGGAAGGCCATCAATCGACCGCCCTGTGCCACATCGGCAATATCTCCTGGCGGCTCGGCCAGACGTCCTCCCCGGCTGAAGCTCGTGATGAATTGAAGTTGCTGAAGCTAAACGACAACGTGCTCGAAACCTTCGACCGCACCGCTCAGCATCTTCGGGACAATGAGGTGGATCTGAAGCAGACCAAGCTGACTCTCGGCCAGGTGCTGCACATTGACGCCGACCGGGAAGCCTTCGTGAAGAATCCCAAGGCCGACGCGCTCTTGAGCCGTGAATACCGCAAGCCGTTCATCGTCCCGGCGGAGAGCGAACTCTAGTGAGGCTCCGCCTTAGAATGACGAGATTAATTGAACAGCTACGCAGTGAGGCGAGTTCGATCCTAGGTCTGCCAAGATAACCCGTTTACGGCAGCGCAATAACGCACGGGTCGATGTCTTCTTGCTTGGCGTTAAGGTCGGGTGTCGGCAGCAGTTTTTTCGCCTGGCGATCGTATAGATAGATGTCGCGTTCGCCTATGCCGCTGATGCGTTCGGAGACGAACACGAGATAACGGCCATCGGGGCTAAGTGATGGCGCTTGCTCATGGGCGGCGGAGTTGAGGCCTGGTAACGGGAAAAACTTTGAGGTGGCTCGATCGAAAAGATAGATGTCGCGACCGCCCGCGCCGCCGGGGCGATCGGACACGAAAGCGATGAGTTTGCCGTCGTGGCTGAGCGACGGTTCCGCATCCATGTTTTTCGAGTTCAATTCTGAGAGCGTCAACGCTTGCTTAGCGTCGCGATCGTAGAGGAAGAGATCGGTCTGGCCAACGCCGTTCTTCGAGTTGGTGGTGAAGGCGAGCCAGCGTCCGTCGCCACTGATGGCTGGCATGCGTTGATCGTACTCGCCCTGATTCAGATTCGGCAGATCGCCGATCTTCTTCTCGGCCACGTCATACAGAACAACATGCCAACGCGTCCCCGCCATCGGCCTGTTCCATGCAGAGAAAGCGAGCAGTTTACCGTTGCCGCTCAGCGTCGGGTGCAACTGCCCATTGGGTGAATCGTTGATCTTGGGCAAGTCGACCGCCTTCTTCTCGGTGCGATCCCAAAGCTGAATCTTGCCGACCTGGTTCTCTTGCTCCGAAGCAAACGCGCAGTAGCGGCCATCACTCGACAGCGACGGATGATGATCGCTGCGCTGGTTCACCGAATCGATTTGGCCAACCACTTTGCCGCTGGCGACACCGTCATGTTCGTAGAAATAAACCTTCGGTTGCTTGCCGCGTTCCTTATAGGAGGCGAAGGCAATGAGGAGTTTGGTCGGTTCCGCCGATGAGCAGTCAGCACTGGGCGAGACGAGCCATCCAATCAAAAGAAGCAAAACAGGAAACCCGGCACGAGTTGTCTTCATCATCTCGGTTCTTTTCCGTGTTTTATCCGTGTTTCATCCGTGGCTATTGCTGATTTACATCAGCGCCGCGACTGGCGCTGCCGAGCCGATGAACGGCCGGATGCGCAGGTCGGTGTTGGTGTCGATGCCAAGTTTTCGGTAGATGGTGGCCGCGAAGTCGAGCGGCGACACCGGCGTGTTGGCAGGGTAGCCGCCTTCGCGATCGCTGGCGCCGACGACCGTGCCGCCGGGGATGCCCGCTCCCGCGAAGAAGGCCGAGAAGCAATTGGGCCAGTGGTCGCGGGCGCCGTACTGGTTGATCTTCGGCGTACGGCCGAATTCACCCACGGCGACGACAAGCGTGGTGTCGAGCAAGCCGCGCAGTTTCAAATCATCGAGAAGAGCCGTCAGCCCGTGATCGAAACGCGGGCAGAGCATCTTTTCCATGCGCTCCATGCCGGCGAGGTCAGCGCCATGGACGTCCCAGGCGTCCCACGCAGGGCCGTCATACCACTTGATCTGCACGAAGCGCGTGCCCGCTTCCACGAGCCGGCGCGCCATCAGGCATGATTGACCGAAGAAATTGGCCCCGTAGCGATCGCGCAGTGTCTCTTTTTCCTTCGACAGGTCGAACGCCTCGCGAACCTTGGGCGAGGTCAGCATGCTGATGGCACGTTGATAGTAGACGTCCATCTTCTCGACTTCACGGCTCTGGTGCATCCCCTCGCGCATCTGGTCGATGCTGTTGAGCAAGTCGCTGCGGTTCTGGAATCGCGCGGCCGGCACGTCCGCGCCGAGTTCAAAACCAGGCAGGGCCAGTTTGCCGCCGGTCGGGTCGAGGACTTCGATCGGGTTATAAACCGCGCCGAGGTGCCCGCCGCCGACGCCGAGTTTCTTCCCCAAGTGAACGTAGGGAGGCATGTCGCCGGAACCGCCCATCATCTTGGTGACCACGGCCCCGTGCGAGGTGCGGCCGCCGGCGAAACCGGTCATCATACTGTTGGGGGCATGGCTGCCGTCGCTATGCGTCATCGAGCGGATGATCGCGAACTGATTCATGCGCTCGGCCAGTTGCGGCAGCAATTCGCAGAAATGAACGCCCGGCACGCTGGTCTGGATGGTCCCGTACGGGCCTCGAACGTTATCGGGCGTGTTGGGCTTGGGATCGAAGGTTTCGAAGTGGCTCGGCCCGCCGTCGAGCCAGAGGAAGATGCACGAGATGTCGCGATTCGGCGTCGGGCTCTTCGCCTGGGCTCGCCAGATCTCGGGGAGCGACAGCCCGAGGAGTGAGAGGCCGCCCACGCGCAGAATTTCGCGACGGTTGATCCCCTCGCAATTCCGCGAACGCCCCATGCCGACACGCATCATGGCAAGTCCCCCGAAACGAAAGTCGTGACGAAGGTGAGTCTAACCGATCGCAGAGTGAATGGGAACCAAGAAAAAGGAAGAACCACGAATACATCCAATCGAACGAATAAGAGAAATAGAACTCGTCTTAGTTTTGATTCGTGAGATTGGCCGTATTCGTGGTTGTTTTGTTTGTGATACTTGTCGTGTGCCACGCTACTCCGCTCCGTCGATCTCTTCCTGCAAAAGAACCCAACGGGTTTCGACGTCGGCGAGTTGCTCGTTGATGGTCGTGATTTCGTTATGAAGATTGAGAGCCACGGCCGCGTTCGTCGTTTGCATCATTTGATCGTTGAGGGTGCGTTTTTGTAGGTCCAACTGCGCGATCGTTTTTTCGACCGTCTTAAGTTCCTTGCGTACATCCTTTTCGCTTCGTTTCGGGCGTGCCGCCGTCTTCGCGGGCTTCATCACATCCTGGGGAAGTTTCGCACGGCTGCTCGCCATTTCACGTTCGCCGGCCTCGATCTCCTTATTCACCCGATCGAGATAGGCCGGGTACTGACCGCTGTAGTTGGTCACCCGGCCGTCGCGCACTTCGATGATGCAGGTGGCGACCTTCGACGTGAAGTGTCGATCGTGGCTCGTGAAGATAACGGTCCCTTGATATTCCAGGAGTGCTTCAATCAGCGCTTCGACGGTATCGACATCGAGATGGTTACCCGGTTCGTCGAGAATCAAGATGTTGTAATTGCTCAGCAGCAGGCCCGCGAGGCAGAGGCGGGCGCGCTCGCCGCCGGAGAGAATCGAGACCGGCTTCTTGACATGCGAGCCCCGGAACAGCAGCGACCCGGCCACTTCCAGGATCTCCTGCTCCTTCTTGCCGAACGCCGCCTGGCCGCGCAGATACTCGAGCACCGTCTGGGTTTCCGGCAAGCTGGTGTAAACATGCTGGGCATAGACGCCGATCTGGCAACCGAAGCCCCATTTCACCTCTCCCGCAATTGGCTTGAGGGAATCGACCAACGTGCGCAGGAAGGTCGTCTTACCCTGACCGTTGTCGCCGACGATGGCCGCCCGCGCTCCGTGATCGATTTCCAGGTGAACATCGGACGCAATCTGCCGTTCGGGGTAGCCGATGGCCAGGTCCTTGCAACGCAGGGCGATGCCCTTGCGCGGCTCGATCCGCGGCGCGCGAATTCGCGCGACCGGTTCATCGCGGACGATCTCGGTCATCTCCAGTTTCTCGAGCGACTTCGCCTTCGACTGCGCGAGGGACGCCGTCGCGGCTCGCGCTTTATTCCGCGCGATGAAGTCTTCGAGATGCTTCTTCTTGGTCAGGAGCGCCGCGTTCGAGCGCTCGTCGTGCATCCGCCGCTCTTTCTGGAATTCCAGATAAGCGTCAATCTTGCCGGGAAACGACGTCAGCTTGCCTCGTGAAAGATCGAGCGTGTGCTCGCACGTTGCCGCCAGGAAGGTGCGATCATGGGAGACAATCAAGCAGCCCGCCCGGTAGGATTGCAGGAAATGTTCCAGCAAGATCTGGGTGCGCAGATCGAGGAAGTTCGTCGGTTCGTCCAGCAGCAGCAAGTTCGGATCGTGCAGCAGGAGGGCAGCGAGTTTCACGCGTGTTTGCCAACCGCCGGAAAGCTTGGCGATCGGCCCATCCAGGTAGGCGCCCTTCAACTCGAACTGCCCCGCCACCTCGCCGCAGCGCCAGTTCGGCTGCCCGCTGTCACGCATCAAAAACTCGAGCGCGGTCTCGCCCGGCAGGAACGGATCATGCTGCCGGAGATAGCCGAGGCGTAACGTGGGATGGCGGATTACCTCGCCGGAATCGAGCTCTTCCTCGCCCAGCAAGATGCGCAGAAGGGTGCTCTTGCCGGCGCCGTTGCGGCCGACGAAACCAATTTTGACGTTGTCGGTGATCGTGGCCTCGGCCTCGTCAAGCAGGACTTGCTCGCCGTAATGTTTGGAGGCTTTCGTGATTTGCAAAAGGCTAGCCATCGGAACTCAGATCCTCTTGAATAAACCGTGATTATACGACCCGATGGGGTTAATGGTGAGATGATGTCGTGAGAGTTTCCCGAAGAAACGCGTCAGTGAGAACGAGCCCACGTTCGCGTTATCCGGCTCGACGGAGGCTTGTCGAGGCCAATATCTCCGGAATGTCCTTGGATGTCCTTTTGAATGCATAGAATAAAGGTAAGGCCGTCAACCATGGAAGGCTTCCCCCCGCAACCAATTCCGAATCAAGGTCAAAGTATGCGTAAAGTGAAAGTCGAAACGTGGGTGGTCTACCGGAATAATCACAAGCGAATGCCGTCGAATGCTCTGTGCAGCCAGAGCGAATGGGAAGAGTTGGAACGGCAGGAGCCGGGTGTACACACCCTCATCCAGGCTGGAATTGAAAGCGAAGGCGACGCCGAGAAGCTGGCCCGCGGAACCTCGGGCGATCCCGTCCCGCGCGGACCGCGAGCCCCCAAGTAAGTCGGCCGCACTCGAGAACGCACGCTGCTATTTCGCAGGCAGCGCTTTCACAAACTTCATCGCCCGCTCAATCCAGCCGCCCAGCTGGTCGTCGTCTTCAAGCCCCTCAGTAACGACCATCACCCAACCTCGCATCGGTTTGCCGGTGATGTCGAACTCCATGACAAAGTCTTCCAGCAATGCCGCGTCGCCGTCTTCGGGACCAAGCCGGGCGATCAGCGAATTCTTCCAGACGCCCACCAGCATGTTGCCATTGAGCAGAAAACCGACACCGCCGAACATCTTCTTCTCTTGAATGTTTCTCGTCCGTGCTAGTGCGTCTCGGATGCGGACGGCCAGGGATTCATCGTACGCCATCCGTCATTTCTCCCCGTCTGGAACCAGCCGTTCGGCCTTCTCTCTCAAGCAGTTCGGGCAGTACCAAGGCGCCGCCGTCTTCACCGGCCTCGGACTGCGTTTGCGGCAGATGGCGCAAAGGTAGCGTTTCCCCTTGAAGGAAGTCCTTGGGCGATTCTGCTTGCCGGACTTGAACGTCATTCTCGCCATGATGAACTCTCCGCGAGGGAAGCAACTGAGCGGATTGTACCGAATTCGTGCCGACGCCCCGTAAAATGAAGGATGGTAGCCGTTCCATTTGACGAGAGGAATCGATCACATGCCTCGAACCAGCGCCGGTCTGTTGATGTATCGTGTTCACGAAGGCACGATCCAGGTGCTGTTGGCCCATCCCGGCGGGCCGTTGTTTAGCAAGAAGGACGACGGCGTTTGGACGATACCCAAGGGCGAACCCGATTCCGGCGAGGATCTTCTTCTGACCGCCCAGCGCGAGTTCGAGGAAGAAACCGGCCTCAAGGGAGAGCCGCCGTTCATCGGGTTAAAGCCGATCCAGCAAAAAGGCGGCAAGATCGTCCACGCCTGGGCCTTCAAGGGCGACTGCGATCCC
>Ga0105047_10007227_pt1 | contig 18745 bp, 17 predicted proteins | sample MAT04_FD_78384 | JGI IMG/M metagenome (GOLD analysis project Ga0105047, IMG submission 78384) | Freshwater microbial communities from Lake Fryxell liftoff mats and glacier meltwater in Antarctica - MAT-04 (megahit assembly) | ecosystem: Environmental > Aquatic > Freshwater > Ice > Liftoff... | reverse complement strand
GCTGGCCAGGTACCCGTTCAGACGGCTGACATCGTCAGGCCGCAGGCCTTTCTGGGGACCGTAGATCGCCGCCGCGCCAAACTCGCCGAGCAGCGGGTTCGAGACATCGGATGCGATGGTCAGATGGACCTCGCCCAAGATGGGTGAGAGCCCCTCCAGGTCCAGACGCGCAAGTCGGCCGAGCGCGCCGCCACCCATGGCCAGGTCCGCCCCCCCGGCGTCGAACAGCCGGGCACCCAGCGCGACCAAGAGTCCCGAACCACCATCGGTGGTCGCCGAACCACCCAGCCCCAGCACGATGTCCCGGCAGCCCAGTCCGATGGCCGCGGCCAGGATCTGCCCCGTGCCGAAGGTCGATGCCGCGATGCCGTCGTGCTCTTCCGGAGATACCCGCGACAGACCAGAGGCGGTCGCCAGCTCCACGACCGCGCGCAGGTCCTGGCGCAGAAATCGACCATCGAGCGGCCGCATGAGTGGATCACGGGCGAGTGCCGGCAGCGTGATCCAGCCACCCGCCGCGCTGATGGCATCGAGCGTGCCTTCGCCGCCATCCGCGAGGGGAGCGAGGCCGACCGAGTCGCCCGGTCGAGCGCGTGACCAGCCGTCAGCGAGGGCCCGCGCGACCTGCACGGACGTGAGCGATCCCTTGAACGAATCGGGGGCCACCAGGACCCGTAGCGTGCTCACGGGATGAGTCGCTTCCACATGAAGACGCACGGCTCCAGGGTCCCTGCCGTGCTCACCGCGAAGTCGGGCACGATGCCCAGCTCCTGCCAGCCGCTCGCTCGATACAGCGCTTCCGGCCCGCCGCCGGCAACGGCGTCCAGCATCAGCAGCCAGCGGCCGCGGGTCAGCGCCTCGGTCTCCGTGGCCGAGAGCAGCGCGGACGCGATGCCCAGGCGTCGGTGGCTGCGCAGCACCAGCACCTTGACGACCTCGGCCCGATGGTTGCTGTTCTCGGACTTCGCGGCCACCAGCCCGGCGCACCCGACGATCCGATCACCGTCGCGAGCTACCACCACGATCAGCGTCCCCGCCGCCACATCGTCAGCACGGCTGCGCCACCAGGCCTCCGCACGCGGCTGGTCGAGCCCGCGCAGGAAGCTCACGGATGCACCCGCATCTACCGCATCCACGAGCAGCGCGGCAAGCTCCGGGATGGCCGTCTCGTACTCGTCCGGCGCAAGCAGGGCGATGCGGATCGCCACGCTCAGCTGGCGTCCAGACCGCGCTTCTCGCGGTACTCGGGGATGCGCACCATCGGCGGTCGCTCGGCATCCGCCAGCTCGATGACCTCCAGGGCCAGCTCGTTGGGTCCCGAACGCGGCAGCTTCATCGTGGAGCCGAGCTCCGCGAACAGGCGCACTCGTCGCCGCTCCTCCAGCCGCTTCATGACCGCCTGGAGGATGACGAAGCTCATCTTCGAGAGACCTTCCAGCTCCTGGTTGCGATGGATCCGGATGTCCAGGTCCACCTGGCCGAAGCCGTTCAGCCCGAGCCGCTCGAGGAGGTCGATGAGGTGGCCGATCTCCACCGCATACCCGGTGAAGAAGGGGATCCGCTCCAGGTGCTCCCGGCGACCCGCGTATTCACCCGCGAGCGGCTGGATATAGCCCGACAGCTCGGGATAGAAGAGGTTGATGAGCGGTCGTGCCACGAGCTCCGTGACGCGTCCGCCGCCGCCCTCCTTCATCTGGCCGTCCTGCACGATGGGCCGCTGGTAGTAGGCCTTGACGTAGCCGATGCGGGGCTCCGTCAGCAGCGGACCCAGCGGGCCATACAGGAAGCGCGGGTGCCAGTCCCGGATGTCCGTGTCGGACCAGACGACCAGGTCACCCGATGTCTCGTACAGGCTCTTCCAGAGTGCCTCGCCCTTGCCCACGTACGAGCCGTAGCGCGCCAGCACTTCGGGATGACGCACCACACGGGCGCCTTCTGCCTCCGCCAGCTCTCGCGTGCCATCAGTGGACTCGGAGTCGATGACCAGCAGCTCATCGATGAGCCGGACCTTCTCCATCAGCTCCACCCGCGCTGCGCGCACGATGGGCCCGATGGTCTCCGCCTCGTTCAGCGTGGGCAGCACGGCCGAGATGGTCAGGCCCTGCTTCTCCTTGAGCTCGACCAGGCGCTTGAGGTCGGCGAACTCGGCGTGATGGAAGCTCGATTCGGCGAACCAGCGACCGACCCGGGCGGGTACGCTGCGGCCAGTGGATGCGGCACGTTCGGCGGCCTCCAGGGTCTCGGCCTGCGCGGCGCGCTGCTCGAACGTGGAGCGTGTCGGTGCCTCCCGCGTGCGCACCACGATGACCGTGGGACCGGCACCCTGGGCGACGGCCGAGGGCAGCTCCCCGAACGGCGATCCGTCCGTGGCACCCCCGACGCTGGCCCCCATGACCACGAGGTCCACGTCCGCCGCGGCGCGCATGATCTCGGCGCCCACGTCCGGTCCACTCGCGACCACGGGTTGGGGGACCTCGCCCGCATGCTGTCGGACGAACATCGCCAGCGCGCGCTCCGCCTGCGACTGGAGCGTCGGGTCGAGGTCCGCGGCGACCACATGGAGGGCATCGACCTGTGCGTCGAAAGCGACGCCGAGTGCCGCGGCGACCCGCAGCGCCAGCTCCGCGTGGGGGCCGCCACGCACCGGCACCAGGATGCGCTTGACGTCCGCGATGCCCCGTTGCTTGACGACCGCGATGTCGCAGGGCGCGTCGCGGACCACCTCATCGATGGTGGCGCTGAAGACCGGCTCGTCCGCATCGCCCCGCCGACCGGCCGGGCGGCCACCCCAACCGAAGATGACCAGTTCCGCCTCGTCCTCGGCGGCCAGCTCCACGATGCCTTCGGCCGCACGCCGCCCGATGCGCACCACGGTGCGCAGGTCCACGCCATCGGGTGCGAACTCCAGCACGCGCTGCAGCAGTCGACGTGCCTGTCGCGCGCGGGTCGCGCCCTCGGACAGCGACATGCCCTCCGGCACTTCCACGATGGACACCGCGGTCAGCACGCCGCCATGTGCCAGCAGGGCCGCGCCGATGCTCACGAGGTCGGCCGCGGTCCGGGGATTGGCGAGCGGGATGAGGATCCGCGACGGCAGCGCGCCCCTGCGACTCACGGCGCCTCCCGCGCGGCATTGACGTCCGCTGCCTGCCAGCGGACCACGAATGCCGGCTTGGCCAGCTCGAATGCGCGCGCCTGTCGCTCCACGACGACCTCCGCCTGTTGTGTGGTCATGTCACGGGTCTCGATGACGAACCCCGCGACGCGCCCGAAGTAGAGCGGCACGAGTGCCGCGACGAGTGCATCGATGGACAGCGTGGCCTGGTGCGCGGCCACGGCAACGTCCCCGATGACGCGCGCCCAGACATCGTCGGGAAAGCCGAATGTGGCGTCCTCGATGCCCGTCGGGGTATCCGCCCGGGACACGGCATCCACCTCCCTTTGGGCGTCTGCGGCAAGGCGCTCCACCTGTTGCAGCGTCTCCGGGGCCAGCGTCTGACGCCACGCGTCACCCACGGTCGTCAGGCCGCGCGCGAACTCGTCCAGGAGGCGCGTGACGTTGACATCCAGCGGCGGCGGGTCGCCGTAGCGCTCGAAGCCGTAGACCGGGATGTCGTGCGAGGTCTGGACGTGCAGCCAGCTTTGGGCATGCTTGTCGGTCAGTCGCAGGAGCGTGCCCACGACCTGGCTGAACATCGGCCCCAGGTCCGCACCCGGGTCCTTGGGGTCGTGGACCTTCGCGCCCAGACGCGTCTGGCAGACCGCGAAGCCGCCCGTGATGGCGGTCGTGGTCATCCAGATGTCGATGCCGAACTTGCTGACATCGGGGGTCCAGTCATCCTGGGCCAGGTAGTGTCGGATGAGGTCGCCCGAGACGCCGAAGTCGCCGCCGATGGGCTGACGGATACGCAGCCCGTAGAGCGACCGGGTGAAGGGGTACGTGACCGTGTTGGTGATGGTGCCGTCCCATTTGTAGCGGCTGTAGAGCGGCGCCACGAAATCAAAGCCGCCCTTCAGGATGGGCCCTGCCAGCAGCTCCACCCACTCCGGCACGATGGAACGGAGGTCCGAGTCGACCACGACGAGCGCCTCGACACCCAGCGCGTCCGCGACCGCGAAGATGGTCCGCAACGCGGCACCCTTGCCGCCGACGCCCTCGATCTCGGGGTACGTGAGGCTCAGGCGCTGCAGCTTGTTGCGCGGCCGGACCAGCAGGATCCGCTCCACGTAGTCGGGCGGCTCCGTATCCACGACCACGCGGCCGGTGCCATCAGGTGAGCCCGCGTCCGCGTTGACGAGCACCGGACGCAGGTCCGGGAAGTACTGGACCAGGCCAGCCTGCGCGGCGCGTACCACGTGGCCGATGGTCGCCGCGTTCCGGTAGCTCGGGATGCCGACCATGATGTCGGCACTGCCAAGCTGCTCCACCGCCTGCCGAAGCGCCGGTGGCAATCGCTGATCGGGCATGGAGACCACCATACCCGAAGACCCAGCGGGGCGGCCGTGCAGCGCGCCAGTGCGGCGCGCATCGGCGCGCTATCGTCGGTGGTTACCCCCATCCACCGATGACCTGACCGGCGGAGGCTGCTGCAACGAGGAAGCAGGTGCCCGCTCGCGCTGGGATGATGGCGTTGTCAACAGCCGATCGACCCACCAGAAGAGCACCTGACGGATCCGATCATCGCACAGCCTCGACCGGCTGGGAACAGCCTTCGATGACGACCGGCTGGTGCCCGATGCCGGCGCTTCGTGCTGCCGGCCACCCTGGCTCACCACCTCGGTCTCGGATAGCTCATGGATGAGCATCTCGAGGCCGACCATCGCCGGCATGCCAAGGTGGAGAACGCCATCCGCGACCTCAAGGAGGGCGTGGGCCTGAACCACATGCAATCGGGCAGGGTCGCGGCCAACGGCGCCTGGCTGGCGGTCCAGGTGATGGCCCACGACGTGGCGCGCTGGACCGCACGCATCGGTCTCGGCGAGGGCATCGTGACCACGCGCACGATCAGACGGCGGCTGTTCGGGCTCCCCGGTCGGCTGGCCCGCTCCGCCCGCCGGGTCACGCTCCACCTTGCCAGCACGCTGGCCCTGGGCTACGGGCTTCGGTCAGGCCCTCGCGAGGTTCCGGGCGATCCAGCTCCAGCCTGAGGACCCGCTCGCCGGCCTGCCGCTCCGGGACCTGGCCGCGGCATGTCCGGGACCCGGTAAGTGGCTCCCGACACGACCCATCCGTGCTCCCCTGCGACCGCTCGAAGGCCGCCATCGCGCCAGCCGAGCGTCGGGACCGGCCGGTCAAGTCGGCCAGATGCGCGCTCCGGCCTCAGCGGCCCAGGTGGGTTCGGGATCAGGGGAGGCACGTCCAATTCTCGTGTCCGGGGTTCTGAAGCGCGACGCGCGGCCGGATCGGCCCTGCAACAATTCGTCAGACTGAGCGTCACCCACCGACGTCGCGCAGAAACGGCGGCGTGATATGACTGGCGACGGGGCAGTCCACCGTAGTCGCCGCATTGAAGGAGAGGTCGAACGCCGTGGTATCCCGCATTTCCGCGATTCTCTTGGTGATTGCGACAGGACTCGCACTGGCACCACCGCAGGGATCGATGGCCCAGGAACCGAGCGATCATGAACTCGCCTACGCCATAGGCTTTCGGGCTGACTACGGCCTCGACGATGGAATGGCTCTTGTGCGCAGCACCTTCCAGAATCCCGAGGCATATCCGGACAACGAGTGGGGCCTCCCGCTGTCTAGGGTCGAGGCAGAAGACCTGAGGGATCGGACATGGCTCCGGCGTCTGAGCCAGCCAGCTGTGGACTATGCAGTTGGAGAGCCTGAGTTCGGTGGCCTCTGGTTCAATCAGCAGGCCCAAGGCATCGCGTCTTTTCGGTTCACCGGGCACTTGGCGGAGCACCGTGCGCAGCTTCGCGAGCGCCTGCCGGACGGGCAAGCGTGGAAAGTTCTGTCGGCTGACTTCACGATGACCGAACTCCACGACCTGCAGGACGAGATTACCAAAGACTTTCCGGTCCTCGTCGAACAGGACATCCCCCTAAACGGAATCGGCGCCAGTGGTCGGCTCAATAGAGTCGTGGTTGACCTCGTCCAGCCCTCGCAAGGCACCGAACATGCGCTTCAACAGCGATACGGGGCCGCGGTAGTCACGGAAGTCCGCGGCCCGACACAGAATGACGCGTGCAATAGTCGGTCGGATTGTCGTCCGCTCAAAGGGGGCCTCAAGATCCATGTCATCGGGGGAGGCTCCTCCGACAACTGCTCATCGGCGTTCGTCGCCAAAGAGGGGTCAACGTGGATGCTGGTGACTGCAGGGCACTGCGTACAGCAAACCAGCGGCTTGAGCGGTGCTTGGGAGGATGACATCGGCAAGATCGGCGATGCCGAAAATGACACCCTGCCCGCCCCTGGTTCTTTGGGGAATCCCGTCCGGGCAAACGCCGACCTCGGATGGATCAGAGTGAAGAGCGGAGTCGATACGACACCCGCAAACCAGTTCTACAGGCAGGGCCACAACTACGTCCAATCCTATTCATCGACCGCGTCCGACGGCGATCAACAGGAGGGCGATGCGGTGTGCCGAAGCGGCTACCGACTCGGCTGGATCTGCGGGTTGATTGTCAGTAGGAACACCAACAAGCCCAATAACGCAGGCCACATGGTTTACCATGTCTGGGTCATGAACAAGGATGGCGAGGGCGGTGAAGGCGGCGCCATCTTCCTCTATCGGTACTATAACGGCGGCAGCGGAAGCTGGGTCGAGATCCCGGCGGGCGTCCATGTGCATTCGACGGCTGACACCTGTGTCGACCCTGATTGTCGCTCGTGGTACAGCACCGTCGACTCCCTGGAGTCGAAATCCGATCTTCAGGTATGCACGACGAGTGGGTGCTGAGATGGGTTCGCTTGCAGCTATCGGTCGGATGGTGATGGCCGTCGTATTGGTTGCGTCGACCCTTACGCTCACCGCTGCGGCGGTGAGCGATCCGGCCCGTGCAGAGTGCAGCGGAGATGCCAATGCATGGCCCGCATTCACCGAGGTCGCACCGAGCGCAAAGCGCATCTTCGTGGGTACGGTCACCGAAGGCCTGGGTCGCGGCCTGCGATGGTTCGGGTGGTACCGGGTGCGGGTGGATGAGACACTTCGTGGACCACAGAGTGATACGAGGGACATCTACTTCATCATCTCGGGCCTGCCGCCCACCGGATCCAAGGCGTGCCGCCAGAACCGCTATCTTGAGGCACGAGTGGGAGATGTCATCGCGTTCGCGTTCGGTGGCCGGATCGCCGGGGTCCGCGGCTCGATACGTACGGCCGCGTGGCTCGAGACACGACCGAGCCCTTACAATCCTGGCATCGAGCGGCTCTCGCTCGCACAGGTCCGCAAGGCTGCACTCGAGCTGCCTGATACAGCCACGGCGCCGTCCGACACCCCGTCCGCGAGCAGTGACACAACTTTCGCCGACCTACGATCCGTCGGTATCGTAGTGGTGATCGGCGCGGCGGTCATCGCGTGGTTACGCATACACGTCACATCGTCGCACGAATAGCGGGACAGCACGGGGCTCGGTCAGGCTCCCACCGAAGCCGACGACATCCACGCCGCGGACCAGCCGTCCGGGCCTATCCGAGATGGGACGCCGTATCACCGGGCGAACGACCATGAGCGCATTGACCAGGTAGGTTGGAACATACTGTCTGATGCCGGAGCCGAAGCGGACGGTCCGCAGGTGGTCGACGGTCCGGACATGGACGAGGCCGATGGCCGGCCGCAGGGACGGCAGCCGGCGCAGCAGCGTCCGCTCGGTGACCAGGCGCTCATCGGGCACGGCGCTGGTCTCGCTGTGGACGCGGCCGTTGACCTCCGCGCACCAGCCGGTCGCGGCCGTGTTCGCCGGTCCCTCCACACCCGTCGACGCGCGGCCGCCGGGGACGCCCGCAGCCTTACCGGCGCGAGGCGACCCGGGTGACACTCCGCCATTCGGGGGTCCGGTCACCCGGGATGTAGCGGCCGTTGGCGGTCTTCAGGATGGCGCCCCGCAGGCCGACGCTCTGCCACGAGGCGACCCAGCCGTCGACGGGCGGTCGACAGAACACCGAGACACGCACGAGGGGACCTTGGTCGATGACGCTCTCCAGCAGGCGCTTCCGCTCCAGGAGGGGCACGTCCAGCAGCGACTGGCCGTCGATACGGAGCAGGTCGAAGGCCACGAACGCCTCATCCGTCAGCTCGTCATCCGCCGGCCGCCTGATATCGACACCAGGCTCGCGCGACAGGAGCGTGTCCATGACCGACATCCGCGCCTGGGTGATGATCGCCGCACCCGCGCCGCCACGCGTCGCCTGGTCGGTCAGGATGCCGTCCAGGATCGCATCGTCCGCCAGCAGCGCGGCGCCGATGGCGGCACTCAGGACCGGCTCATCGGGGGCCAGGTCCAGGCCCAGGGCGTCGATCATGCGCACCGTCGGCGGGTCACCCGAGCCACCCGCCGCGATGTGTACCAGCACCCGCGTACCGCTCCAGAGCGGCTCCACGATGGGTTCCTTGACTGTGACCGGCAGCCGCGTCACGAGCGGCACCTGGGGACGCCAGTCGAGTGGGTCGGCGGGGACGACGCGCGGCGCCATCAGGGGATCTCGGCGTTGTTGCCCATCCAACGCCACGCGGACCCGATCATCTCCTCCAGCGAGCCACGCCGGGGCGTCCAGCCGAGCACGTCCCGGGCACGATCGGTGGCCGCGACCAGGGACGGTGGGTCGCCCGCGCGTCGTGGGCCGAACGAATGGGCGATGGGCCGGCCGACGACCGCCTCCGCACCAACCAGCACCTCGCGCACGCTGAAGCCCGAGTTGGAACCCAGGTTGCAGGCCTCGTGCGCGCCAGGCGCAGCGGTGCCCGTCCAGTCCAGCGCCAGGATGTGGGCGTCCGCGAGGTCCTGCACATGGATGTAGTCCCGGATGGGCGTCCCGTCGGGGGTCGGGTAGTCCTCGCCGTAGAGCGTCACCGGTGCACCGCTTGCGGCCGCCCGTAGGAGGTTCGGGATGAGATGCGTCTCGGGGTCATGCCGCTCGCCGAACTGCTCGCTGGCGCCCGCGACGTTGAAATAGCGCAGCGCCACCGAGCGCAGGCCGTACACGCCGTACCAGCGCATGGCGCCCTCGAAGGCCAGTTTGGACGCACCATACGGATTGACCGGTCGCATGGCGTCCGACTCCCGGATCGGCACCCGCTCCGGCCCGCCATACACCGCGGCAGTGGACGAGAACACGATGCGATCGATGCCCGACGCTCGGAGCGTGTCCAGGAGCGTGATACCGCCCACCACGTTCTCGCGGTAGTACAGCCCCGGATCCGTCATCGACTGGCCGACCAGCGATCGTGCCGCGCAATGGAGCACCGCCTCGATGCCCCGCTCTCGCACCGTTCGGCCGACCAGATCGCCGTCGCCGACGCTGCCCTCCACGAGCGTCGCGCCATCGCTGACACCCCACCGATGCCCCGTGATCAGGGTATCCAGCACGGTCACCTCGTGCCCGGCCGCGACCAGCCGCTCCACCGAGACGCTGCCGACATACCCGGCGCCGCCGGTGACCAGCACGCGCATCTCAGCGGCCTCGGATCCGGCGCAGCCAGCTGGAACCCGTGCTGGCCACGGTCGGGGTCGTGACCGGCGCCTGCTCGCCCACGGCCTTGCTGACCGGCGCCCGCGCGCCCGGGGCAGGCTTGCCGGGTGCCGCCGCGCCAGCGGCCGGTTTGCCGGGCGCCGCGGCGATCGCCGGCAGTGTCTCGCCCCGGTAGGTCAGCACTTCCGCCATGCGTGCCTCCATGCGTCGCGCCATGTCGTTCTCGGGATCGATGATGAGGGCGCGCGCCGCCAGCGCATAGGCGTCCCGGTCCTCACCCCGTGCCAGCGCACAGCGGGCCAGCCCCACGACGGCGATGGCGTTGTTGGGATCCTGGTCGGCCACCCGTTGGTAGGTCGCCTGTGCCTGGTCGACCATATCCACGGTCAGTAGTCGGTCGGCCTGGAGCAGCAGCTCGATCATCGGACGGAACGCTACAGGAAGCCGAGGTAGACCGGTTCAGGCACCGGTCGCCGCGTCCAGCAACCAGCGACGGACGTCCGACAGGAGCACATCCGGTCGGTTGCGCCGCGGATCGTTGACGACCGACTCCAGCAGCCGTTCCAGCATCGCGCCCACCCACGGCCCGGGCGGCCGGTCCACCGCCGCCAGCAGGTCGTCGCCATCGACGCACAGCTCCGCGATGGTCATGGGTGCCCCCGACTCCCGTTGCGCAGCGAGACGGTCGCGCAGCTCGGGCAGCGCATCGACCTCGGGGTCCTGGCCGCTGCCCACGTTGTCCGCCTGGCGCAGGCGCAGCAGGTCGTCGATGTAGGCGCTCCCCACGCGCCGCAGGAAGCGCCGCACGGCGGCATCGGTCCACGTCGGCCGGTACTGGAACATGTGCTCGCGGATGAGGGTCGCCACGTCAGTGGTGGTGGCGGCGGACCAGCGCAGCCGGCGCAGGACGACGGTGGCCATCCGGGCGCCCTCCTCCGCATGACCGATGAAGTGGCCGTGGGCGGCAGTCGCGGGCTTGCCGACGTCATGGAGCAGCGCCGCGAGGATGAGTCGCTCCGAGGTCCCGGGCATCGCGGCCGCGGCATCCACGGTGGCCATGCAATGGTCGAACAGGTCGTGGCCCGGGATCTTGGACTGTGCCACCCCATGCTGGAGAGTGACCTCCGGCAGCACCACGGCCAGCGATCCGATGTCATCCAGGATCCGCAGCGCCGCGGACGGCACCCCTTCCTGGAGCATGCGTCGCAGCTCGCCATGGATGCGTTCCGAGGACAGCCATCGCGCGTCCGCGCCGTGGGCGCGCATGGCATCCAGGGTGCGTGGCTCGATGACGAAGCCCAGGGTGCTGGCGAACCTCGCGCCGCGCAACAGGCGCAGGGCGTCCTCGGCGAAGCGGGCGTCAGCGTCGCCAACGGTGCGCAGCAGCCCGGCAGCCAGGTCCCGCGCCCCGCCCGTCGGATCCAGGAGAGCCGGCTGCGTGGCAGTCGGGGACCCAGCCGGCCTGCCCCATGCGAGGGCATTGACGGTGAAGTCGCGGCGCTGGAGATCCTCGACCACATCGCTCGTCCAGCTGACCGTGTCCGGGCGTCGATGGTCGCGGTAGGTGTGGTCGCGCCGGAAGGTCGTCACCTCAGTGCCGTCGATGTCGACGGTGCCGAACGTACCCCGCAGGTGGCCGGCCGGGAACAGATCAAGGATCTGCTCTGGACGCGCGTCCGTGGCGAGGTCGATGTCGTGACCCGGCCGCCCGAGCAGCGCGTCCCGGATACCACCCCCGACGGCGTATGCCGCGTGACCGTGGTCCCAGAGGCGCTCCAGGATGGCGTGCGCTGCCTGCGGGATGGCGGCCGGGATCGACTCCACGCCAACGAACACGGTCCCAGCCTCTGCGCTCAGCCCACCGACAGGAACAGGTAGTCCCGCCATGCCTCGTTCCGGGGGTCGATCAGGTATGGCGTGAACAGCGAGTAGACGTCGCAGCGCGGCTCGTGCGGCTGGCGGAGCAGGCGCATGCGGGCCTCGTCCAGGGTCTTGCCGCCCTTGCGATGGTTGCAGCCCTTGCATGCCGCCACAAGGTTGTCCCAGCTGTGAGCGCCGCCTCGATGACGCGGACTGATGTGGTCGAGGGTCAGCTCAACGCCTTGTCTGCCGCAGTACTGGCAGGTGTGGTGGTCGCGCGCGAAGATCTCGCGGCGGGAGAGTCGGACGCGCGGCCGGGGTCGTCGGATATGGTGCTGGAGCCGGATGACGCTGGGGGCCCGGTAGGAAACGCGGACCGTGGTCACCTCATGGTGGTCGTACTGGATCACCTCGGCCTTCTCCCCGAAGACGAGGCGGAACGCCCTCCGGACGTCGCAGACGTTGAGGGGTTCGTAATCCGCGTTCAGCAGTAGTACGACGCTATCCACGCACTCCCTGGGAGCGGTCGGGACTCGACCACGCACCGACAGCATCGTATCCCAAGGATCTCTCGGGGTCGCCGGCGAGTACGGCCACGGCGACCCATTGGTCCGGGGTGTTGCTGACCCGGTTCCGATGCCGACATGCCCCCGGACCACAGCAGACCGGACTCAGGGGGGTGACCTCCGGGGCAATGCGCCATGGTCCGTTCGGAGCGTACGGTGGGCGCGTGGTCGGGATCATGCCGACCGGTCTCATCCGCCGCTTCCCTGACACCGTGGAGACGCAACCGTGGACTGGCGCTTCTGCCCGCACTGCGAGACGCAACTGGACGCCGAGACGTTCATCTGCCCCGCTTGCAGGTGGGATCCGCTCTCGACGCCACAAACCGAGGAGAGGGGGCCTGAGCTCTCGCTGATGGAGCGCTATCGCGGCACGCAGTACGACCCGGGCAACTGGGCCGGCGCCGCAGCCAGCGCGACCATGACTCCCCCGGTGAGCAAGACAGCCCATCGGGTGCGGACGATCGTCGCGGTCGCCATCATCGCCATCATCGGCGCGTACGGCTCGATGCTCGTGTATACCGACATGCAGTCGCACCAGGACCAGCCAGCTTCGGCACTCCACCGCTGAGCTGCCCCTGATCGTCAGGGGAGGGCATGATCGCGGGTGGCCACGAGGCCCAGTCGCTTGACGCATGCCGTTGTCACGGGCTGCTTGGGCGGCCCGCCATCCGAGATGTTGACCTGAACGCACGACCCATACCTGGCTCCGTGGCCGATGATGACTTGCCCGGGACACGATAGCGGCGGCCCGGACGCGCTGCGTCCGGGCCGCCGACTGGGACGTGACGTCGGGGCAGACGTCACGTGGGGATGAGCGAGGAACGTGGCCGGAGCTGGGCTCCGACCCCTCAGGCGTGTGTCAGGGGACGCGAACCCGGAAGTCGTCCAGGGAGATGGTCAACGGGCCGTTGCTGATGGCAGTGCCCAGATAGCTCCGGATGCCGACACTGCCGGAGTTCTGGAGGGCGGCCGTGTTGTCGGAGCCGGTGACGGTCCAGTCGGCCGGTTCGGTGCCCGCGGCGTCCCACACCCGGAAGCTCAGGTCCGTACCGACCACCCGCAGCCGGAAGCTGATGCGGCTCCCGGCCGTGATGGTCAGGGGGCCCGGCACAGCGACCTCGCTGCCGATATTGGACTCGACGTTGGTGACCGCCTTCTTGAGCTGGACGTAGATCCGGCCCGTGGTCGCGACGCGGATGGCCGCCCGATACGCGCTGTTGCCGTTGGCGCGTGCCAGCACGTAGGCATAGGCATTGGTGGCCGTGGGCACACGGTCGAACGACACGCTGCCGACGATGGCCACGTCGGGTGTGGCGCTGACGCTGGTACGTGCCTCGCGGGTCGTGCCGGCGGCCGCCGTGATGCGTGCCGCGGAGCCGCTCACAGAGAAGTCCGCGGCGGTACCCGTGAGGGTCCATGCGCCACCCTGGTCGACGCTGCCCCAAGTGCCGGCAAGGGTCCGGTCGAAGTCATCCGAAAGGATGATGTCGCCCGGCTGGGGTGCCACGGGAGGCGTCCCCACCTCCACGTTGAGGGCCATCGCCGAGGTGTTGTCGTCGGTCTTGATCTGTACTGCACTGACCTGCTGGCCGACGTCGACGCCCGTGATGTCCAGCCTCCAGGTGCCGCCGCTCGCGACCGTGGCGTCACCCAGGAATTCGGCCGGCAGGCCCTGCACGCCAGCTGCCCGGTTGGCCCGGTAGACCTCCACGAGCGCGCCGCTGATGCCCGTGCCGCTCACCCGGGCGGTGGTCGCGGAGGTGATGACCGGAGCCGGCACCAGGGTGTTGGCCCCAGTGGTGGTGCTGCCAGAGGTGGGCGTCAGGAAGATGGCCGGACCGTTGGTGTTGGTCACGATGTTGCGGCTGATGCGCACGTTGTAGACGTTGTCCTGGGTCAGCCCGATGCCACCCAGCGCGGCATTCCGGATGGTGTTGCCGGAGATGACCTCGTACTTGGCCCCCCAGCGGAGCTTGATGCCCCAGCCGGTCAGCGGTGCAGCATCGCCATTGGGTGCCACGCCGATGATGTTGCCCCGGACCACGTTGCCCGTCGCGTTGGGCGCCATGACCTGGATTCCGTCGTACGTCGCGGCCACGTAGTTGCGCAGGATGTCGTTGTCGAACGCGCCGTCGTAGACATTGATGGCCTGGCCGTTGTCCGCGGACGAGAAGTTGAGGCCCGAGCGGTAACTGGGGTCGTAGCTGCCGTCCATCCGGAAGCCGACCCAGTTGCCGATGGCGCTGTTGTCGCGCAGCTGGTAGGTGGGGGTGGTATCCACGCGCGGCGGCAGGGCCTGGTCCCAGCCGTGGGAGTACTCGATGCCCTGGAGGGACGTGGGTCCGATGACGTTGCGCTCGTACTGGCCATCGCCACCGATGAGGCCGTACTTGGGACCGAAGTTGTGGTCGACACCCGAGGCGCAGGTGGCCCGGGCACCGGTGGGCGAGATGCACAGCACGTTGTTCTGCACCACGTTGTAGTTGGTGCCCGCTCCGTAGATCTCGATGGCGTGGGTGTAGTTGCCGATGACGTTGCGGTTGGCCAGGGTCGGGGTGCCGATGTTGTTGTGGTTGGACCCCGTGTTGAGGGTCACACCGTAATTCTGGCCGCCCGAGTTGGCGCCGGTGCGGGTGAAGCCGATCCAGTTGCCGATGATGCGGTTGTCGCGGGCATTCAGGCCATCGAGCAGGACACCCCGGTAGAGGTTGTTCATGACCAGGCCGCGGACGGTATTGCCGGCGCTCGTGATGTACAGGCCGACCTCGCGGGCACTGCCGCCGTTGCCGCGGATCTCCACGCCCGGGACCGCATTGGAGCCGTTCTCGGCGGTGTTGACCGAGGCGCCCGGCTGGCTGTAGCCGTCGATGGTCAGGGTCCCGGCGCGTGACGTGATGTACGGCAGGCGGCTGGTGAGCTGGATGGTCACGGGCGCCGCGCCGCTGAGGTTGAACTCGATGCGGTCGTCACCCTTGAGGTAGTCCGTTTCGCCGATCGCAGCCCGCAGCGTGCATCGACCCTGGGTGTCGGCGCAGACGCCGTCGCCCCGGAGTGCGTCAGCGGTGTCCGCGGTGCTGGTGACCGTGAAGGTCAGGCCGACGATGTCGCTGGTGGCCGCGCTCCGCGTGGTGCCCGGACGCGCAGCCTTGCCCGCGGCGCCCTTGCCGCTGCCGCTGGCGTCGTCGCCGTTCGCGGGTGCCTCGGATGCGGCCGGGTCGGGGGCCGGTGCATCGGTCGCGGCCGGCTCGTCCGTGGGGTCTGGCTCGGGCGCGGGCGCGTCCGTGGCCGCCGGCGCGTCCGTGGCCGCGGGCTCCTTGACGGGCTCCTTGGTGGGCTCGGCCCTGGTTGTAGTGGTGGGCTTCGTGACGCTCGGCTTGTTGGGCTTCACCACGGGCTTGATGGGCGTTGCTGCGGACGATCCTGCGGCCTTGCCGGTGGTGGCAAGGGTCGCCTGCAGGTCGACGATGTCCGAGCACCCGTCGTCGTTGGGGTCGGTGGCGGGCTTGGCGTCGCAGATGCGGCCGGTTGCGCGCGCCTGGGTCCACGCCGCGCGGGCGTAGTCCTGGTCGCGCTTGGAGATCTTGCGGGTGCCCACGAGGCTCTTGAGGCCCCGGGCGGTGCGCAGCGGGGTGACCCGTCCGGCGGCCGCCGGCACGCCGAACCGGGCGCTGCCCGTGCCCGTGCCGTAGACCTTGATCCCTCGGCGCGTGCCCGCCTTGCGGGACGCATCGCTGACGCCCAGGGTGCGGGATGCGGCTGTGCCGGCGCCAGCCATGACGCGGCGTCCCGTGCTGTCAGCCAGGGAGTCGATGGTGACCTTGATGCCGATACGGCCCGACTTGCGCGGCAGCAGCACGACATCCAGGTAGGTGCGTCCCTTGATGGCCTTGAGGCCATAGGCGCCGTATGCATAGCCACCCGTGACGGCCACGGGCATCATGCTGGTGGCGCCCTTTGCGACTGCCACGCCGACGACCTCGGCCGCCTTGGTCGACACCAGGACGCGGCCATCCACGGCCGCGATATTCCCCGGCATGCTGATGCGCGCAGCCGTGAGCTTGCCACGGGTCACCGACCCGGGCAGCGTGATGACGACCTTGCCTGAGGCCGCATCGGTGGGCGGCGGGGCCGCGGAGCCGATCGCGCCGAGCGCGAGCGACAACAGGACCGAGAGCATGAGGGTCCGGCGCATGGTGCTACCTGGGTACGAGGTGATGGACGGTCCGCGCTGACGCGTGCCTGGGACGCAGGTGCCCGGTACCTGCGACACGAACCTCGCGGACCACCAGATGCTCTCCCGAACTGGTACTTCCGTCAAGGGCTGCACAGGACCATCGGTGGCAACTCGGTGACAGCCAGCACCGCGGATGCGCTCGATGAGCGTGGTACCGGTACTGGGCAGGGCGCGTGAGGCCTCACAGCGGCCGGGCGTCTGCGGCACGATGTGCGGGCGACCCGGTCATTCGACGGCCCGCCTTCGACACACCGGTGATGCCGTCGTGGCCTGAAGTCCGACCGAGCGACTCCACCGAACCCGGGGCACCTCACGGGACTCCACGGAACCCAGGGCGCCTCAATGTGGTCCATGACACGGGTATCGCGATCGATGACCGGGACACCGCGGTCAGTGCGATACCGTCAAAGCGCGCCTACCGTCGGGCGCTGTCCGCTATCGTGCGTCGCTTGCGGAGGCGGACGTGGCAGTGGGTGCCGCTCGTGGTTGTATCGGGGGAACCCTCGACCGAGGCCTAGCGCCGGTCGTGGTGCCGCTCGGATGGACGTGCTCGGCGACCGTCTACAGGTGACCCGATCGTGAGGAGCAGCAGTGGCAACAAGCAGCCGGACATCGCTCGACTCCCTCGACGTCGTCCCTGTCGCCCCCATCGTGGGACGCGCCCGACCCATGGTCGCGAGCCCGCTCGACGGCCGGTATGGCGCGATGGACCCGGGCAGGCTCGCGCCGCTCGTAGACCGGCTGCTGGCCATGACCCCGGTGGGCGACGTGGACCTGGTGCTGGGCATCCCGGAGGGCGGCATCATCCCCGCCTACGCCTACGCGGCCGCCGCGGGACTGCCACTCGCGCTCGCGTCCATCTGGCGCCCAGACCTGCCGGGTGTCCTCACCTTCCAGGAGGAGCACGACGGGGCTCTTGCGCCCAAGCACATCTTTGGCATCCCGCCTGGGTCTCGGGTGCTGATCGTGGAAGACGAGGTGACCACGGGCCGGACCGTCATCAACTGCGTGCGTGCACTTCGTGACGCCGGCATCGAGTGCCACCGAGTGGCGACCCTCCTGTCCATCGGCGATGGCATGCTCATGGCACGCCTGGGCGCCGAGGGCATCCAGCTGGATGTGGCGCACACCATAGATCCGGGAGCGCGCCGGGTCGCCATCGGATGACACGCGGTGGTGTCACGTTCCTGTCTATCGATGGCTTCCATAGCGCCGTGCTGCGTCCGATCATGGACGCCATCGACGACCGACTGCCGGTGCGACTGGTCACCGACGTCCCATCGGCCCTACCGTTCGAGGCCCCGGTCATCGTGGTCCCGTCGCATCGCCAGCTGGAGCGCCTGCGCCGCCGATCCCCCGACAGCTGGCTGGTGAATGTGCGTCACGGCCTGGTCGCCAAGGGCGGCCTGGACAAGCTCAAGGACCGGCCGTCGGCCCGTCGCTTCGATGCCGTCTGCTTTGGTGACCTGGCGTCCGAGGAGCGCTACCGGGTCCACGGCGCAGCGCCCCAGGAGGCCTGGCAGACCGGCTACTCCCAGATGGACCCGCTGTTTCGACGTGATGCACGGCCCGAGCTGGGGTTCCCGCCGGGGATGCCGGTGGTCCTCTACGCGCCCACCTGGAACCCCGGTCTGAGTTCCGCAGGCCTGCTCGGCGGACGTGTCATGGACCTGGTATCGGGCGGCATGCGAGACGTGGGTCTGGTCATCAAGCCGCATCCGACCATCCCCCGCTGGCAGCCCGACTGGTGGGCGGCGTGGCAGGCCCTCTCAGTGGCTGACCCACTGGTGCATCTGGCCGATCCGCTCGAGGACATCACGCCGCTGATGCTGGCCAGCGACGTGCTGCTGTCGGACGCATCGAGCACCATCTTCGAGTTCCTGGCTCTGGACCGGCCCATCGTCGTGGTCACCAACCCGGCAGCAACGTCCGATCCGGACTATGACCCCGCCGACCTGCCCTGGTCCTGGCGCGATGTGGCTGACGATGTCACGGACATCGCTGGACTGCCGGCCACCATTCGCGGCGCTATCGCCCATCCGGAGGCGCGGTCCGACCGGCGCCGGGTGTACCGGGATCGACTGTTCGGGCCATTCCAGGATGGCCGTAACGCGGAGCGCATCGCGGATCGGCTGGTGGATCTCGTAAAGCGTATCGAGTTGGGCAGCGCTCCACCCGCCCTCCGGTTCGAGCTGCCGCCGCCGAGCCGCTGGGCCGTCGCACACGGCGAGGATGATGACGAGTCGGCATGGTCCCCGGCGACCTGACCTGTCTGGTGCGCGCCGCCGGGTCCGGTGACCGACTGGGTCAGGGCCCCAAGGCATGGGTCACGCTCGCCGGCCGACCGCTGCTCGACTGGGCGCTGCGCCCCCTTGTCGATCGTGTGGCAGAGGTGATCATCGCGGTCCGGACCGAGGACGTGGTCCGGGCGCGCGGGCTGCTTTCGTCAGC
>Ga0105047_10007226_pt1 | contig 18750 bp, 11 predicted proteins | sample MAT04_FD_78384 | JGI IMG/M metagenome (GOLD analysis project Ga0105047, IMG submission 78384) | Freshwater microbial communities from Lake Fryxell liftoff mats and glacier meltwater in Antarctica - MAT-04 (megahit assembly) | ecosystem: Environmental > Aquatic > Freshwater > Ice > Liftoff... | reverse complement strand
CGTATTTTTGTGACTGGTTGGTAATTTAACACATAGGCAGGTATTGTGGCGCTGCTTCGGGCGGTTCTTTGTGCAGCAGAGCCGCTGTCGGGCCAGTGTATGGCTCGTCAAATTTTTGACAAATTGGCCTCTAGCCCTTTTAGATAAAGGACTGACAGCTATCAAATCAGGATTTAAAAAGTGCCGTTGTGACGCCTTGACCAGAGGTCAGACCAAAGCGTCGCAGCAGGCGCGCAGTGGCGCAGGTGCCGCAGGTGTGGCGTAAGCGGGTGGGCGGCTTCCCCTTACCAGGGCCACTCAGTCGCCGCCTGGCGAGTCAATCCCATCAGTTTGTCCAGGCTGTGAGTGACCTTGACATCGCGAGATGGCACGCTGGCGATGATGCGGTAGTCGGCCTGGCTGGTGTCGCGCACGCTCGGCTCGCCGGTGGGCATGCCTTGGCGGTTGATGAGCACCGCCACTTTGGGCATGGTGGTGTTGAGGCCGCGCTTGATGACCACCGCAACCTCCTGCGAGGCCAGCTTGACATAGGTGCCTGGTGAATAAATGCCCACCGCCTTGATCAGCGCCGCACCCGCCTCGTCAATTTGTTTGTTCTCATCAAAGTAACACGATTGCATCGCTGTACCGGGAAGCTCCGACGCACGCGTGGCGCGTGGCGACAGGCGTGCGGCAAACATGTCGGCACGTTGAATGAGTCGCGCCAGGCGCTGCCCGTCGGCGCGCCTGGCCAGCGGACCGGGGGTTTTGGCGCCATGGTTCAGCACCGTTTCCAGCCACAACACATCGGACACACCCATCTGTTGCAGCAGGTCCACCGAGCGCGGGGCGTGGGTCTGGATGCGCTGCAACTGCGCAGGTGTGGGCGGCTCTTTCTGCACGGCCAGGCGGTCCTGCAACTCGGTCATGCTGATGTTCATGGTCAAGGCGGCACTGCTCAGGGCTTTTAACTGCGCCTGGGGCCACTTCAGTACATCGCGTGCCGCCAGACTACAGATCACGTTGACCAGCATGGCGTGGGAGGCGCTGTATTGGTTCACCTCGCTGCCCGCCAGATGGATCAGGGCAAACAGCGTGCCGTCCGGGTTGCGCCGGGTGTGGCGGTCGAGCTCGGTTTGCAGGCGCTCCAGCCGTGGCAAAAAAGTCGCACCCTGGGTGTCTCGCAGCATGGCGTGGGCTTGGGTCTGCAGGTCCAGCCAGTCCGGCAGGTCGTTGTCGGTCTCGACTTCCTTGGTTCGTTTGGCGTCATAGGGGGAAATCTGCACCTCGGCTATCTGGCCTAGCGACTTGTCTTCCATCACCAAGTTGTTCAGCCGGTTCACAAAACCACGGCGGAAATTGTCGGACTGGTCCGCGTCAATGTAAATCTGCTCGCGCCTGCCAACCATGGCCTCCAGGTCCTGGCGGCTCGACACCATGAAGCCTTGGCTGGCCAGCAATACGCCGCTCTGATCGCGCAGGGCACAGGGCAAGGGAAGGCCCACCAAGATGGATTCGACGCTGACAGGGACCAGGTTCATAGTGGCTCAAAGAATGTGCGGCGTCAGATGCGACACCGGGGCCATCAAGGATATACCCAGTCGGGTGCCTGATAGCATGCAATACATGCCACAAACCCACCCTGTTTCTGCGTTTGCAGCCGCTGGCGCCACCGCCTCGGCGTCAGCTGCCTTGACCGACAAGCTTTGCACGCCAGATCAGCTGATCGTGCGCCTGGCCGCGCTGCCACGTCCGCTGGTGTTTACCAACGGCGTGTTTGATGTGCTGCACCGCGGGCACGTGATGTACCTGGAGCAGGCACGCGCGCTGGGTGCCAGTCTGGTTGTGGCGCTCAACACCGATGCCTCGGCCAGACGACTGGGCAAGGGGCCAGACCGCCCGCTGAACAATGAGGTGGATCGCGCCTGCGTTATCGCCGCCTTGGCCAGCAGCTCGCTGGTGACCTGGTTTGACGAAGACACGCCGCTGGAACTGATCGGCTTGCTACGCCCGGACCTGCTAGTCAAGGGCGGTGACTACGACATGGCCAAGCTCAAAGAGACAGCGCTGGTGCAGTCCTGGGGCGGGCACGCCCGGGCCTTGCCGTTTGTGCAGGGCTACTCCACCACGGCCTTGGTCAACAAGATCAAAAATTTAAGTTAAATAGGCCTCTAGCCCTTATCTATCAAGCGGTAGTAGCTCTCTTTAGTAGAGCATTTCTTTCGCACCCTCCAGCGTTTGCTACGTGGATTTATTGACCTGCGTCATGGCCGACAAAAGGGCTTGGACAAGCCACTCGACAGTGTGATAATTTGTCCCTCTCGGATGTCACTTTGCCGTGACATTCAGATGTCGTTGGCTGGTTTTTGAAAGTGGAATATGACGAACAGAAGTGGTTCGGACCCAGGCGAAGTACTGATTGCGCCAGACGCTGGTCCGCATATTGTTGCCATCGGTGCATCTGCCGGCGGGCTTGAAGCCCTGGAGAAGCTCTTTGATGGCCTGTCCTGCGACTCGGGTGCCACGTTTGTGGTCATTCAGCATTTGTCGCCCGATCACAAAAGCATGATGGCCAACCTGCTGTCGCGCCACACCCAGATGCCGGTGGTGATGGTCGAGCAAGACATGCCCATCGAGCCCGACCGTGTTTACCTGATTCCGCCAGGCTCCATCATGCACATGGGTGACGGCGTGCTGAGCCTGACGCCCAAAAACCCGCGCACCCTGACCCTGCCGATTGATGTGTTTTTCAAGTCAATGGCGGCGCATTACGGCTCGCGCTGCGTTGGCGTGGTGCTCTCGGGCACCGGCTCGGATGGCACGCGGGGTGCCGCCGCCATCAATGATGCAGGCGGTTTTCTGATTGCCCAGGAGCCCGAAAACGCCAAGTTTGACGGCATGCCGCGCAGCGTGATTGCCACCGGGCTGGTGGATGCGATCTTGCCGGTGGAAAAAATCGGTGTGCGGCTGATTGCACACATCACCAATCAGCCGATTGTTGAGGCGGCGGTGTCGATGGACGAGCCGGCCCAGCGATCTGCTGCGCTCAGCCCTGAGGCCGCCATGAACGGTATCTTGCGGCTGTTGCTGCAGGTGGGTGGCATCGACTTTCAGGAATACAAAGCTGGCACGGTGATGCGACGCATCGAGCGGCGCATGACTGTGCGTCAGGTGACGTCGCTGCAATCGTATCTGGACTTGCTCAACGATGAGCGAAACGAGGTGCTCACGCTGCGGCGCGAAATGCTGATCCCGGTGACCAGTTTTTTCCGCGATACCGAAGCCTTTGAGATTTTGGGCCGTCAGATCATTGACCCGATGGTGGCGCGCAAGCAGACGGGCGACTCCATTCGTGTTTGGGCGGCGGCAGTCTCCACCGGCGAAGAGGCGTACTCAATTGCCATGATGTTTCTGGAGGCGTTTGATCAGCTCAAACGTTGGCCGTCGCTGAAGATTTTTGCCACCGACGTGGAACTGCAGAACGTTGAAACCGCTGGCGCGGGAACCTATCCTGAGTCGATTGCGGCCGAGGTTTCGCCGCAGCAACTCGAGCGCTTTTTTGTCAAGAAAGGCAACAATTTTGTCGTCAAAAATGAGTTGCGCCAAAGCATCGTCTTTGCCCGGCACAACCTGTTGACCGACCCGCCCTTCACCCGTATGGACTTGGTGGTCTGCCGCAACGTACTGATTTACTTTCGCGCGCAGGCACAGGAGCGCGCGCTCAAGCGCCTGCAGTACGCGCTGCTGCCGGGCGCGCACCTGTTTCTGGGGTCAAGCGAATCGCTGGCGGAACTGCAGCGGGATTTCACCCCGGTAAGTGCCAAGCACAAGATCTGGCAAATGATCAAACCATTGAACATGCCGTTGGATATGGCCAAGGGATCGGGCTATGGTTACACAACCAGCGTGCCGTTGATCACCAGCCAAATCGGCCGCAGCACGCGGATCAAATCGACGGCGGTGGACCTGGGCTTTGCAGCGCTGCTGAAGGCGTTTGGGCCACCAGCAGCCATTCTGGTCAACAGCCGGCACGAACTTGTGCACTCCTATGGCGATGTGCACAGGTTTCTGCAGTTGCGTGAAGGCCATGCCAGCCTGGATATCAAGCGCATCCTGCCGGACGTGCTGGTGCCGGTGGCAGTGGCGCTGCTGTTCAAATCCGGGCGCGAAGGCACCAGCGTGAGTACGGACCGGCTCAAGGTGATCGTTTCGGACGGTGAGGTTGAGAACCTGCGCATGAGCGCCTGGCCGGTCGAAGAGTTTGAGGGCGAGCGGCTCACCCTGCTGGCCTTTGAGCGTCTGCAGGCGAACACGCCCACGGAAACCGCAGCCACGGTGGATGTCGACTCGGAAACTGCCGAACGCATGGAGGTGCTGGAGCGCGAACTCAGCGCCACCCGCGAAAGCCTGCAAGCCACCGTGGAAGAACTGGAAACCTCTAACGAAGAGTTGCAGTCGACCAACGAAGAGCTGATGAGCTCCAACGAAGAGCTGCAAAGCTCTAACGAAGAACTGCAGTCGGTCAATGAAGAGTTGAACACGGTGAACGCCGAGTATCAGGAAAAGATCGACATCCTGAACCGCCTCAACGCTGACCTGGACAACATGGCCCAGGCGGTAGCCGCGGGCACCGTGTTTGTGGATGAAAAGTTGCACTTGACGCGCTTCTCGCCAGATGCCACGCATATCTTCAAGCTGCGTGACACCGACCTCGGCCGTCCACTGGACGATCTGGCGCACACGCTGATTTACCCTGAACTGATTCCCGACCTGACGCGCACCCTCAAGGACAGTGTGCGGGTTGAAAAGGAGGTGCGTGGCATCAATGGCCTGCATTACTTTGTACGCATGCTGCCCTACAGCGTGCCGTCGTCGCCGTCCAAAGGCGCGGTCATCACCTTCATGGATGTCACGGCATTGCATGAGGTGTCGCGGCTGCAGCACATCATTGATTCGCTGTCGGAAAACATAGCCGTGCTCAACAGCCAGGGCGTGATCACCCTGGTCAACAGGGCCTGGCGCGACTTCGCCGTGGACAACGGCGATGCCGACATGGCGCGCTCTGGTCCGGGGGTCAATTACCTGGACGTCTGTAGTGGCGCCTTTGACGCCACCGACACCTCTGTCAACCAGATCCAGCGCGGTGTGCGCGAGGTCCTGGAAGGCACGCGGGCGCATTTTTCCATCGAATACCCATGCCACTCGCCCACTGAAGAGCGCTGGTTCGTGATGCATGTCTCACCGGTGTCTGGCGAGCAGCCTGGCGCTGTGGTCAGCCACATCAACATCACCCGTTGGCGCCAGCAGAACGTTTAGGACGCCGAATGAACCCGACGCAGGGGGATGAGCCCCATCGCAAGACCGAGCGGCTGCAAGTCCTCAAGGCGCGTGCCCAGGCTGTGCTGCAAGGGTCCCAGCCTATTGATGAGCGGAGCCGCGCAGACGATCTGCAAACCAGCAATCTTCTCGAAGACTTGCGCATTTACCAAGTTGAACTGGAGCTGCAAAACGAGGAGCTGCGTGCTGCCCAACTGGCTGCCGAACTGGCGCAGCGTACCTACCAGACACTGTTTGAGCAGATGCCTCTGGCGGCCTTGGTGCTTGACACCCAGGGCCTGGTGGACGCCTGCAATGGCCTGGCAGCCCAACTGCTCGGTATTCAGGGGCAGTTGGCCCCACTGGACGCAAGTTTCTGGCGGCGTTTGGTCAAGCAGGATCGCAGTCGGCTGCATGTGGCGTTGCGTGATGTCATGCCTGGCCAGGCGCAACTGCTAGAGCGCCTTCAATTGCTCACCCATGACGTGCCCAGCGGGGTGTTTGATGCCCATTTGATCGGCTTGTCGATGGACTACAAGCTGGACCGGCGGGTGCTCATGCTGCTGGTGGACCGCAGTGTGGAGCAAGCCCGCGAGCGTGATCGCAGACTCTATGACGCTTTGCTGGACGCCACTGAAAATCCTGTTTCTGCTTTTGACAACGGCGGCCACCTTTTATTGGCCAATCAGGCGATGCTCAATGCCGTGCAGCGTCCGCGTGATCGGGTACTAGGGCAGCCCCGCGAGAGTTTCATGTCATTGCGCGATGCCATTGTGGGCAACGAAGCCGACCAAAAGGTGCTGCAAACCGGGATGGCGCTAACTGTGGAGGAGTTGACGCTGCCGGCCCAGGCCGCGAAGCGGTGGACTATCTGACGCACCGCTTTCCACTGCTTGATGATGCGGGCCGCATTTACGGCGTCGGAGCGGTTGCCACCAACGTGAGCACCCTCAAAATCCAGCAGCGCTAGATATTGCTCAGCGAATCGGTGTTTATGAGCTCTGACGAGAGCCGTCATCATCACCGATGCAAAGGCCAACATCATCCGCGTCAACCCGGCGTTCACACGCATGACCGGCTTCGGTGCAGACGCAGTGCTGGGTGAAAACACCCGTTTCCTGAAGTCGGGGCGACACACCGCGAGTTTTTACGAGGGCATCTGGAAGTCACTCACTCAAACTGGACATTGGGCTGGAGAGATCAACGACCGCCGGGCAGATGGCACTTTTTTCACGGTCTGGGCCAACATCAATGCGGTTCTCGGTGAGCAGGGCCAGCTGCTGAATTACATCGGCTTGCAAAGTGACGTAACGCAATTGCATGAGGCGCAACTGGCCCTGCTGCATCAGGCGTCCTATGACAGCTTGACTGGCCTGCCCAACCGCAGCCTGTTCAACGACCGCATTGCGCAGCTGGTGGCGCATTCGTTGCGCCACCAGTCGGTTTTTTCGCTGCTGTTTGTCGATTTGGATCACTTCAAGGAAGTCAACGATACGCTGGGGCATCAGGTGGGCGACATACTTTTGCGTACCTTGTCTGAACGGCTGCAGCGCGGCGTGCGCAATGAAGATACGGTCGCCCGCATCGGCGGCGATGAATTTGTAGTGCTGTTGCCAGGCACCGATCGTTCTGGTGCGCAGGCTCTGGCGCACATGCTGCTCAACCGACTTCGCGAGCCCGTTGATTTGGTCGGGGCCGGATTCTATCGGCCGATGGCCACTATGGGCTCGGCGGTTTTCCCGGAAGACGGCAAGACGCCGGATGTCTTGCTGCGCAGCGCTGACATGGCCCATGTACCGCGCCAAACTCGCAGGCCGCAACCGCATGTTTAGCTATACCCCGGATATGGGAAGCAGCACGGATTTGGCCTTCACCCTTCAGTCCGAACTGGCGCTTGCCCTGCAGCAGAAGCAGTTTCGGGTGTATTTCCAGCCCAAGTGCCGCCTGGATACCGGGGCATTGGTTGGTGCCGAGGCGCTGGTGCGCTGGGAGCGACCGGGGCATGGGTTGACCTTGCCGGGCATGTTCCTTGGCGTGGCTGAAAAGTGCGGAATGCTGGTGGAGCTGGACCAATGGGTCATGCAAACCGCTTTGCAGCAACTAGGCGCGTGGTGCGGCGCGGGTTTATGGGCAGCGCCAATGCGCTTGGCCGTCAATGTCAATGTGGCGGATATTCAGAGGCCAGACCTGCCCGCACACATTGCGGGCATGCTGCAAAACCAGCATGTGGGCGCCGACCTGTTGGAGCTGGAAATTACCGAGGATGCCCTGCTGGAACACACGCCCGACCAGTTGGCCCGGCTGCAAGCCCTGCGTGACATGGGGGTTTCGGTGGCCATTGATGATTTTGGAACTGGTTACTCCAGTCTGTCCTATCTGCGTTTGTTGCCGGTGTCAGTGCTCAAGATCGATCAGAGTTTCGTGGCGAGCCTGACCAGCGACGACAACGATGCTGTCTTGGTACGCACCATCATCGACATGGCCCACGATCTGGGTCATAGCCTGGTGGCAGAAGGGGTTGAGACGCCGCTGCAACGCGAGCGGCTGCAACTTCTGGGCGCTGAAGTCGGCCAGGGGTACTTGTTTGGTTATCCGGTCAGCGTACAGGAGTTTGAAGCCCGCTGGCTGCGCAGTGCGTCAGCGCCTTGATCAACGCTCGTTGCGGAACTGGTCGTGGCAATTCTTGCAAGCCTTTTGCACCGCGTCCACCGCAGCGCTGATGGTAGGCAGATCTGCACTGCCTGAGACTTCCACCAATTTGTCAACCGTCGCCAGGTAATTGTTGGTGGCCCGTTTGAACTCGGCCGCCTGACTCCAGACAGCCGGTTTGGCCTTGGTGGGCGGGTAATTGCCGTCGGCACTGAAAAACACCCAGGGTTGGCTGGAGAGGTCTTTGAGTGCCTGCGCACCCTCGGTGAATTCGACCTTGGCGTAATCCTTGTGGCCACGCGCCACCAGCCCCAGTGGCTCCAGCGTCTTGGTCATTTTTTTGAAGATGGCTTGGCGTTGGCTGACCAGTTTTTGCGGGTGCGTATCTTTGACACTGTCACCGCAGCCGCCCAGCAAAAAACTGCAGGCAAGCATGGAGACGGCGAGGGGCGCGGGTTTAAACATGGGTAAAGGCTATGAAGGGGAACAAGTTCAGGGAAAAGAAGAGGTTAATGCCTCAGGCAAACACCGCGTGCCACAAGGCCAGAATCGCCTGGCGCTCGGCCTGCATCTGATCAAGCCCTACCTGAGGTGACTCCTCATTCAGGCGCGCTCGGTGTTGTAACTGGCGCAGGGTGCGGTAAGCGCTGGCTGCCGCATGGCCAAAGCCTAGCGGCAATAGCCCCAGCACTTCGGCGCGTTCCAGCAGGGCAATGTTGCCGGCGTTGACCATCAGCTCAGGGTGCTGGCGCGACTGCGACAACACCAGAAATTGCATGACAAACTCGGCATCCATCATGCCGCCATGGCTGAACTTCAGGTCAAACACCTCGGGTTTGACCGGGTGGGCGCTGGCGACGCGTTCGCGCATGGCGCTGATCTCGGTGCGCAGAGCTTCAACGTCGCGTTCAGCTGTGATGACGGCAGTGCGCACCGCATCAAAGCGCTGGTGCAGGTCGGCGTCACCCAGCACGCAACGCGCCCGGGTAATGGCCTGATGCTCCCAGGTCCAGGCGGTGTTGGAGCCACGTCGTTGCTGGTAGTTGGCGTAGGACGAAAAGCTGGTGATCAGCAGGCCGGCGTTGCCGTTAGGTCGCAGGGCGGTGTCGATTTCGTACAGATCGCCTTCGCCGGTTTTGACCGTCAGCCAGTTGATGAGCTTGCGCACCAGATTGGCGTAGGCTTCAGGGGCCCGGTCATCATCGTCGTCAAAGACAAAAACCAGATCCAGGTCACTGCCGTAGCCCAGCTCCTTGCCGCCAAGTTTGCCGTAAGCAATGATGCCAAACTGCGGCTGCTCGCGGTGGGCTTTCTTCAGGCGGATCCAGCACCAGCGGGTGGTCACGCGCAGCACCGCATCGGCCAGTGCGCTCAGATCATCGGCCACCTGCTCCACCGTGAGCTTGCCTTCAATGTCGCGTGCCAAGGTGCGAAACACCTCGGCATGGTGCGCGCGGCGCAGCAGGTTTAGCAAGTCTTCATCATCATCCTCGCCAGCAGACTGCAAAGCCAGTCGGCGGTGTTCCAGTTCGGCTTCAAAGCCGGTGACATCAAAGCGTTCGTCCAGCATAGTGGACGCCGCCAGTTCGTCAATCACTCCAGGGTGCAGCAGCAGATAGCGTGCGGGCCAGCGGGCCGCTCCCAGCAGATGCAACAGGCGCTCATGCACGTTGGGGCGTTCCAGCAGCAGCGCCAGGTAGCTTTCGCGGCGCAAGAGCGGCTCCATCCAGTCCACCAGACCCACCGCGGCAGCCTCCGAGACACGCTTTTCACGCACCCACTGGGCGGTGCGTGACAGCAGCCGCATCAGCCGTGCGCGGGCTTCATCTCGCAACGCCAGCACGCGCGGGTGCTCCAGCCAAGACGCCAGTCGTTGGCGGAAAGCGTCGCCCAGTTGCGGCAACAGTTCGCTCATGGTTACCACCGACTCGGTAGATTTGCCGCTCTGGCAGCCTTTGCATTCAGGTGCCCCACCGCCGAGCAATTTGTCAAACTCCTCCGCTACCAACTCACGGTGGCTGTCGAGTTGCTCCAGCAAGTGTTGGGTACAGGCAAAACCCAGGGTGCTGGCTATCCAGGCCAGATCGGCGTCCTGGGTCGGCAGGATATGGGTTTGCTGGTCGTCCAGGTATTGAATACGGTGCTCCACCTGGCGCAGGAAGGTGTAGGCCTGTGCCAGCGCCTGAGCGGTTTCGCTGCTCATCAGGTTAGCCTTGACCAAGCGCGGCAGCGCCTTAAGCGTCGGGCGGGTGCGCAGTTCTGGGTATTGACCGCCCCGCACCACTTGCAGCAGTTGCACGATGAATTCGATTTCGCGAATACCACCGCGCGAGAGTTTGACGTCGTTGGCACGCTCTGGGCGGCCCGCGCTGCGTTTGCTGGCGTGGTCGCGAATCTGGTGGTGTAGTAGTCGCAGCGCGTCAAACACGCTGTAGTCCAGGTAACGCCGAAAAACGAAGGGCATCACCACCTGACGCAGCGGCAGCACCGCGCCGCTCTGCACACTGGCCACTGGCGCCACTACCCGGCTTTTCAGCCAGGCAAAGCGCTCCCATTCACGGCCCTGGACGTGCAGGTATTGTTCCAGGGCGTCCAACGAAACAGCTGCTGGCCCGGAGTTGCCGTTTGGGCGCAGTGCTAGGTCCACCCGAAACACAAAACCATGCTCGGTGGTGTCACCCACCAAGGCGTAAACCCCGCGTACCGCCTTGCCAAAATACTCGTGATTGGTCATGCGACCACGCCCTTGGGCGTCACCAGCGGTGTCGCCGTCTTCGTCGTAGATGTAAATCAGATCAATGTCGCTGGAGACATTGAGCTCCCGGGCGCCCAGTTTGCCCATGCCGACAATCCACACATCGGCGCGCTGGCCGCTGGCCGCCAGCGGCGGGCCATGCGTCTTGTCCAATGTCGCCAATACCTCGGACAGCGCCTGGTTCAGGGCAAACTCGGCCAGTTCGGTCATGGCTTGGGTGACCTCGCCCAATTCAGCCTGACCATCGCCATCCAGGTTCAGCAGGCGCTCCAGCACCAGTGCGCGGGTCATGCGCAGGGCGCTGCCGGTGTCTTGCCCCGCCGCCTGGAAGGCGTCAAAAGTGTTTCTGAGGTGTGCCGGGGTCGGCAGGCCGGGCGCCAGCAGGTGAAGCTGTGACTCGTATCGGCGGCGTACGCGCTGCGCAAAACGGGAGTGCAAGGCCAATAGGGGGCGGGTCATAATTCTGCTGTGCAACTTCATTTACAAAAAATTTGTCTCCCCTGTCCTTCACTATGCTGAGAGCCTGGGCCGCTGCGACGCGTGTTTTGCTGATCGTTGCGGTGCTGGTCTGGCTGCTTCTGGGGGCAGGCTGGGGAGCACTCCATTGGTGGATTGTGCCGCGAATCGGTGAATTCCGCCCGCAACTGGAAGCCCTGGCCAGCAAGGCGCTGGGGGTTCCTGTGCGTGTGACCCGCTTGGCGGCACACTCTGCCGGTTGGATGCCATCGTTTGAACTGAGCGGTGTGGAAATGCTCGACGGGGCGGGGCGGGTTGCCTTGAGCCTGCCGCAGGTGCTGGTGACCTTGTCGCCACGCTCTGTGGTGCGGCTGGGGTTTGAGCAAATCTATATCAACCAGCCCAAGCTGGCTATTCGGCGTGACGCTACTGGCCACATCTTTGTGGCAGGCTTGGATCTGGCGGGTCCCGGCGCTGGCAACCAGGACGCGCTGAATTGGTTCTTCTCGCAAACCGAGCTGGCGATCCAGGGTGCTACCGTGCAATGGACCGATGAACTGCGAAACACCCCGCCCCTGGAGCTGCAGCAGGTGGATGCTGTAGTGCGCAATCGGGGGCGCCATCATGACCTGCGGGTTGACGCCACGCCGCCCGCGTCGTGGGGCGAGCGGTTCAGCGTGCAAGCCCAGTTCTTGCAACCCCTTCTGGCACGACAGGCAGGCCAATGGCAGCGCTGGGAGGGACAGGCTTTTGTCGACTTCAAGCGCGTCGATCTGTCTGAATTGCGCCACTTTGCCAATTTGGGATTCGAATTGCGTCAGGGGCGCGGTGCCTTGCGAGCGTGGGCAGATGTGAGCCAGGGGCAGCTGACCGGTTTGACGGCTGACCTGGCCTTGGCTGAGGTGGCGGTAACGCTTGGCCAGGGGCTGCAACCGTTGGCTCTGCAAGGTATTCTGGGCAGGGTGGCCGGGCGCTTGCTGGTCAATGGCTTCGAGGTGTCTACCCAGTCGCTCGCCTTTGAGACCGCTGAAGGGGTGCGCTGGCCTGGTGGCAATCTGCGGGTGATGTCCTTGGGGTCGGAGGCAGACATAGCAGCGCGTGGCGAGATGCAGGCGGACCGGCTGGATCTGGGCACGCTGGCACAGATTGCTGACCGCTTGCCGCTGCAGCCGCAACTGCGTGAAAAGCTGCAACGCTTTGCGCCACAAGGACAGGTCGAGTCGCTGACCGCCAGCTGGCAGGGGCCGCTGGCCTCGCCTGAGCAATACCAGGCCAAAGGGCGGTTGCGGCAACTGGCACTGGCGGCGGTAGGTGAGGTGCCCGGATTCCAGGGGTTGAATGCAGAGTTTGAGCTGAACCAGGGCGCAGGCCTGGCCCGGTTGTCGATGTCCCAGGGCAGCGTGTCTACACCTGGGATCTTTCAGGAGCCGGCGATTCCAATTGATCAGCTTTCTGCCGATGTCACCTGGAAGCTGGTGAATGAGAACATTGCCGTGGACGTGGCTAACCTGCGCTTCAGCAACGCAGACGCTGAGGGTCAGGCCCGCATCAAATGGCACACCAGTGAGGTGGGTGTGCCAGCCACGCGCAGCCGCTTTCCCGGTGTGTTGGATGTGCAAGCCAGCCTGAGTCGCGCTGACGGGCAGCGGGTTTACCGGTACTTGCCGCTGGTGATTGACGCCCAGGCCCGCGACTATGTGCGCGACGCCGTTTTGGCGGGTAGCGCTAAAAATGTCCAGTTTTCGGTACGCGGCGAGATCGACCAGATGCCCGCCACACGCCCTGAGCAGGGTGAGTTCAGGGTGACGGCTGACGTCAGCAATGCCCGGTTTGCCTATTTGCCAAGAAGTTTGCAGGAGGCGCAGGAGTTGCCCTGGCCGACCTTAAGTGACCTCAGTGGCAAGCTGGTGATCAACGGTCAGCAGTTGCAGGTAAAAGGCGCTCAGGCCAAGCTGGGCGAGGGGGGCGCGCTACAAATTTCCAAGGCAGACGTCAACATCCCGGACTTGATGCAGACCACTGTGCTGGTGAATGCCGAGATGGCCGGCCCTTTGAAAGACGCCTTGCGTGTTGTCAATACCTCGCCTTTGGCAGCGCTGACCAACCAGGCGCTCGGACAAGCGGTGGCGGTGGGCAATGCCGACTTCAAGCTTCAACTGGTGCTGCCTGTTGCCCATATTGCGGCCTCAACCGTCAAAGGGAGCGTGGCGCTCGCCGGCAATGACCTGCAAATCACGCCGGACACGCCCAAACTTGCGCGCGCGCGAGGGGTGATTCGTTACACCGAAACCGGTTTCGGCCTGGCGGGTGTGCAGGCGCGTGTGCTGGGGGGAGACGCCCGGCTCGACGGTGGCCTGGTTTTCGTAGAAACCGCTGGCAACACTGGCGCACCCCGCGCTGCACCGGCGGTGATCCGGGTCACTGGCACCGCCACGGCAGAGGGTTTGCGCCAAGGCAAAGAGCTGGGGCTGGTGTCACGGCTGGCGACTTTTGCCAGCGGCAGTGCGGCTTACAGTGCTGTCGTGGGCTGGCAACTTGGTCAGACGGAAATTTTGGTCACCAGTGACCTGGTGGGCCTGGCATCGAAGTTGCCTGCGCCGCTGCAAAAGGAGGCCGCAAGTCGCCTGCCCTTGCGCTACCAGACAGCTGGGCCGCCTGCTGGCAGCGCCGCAGGTAGCCCTCAGAAAGCGGCATTGCGTGACCAATTGAGCTTCAGTTTGGAAGGTCTGGCGCGCGTGGTTTATGAGCGTGATCTGTCCCGCGCCATACCGCGCGTGCTGCGGGGTGCGGTGATGCTGGGCGCCAGCGAACTGGACGCCGTGTCGCTGCCCGCGCAAGGGGTCAACGCCCGGGTCAGTTTGCCGCAATTCAATGCTGACGCCTGGAGCGATACGCTGCCGCAACTCACCGGCCAGCCGCAGCTAGCCTCTGTACTGGCGAATGGCAATGCGGCAGAACTAGCTTATCTGCCTAACTCTTTAGCGGTACGCACCGATAGCCTGACGTTGGGCGGGCGAGCCTTTAGTCAGGTGGTGTTGGGTGTGCGCCGCGAGGGTCAGGTTTGGCGCGGTGAAGTAGAAGCCAATGAGCTCAGTGGTTATGTGGAATACCGCCAACCCAGTGAAGGCACGGTGGCCGGCAGTGGCGGACGCGTCTATGCCCGCCTGTCACGTCTGACGCTGGCAGCCAGCGCAGCCAACGAATTTGAGGACTTGCTGGATGCGCAGCCTGCCAGCATACCGGCGCTGGATATTGTGGTGGACGACTTTGAGCTGCGCGGCAAGCGACTGGGCCGACTCGAGGTGGATGCGGTCAACCGCGCGGCAACGGCCTCAGGCGCTGCCAGTGAGTGGCGACTGAACAAACTCAACCTGATTACCCCTGAGGCGACCCTGACCACGCAGGGCAACTGGACCCGCATCAACGCCCAGGCGGCAAACGCAGCGCCAGGCGGTGCCGAGCGGCGGCGCACGGTCCTTAACTTCAAGCTCAGCATGACCGATGGCGGCAAGCTGCTCGGCCGCTTTGGCATGAACGACGTGATCCGCCGCGCCAGTGGCAGGATGGAAGGCCAGGTCGCGTGGATCGGCTCGCCATTCAAGCCGGACTACCCCAGCTTGGGTGGCGCATTTACGGTGGATGTGGCATCGGGCCAGTTTCTCAAGGCTGACCCAGGTCTGGCCAAGCTGCTGGGTGTGCTCAGCCTGCAAGCCTTGCCCAGGCGCCTGGCGCTGGATTTTCGCGATGTCTTCAGCGACGGTTTTGCTTTTGACTTTGTGCGCGGCGACGTCACGCTGGACAAAGGTATCGCCCGCACCAACAACCTGCAGATGAAAGGTGTCAACGCGGCGGTGCTCATGGAAGGCTCCGCCGATATCGACCGGGAAACGCAAGACCTGAAAGTGGTGGTGGTGCCCGAAATCAATGCCGGCACCGCCTCGCTGATCGCCACGGTGATCAACCCGGCGGTTGGCCTGGGTTCGTTTCTGGCGCAAATGTTCCTGCGCCGACCGCTGACCGAGTCCGCCACCCAGGAGTTTCATGTTGACGGCTCCTGGGCTGATCCCCAGGTGACCAAAGTCAGTCGCAAACCGCGGGCCAATAGTGCACCGGCCACCAAGCCGAACAAGGAGACCACACCATGAAAGTCGCTGCCATCCAGATGGTGTCTGGCACCCAGCTGCCAGTCAACCTTCAGCAAGCGCGTGAGTTGTTGCATCAGGCGGCGCAAGCGGGCGCCGAACTGGCGGTGCTGCCTGAGTACTTTTGCCTGATGGGCCAGCGCGATGCCGACAAGCTGGCCATTGCCGAACCCTATGGTCACGGGCCAATCCAGCAGTTTTTGGCGGATGCAGCCCGTGAAGAGGGCTTGTGGGTGGTGGGTGGCACGATGCCGCTGGTACCCGATGGGGCCGCTGCGGCCGCTGCGGCCGATGCCAGCGACCCACCCCCGCGCGTCTGCAACAGCAGCCTGGTGTTTTCGCCCGACGGCGACTGCGTAGCGCGGTACGACAAGATTCACCTGTTTCGCTTTGACAACGGCGTGGAGCACTATGACGAGTCGAGCGTGCTGGTGGCGGGCACCCAGCCCACCACGTTTGACCTGGATGCTCGCGATGGCCAGCGCTGGCGCATCGGTTTGAGTGTTTGTTACGACCTTCGCTTTGCCGAGCTATACCGGGCTTACGCCGACGCCGGGGCGCACCTGTTGCTGGTGCCCAGCGCCTTCGCCTACACCACGGGTCAAGTACATTGGGAGGTGTTGCTGCGCGCCCGAGCCATTGAAAACCTGGCCTTTGTGGTGGCCGCCGCGCAAGGCGGTCAGCATGACAACGGGCGTCAGACCTGGGGCCAGGCCATGCTGATTGACCCCTGGGGCCAGGTGCTGGTGCAGCGCGCGCAGCAGGCTGGGGTGGTACTGGCGGATCTGGACTTTGCGCTGCTGAGCGCCTGCCGCAGCCGCCTGCCGGCGCTGGAGCATCGGGTTTTATGACGTATCTGAGCATGCTGCGATGCCTGCAGCTTTTTTTCGGGCGCCCCGTTGCGGCACTGGCGCTTGCCCTGTTGTGTGCCTGCGGCAGTGTGCCGGTGTCGGCCCCTGGCACGGGTACGCCGCAGGCATGGCCAACGCCTGCGACCCCTGCGCCTGGGGCTGGCGTAGCGCCTGGCGATGCAGGTAGCACTGGGCCGGTGATCGTGCAGCGCAACAGCCGCTGGGTGCCGGTGTCTTGGGCGGAGTTGCCAGGCTTTAACGGTGATGCGCTGTTTGAAGCCTGGAACGCCTGGCTGAAAAGCTGTGAGCGGCCGGGGGCGGTATTTGCACCGCTGTGCCCCGAAGTGCGGCGCTTGAGCATTGGCGACGAAGCCATGCAGCGTGACTGGCTTAAGTCGCGCCTGCAGCCATACCGTGTCGAGCCGGTGCAGGGTGGCCAAGTGACAGGCTTGTTAACTGCTTATTTTGAGCCGGAATTCGCTGCACGGCGCCAGCCGGGGGAAGGTTTCAACACGCCCTTGTACCAGCCCCCGTCAGGTTTGAGCCCAGGCAAACCCTGGTTCACCCGCCGCGACGCCGACACCCTGCCCCAGGCACAGGTTGCACTGCAGGGGCGGGAACTGATGTATTTGGCAGATCCGGTGGACGCCATGCTGCTGCAAATCCAGGGCTCCGGGCGTTTGCGTGTGACCGAGCCCGATGGCCGACAGCGGCTGGTGCGTCTGGCCTACGCCGGGCACAACGGCCAGCCTTATCAGAGCATTGGCCGCTGGCTATTGGATCGTGGAGAAGTGCGTGACGCCACCTGGCCCGGCATTCGCGCCTGGATCAACCAAAACCCACAGCGGGTGAACGAGTTGCTGTGGCAAAACCCGCGACTGGTGTTTTTCAAGGAAGAGGCTTTGGGTGACTTTGATGCGGGCTTTGGGCCGCGTGGCGCGCAAGGCGTGCCTTTGACACCTGGTCGCTCGATTGCCGTGGACCCCAACAGCATTCCCTACGGCACGCCGGTCTGGCTGGCCTCTGAGGGGCCCAACCTGTCTTTGCAGAGGCTGGTGCTCGCGCAAGACACCGGCAGCGCCATCGTTGGCTCGGTGCGGGCCGACTATTTTGCAGGCTGGGGTGCCCAGGCTGGCGAACTCGCGGGCCGCCTCAAACAGCCGCTCAGGCTCTGGGTGCTGTGGCCAAAAGAGCGGCAATGACGTTACCATTCAAGCCAGATTGCGGATTCACCGAATCATCTCCAACAAGACACATCATGAACAAATCGACCATGCGCGACATTGACGAGCGGACCAATCTGGCGGGCAACAGCATGTTTGAGTTGCTGCTGTTTCGTCTGGGCGAGGCGCCTGGCACCGATCGGCGTGAACTGTTTGGCATCAACGTCTTCAAGGTGCGCGAGATTCTGGTCATGCCCGAGATCACCGCCATGGTGAACTCTCCGCCGTCGGTGATGGGGGTGGCCAACATCCGCGGCCAGATGATCACCGTGATCAACCTGCCACAGATTGTTGGCACCAACCCCACCAAAGGCTTGGGCATTTTGCTGGTGACCGAGTTTGCCCGCACCACGCAGGCGTTTGCGGTGGAAGAGGTCAATGAAATCGTACGGCTGGAGTGGAAGCATGTGCTCTCCGCCGAAGGCCGGGGCGGTGGCTTGGTGACCAGCATTGCACGCCTGGATGGCGATGCCGAAAACACCCGCCTGGCCCAGGTTCTGGACGTGGAGCAGATTCTGCGCGACGTGTTCCCTGAGCAGCATGCCAGCGATATCGAGGTCAGCGACAAGCTGCACCTGCCGCCAGGCACCGTGATTCTGGCCGCTGATGACTCTGCGGTGGCGCGCATGATGATCGAGCAGGGGCTCAAATCCATGGATGCGCCCTTCATCATGACCAAAACCGGCCTGGAAGCCTGGAACCGCCTCAAGGCGATGGCGTCTGAAGCCGAGTCGCAAGGCAAGACTATCCGCGACAAGATCGCACTGGTGCTGACCGACCTGGAAATGCCCGAGATGGACGGCTTCACCCTGACGCGCAATATCAAGCAGGACCCACGTTTCAGCAGCTTGCCGGTGGTGATCCACTCATCACTTACGGGTGCCACCAACGAAGACCATGTGCGCAAGGTAGGTGCCGATGGTTATGTGGCCAAGTTTGTCGCGGAAGAGCTGGCGCAGGCGATTCGTAAAGTGTTGAGTCGCTGACCGGAAATTTCTCATGCTATGATAAATATAGCTTCTGACGCATGCTCCATAAGGGCTAGAGGTCATTTCTTTTTAAATTGACATCGTCTTCACAGCACTGGTCTTCGCGGGGTGCGGACGGGCTGTGTGTTGCCGATGCTTACACCCATGAACCATGAGTGGCTTTTAACGCGCGCGGGGTTTTGCCCATCAACGGGTGCCGCATACAATCAGAAGTTAGCTTGCCGATGCCTTTTCAGGCGATTTGGTTAGGCGCTTTGTTTTTCAACTGATCAAAAATCTGGAGTTACTTGTGTTTATTTCCTCTGCTTTTGCGCAAGTCGCGCCTGCCGCTGGCGGCGACATGCAATCTTCCCTGATGGGCATGCTGCCCTTGGTTTTGATGTTTGTGGT
>Ga0105047_10007225_pt1 | contig 18752 bp, 14 predicted proteins | sample MAT04_FD_78384 | JGI IMG/M metagenome (GOLD analysis project Ga0105047, IMG submission 78384) | Freshwater microbial communities from Lake Fryxell liftoff mats and glacier meltwater in Antarctica - MAT-04 (megahit assembly) | ecosystem: Environmental > Aquatic > Freshwater > Ice > Liftoff... | reverse complement strand
GCCGCGGGCCGCTATGGGCGAATTCACGCAGATGTTCATGGCGCCGACGCTTCCCCCTCCGGCACCGACGAGCCTGCCCGCTGGCACGACGCCGCTGCCGCCCATCGTCCCGCTCGCGCCCGCCACGCCGCTTTCGGCGACGCCGCTGCCCGGGACGACGCCGCCGGTGCCGGAGGTGCTGCTTCCACCGCCTCCCGTCGCTGCCCCCGGGCCCATGACGGCGGCGGCTGCGTCGCCCTCGCGCGCGGCGCCTGGCGAGTTCACGCAGATGTTCATGGCACCCGCGCTCCCGCCATCGTCGCTGCCGCCGGTCGCGGCACCTTTGGCAATGCCACCACTGGGAGCGGACAGCCTCGCGCCGCTCGCGCCGCTCCCGCCGCGCGCGACTGAGCCGCCGCGCGCTGATGCACGGCAGATGCCGATGCCGGAATTCCGGGTATCGGATGCGGCGGTCACGCCAGTCTCGTTTGCACCATCGTCGCGCGCACCTGCGGTGCCTGCGGTGTTGCCCCCGCCGCTGTTCGACCTGTCGAATGGCGAGCAGAGTGCGGGTGGTGCAGGGCGCGCGCGGCCGAAAAGCGAGTACACGGCGATCATTTCCGTGCCCGTGCTCGCGCCGCCGGCCCCGACACCGCCGGCTGACCCGTCACCCACGCCGGGCGCGGCGGCGAAGGGTCGCATGTCGCTCCCGGTGATGCTGGCAATCAGTGCGATCTTGTGCGTGGCTGTTGCCCTCATCCTGTACTTCGTGTTCCGGCCTGCGCCGGTGCCTCCTGCGGCTGCCGGAGGAGCTGTCACGGGCGACAGCGTGAAATCCGCCGCCGACTCCGCCGCACGGGTCGATACGGCCGCCGCGCGGCGCTGAGTTCAGCGTAGCTGGATCACGAGCTCGAGACGCGCATCGCCCAGATCGGACGGAACGTACACAGCCAGGTTGCGCGCGCGCTCGATGGCCTCCCAGGCACTGCCGCTTCGTCGCATCACGAAGTATTGCTGATCGACCTTGATCGGCAAACCGGCCGGCGGTTGCGGAACGTGCACCAGCTCCACGCCGGCCAACGCCTGTCGGATCAGCGTGTCGACCAGATCCGACGACGCAACCTTGCAGCCGCTCATGACCTTGCTCACGACATCAGCCGGCCGGAGCGATGAGTCCACGGCGAGGTACCACTGTGGTGCCTGCAGCCAGCTCGCCTGCTCGACGGCGACGGCGTGCACCGCGTGTCGGACCACGCGGAGCGGGCGCGCCACGGCGGTGTCCGGCACCGCGGTGTCGAGCAGCTCATGCACGCGGGCATCGAGCAGCGTGAACACATCGCCGAGTCGGGTGTGATCGTAGGTCGGTAACGGAGCCGGCGCCACGGCGAACGTGGTCAGCGCGCCGGCCAGTGCGACCATCGCCTCCCACAGAGCAGCAGGATGACCACGCCGGATCTCATGCAGATGCCGGATGGCCGGAAGGTGCGTGTTGAGTGTGTACAGCAGCCAGAATGCAGCGACGTCGGTGACGGAAAAATCGGCCAGCCCCTGATTGCGCTGTCGCCGGGTGCCCGAGACGGCACTCGCCTTTGCGGCGATCCGCTCGACCAGCCTGCGCGCTATGCCGGCGAGGTATTCGTTCTCCCCAAGATCGAGCGTCGGTGGGACATAGGCACTGTCGAGGGTGATCGCGCCACTGGCATCGCGGACGAGCCGGAGCAGCGGCAGCGTGGCATACCCGTCGAGAGATTCTCCCTCGAAGAGCAGTCGCAGGCTGGCGCGGGCCACGCTCACGGGGCGTGCGGTGAGGCCGGTGACTTCGTCGCGGCGCACGACTTCATCGGCGTGCCAGCGCGCGATCGTCCGCTCGCCGATATCCGCGACATTCCTGCCTCCCGGGCGGTACTCCGGCACCGCGAGGTGTACCACGAGTGTCGTTTGGTCAGGGGCCCACGCCTCGGCGACCTGCCGTGGGGGCGGGGACGGATCACGGTCTGGCGAATCGACGACGAGGCCGTCGGCAAAACGCGCCACCACGGCACTCACGATGACCGTACCCGCCGCAAGCGCAGCGCGATCGATGTCGTATCGCACCAATCCCCACGGACAGAACGACAGCATGCCGAGCTGGAAGGCGAGCGCGTCCTCGTGCGCGCGATCCTGCTGCTGCAGATGCTGGGGCGCGAGGAGCGTTCCCTTGGACCAGAGGACGTGGTGGGCGTTGGGCATGGGGCGGAATGATAAGGCGGCGCCGGACTCGTCGCTGTGCGGCACGCACCGGCAATCTCAGAGCAGATGAGGCTGGCGAACTCTTGCCGTGGCGATGGCGGATCGACTGGTCTCGATCACACCGCGGGGCGGGCACAGACTGCAGCCGCTGCATTGCGGCGCTCCGTGCCCACCTCTAGAATATCGAGGCAAATCGCAGTGTGATGCGGCGGGACGATCGCAGTTGGGTGACGCACTGAATCCACATGCGCTGAGGATGACGACACCGTGACAGTACCGAATGTCCGAGTTATTCAGCAGCGAGTGCTGCGTCCCGAGGAGGCGCAGCGTGTCCAGCGGCGTGATCCGGTGCTGAGCTTGTTCGCGCCAGTGAGCACCGTGGCGGACGAGGACGGCGATTCCGTCTTTTATGCCAACGAGGACACGACGGCGCATCGCGCCGCGCCGCCGCCGGTCGTGCGCAGCAACCGGCCGCTGCCGCCAATTCCTGTTGTGTCGCCTCCGCCGCCACTGCCCCCGCGTCGGGGGCTTCCAGGGGTAGGCGGCGTTCAGCGTGAGCTGGTGTACGGGAAAGGCCCGATGCAGGCCAGCAACGCCAAGCTCGGCGGTCGCGAGCTCATTGCGGTCAACCCGCAGGGCAGCCGGATGGATCAGAACAACGATTCGATCAGGCTCAACAAGTCCGTGAAGCGTGCACGCGAGCGATTTCAGGTGACGCTCGGCGAGCGCATCTGCTTCGCGACGGATGGTGTGATCGATTCCGCGACGCGGGTGCGTGCGGCGCTCGGGAACAATCTCTCGTCCAAGTCGATGCCGGCCATCGGCCGCAGTCTGGCTGGCGAGACTTTCGTCGCGGACCCGGCGTGGCTCGGGTCGATGATCTGGGTGTGCGCAGTGGAGCCTGAACGGAATGTGCTCGTGTTCTACACCGGTGTGGGACGCATCCATCAGTTTCACCACTCCACGTTCACGGGTGGCGGTGACGTGATCGCGGCGGGTGAGTGGACGATCGAGTCGGGGCGGTTGACGCGCATCGCGCCGTTGAGCGGTCACTATCGGCCTACGCTGCAGGCACTGTACCGCGCCGTCTTGCACATGGCGCCGGCGCTGGTCTCGAACCCGACGGTCTATCTGTACGATGCGGAGGAGGACAAGTGGGTGGATGTTCCCGTCCGCAGGTTCCTGGAGAAGTGCTCGGACAACGGGCGGTACCATCCCCATCCCGACGCGGCACCGATGGAGAAGCGTCGTGCCGGACATCGGAACAAGATCCTTACCAGGCGCATCGGCTGACCGCTGGCGTTGCACCTGTACTCGGCGTTTCCCTTTTCCACCGGCATCCAATTCATGGCCGACAGCACTCAGAAGAAACTGGAACGCGTACGCTCGCCGCGCGTGAACATCAGCTACGATGTCGAGACGGGTGGCGCGATCGAGCAGAAGTCGCTGGCGTTCGTGATGGGGATTCTCGGCGACTTCACCGGCATGCCGGTGGAGCCGCTGGCACGCGTGAAGGATCGAAAGTTCGTCGAGGTCACCCCTGACAACTTCGACGATGTGCTCGCGAGCATGCAGCCGCATCTGCAGTTCACGGTCGAGAACAAGCTCAGCGAAGAGTCGGATGCCGGAAAGCTCGGCGTCGAGCTGCACTTCAAGAGCCTCGATGACTTTGCCCCCGATGCGGTGGCGCGTCAGGTGAAGCCGCTGCGCGAACTGCTCGAATTGCGCACCAAGCTGGCCGACCTGCGCGGGCAGTTGCAGACGAACGACAAGCTGGACGAACTGCTGCAGGCCACGTTCCACGACGACGCCAAGCTCGCTGCACTGAAGGCGGAGCTTGGTCTCGACACGCAGGGGGGCTGAGATGGCTGATGCACAGACGGGTGCGGCCGGTGCCGCACCGCAGGCGGAATCGCGCGAACTGGGCCTGCTCGACCAGATCGTGGCCGAGGGCCGGTTTGGCAAGGACGTGCAGGCGCAGACGCGGGGCAAGGATCTGGTCAGCCAGTTCGTGGCCCAGGTGCTCGAAGGCGCCGTCACCGTCGGTCGCGACACCGAAGCCATGATCAATGCGCGGATCGCGCAGATCGATCACCTGCTGTCGCTGCAGCTGAACGAGATCCTGCACCATCCCGAGTACCAGAAGCTCGAATCGGCGTGGCGCGGACTCAAGTACCTGCTCAATCAGAGCGAGACGGGCGAGCAGCTCAAGCTGAAGATCTTCAATGTGAGCAAGAAGGATCTCCTGCGCGACCTGCAGCGCGCACCGGAGTTCGATCAGAGCGCGCTGTTCAAGAAGGTCTACGAAGAGGAGTACGGTGTCTTCGGTGGTACACCCTTCGGTGCGCTCCTCGGCAACTACGAGTTCGACCGGAGCGGCCAGGACATGGAGCTGCTCGAGAAGATCTCGAACGTGGCGGCGTCGGCGCATGCGCCATTCATCGCGTCGGCCTCGCACGAGATGTTCAACCTCGAGAGCTTCGCGCAGCTGGACCAGCCGCGCGACATGGCGAAGGTGCTCGACAGCACCGAGTACGCGAAGTGGAAGGCCTTCCGCAACACGGACGATGCGCGCTACGTGGCGCTGGCGCTGCCGCGCATGCTGCTGCGCGAGCCGTATGGCGCCAGGACCGTTCCGATCGAGGCGTTCAACTACGACGAGCATGTCGATGGCACCGAGCACGAGTCCTATCTCTGGGGCTCGGCGGCGTGGGCGCTTGGCGCGAAGGTGACCGATGCCTTCGCGAAGTACGGGTGGTGCGCGGCGATTCGCGGTGTGGAGAGCGGTGGCCTGGTGACAGGGCTGCCGGTGCACAACTTCCAGACCGATGCCGGTGAAACGGTGATGAAGTGCCCCACCGAAGTGTCGGTCACCGACCGCCGCGAGAAGGAACTGGCCGATCTTGGCTTCGTCCCGCTGGTGCACCAGAAGGGCACGCCCAACGCCGCGTTCTTCAGCGTGCAGAGCGCGCAGAAGGCGAAGGTGTACGATCAGCCGCAGGCGACGGCCAATGCGCGCGTGTCGGCGCAGCTGCCGTACATCTTCGCCACGTCGCGGTTTGCGCACTATCTGAAGGTGATGATGCGCGACAAGATCGGCGGCTTCATGTCGGCGTCGGAAGCGACCTCGTTCCTCAATCAGTGGATGCGGCAGTACGTCGTGTCGAACGATGACGCCTCGTTCGAGACGAAGGCGCAGCGCCCGCTGAAGGAGGCGCGTGTGGATGTGGTCGAGGTGCCGGGCAAGCCCGGGGTGTTGCGTGCGGTGGCATTCATGCGCCCGCACTTTCAGCTCGACGAGCTCTCGATCTCGATGCGCCTGGTGGCAGAACTGCCGCCACCGGCCGGGAAGTAACGCCAGTTCGGGATTGGCTGGACCTGTTCGTATCAGTTCACCGTGTCATCACCTTCTCAGCGACAGGGCGCGATCACCATGGCGATCTACTTCCACTGCGACAAGAAGCTCGGCCTCGAGGGCATCGTCACCGACGAGATCATGAAGGGCAAGGGGGCGACCGAGATCAACAGCTTCCAGTTCGGCGCCGGCAACTCGACGAACATTTCGAAGGCCGGTGTCGAAAAGGGTACGCCGTCGACGGGTCACATCACCATCACGAAGAATTTCGACAAGATGTCCCCAGCGCTCTTCAAGGCGGTGCTGCTCGGCTCCACGATTCCCACGGCGCAGATCGATTTCGTGGCGGTCGGCAACGATCCCAAGGCCGGCTCGGTGCTGTATCTGTCGTACAAGCTCACGAACGCCGTCATCGCGGAGCATAACACGAGCAGCGGCGGCGACAAGCCGCACGAGTCGGTCTCGATCGTCTACGAAGAGATCGAGATGACGTACCACACGCCGCCGGAGACGGGGAAGAACACACCGGGTGATCCGGTCGTGCAGAAGTGGAGCGTCATCAAGAACACCGCTGCGTGACGCCGTGACGACCGCCATCGACGCGTTCCGCGCCGGACGCCTCTCGGAGGCGGTCGAGGCGCTGGGCATCGAACTCCGTCACCATCCGGCCGATGCCCAGCGCCGAGCGTTTCTCTTCGAGCTGCTCTGCTTCAGTGGTCAATACGAGCGCGCCGTGAAGCAGCTCGACGTACTCGGGCAGGGTTCGAAGGAGGCGGAACTCGGTGCCCTGCTCTACAAGGGCGCCATCCGCGCCCAGCGAGAGCGTGATGCGCTCTTCGCCGATGGTGCATTTCCCCTCACGTCGGCACCGCCGGTGCGGGGCACGCTCAATGGCCGCCCCTTCACGTCACTCGCAGATGCGGACTCGCGAATCGGCGCACGCCTCGAGTGCTTCGCTGCCGGTAAGTACCTCTGGCTGCCGTTGTCACATGTGGCGACCGTCTCGATGGCACCGCCGCGCGCGCTGCGCGACACACTCTGGCCATCGGTGCGGATCTCGACGGGGCCGGAGTTCAGGGGCATGGAGCTCGGTGAGGTGCTGCTGCCAGTCATCGCCGCGGGCACGTCGACGCATCCCGACGATGATATCCGACTGGGACGCGTGACCGACTGGCTGAGACTCGACGATGGACGCGACGCACCGGTAGGCTTGAAACTGTGGCTCGTGGACGGCGAGGAATTCCCGCTGCTCGAGTTGCGCGAGCTGACGATCGCATCCCCCGGCTGACTCACGCAAGCCGTCATTCGCGCCACTCTGCACCATCAGGCGCGGCCAACACGTTTCCTTCGTCGTATCCATGCCTGCACGCAGCGCGCTCCTCGATCCGCTTCTCGCACCGATCCCCGGCGACAACCCCTCCGGGCGCTGGGTCCGCGACGACGGTGTTTACGAAACGATCCGCGAGGCGCGACGCGAGGAAGACGATATCGATCAGGGCGCGTGGCAGCGCACGCGGAAGGTTGCGGATCCGGCACAGGTGATCAAGCTCGCGGGCGAGGTGCTCGTGACGACGTCGAAGGACCTGCAGCTCGCCGCCTGGTGGACGGAAGCGATGCTCAAGCGCGATGGCGCGGCTGGTCTGCGCGATGGTGTGGCGCTCCTGCGTGGTCTGCTCGACTCGTTTTGGGAGACGCTGTATCCGGAGCTCGAGGGACGCGATGCCTCGATGCGCGCAGGGCCGCTGGATTTCGTCGGACTGAAACTCGCGGAGCTGCTTCGCGCCGCACCGATGACCGCCGTCGGCCACAGCTTCCGTCAGTACGACGCCGCCCAGCTGGCAGGCACTGCGGACGAGGCGCGTGACGACAGGCGTCGCGCCGCACGGGAGGCGATCGACGAGAAGAAGGAGCCGCAGCTCGAAACGGTGCTCGCCGCGATCGACGCGACCCCCGCTCCGTGGTATCGCGCACTCGTGGAAGCGCTGGCAGAGACCCAGGCGGATGTCCATGCCATCGATTCCTCGGGTGACACGCGGTTCGGCGATGATGCGCCGAGCTTCCGTCGATTGATCGAGACGCTCGAACAGCTGCAGCGTGTCGCGGACTCGCTGCTGGCACGGCAGTCCGGCGGCGTCGCCACCGAGAGCGCCGGGACTGTCGCCGATGCGCGCCCGAGTGACGCCGGCACCAGCGTTTCGGTGACCGGGGTGACGATGACTGCACCACCATCGGGCGACGCTGATGCAGTATCGCGCGTGATCTCCGCCGCACGGTTCATGCGCCGCGCCCGTCCCGCAGACGCCGTGCCGTACGCGCTGCTCCGGGCACTCCGGTGGCAGGAACTGCGCACGTGCGCGCCAGGTGATCCAGCGCCGGACGCCTCGCAGCTGCACGCCCCGGGCACGAGCGAGCGGACGCGACTCAAGTCACTCATGCTCGAGCATCGCTACGAGGATGCGCTGGACGCCGCTGAGGAGTTGCTGGCCGGAACGAGTGGCGGTGGCTGGCTGGATGCGCAGCGCTTCGCGATCGAGGCGGCGGCCGCACTCGGTGCGGATTTCGCTGCGGTGCACCACGCGATGCAGACTGCGCTGCGGCAGCTGCTCACGACCTTCCCGCAACTGCCACACGTCATGCTGCTCGACGACTCCGCGACGGCGAATGCGGAGACGTTGGCCTGGCTGGAGCGTGATGGCCTGTCGCGCGCCGGTGGCGCCGCGAGCGCGGACTCACCGCTCGACGGCACGCCAGCGACCCCACGTCGCCCGATGCTCGAGCGTGCGCGCGCCGAGGCCGCCGGCGGACGTCTCGATCGAGGCGTGGCCCTGCTCATGTCGGACCTGGCGCGCGAGCGGAGTGAACGCGCGCGCTTTCTGCGCCGCATCGAGATGGCAACGATTCTCGTCGATGGCGGCCGCGCGGATATCGCGATGCCGATCCTCGAGGACATGCTCGAGGTGATCGATCAGCACAAGCTCGAGACCTGGGAGGACGGCAGCGTGGTGGCGCAGGCGCTGGTCCTCGCCTGTCGCGCGATGGACGCCACCGACGGCGACACGCGAATGCGGAACCAGCTGTACCTGCGCGTCTGCCGACTGGACCCGATCGCCGCCCTCACGATTGCCGGGTGACGCCCGTGCATTCGAGCGGGAACGGCGGCCCGGAGGAATGGCGGTCGACGGGACAGCAGCCGTCGCTGCGACGGGATGCCGCGGCTCGGCCCGTACAGTCGTCGCTGCTCGATCGGCTGACCGATGACGATCCGGGCACCACACGCGAGACCCTGCAGACGCGCGCGGAGAGCATTCGCGCGCTCCGCGCCGCCGTCCGGCACGACCTCGACTGGCTGCTGAACACGCGTCGGGAGACGGTGCTGCTCGACGATGGCATGACGGAGGCGCGACGCTCACTGCTGCGCTACGGCGTGCCGGATGTGAGCTCGATGTCTCGCGAGGGGAGTGAGACGATCAGCCGCCTGGTGCGCGTGGTGGAAGAGTCTGTCGCACTCTTCGAGCCGCGACTGGCCAACGTCGTCGTGCGGGGGCGCACGGATCCGGGTGTCGCTGGCCGACCTGAGCTGCGATTTACCATCGAAGGCATGCTGCGCGTGCACCCGGCGCCGGAGCGTGTCGTGTTCGACACCGTGCTCGAGTCGTCGCGCGGTCAGTACATGCTGCGCGGCGGGAGCGACGACGATGCGTGACGAACTGCTCTGGTACTACGAACGGGAGCTGGGCTATCTGCGTCGGCTCGGAGCGGAGTACGCGCAGCGGTATCCGAAGGTGGCCGGACGGCTTCAACTCGAGCCCACGAAGTGCGAAGATCCCCATGTCGAACGCCTGCTGGAAGGGTTTGCGTTTCTCGCGGCGCGCATCCATCTCAAGCTCGATGACGACGTCTCGCAGGTGGCGGAATCCCTGCTCGGCATCGTCGCGCCGCAGCTCGTACGGCCGGTGCCCTCGCTCTCGATCGCGGAGTTCGTTGCTGATCCGGAACGCGCCACGATGCCGGAAGGGGTGAGCGTGCCGCGCGGTACGCTCCTGCGGACTCGTGCCGTGGGCGGACAGCGCTGCACCTTCCGCACCGCGGCGCCGGTGCATCTCTGGCCCTTCACGGTCAGCGACGCGCGATGGGTGACACCGGATTCGCTCGTGCCGCCGGTGCGAGCCACGGACGCCGTGGGTGCGCTGCGGATCGAACTCAGGGCGTTCGCCGGCATCTCGCTCTCGGCGCTCGCGCTGGACACGCTGCGCCTGCAGTTGCACGGCGACGGCGCACTCGCGTCGACGCTGCACGAGGTCGTGTGCCGGGATGCGACCGCCATCCTGGTGCGTGCCATCGACGCTGAGGGACGGCGGAGCGGCGAGTCGGCGCGCATCGAGCTTTCGACGCGCGCGCTCACGACAGGTGGCTTCGCCGCCGCTGAGCGGTGGCTCGATGGCGGAGCGGATACGCTGGCACCATACGGTTTGCTGCAGGAGTACATGGCACTCCCGGCCGCCTTCCGCACCATCGACCTGGCGATCGGTGATGCGCTGCGAGAGACGGGCGCGACGTTCGCGGCAGAGATCGTGATCCTGGTCGGGCCGTTCGAGCGCAGCGACCGGCGCGCCCTGCTGGCCGCAGGGGTGACGCGCGACACGATTCGCCTCGGCTGCACGCCGGTCGTGAATCTCTATGAACATGTCGCGGAACCAATCATGCTCACGCATCGCCGTGACGAGTACCCGCTCGTGCCGGACGCGCAGCAGCGAATGTCCACCGAAGTGTATGCGGTGACCGAGGTGGTCGGGGTGCCGGCTGGCGGAGGGGACGCCGTGCGCTATGAACCGCTGTATGGTCTGCGTCATGACCTGCCCTCCGGGAAGGACGTGCCGGTGTTCTGGATCGCACGTCGGCACCCGGCGCCGGAACGCGGTGCGCGGGCGAGCGACCTGTCGCTGGCGTTCGTCGACCGCGGGGGGCGCACGCTGCAGCCGCGACACGATGTCGTGACCGCGCGCACCCTCTGCTTCAACGGCGACCTTCCCTCGCGACTCCCTGTCGGGGATGCGCGTGGCGATTTCGAGCTGCTTGGTGGCGGCCCGTTTGCGAGGATCAATGCCCTGCTGCGTCCCACGCCGTCGGTGCACCCGCGACTTGGCTCGACGCTCGCGTGGCGTCTGGTGTCGCAGCTCTCACTCAATCACCTCTCGATCAGCGAAGGCCCCGAAGCGCTGCGTGAGCTGCTGCGATTGTACGACCACGCCGAATCGCCCGAGACCGAACGTCAGATTCAGGGGATCGTGACCGTACGCAGCGAGGCGGTGCACGCGCGTGTGCCGGACCTCGCGCGCGGTAGCGGGCTGGCGCTGGCGCGCGGACGCCGTATCGAGCTCGAGCTCGATGAGGATCATTTCGCGGGCGACGGTGCCTGGTTGTTCGCGAGCGTCATGGACCGATTCTTCGCGCTCTATGCGTCGTTGAACAGCTTCACGCAGCTGACGGTGCGAACCCCGCAACGCCGTCGTCCACTCGCGGAGTGGCCGCCACGCGCCGGATGCCGGGCGCTCGGATGATGAACGAACGCGCTGTCGGCGGCGCGTTCGAACTGCCGCTCGACGATCAGGCGCGTGATGCGCTCATGGCGCGCATGGAAGAGGCGCCAGGGTCGTTCGAGTTCGCACAGCTGGTGCGGTTGCTCGCGCGCGTGCATCCCGGGCGCAGCGCGGTCGGCGAGTTCGGCGATCCCGCGCAGGAGGCGGTGCGATTCGGCGTGCACCCGTCACTGGCATTTCCGCCGGGCGACGTGCATCGGGTGCTCGCGCATCCGGAGGAACCGGACCTGGCCGACGGTGTGCCGCGCACGGCGGCCGCGGCGCGAGCGGGGATGCGCGGTGCCGGCGGGCAGCCGTTCATGGAGGTGAACTTCATGGGACTGATCGGACCAGCGGGTGTGCTGCCGAACAGCTATACCCAGTTCGCGGCCGAGCGCGTGGCGCTGAAGGATACGGCGTTCCGCGATTTCCTCGATCTCTTCCACCATCGTCTCGTCTCGCTGTTCTATCGTGCATGGCGCACGACGCGTCCGCACGTGGCGGCCGGTGAGCAGGCGGCGGATGATGCCTTGTCAGCGCGGCTGCGGGGCGTGATCGGCATCGGCATGCCATCACTGGAACAGCGGATGCCGGTCGATGATGCGGTACTGATGCGGCACGCGGCGCTCCTCGCCCCGCATGCGCGCTCGGCGACCGCGTTGAAGCAGCTGCTGACGGCGTATCTCGAGGCGCCGGTCGCCGTCGAGGAATTCGTGTCGGCGTGGTACACACTGGCGCCAGGTACACAGTGCGCGCTCGGCGAAGATGATGAGAGCACCGTGCTGGGCTCCGGGACCGTCGTCGGCGATGCGGTGCTCGATCACGGGGCGCGTGCGCGCGTCTCCATCGGCCCCCTTTCGCGGTCGGCGTTCGATTCGCTGCTTCCCGGCAGCGGCGGACATGAGGCGCTGCGCTCGCTCGTTCGCTTCGTGGCCGGCGATGCGGTGGAGATAGAGGTGCGACTCATCCTCGAGCGGACCGCCGTGCCGGCGACCGTGCTGGGCATCGACGGCGGTGCGCTCGGCTGGGGTACCTGGTTGCGGACTCGGACCCCTGATCACGATCCGGACGACACGACGTTTCTCTTCTGACGGCAGCGTCCGTCCCTTGATCACGCGGTCGCATCGATCGCTTCCGCTCACTCGGTCTGATCCATGGTCACACTGCGCGCACTGATCGCCAAGCTCGACGCCGAGATGCGGAATGCCCTCGAGGCGGCGGCGGGTACCTGCCTGTCGCGGACACACTACGACATCGAGATCGAGCACCTGCTGCTCAAGGTGCTCGACTCGACGGACGGCGATCTGTTCTTTGCGCTGCGGCACTTCGGCGTGGACCGGTCGCGGCTGGCCACCGAGTTGCAGCGTGCGCTCGATCGGCTGAAGACGGGCAATGCGCGCACACCGTCGCTGGCGCCGTCGCTCGTCCGGCTCCTGACGCAGGCGTGGACCATCGGGTCGGTGGACTTCGGTGCGACGAGGATCAGGACCGGTCACGTCCTGCTGGCGCTGGTCGATGACGAGGATCTGGCACGGCGCATCGTCCAGGAACTGCCGTCGCTTGGTGCGGTGAACGGCGACGTATTGCGCTCGACCTTCGACGCGATCGTGGTGGAAAGCACCGAGGCGCGCACGCAGGTCGCGAGCAGTGGTGGCGTGGTGGAATCCGGTGGCGCGTCGACTGGCGCGCACCCGGGCGGGCCGACGCCATTCCTCGAGCAATACACCGTCGACCTCACGGCCAACGCCCGCGCCGGGAAGATCGACCCGGTGCTTGGACGCGATTCCGAGGTGCGCCAGGTGGTGGACATCCTCACCCGTCGCCGGCAGAACAATCCGATCCTCGTCGGCGAAGCGGGTGTGGGCAAGACGGCGGTGGTGGAAGGGTTTGCGCGCCGGATCGCCGAAGGTGACGTGCCACCGCCGCTTCGCGGCGTCACGCTGCGCACGCTCGATCTGGCGCTGCTGCAGGCGGGAGCCGGTGTGAAGGGCGAATTCGAGAATCGGCTGAAGGGGCTGATCGACGAAGTCAAGAAATCGCCCGTGCCGATCATTCTCTTTATCGACGAGGCGCACACCATGATCGGCGCCGGTGGCACTGCCGGGCAGAACGACGCCGCGAATCTGCTCAAGCCGGCGCTGGCGCGCGGCGAGTTGCGCACCATCGCGGCCACCACGTGGAGCGAGTACAAGAAGTTCTTCGAGAAGGATCCGGCGCTGTCACGCCGCTTCCAGCTGGTGAAGGTGGACGAGCCGAATGAAGTGGCGTGCATGCTGATGCTGCGCGGCGTGGTGCCGAGCCTCGAGAAGCATCACGCAGTCCGTATCACCGACGACGGTCTGGAAGCCGCGGTGCGGCTGTCGCATCGCTACCTGCCGGATCGCCAGCTTCCGGACAAGGCCGTCAGCGTGCTCGATACCGCCTGCGCGCGCCTCGCGCTCGGCCAGAGCGCGACGCCGGCCGCGATCGAGGATGCGCGCCGTGTCCTGCAGGACCTCGAGGTGCAGGAGCGCGTGCTGCGTCGTGAAACCGCGGTGGGCGTGGATCATGCCGAGCGCCTCGTGTTGATCGACGCGGCGCGTGTCGCGACCGGGGTCAAGCTGAGCGCCATGGAGGCGCGCTGGGAAACTGAGCGCGCGCTGGTGGATCAGATTCGTGGCTTGCGTGCGCGGCTCGAGGGGACGATTGAGGCGGAGCCGGATGCCCATGTGGTGAACGCCGACGACCTCCGGACGGAGCTCGCGACGCTGCAGGGCGAGCTCGACACGCTGCAGGGCGAGACGCCGCTGGTGCGCGTGACGGTGGACGCCTCCATCGTGGGCGAGGTGATTGCCGGCTGGACCGGTATCCCGGTGGGTTCGATGATGCGTGACGAACTCGGCACGCTGTTGGCACTCGAGACGCATCTCGGTGCACGTGTGATCGGACAGGATCATGCGCTGGAAGCGATCGCGCGGCGCATGCGCACCAGCAAGGCAGGCATCGAAGATCCGAACAAGCCCAAGGGCGTGTTCCTGCTCGTCGGACCGTCCGGCGTGGGCAAGACGGAGACCGCGCTGACACTCAGCGAGATGCTGTATGGCGGTGAGCGGAACATGATCACGATCAACATGTCGGAGTTCCAGGAATCGCATACCGTGAGCACGCTGAAGGGATCACCGCCAGGCTACGTCGGCTACGGCGAGGGTGGTGTGCTGACGGAGGCCGTGCGTCGCCGTCCGTACAGCGTCGTGCTGCTGGATGAGATCGAGAAGGCGCACCCCGATGTGCTCGAACTGTTCTTTCAGGTGTTCGACAAGGGTGTGATGGAGGACGGCGAGGGGCGGCAGATCGACTTCCGCAACACCGTGATCATCCTTACGACGAACGCCGGCACCGAGACGATCATGAAGCTGACCGCTGATCCGGAGACGCTGCCGTTTCCCGACGCGATGGCGGCCGCGCTCAAGCCGGAGCTCGATACCGCTTTCAAGCCAGCGTTCCTCGGCCGAACGGTGATCGTGCCGTACTATCCGGTGCGAGACGAGAATCTGCAGCGCATCGTGCGCCTGAAGCTGGCGAAGATCGCGCGCCGGCTGCATGAAGTGCATCGTGTGACACTCGAACACGGCGAGGAGCTGGTGCAGCAGGTCGCCGCACGTTGTACGGAAGTCGAGAGCGGAGCGCGCAACGTGGACAACATCCTGACCAACACGCTGCTCCCGGAGGTCTCGAGGTTGTTGCTCACTGCGCTGGTGGAAGGTCGCAAGACGAGTGCGGTACGCGTGCACGTGACGGACGCCGGCGTCTTCGCGTACGAGGCGGTGACGGCATGATTCATCTCCCGGAGTGACACGATGGCCGACCCGACACAAGACTCGCACCCGTTCCGGCTGAAGACACCGCTCGGCAAGGACGTGCTGCTCTGCCAGCGCTGGACGTGTGCCGAGGCAGCATCGGCGCTCTTCGAGTTGCGCATCGAGTGCCTGAGCCCGCGCGCCGACATCAAGCCGAGCGAACTGCTGCTGAAGCGAGTGACCCTGCTGTGCGCGTTACCCGGCCAGCCGGTCCGGCATTTCACCGGGATCGTCCGGCAGGTGGAGCGTCAGACGGGCGCCGCAGTGCCGACACTCTTCGGGTACGTGCTGCACGTGGTGCCGCCAGCGTGGACCCTGGATCAGGGTGCGGGCTACGAGGTGTTCTCCGACATCGACATCCCGAAGCTGCTCGACACGGTGATCGGGCCGCTCGAGCATTCGCTGACTCTTCGTCGCGAGCACGTCATGGTGCCAAGCATGACGCGATACGACGAGACGCGCTGGGCCTTCCTCAGTCGCATGATGGAACGCGAGGGGATCTTCTACACCTTCCGGCACACCGCATCCGACTGCGAGCTGGTGCTCAACGACCGGGATGCGGTGGCACTGCACGGCGTGGAGCGGCTCAGTGACCTGCCCAACGATGGAACGCCCTCACTCGCCGTGACGGGCATCTCGCAGCAGCCGACGGTGCGTCGTGTAGCCGTGACGACCTCGAACGTCGCGCTGGTGGATCAGGAGAACATGGAGGAGACCATCACCCAGGATATCCCACCCGCGCCCGCGGTCTGGGAGCTCAGGCCATCGACGTTCACCCCGGGCTTCGAGTCGGGTGTGTACGACGTCGTGACGGGTGCACAACATGACGGTGTCGCGCGAGACAATGCTGCCGACGCTGCCGCGCTCACGAAGGTATCGTCGCACGTGCGATCGCAGTCGAACCTGCTGGCACAGGAAGGCCTCGCTGCGACATCGCGGCTGACGGGTCAGAGCGGTGCTGCCGGCCTCACCGCCGCGGCCAAGGTGGACCTCGCGGTGAGCACCGACGCCTCCCTCACCGGCACGTACTTCATCGTGAGCGTGAAGCATGCCGGCGAGAACGGCAGTTTCGTGGGTGGCGATGCGACGCGGTCGAGCTATGTGAACACCTTCACGGCGCAGACGAACTTCATGCCGTTCCGACCGCCGCGGCAGACGCCATGGCCCTCGGTGCAGGGGGTGCATCTGGGCACCGTCGTCGGCCCGACGAACGAGGAGATCTTCGCCGACAAGTTCGGCCGCATTCGCGTGGCGTTCGACTGGACGAAGCTGTCCGATCCGGCCACGCGCGGCCCGACCGACGGGTGCTGGGTGCGTGTCGCGCAGCCGGTGGCTGGTGCGCAATGGGGGGCGTTCTTCCTGCCACGCGTCGGGCATCAGGTGCTGGTGAGCTTCCTCAACGGTGATCCTGATGCGCCGATCGTCGTGGGGAGCCTGTACAACAACGTCAACACGCCGTTGCAGACGCTGCCTCGCGACCAGGCGCACTCCGGCATCCGGACGCGCTCGACGCCGCAGGGCACGGCGGAAACGTTCAACGAGCTGCGCTTCGACGACAGGAAGGGTGCCGAACAGGTGCACTTCAAGGCACAGTCGAATCTCGATGCGCTGGTGAACAACAACGTCACGATCGACATCGGCGAGGGAAAGCAGATCATCCGCCACAGGAAGGGCGATCGTGAACTGCACCATACCGAGGGAAACGAGGTGCATGAGATTCTGAACGGCAACCGCACCACCTCGATTGCCCCTGGCGACGACATCACGACGGTGGATGGCGGGAAGTGGCTCGTGGACGTGAAGCAGGCCGCCGCCGGGCTGCGGGCCAAGGATGTCGTGCAGATACAATCCACTGATGAGTCGGTTGCGGTCAGGGCGGCGAAGGCAGTGAAGGTCGAGGCGGAGAGCGGCAACGTCACGCTCCTCGGTGGCACGGACGTGCTGGTCAATGCGACGGGCGGGTCGGTCGTCATCGAGGCCGCGTCGCAGATCGAGTTGAAGGTGGGATCGAACTCCATCGTGATCAGTTCATCAGGGATCGAGATCGTGACGGCGCAGCTCACCGTCACGGCGTCCACGAATGCGAGCATCACAGCCGGGACGAAGCTGGCGCTCACGAGCACCATGGTGTTGATCAACTGATGGACGCGTCATGACCGGTCCAACCGCGACACCGCGACCGTTTCCACTGCCGGATGCCGCGACGCCGATGGGGTTTCTCATCCGGCGTGCGGCGCTGCAGAAGCTCTGGCATTCCGTCGGCGCGGCGACCGACGATCCGGCGGTGCTGGTCGAGCGGCTGATGGCGAAGGAGAAGCCGGTGGATGCAGTGCGGTGTATCGCGGTGTGCGTGCCGGCGCGACAGGCGATCTGGTGGGCCTGGGTGTCTGCGCGGCATCTCGTCACCGCCGAAGTTGCCGCCGAGCCCACCGAGCAGGATGCCCGGCTGCATCTACTCGGCGTCGTCGAGGAGTGGATCACCACGCCACAGGATGCGAAGCGGCGCGAGGCATGGGATGCCGCGCAGATCCTTGGCCTCGACCATCCGGTCGCGCTGTCAGCGGCGGCAGTCTGGTTCAGCGGTGGCAGCATTGCGCCGCTCGGTGCCGCGATCCCGGTGCAGGCGCCAGCCGGGATGGCGGCCAGTTTTGTTGCCGCGGCAGTGTGTGGCGCGTGCCTGCCAGGTGACCACAAATTGCTGCCGGATCGCTGGCGCGGCAGCATCGCTCAGGGTCTGGAGATCATCACGCGACTCGGTGGCTGGCCAGTGTCCATCAAGTACGCTCGCCAGGAATTCGAAGGAGAGACCGCAACCCCAGGAGCCGCATGACGCCCCCCGCTGCACGCGTTGGTGATCCCCACGTCTGTCCGCAAATCACGGTGCTGGTGCCGCATGTCGGTGGCGTGATCATGCCGCCTGGCGTCAAGTCGGTGCTGATCTGCGGCCAGCCCGCTGCAACGGTCGGCAGCGATGCGGTGTGTGTCGGGCCACTCAACAAGGTGGCGAAAGGATCGACGACGGTGATGATCGGCGGACAGCCGGCCGCACGTGCGCTCGACAGCATGGCGCATGGCGGCGTGATCGTGATGGGCGCACCGACGGTCCTGATCGGTGGCTGAACACAGGTTGCGCTGATCGCGCGGCAGCCGTCATTCGGCTGAGCAAGCCGGGAACCCCTGCGCCGCAATGGCGCTACATGTTGCAGAGACGCCCGGGCCCGGGGCGACGTGCCAGTCCGGCATGTCCACGGCAAGCGGGTGACCATCCGATCCCGACCATGCGCCAAGCCCTTGCCCGCCACCTCGCCGTGTTGCCCGCAATGCTGCTCGTCGCGTGCGGCGGCAGCAGCGCATCCGCCGCCACGCCAGGTGCCGCGATTCCTGCTGCGGCAGCCGACCTGCCAGCCATCGCGACGGGTATGCAGACGGCAGTCTTCGCCGGCGGCTGCTTCTGGGGCGTCGACGCGGTGTTCAAGCATGTGAAGGGTGTCTCGCGCGTCGTCTCGGGTTACGCCGGTGGCTCGGCCGAGACGGCCGAGTATGGCGAGGTCGGCACGGGACGTACTGGGCATGCCGAGGCGGTGGAGGTCACCTACGATCCCGCGATCGTGTCGTACGGCACACTGCTCAAGGTGTTCTTCACTGTCGCGCATGACCCGACGGAACTCAATCGGCAGGGTCCGGACACCGGCCCGCAGTACCGCTCCACGATCTTCGTCCAGAACGAGGCCCAGCGCACCGGCGCCACATCGTACATCGCGACGCTCACCACGGAAG
>Ga0105047_10007223_pt1 | contig 18755 bp, 18 predicted proteins | sample MAT04_FD_78384 | JGI IMG/M metagenome (GOLD analysis project Ga0105047, IMG submission 78384) | Freshwater microbial communities from Lake Fryxell liftoff mats and glacier meltwater in Antarctica - MAT-04 (megahit assembly) | ecosystem: Environmental > Aquatic > Freshwater > Ice > Liftoff... | reverse complement strand
TCCTCCTCGACGAGGTCGGCGAAGGCGAGCCGCGGGGTGTCCTCGTCCGGGTCGGCGCAGACGGCGCGGTAGAGGGCGTCGTGCGTGGAGAGCATCGGGTCCGGCGGTCGGGGTAGGGTTCGGGGCGTGGGACCAGTCTATACCAGTCGCGCACGGCATTCCTAGCACGGTGGCGAGGCGCGTCGCGCACACCGGTTCCCAGAGAGTGAGCCGGTGCTTCCCAAAACGGGCTGGTTGACACGGATGATAACCGACATTTACACGGCCGCCGTTCCCGGCATGACGGTTGCAGTGGTTATGCGGGCCGCAACGGGTCAACCACTCGGTGCGGCGGTGAACTTTCCCCCAGTATCACGTCGGAGAGACAACATGTTGCGGCGCGCTTTCGTTCTGGCGGCGGCGGTGGCGATCGTGGCTTGCGTGAATCCGGTGGTGGCCGAAGAGGCCAAGGCCGGCACCCACGAAGGCAAGGTCGTCAAGGCCGAAGCCGGTAAGCTGACCATGACCGACAAGGACGGCAAGGAACACTCCCACAAGGTCGGGGCCGACGTGAAGGTCACCTGCGACGGCAAGGAGTGCAAGCTCGAAGAACTGAAGGCCGGCAGCACCGTGAAGGTCACGGTCGAGAAGAAGGACGACAAGTCGCAGATCACCAAGATCGAGGCGAAGAAGGCCGAGTAGTTTCGGTCCGAATCGAACACGCGCGGCCGGTGGGGCAAAACCCCGCCGGCCGCGTCGTTTCCCGACGGGCCGCCGCACCGCCGGGCCGCTACAAAATCCGGGTCGCACACGGACCGTCCCCCGGAGACTCGTCATGGCCGACGCCCCGCCCCCCGCCGACCCCCAGGCCCGCAAGGCCGCCCTCCGCGATCTCGCCCGCAAGAACCGGGTCGCCCAGAAGAACAAGGACGAGGTCAGCCGGGCGATCTGCGCCGCGTTCGTCGCCCTCCCCGCGTACCGGGCGGCGCGGACCGTGATGTGGTACGTCGATGCCGGCAGCGAGGTGCGCACCCGCCACACCCTCCCCGAGGCGCTCGGCCACGGCAAGCGCGTCGTCGTCCCGTGGTGCGTGGTCGAGACGAACCAGCTCGAACTCTTCCTGCTCGAAGACATGGGCGAGTTGGTCGAGGGGGCGTACAAAATTCTGGAGCCGAGGGACGAGTTGCGGCGGCTGCCGGCGAAGCAGGTGCGGCCCGAGGAACTCGACCTGGTGATGGTGCCCGGGACGGCGTTCGACCCCCGCGGCGGGCGGATGGGCCAGGGCAAGGGGTACTACGACCGCCTCCTCGCCCGCGCCCGCCCCGACGCCCCGCTCGTCGCCCTCGCGTTCGACTGCCAGATCGTCGCCGACATCCCGGTCGCCGCCCACGACGTGTTCATGGACCGGGTCGTGACCGAGACCCGCGAGATCGTCGGCGTCGGGCGGGCGGGGCGGTGACGGCGGGCCGGTCCCCCTCGCTCACCTCGCCGGTTTGATGCGCACGTTGCGGAAGGCGACCGGGCCGTGGTCGCACTGGAGCAGGAACGGGCCAGTGGCGACCTCCTTCTTCGTCCAGTTCGCGCCGGTCGGGGTCATGAGTTCCTGGTTCTCGTGGATCACCTGTCCGTTCAGCACGGCCTTCACCACTACCGCGTTCGCCGTCTTCTCGCCCGCCGCGTCGAACCGCGGCGACTTCCACGCCACGTCGAGGGTCTGCCACTCGCCGGCGGGCTTGGCCGCGTTCACCTTCGGGGCGATCCCCTTGTCGAGGTGCTTGTACCCGACCGAGGCGTCGGCCCGCGGGTAGATGCCGCCCATGCCGTCGCCGCTCAGCTCCTTCTTGGTGTCGAAGCTGTCGAGGATCTGGATCTCGTACACCTCGTGGAACTTGATCCCGGCGTTCGAGTTCTTCCCGATCACGAACTCGACGTGGACCTCGCAGTCGCCGAAGCTCCCGGCGGTGACCAGGTTGGGCAGCCGGCCCTTCATGCCGTTCACCCACACGGCCCCGCCGTCCTTCTTGTCGGCGACCAGCCCCCTACCCTTGTCGGCTTCGAGCTTCACCTCGTCGGTGACGATCCAGGCGGGATCGACCTTCTTCCACGCGGCCGGCTTCATCAGGTCGGTCCACCCGTCGGCCGGCTTCGGGTCGGCGGCGGCGAGGCCGGTGCAAAGGGCGAGCGCGGCGACGGCGGCGAGGCGCATGGGCGGCTCCGGGAAGAGAGGGGCGGGTGGCGTCCAGCATACCGGGTTTACGGGCTGAAAGCCCACCCATTGCTATGGGTGGGCTTTGTCCGGTGCCGCGAGCAACTTCGACAGCGGGAAGCCGAGCAGCACGGTGCCGAGGCCGAGCAGGGCCGACGCCCGGCTCCGCTCGTCGTACACCGCGTACCCGACCGTCCAGCCGGTGAGCAGTAGGTAGGCGACGGGCGGGAGGGGGTAGAGCGGCAGGCGGTACGGGCGGGCCAGCCCCGGCCGGCGGCGGAGCGGGAAGACGCTCGCGACCGTCAGCCCGGACAGGGCCGCCAGCCCGACCGAGGTGTAGTCGAGGAGCTTCTGGAACGACCCGGACCAGACCAGGGCGACGGCCGCGACCGCCTGGGTGAGCGTGGCCGCGGCCGGGGTGCCGCGGGTCGGGTGGAGGCGGGCGGCGAACCGCGGGAAGACGCCGTCCCCGGCCATCGCGAAGGCCACCCGCGGGCCGGTCAGGAGGTACGCGCTGACCGACGCCCCGAGGCTCAGCCCGAGCGCCGCCGCGATGACGGCCGCCGCCTCCCGGCCGAACAGCGCCTCGGCCGCGAGCTGGGCGACCTCCTTCACCTCGTCCTCGCTCCGGGCCGTCATCGCCACCGGGTCGAGGGCGTAGACGTAGGCGAGGTTCACCAGGAGGTACAGGACGATGACGGTCGAAGCCCCGCCGATGAGGCAGCGCGGCAGGGTGCGGGCCGGGTCGCGGACTTCGCCGGCGAGGTAGGCGGCGGCGTTCCACCCGGCGTAGGAGTAGCCGACGTAGATCAGCCCGAGGGCGAGCGCCGGCCACTGCCCGGGGGTCGGCCACCCGCCGGCCGCGAGGTGCCCCCAGTCGCCGCGGCCGAAGGCGATCCCGCCGACCCCGAGGGCGAGCAGCACCCCGGCCGTCAGCCCGGTGGTGACGGCCTGGAGGCGGGCGTTGTGCCGGTGCCCGAGGGTGTGGACGACCCCGACCGCGAGGATCAAGACCGACGCCCCGAGCGGGACCAGTTCCGCGACCGCCCACGGCGGCAGCGCGTCGGCCAGCAGCGCCGCATACGGGGCGGCGAGGTAGGTGACGGCGAGGCTGGCGATGAGGGCGGTGGGGGCGGCGAACCCGAGGGTGAACGTCGCCCACCCGGAGACGCACCCGGCCCCGCGGCCGAACGCCTCGCGGACGAAGACGTAGTCCCCGCCCGACCGCGGCAGGGCGGTGGCGAGTTCGGCGATGGTGACCGCCCCGCACAGGGCGATCGCCCCGCCGACGGCCCACAGCCCGAGGAGGGCGACCGGGTTGCCGGTCTCGCGGAGGGTGTACCCGGACGTGGTGAGGATGCCGGCCCCGATCATGCTGCCGACGACGACGAGGTGCCCCGGCCAGTACCCGAAGCGGCGCGGGGCGGGGTCGACCACGGCACTCATCTCCCGACTTGTAGGGTGGGTCGAGGCCGCAGGCCGAGCCCCACCGTGCGACCGCAACCCGCCACGGCAACGTCAACGCCGGCGTTTACCCATCGGCCGCCCGCCGGGCAACGTCATCCCCGCCGCGCGAGGCCGCACGGTGGGGCTCGGCCTGCGGCCTCGACCCACCCTACAGTACGGTTACGCGAACCACGCCGCCGGCTCGACCCGGTAGTACGCCGCGAGGAGTTCGTACACCCCCGGGTGCAGCCCGCGCAGGTCGAGCGGGCGGCAGTAGAACGCCTCGGTCGCGTCGGCGAAGAACTCGGTCTCGCTGTCGGCCGCCTGCTCCGAGAAGAAGGTCTCGTCCCCGGCCGCGACCGCCCGCCGGTGGTCGTCGAAGGCGGCGGTCATGACGGCCCGCCAGCGGGCTTCGAGGGCCGGGTCGGCGAGCGGGGGGGTGCCGTTCACGAGGTTGTCGAGGTAGTCGAGCTGGTGGGCGAACTCGTGGAGGACGACGTTGTACCCGGCGTCCGGGTCCGGGGCCTCGGCGATCACGTCGGCCCACGACAGGATGACCGGCCCGCGGTACACGGCCTGGCCGTCGATCTCCTCCTCGCCCAGCCCGTCGTCCTCCCAGTCGTCCTCCCGCACCGGCGTCCGGAACGCCCCGGGGTAGACGACGACGGACTCGACCCGGGCGTAGTAGTCGTGCCCGGCCCCGAGCAGGAGGAGGCCGGCCCCGGCCGCGATCGTCACCTTCATCTCCTCGGTGACGAACAGCCCGCCGCACCCCTCCCACGTCTTCTCGGCGACGAGGACGCGGACGATGTCGCGGAGTGCCGCCCGCTGGGGCGGGGCGAGGCGCGGGTAGTGGCCGACGTTCCGGGTCAGGACGCCTTCCCACCGGACCGGGAACGGCCCGGCGAGCAGCTTGCGCCGGCGGCGGTTGCGGAGCCAGGCGAGGATCATGCGGGAATTATAGCCCCGTCCGCCGGCTACGGGAGCAGGTCGGCGACGGCGACGGCCGCCCCCGGGGCGGCGAGCGGGGCGACCGTGTCAGAGGGACCGAGGGTGAGGCGGGTGGCGTAAGCATAGCCGTGGGCCGCGGCCGGGTCGGGCGTGGGGTCGCGGAAGACGTGGAGTTGGCGGGCGTTCACGTCCACCACCCAATAGTCGGCGATGCCGCCGGCGGCGTAGGCCTCCAGCTTGACGGTCGTGTCGTACCGGAACGAGGTGTCGGACACTTCGACCACCAGGGCGGCAGTCGTGGGATGAGTCGGATAGTCGGCCGGTTTCCCCCGGACCGCGGCGACATCCGGTTCCGGGTCGGTCGCCTGGCCGAGGACGAGTGGCTTCGCAACCCGAACGTGCCAGCCTTTGCCGAACGTCTCGCGGATCAGGTCTTCGGTCTTAGTGGCGGCGATCGCGTGCGGCGGGTTCATCGGCCCTTCCTCCACGATCACCCCGTCGATGAGCATGGCCCGGCGGCCCTCGAACATCCCGAGGTCGCCGAGGTAGTGGAACTGGTCCACGGTCCAGAGCATGTTCCGGGGCGGCCCGGACCGGGCCGGCGTGGCGATGGTTGCGGGCATCATCGGCGACTTCTCCTCAATTCCCCGGCCGGCGTACCGCTGGCAACACCGATAGCCAGATCGACCACCCGCCGGCTACGGGAGCAGGCCGGCGACGGCGACGACCGCAGCGGGGGCGGCGAGCGGGGCGACCGCGTCGTCCGGGCCGAACGTCAGCTTCCGCCGGTACGCGGCCCCGCCGTCGGGGACCGGCCGGGGGTCGCGGAACACGACGAGCCGCCGCCCGGCGAGGTCCACGACCCAGTAGTCCGCGACGCCGGCGGTGGCGTACAACTCGGCCTTCGTCGTGGTGTCGTAGTCCAGCGTCGTGTCGGCCACCTCGACGATCAGGAGGGCGGTTTCCGGGTGGCCGGTGTAGTCCTCGAAGCGCCCGGGCAGGACGGCCACGTCCGGCTCCGGCTCGCTGGCGAGTAGGACGACCGGCTCCTGCCGGGACACCCACCCGGTCCCGGCGAAGGCCCGGTCGAGGGCGTCGGCCGTCTTGCGGCAGCCGACGACGTGCGGCCACCCCTTCGGACTCATCTCGACGACCTCCCCGTTCACGAGTTCGACCCGCCGGCCGACGAAGAAGCCGAGCGTTCCCATGCGGTGGTACTGGTCGCGGGTCCAGAAGAACGGCCGCGGCTCGCCCGGGGGCGGGAACGGCAGGTGCGGGACGGCGGACGCGGGCGCACTCGACATGGCAGCAACCTCCTCCGCCCAGCCTACCGTCTCGAATCGCCAAGTGCCAGATCGCCCGCTAGGGGAGCAGGCCGGCGACCGTCACGACCGCGTGGGGGGCGGCGAGCGGGGCGACCGCGTCGGCCGGGCCGAGGGTGAGGCGGGTGCGGTAGGCCGTCGCCCCGAGGCCGGCCGGCAGCGGCACCGGGTCGCGGAAGACGAGGAGGCGGCGGTTCTCCAGGTCGATCACCCAGTAGTCGGGCACCCCGGCCGTGGCGTAGAGTTCGGCCTTCGTGGTGGTGTCCAGGAACAGCGACGACTCGGCGACCTCGACGACGAGGACCGCGTAGGTCGGCGTCCGAGTGGCGTAGTCGCGGATCGAACCCTTAACCACCGCGAGGTCGGGTTCCGGGCCGTTCCGGGTGCCGACATCGAAGCCCATTTGGTTGCGGACGTGATGCCCGGCGGTGAACGCGGTCCGCAGCCAGGAGTCGGTCAGCCCGAGAGCGACATCGTGCGGCGGGTTGGGCATCACCATCGTGAAAATCTCCCCGTCGATCAGCATCGTCTTCACGTCGTCGAACAGGCCGGTCGAACCGAGGTTGCGATACGCCGTAATCGTCCAGCGGTACGCTTGCCAGCCGGCGGCCGACGGGACCGACGGCTTCGGCGGCGGGGTGATCGTGGCGACGGGCATGACGAATACCTCCTCCGGGCCAGCGTACCCCCGGGGGTTGCCGATTACCAGATCGACGACCCCGGCAACGAAAGCGGCCGGGGTGAACCCGGCCGCCCGCCATCTATCGCTCCCTCCCACTCACTTCCCCAGCGCCGGCCGGAAGTCGAGCGTTTTGACCAGGAAGGCCCACAGGTCGGCGACCTCCTCGATCATCTTCGCCGTCGGCTTGCCGGCCCCGTGGCCGGCCTTCGTCTCGATCCGGATCAGCACCGGGGCGTCGCCGGCCTGGCACGCCTGCAAGCGGGCCGCGAACTTGAAGCTGTGCCCCGGCACCACTCGGTCGTCGGTGTCGGCCGTCGTCACCAGCGTCGCCGGGTACTTCGTGCCGGCCTTCAGGTTGTGGTACGGGCTGTACGCGAGCAGCGCCTTGAACTCGGCCGCGTCGTCGCTCGACCCGTAGTCGTCCACCCAGAACCGGCCGGCGGTGAACTTCTGGAACCGGAGCATGTCCATCACCCCGACGGCCGGCAGGCACGCCCCGAACAGGTCCGGCCGCTGCGTCAGGCACGCCCCCACGAGCAGCCCGCCGTTGCTCCCCCCCTGGATCGCCAGCTTCTTCGGCGCGGTGTACTTCTCCTTGACGAGGTACTCGGCGGCCGCGATGAAGTCGTCGAAGACGTTCTGCTTGGTCAGCTTGGTGCCGGCCCGGTGCCAGGCGTCGCCGTACTCCCCGCCGCCGCGCAGGTTGGCCACCGCCAGCACCCCGCCCATCTCCATCCACTGCACCCGGCTGATCGAGAAGGCCGGCGTCAGCGAGATGTTGAACCCCCCGTACCCGTACAGCAGCGTCGGGTTGGTGCCGTCGAGCTTCACCGTCTTCTTGTGGGCGATGAACATCGGCACCTTCGTGCCGTCCTTGCTCGGGTAGAAGACCTGCTTGACCTCGAAGAGCACCGGGTCAAACTTGACCTTCGGCTGGCGCAGGAGCGTGCTCTTGCCGGTGATGAGGTCGTAGCGATAGACGGACGGCGGGGCGATGAAGCTGACGAAGGTGTAGAACGTTTCGGTGTCGGTCCGCTTGCCGCCGAAGCCGGTCGCGGTGCCGATGCCCGGCAGGGCCACGTCGCGGACGAACGCCCCGGTCAGGTCGTGGACCTTCACCACCGTCTTGGCGTCCTGGAGGTATCCGCACACGAACAGGTTGCCGACCAGATCGACGCTTTCGAGCGTCTCCTTGGCCTCGGGTACGAGCGTCTTCCACGTCTTCTTGTCCGGCGTGCGAGTGTCGATAGCGACGATCTGGTACTTCGGTGCCTGGTAGTCGGTCTGGAAGTAGAAGACCGGGCCGTCGTTGCCGAGGAACGTGAACTTGTTCTCGTGGTTCGGCACCAGCTCGACCGGCAGCCCGTAGGGTTCGGCGAGGTCTTTGTACACGACCTTGGCCTTGCGGCTGGTGGTGCCGTCGCCGACGCTCACGATGAGGTAGCGGCCGTCCTCGCTCACCCCGCCGCCGACCGTCCATTTCGGGTGGTCGGGGGCTTGGTACACCAGCACGTCGTCGCCCTGCGGCGACCCGAGGCGGTGGTAGTAGAGCTTCTGGTTCTCGTTGGTGGCCTGGAAGGCGGCGTCGGTCTGCGGCTCGGGGAAGCGGCTGTAGAAGAACCCCTTCCCGTCGGGCGTCCACGCCGCCCCGCTGAACTTCACCCAGCGCAGCTCGTCGGCCAGCGGCTTCGCCGTCGCCACGTCGAGGACGCCCCAGGTGTTCCAGTCCGACCCGGCGTCGGCCTTGCCGTAGGCGAGGTACTTGCCGTCGTCGCTGGCGGCCAGCCCGGCGAGGGCGACGGTGCCCTCCTTGCTCCAGGCGTTCGGGTCGAGGAGCAGTTTCGCCTCGGCGTCGAGGGCGTCCTGGACGAACAGCACGCTCTGGTTCTGCAGCCCGTTGTTCTTGAAGAAGAAGTACCGCCCGCCGGCCTTGAACGGGGCGGAGATCTTCTCGTAGTCCCACAGCTCGGTGATGCGGGCCTTGATCGCGTCGCGCTGGGGGATGCCCTTGAGGAACGCCTCCGTCACCTTGTTCTCGGCCGCGACCCAGTCGGCCACGTCCTTCGACTTGCGCACGTCGTCTTCGAGCCAGCGGTACGGGTCGGGGACTTTGGTCCCGTGGTAGTCGTCGGCCACGTCGCCGGTCTTCGTCTCGGGGTACGACACCTTCTTGCTCTCCCGGGCGGTGGCGAGGAACGCGGTCAGGGCGGCGACGACGAGGGCCGCGGCCCGGCGGGGCGGGGGCATGGTGACTCCTTCGGGGCGGGCGGCGGGGCGGGACGGAGGGATTATAAGGACGCGGCGGGGCGGTCGTCGTGTCGCCGCGATTACCGCCCGACCCACGGGCGCACGTATTCGGCGGCCAGCTTCCGGCTGAACCGGGCGGCCCCGCCGCGGAGGAGGTGGTGGCCGTCGGCGAAGGCGTCCTCGCCGAACCCGCCGGCGGCGTCGAACACCGACACCCCGCACTCGCGCGTCAGGGCGTCGAGGTACGCCGCGAGTGCGGCGCGGGCGGCGGGCGTGTACCAACTCTGGAACGCGGGGCCTTCCGGCATCGTGTAGAACGCGACCGCAACACCGGCGGCGCGGCAGCGGTTCAACAGGTCGCGGACGGCGCGGTCGGACGTGCCTCCGACGCGGTACACGGCGAGCTGCCCGGCGTACTGGCCGCGAACCCGCTCGATGCCGGTCGCGCGGTCGGCGTCGGCGACGGCGGCGATCGGGTACGGGGTCCACCCGTGCGCGTCGAGCTGGTCCCACTGGAAGCTCAGCCGCTGCTGCCACGGCAGCCAGCCGGGTTGCCAGTGGCTCATCAGCGACAGCCGCAGCGTGTGCCACGACGCCAGCCGGTTCGCGGCCCACTCGCGGCGCAGGGCGGGCGGGTCGGCGGTGTACGGGGCGAGGCGGCGCAGGTCGGCGGCGGTCAGGCGCGGCCGCCACGGGGCGAGCAGCACTTCCGCCGGGCCGTCCGCCGCCAGCGCCGCCGGGAAGAGTTCGACCAATAGGTAGTCGGGCTTCACGCCGGCGTCGAGCAGGCGTTCGACGGTGAGCAGCAGGTGGAGCGGCCCGGCCCCGGACTGGCCGAAGTTGTAGACGAGCGGCGACCCGGCCTCGTCGGGGAAGTCCATGTCGGCGGGGCTGAACCCCATCTGCGTCCGCGAACTCCCGACCGCGACGACGAGCGGCCGGCCGGGATTGTTGGCGCGCAACGCGCGCAGTTGTTTCAGCCGGTGGCCGTACTCCGGGTCGCGCCACTCGGGCTTCACCGTCTCGACCGCCGCCCCCATCCCGACCAATGCCGCGACGACCGCAATCAACCCACACCCCAGCCCGGCCCGCGCCGCCCGCCGGCGGTCCGGGCGTGACGCTGATCGCCAGCGGACGGGGGCGAACCGCAACGCCACCCGGACGGCGGCCGCCGCGCTCATTCCGCCCCCCGCGGGTCGGGGAAGGTGGCGGCGACGGCCGGGCCGAACCGTGCGGTGAACTCCGCCGCCCCCCGGCGCGACAGGTGGAACCCGTCCACGAGGTAGCCGTCGTCGAGCCAGAGGCGGGCGTCGATCACCGGCACGCTCAACTCGCGCGTGAGGGCGGCGAGGTATTCTCGACTGGCGCGCTCGACTTCGGGCGGAATCCACCCGCGGAACTCGGACGCCTCGGGCATGTACACGAACCCGACCGCCGCCCCGTGCGCCCGGGCGAGCGCGACCGCCTCGCGCAAGGCGCGGTCGGCGAGCGGGTGGATCGTGTACCCCTGGAACTGCCCGCGGTAGATTTTCTCGCAGTGGGCCAGGCGCTGCGGCCGGCGGTCCGGGTCGGCCGGGTATTCGTCGAGGCCGGGGAGCCAGCCCCAGGCGTCGAGGTTCGCCCACATCATGTCCATCCGCTTGTCCCACGGCTGCCACTTCGGGGCCACTTGCGCCACCAGCCGGTGGCGGGTCTCGGTCAGCGGGTTGCGGCGGGCGGCCCGCATCTTCGCCTCGGTCTCGGCCGGGTCGGGGAAGTAGTCGCGGACGAGCGGGCGGTCGTACTCGAACAGCCGGTTCGGGTCGATCCGGTCGGGTTCGTGGAACGGGCCGTCCTCGCGCAGGAACGGCGGCCAGTATTCGAGGACGACGGCGGCCGGGCGGAACCCGTCGGCGACCAGCCGCTTCAGGCACATCAGCTCGATCACCGGCCCGCTGCCGACGAGCGACATGTTGTAGATGAGTGGGTCGGGGCGGCCGGGGGCGGCCGGGCGGGTCGCCTCCCACGCGGCCGGGCTGAGGCCCATCGACACCCGCGAACTCCCGACCACCACGACGAGCGGGCGGCCCGGGTGCTCGGCGACGCATGCGCGCAATCGTTCGACCCGGATGCCGTACTCCGGGTCACGCAGCCGCGGCCACAGGACATCCAGCGCGAGCAGCAGCCCGACGTTGGCGACCACGAACGCGGCCGCGAACCAGGCGAGCGCCGGGCGTGCCGCGCGCCGCCGGCGGAAGACCCGCGCGGCCGGCCGGGGCGGGGACGGCGCGCGGCCGCCGACCCGCGGCGCGGCCCACCGGACGAAGCGGAGGAAAGGCACGGCCGGGTTCATGGTGCGGGCCGCGGGGTAGCGAGTTCGCGGGCGAGCCACGGGGCGAGGGCGTCGCGGACCAGCTTCTCGGTGAACAGGTCGGCCCCGGGGCCGGTCAGGTGGTGGCCGTCCACCGTCAGGTCGTCCGGCACCCACGCCCGGGCGTCGAACACCGGCACGCCGTACTCGGCCCCGAGGCCGGCCAGCAGCGCGTCGAGTTCCTTCAACCCGGCCGGGTCGTACCACTCGCGCCACCCGGCGCACTCGGGCATGAGGATCAGCCCCGCCTTCCACCCGGCGGCCCGGCACTGCTCCAGGGTGTCGCGGACGGCGGCGACGCCCGGGCCGGTCGGTCGGTAGCCGGCGAAGTAGTCGGCGTACTGGCCGCGGGCCAGGCCCATGAAGTACGCCCGCTCCGTGGGGGCGACGGCCGGTTGAAGGCGGGCGAACCCGTTCGCGTCCGGCTCGTGCCCGCCGTTGAGGCGGCTGTTGTTCATCAGCAACACCGGGGCGTAGCGGTCGAGGAGCAGGAAGCGGTATTCGGCGAACGGGGCGAGGAACCCGCGCGGCCCGTGGGTGGCCGGGGTGGCGGCCGGGAAGCCCAGCCCCCGGACCAGCGGGAGTTCGTCCGGGCGCAGGCGGAAGGGGAGCAGCCAGCGGGCCTCGGGCGGGTCCGGTCGCTGCCCGGCGAGGAAGACCGGGTGGACCTCGATGAGCGCGAAGTCGGGCCGCACGCCGTCCTTCTGCAACCGGCGGACGTAGACGGCGTTCGTCACCGGCCCGGCCCCGGCCTGGGCGAAGTTGAACACGTCGGCCGGGCGGCCGAGGGCGGCGCTCAGGCGGCGGGCGGCGGCCCCGGCGTCGGCCGCGTTGAGCGTCCGCGAGCTGCCGACGAGCAGGACGGTGACGGGCGCGTCGGCCGCCGCGTCCGGGCCGGGGGTGAACGCCGGGTGGCCGCGGAAGAGCTTCACCTTGTCGAAGTAGAGCGGGTCGCGGAGCGGGGAGCGCTCGGTGTGGATGGCGTACCCGAGCGCCGCCTGCACGCCGACGAACAGCACCGCCCCGCCGACGACCGCCGCCCGCGCCCGCCGGCGGGCCGCGCCCGCCGCCGGCCGCGCGGACGCGCGCCGGACCCGCGACACGAGTCGGGCGACAGACGGCAGGGCGAGAACCCGCGGCGCGGGCATCGTGCGTACCTCAGAGAGTGATCGGAAAGTCGCCCGTTATTGCCCGACCAAAACCGGACGAAGTAGACATTTGTACCCGAGCAAGGCGCTCACTTCCGATAGGCGCACGCCTTGAACGCCTTGAACGCCTTGCTTGTTTTCCAGCACGTTTCCCCGCCGGCCGTTCCTCCCGATCGAGGGGTGACGAAACACACATTCAGGGGGCCGTGGGGCCGAAGATCGGCGACAACACCTCGCGCACGAGCCGGTCGGAGAACGCCTCGGCCCCGCTCCGCAACTGATGGTGGCCGTCGGTGAAGGCGGCGTCCGGCAGCCACGCCCGGGCGTCGGTCAGGCCGCACCCGTATTCGGCGCACAGCCCGGCGAGGAACGCATTCACCCGCTCCGTCGTCCGCGGCGGGTAGATCGCCCGGAAGCCTTCCGACTCGGGCATCAGCACCAACCGCACCGGCAGGCGCTCGGCCCGGCAGAGGGCGAGCAGGTCGGCCAGCGCCCGCGCCCCGCCGCCGGTCGGTTGTAGGTCGTGCAAGATGTCGCGGTACTCGCCGGCCGCCCGCTTCAGCCCGGCGGCGTACAGCTCGGGGGTGACGGAATCGACGATCGGGGTGCTCCACCCGGCCGGGTCGGCGGTGCGGCTCCAGTCGTAGCGCAGGTGCCACGGCAGGGCGCTCGGCGTGAGGCGGCCGAGCAGCGGGAAGCGCAAGGCGTGCCACGGCGTCACGACCGACGCCCGCCACTTCGCCCGCACGTCGGCGGCCGGGAAGCCGTAGCCGATGACCGTATCGAGTTCGTCGTGCCGCAGGCGGTCGCCGAAGAAGAAGCGAGCTTCGAGCGGCCCGCGCGGGCCGGCCGGGTCGGGGGTGAGCGGCAGGTCGGCGAGGGTCGGCGGGAGGACTTCGACGAGCAGCAGGTCGGGCCTGTGGCCGGCGGCGAGAAGCCGACGCAGGTAGACCAGGTGCGTGACCGGGCCGGACGCCGGGATGCCGAAGTTGAACGCCATGACCGGCCCGCCGCGGGCGGCGGCAAGCTGCTCGCGGACGCGCGGGGCGTGGAACCCGTACCCCGTCCGCGACGTGCCGAGCATGACCACCGACGGGGCACCGGGGTAGGCGGCCTCCTGCCGGGCGAGGCGGAGTTCCTTGTCGGCGTAGCCGGGGTCGCGGAGGTACAGCGACCGCTCGGCCGCGACCCCGAGGCCGGCCTGCAGCGCGACGTAGGCGACGAACCCGACGGCGACCGCGACCGCCGCCCGCCGGCGGGCCGACCGGCGGCGCGGCGGCCCGGGGCGGACGTGTCGCGCCCGGCGGAACTGGCCGGTGAGTCGGGTGGCGAGATTCACGGTGGGGGTCGGGTCGCTCGTGGGGTGGAAGGTGGAAAGCCCACGGATCGCTATCCGTGGGCTTTAGCGGTACCTTCTTAAAACCGGAAGTAGATGAACGAGCTGCCGGCGTCCGGGGCGAGGACCATCGCCACGCACAGGCAGACCGCGTACCCGACGCCCAGCACCGGGGCCGGTGCCCGGTTGTACACCCGCTGCCACCACCCGTAACTCACGAACAGGTGGCAGCCGAGCACGAACGCGGCCGTGTACCACAGGCTCCGGTTGTGCAGCGGCAGCGCCTGGCCGAGCTGGAGGCTGAACAGCCGTTCGTACATCGCCAGCGCCTTCCCGAAGTCGGGCTGGAACAGCACCCAGCACATGGTCACGCAGAAGAACGTCAGAAATATCCGCAAGCCGGTCCCGACGGTGGTTTGCAGCGCCGCGTCGAGGCGCGGGCGGGCGACGGCGAAGTCCTTGAATTGCTTGTGGGCGACGAGCATCAACCCGTGGGCGACGCCCCACAACAGGTAGCTCCACGCCGCCCCGTGCCACAGCCCGCCGAGGGCCATCGTGATGAGCAGGTTGCGGTGCGTCGCCCACCGCCCCCCGCGGCTCCCGCCGAGCGGGATGAACAGGTAGTCGCGCAGCCAAGTCGAGAGCGAGATGTGCCAGCGCCGCCAGAACTCGGTGACGTTCGCCGCCAGGTACGGCATGTTGAAGTTGTTCGTCAGCTTGTACCCGAGCAGGTGGGCGAGGCCGACGGCCATGTCCGAGTAGCCGGAGAAGTCGCAGTAGATGCGGATGGCGTAGGCCAACACCGCCATCCACACGGCCCCGGTGTTGTACTTGTCCGGCTCGTTGAAGATCGGGTCGCAGAACACGGCCATCCGGTCGGCGATCGCCATCTTCTTGAACACGCCCATGAGGAACAGCTGCACGCCCACCTGCATCCGCACCCAGTTCCACCGCTTCGGCCGGCGGGTCTGTTTCAGGAAGTCGCCGGCCCGGACGATCGGCCCGGAGACGAGGTGCGGGAGGAACAGGATGAACAGCAGGAACCGCGGGAAGCTCGTCTCGGCCGCGATCTTCCGCCGGTACACGTCCACCGCGTAGCTGATCGCCTCGAAGGTGTAGAAGCTGATCCCGAACGGGATAATGAGCGAGGCGAGGTCGAGCTTGCCGTAGGACGGGTCGTAGCCGAACCCGGTGAGCGACGAGTGCAGCTCGTTCAGGAAGAATCCGCGGTACTTGAAGTAGCAGAGGATGCCGAGGTTCATGGCGATGCTGGTGAACATCACCGCCCGGCGGAACCCCTGCCGCTTCGACAAGTCCATCACCCGGCCGAACAGGTAGTCGGCGACGGTCGTGCCGGTGACGAGGAACGCCAGCTCGAAGCTCCACGCGGCGTAGAAGTGGAAGCTGGCGGCGACCAGCAGCCAGATGCGGGTCATCTGCCACTTGCGCGGGATCGTCCAGTAGACGACGAAGACGCCGAGGAAGAAGAGCAGGAACGCCTGGGTGTGGAAGAACGGCTCGGGAAGAAGGTCGTGGACCCACTGGAAGTACGTCGGGGCCGAGTTGTACGCCGCTTCCTCGGCCGGGCTGGAGAACTTCGCGGTGGCGAACAGTGACATTGCGGACCATCCGTGGTCGCGGGCGTGCCGTCCGTGCCGTCCGTGCCGGCCGTACCGTCCCTGTCGGACCGGGGCGTCGCGGGCGGGGACTATAGCGTGGGCGGGAAATTCGGGTCAACCCCGGGTGCGGCCCGGCCCGCGGCTGATATGATCCCGGTATGGACTTCACTCCCATCACGATTGACGCCGTCTACTCGGACGGGGCGCTCCGCCCGCTCGGCGAGGTGAAGTTGGTCGAGAACCAGCACGTGCGCCTGACGATCGCGCCAGTGCCAGTGCCGCCGTCCCCGGACTACGTCGCCGAGTGGCTGGCCCGGACGGCCGCCCACCGGCAAGAAATGTTCGCGGAATCGGGCTACTGCTACGATTCCACCGAAATCATCGCTGCCGGACGGCGTTGCGGTGGCTGACTGCGTCGTCGATACGAACGTCGCCCTCAAGTGGGTGCTGCACGAGCCGGACTCGGCCGCCGCCGGCCGCGTCACCAGTGACGTGGCGACGGCGGGCGGAGTGTTGTTCTTCCTCGATCTCGCCCTCGTCGAGGCGGTCAACGTCATCTGGCTTCAATTCCACCGTCGGCTGTGTACCGAAGCCCGGGCCAGAACGTCGTTGGCAGACCTTCACCTGTTACCCGTTAAAATCATCGACGTTCGCCCCCATCTGGACGACGCCTTCGACCTCGCGCTGCGGTTCGACATCGCCGTCTACGACGCCTGTTTCGTCGCGGCCGTGACCCGGCTGGGGTGCCCCGGGGTCACGGCGGACGTTCCCCTCGTCCGAAAAGTCAGTAGCACAATCCCGTCGATCAAACTTCTCAAGAACTGGTAGCGGGGAGCGTTCTGCCCATGTCCGAGCAGTGGGACTACAAGAAGGCCGGGCTGGACCTGGGCAAGTACGAGCAGACGATCGCCGGCATCCAGCACCACCTCGCCCGCACCCAGGACCGGACCCGGGTGATCCCCCCGCCGTTCCCGCCGCGCAAGGGCGGCAAGGGCGTCGGCGGGTTCGCCAGCCTGTTCGACCTCGACCCGAACGCCTGGCTGTTCAGCCGCAAGTACAAGCACCCGGTCCTCGTCACCTGCACCGACGGGGTCGGCAGCAAGCTCAAGGTCGCGGCCCTCGCCGGCAAGTACGACACCGTCGGCATCGACCTCGTGGCTATGTCCGTCAACGACCTGATCTGCACCGGCGGCGAGCCGCTCGTCTTCCTCGACTACATCGCCATGCCGGCCGACGACCCGCCGACGACGGAACAGCTCGTCAAGGGCATCGCCGACGGGTGCGTCGAGGCCGACTGCTCGCTGGTCGGCGGCGAGACGGCGATCCTGCCCGACTTCTACCGGCCGGGCGACTTCGACATGGCCGGGTTCTGCACCGGCGTCGTCGAGCGCACCGGCGTGATCGACGGCACCCGCATCGAGGTCGGCGACGCCGTGATCGGCCTGGCGGCGAGCGGCCTCCACTCGAACGGCTACAGCCTGGTGCGGAAGATCGTGTTCGAGGCCGCCGGGCTGACCGTCGCCGACCACGTCCCGGAACTCGGCAAGACCGTGGGCGAGGAACTGCTGACGCCGACGCGCATCTACGTGAAGCCGGTGAAGTCGATCCTCGCCCACTACCCGGTGAAGCGGATGGGCGTGATTCACGGCCTCGCGAACGTCACCGGCGGCGGGCTGCCGGACAACGTCGCGCGCATCCTCCCGCCGGGCAAGCGGGTGGTCGTGCGGCGCGGGTCGTGGCCGGTACCGCCGGTGTTCGGGTGGCTTCAACGGCTCGGGAACGTGGCCGACGCCGAGATGTTCCGGGTGTTCAACATGGGGGTGGGTTTCGCGGTGGTCGCCGCCCCGTTCTTCGCCAACAGCCTCGTCGAGCAACTGGGCAAGGCCGGCGTCCCGGCCTGGGTGATCGGCGAAGTGACGCCCGGGGAGCCGGGGGTGGAGGTGGTCTGAAGCCTCGGCCCGTAGACACTAACAATCAGTCTATCGCCAATTTAACCGCGTTGGTCAGGAATTGCGGTGAAGGATAGGCTGCGAGTTGCCGGAGATCCGCGACCGCGAGCGGCGTGTTACCGGGAGATCGGTGAAGAACGCACGTCCCGATGGTATGGTTAACATTCGGCGCGGCATCCGCGTCGGTCCCATTCCAGTTACCCAGCAGGATCTCGCCGCCCGTCTCCGGAAGCCGGGCGTGGGTGGCAAAGACGAACACGATCGGCCACCGGACCTGAGCCGGGTCGCCCGCCCCTGGGTTGTCTTGGTACTTCACAACGATGTCATTCGACCAGCGATTCCGGTCTGGCTGCGGGGTGCCGGTCAGCACGAGCAAGCCATCCATCCATAACCCGGTTAACTCGTAGTAGGCGTGGATATGGGTTCCGGGCGGGTCGTAGAACCAGCCTTTACACGCCGTCGGGCCGGAACCCGGTGCGTCCACGTGCAATTCTATCTCACCGGGGAACCAGCGAGACCCCCGCGGGGTGGTGTCTGACCCGCCCCGCTCCCGGGAAACGAAGTGGACGGCCCACCGCCCCGACACGTTCGCTGGCAGGCTCCGGCTGAATTCGGACTGCAGCGGCCGCAAGCGATCAATTTCGTTCCCGTATTCGAATACCGCTTTTTCCACCGCCTGAGCGTATTTGGCGACGGCAGGGGGTAGCACCCCGACCTCGCCCGACAGCTTGAACACGGTAAGTTCTGGCGCGGGGAACGGGTCCAGGAGTGGGAATAGTCGAACAGGCCGAGTTTGCGGAACGCTGCGAGGGTAGGAAGTTCCGGGCAAATCCCCAAGCCGGTCCCGGCCTGGACGTTGGCAATGACAGCCTGGAAACTCGGCACGCGGACGAACTGCAGATCGGGATTGGGCCGGGTTATCTTCCTCAGAAGCTCGCGGTCGAGTTTCCAGAATTGGGTGTCCGTGTAAAAAACGACCGCTTTGTCGTTGTTGGCACCGAGCAGAACCCCTTTCCGCTTCACCCCCTCCGCAAACGGGTGGCTAACCGGGTGAAGGAGGACGAGTCGGATGCTCTGAAGTTTCGTCAGCACAACATTCTTAGACAGCCTGGAGGCCACCCCGCCCGCCCCAGCCCACTCGACCGCGAGATGGACTCGGCCGGAACGAATTTGCCGGTCGAGACTTCGGCGATGAATGTTGACGAACCCAAGTTCGAACTCGCTCAACCACCCGCCGACGTGTGGGGAGATGGCCTCAGCTAGAAAATACTGGAGAATGCTCCTACCGACGGCAACGACGAGCTTTGGTAGAGCATTGTGGTCTTCCCGAACTAGCGTGACTGCGCGTTTCGCATTATCGACAACCCGCCGTCCCTGTGCCGTCAGCCCGCGAATGCCTTGTCTCGGGACGGCCACGATCAGTTCCGACCTGTAATATTTACGCCTTACGCAGTTGACCGAGACTGATCTTGCGCAATCACAGACCAGCGGTTAGTTTCGGTCGAATGAACCCGCCGCGG
>Ga0105047_10007222_pt1 | contig 18755 bp, 16 predicted proteins | sample MAT04_FD_78384 | JGI IMG/M metagenome (GOLD analysis project Ga0105047, IMG submission 78384) | Freshwater microbial communities from Lake Fryxell liftoff mats and glacier meltwater in Antarctica - MAT-04 (megahit assembly) | ecosystem: Environmental > Aquatic > Freshwater > Ice > Liftoff... | reverse complement strand
TCTCGATCCAGCGAATGATGGCGGCTGCGGAGGTTTTCGAGGGCTGGCCTGCGACGACCGGCGATGTGAGCGGCAGGTCTAGCACCGGAATGGCGTCGGCAAACACGCTGGCCACGTCCTCCGGCGACGAAATCCGCCGCATTATACCGGCCGTGGCCGTGGGTGCCGAAGCGAGGGATTGGCCGTCGCCCACCACAAAGAAATGCGGGCCTGAGTGCCGAAGTGCCCGCCAGGCTTTGACGATGGTCTCCGGGCCGATCCCCGCCGGGTCGCCGAGCGTTAAGGCGAGAGGGCCGGGGGTCACTTTTGCACTTGCCTTACCGGGTCTCGATCGTCGCCGAGTTGCGCAGATCACGCATGTAGCGGCGCGCGATCATGCTCAACTGCTGACCGAACAGACGCTGCTCGATCTGTTGCTTGTCGGCCTGCGCGTCGGACGCCGTGCGACGGCCGCAGACAGCCACCAGATGCAATCCGGCCTGGGTGCGGATAGGATCGGAAACCTCACCAACCTTCAGCTTCTCCGCGGCATCCCGGAATTGTGGCGCGAGGTCAGCGACCTCCGCCTCACCGAGGTCTCCGGCCACAACCCCGGCAACTTTGCCGGCTGTGGCCTCCATCGTCGCACAGTCCTTAATGGAAGGCTTCAGGGCGGCCAGCTTGGCGCGACCCGCCTCTTCATCGGCAGGTGTGGCCGATTGCGCCAACGCGACAGCGGCTTGTTTGAGGTTCACCAGCGTCGCTGCCCCGCCGGCGCGTTTTTCCTTCAAATACAGGATGTAAACGCCCTCTTTTACCGCGATAGGTTGGGACAGTTGGCCGGGACGCATCTGCTCCAGCACGGCCTCGACCTCAGTCGGCATTTCACCGGCACTGATCCAACCAGCGTCGCCGCCAGCTGCCGCCGTGGGCAAGGACGAGAACTGACGTGCCACGGCGGGGAAGGGCGCGCCCTGCTGCAATTGACCGATCAGTTGCTGTGCACCCTGCATGGCCTGGGGCATGCCGCCCACGCGGCCCGCGTCGATCAGAACTTCACCGATGTTGTACTGCGGCTTTGTCGCCTCCGCCGCCAGGCGGGCCTGAGTCGCTGCGATCTGGTCATCGCCAATGCGCAGGCGCGAGCCATAGCGGCCGCGGATCCATCGACCCCAGCTGATCTGGGCGCGAAGCTGGTTCCTCAGGGTATCGGGCCCGATCCCGCGTTGGCTGAGGAAGGTGAGGAACTGGTCGCCGCTCATGTTGTTCTGCTGCGCCATGCCCGTGATCTCCTCGCCGATCTCGGCATCGTCCGCGAGGAGGTCGATCTTCTGCTCTTTTTCCACGCGCCGCAGTTCCTGAAACTGCAGGCGCTCATCGACTAAAGATACCAGCGCTTCCCTTTGAAATTGAGCGAGATTTTCGTCTGTCGGCTGGACACCGGACGTCGCCACCAACAATCGCATTCGTTGGGCCAGGTCATAGGTCGAGACGATGTCGTCGTTGACCACGGCGGCGACCGATTCGGAAATTCCGGTCGGCGCTGGCCGTGAGGGGGCGACGGGCGCGTCGGCAGGTGCCGTGCCCACAGGGGCCTCTGGCTGCTGCGCCGTGGCGGGCGACGTTGTGATCAAGGTGCAGGCGAGCACGGCACCCAGCGCCGCAGTGCCTGACAGGTAACGCTTCATGGACGAGTGTCTTCCTTCGTGGAGCGTGGCGAACGCTCGCATACTACCGGCCATTGAATGAACCGCCCAATGTGGCGAGCGTTAGGCGCACGGACACCGACTCACTGGGAAGCAAGCGCCCGATGATGGTGTCCTCGCGCCGGTAGATCACATCAACCCGCAGACAATCGTCGCGATAGAAGACGCCCACATCGCGAATAACCCACGCATCACGCTTCAGATCACGGTTGCCGTAGAGGCTGACGCCATAGCTTTTTCCGAGATAGACCTCACCTCCGACGTCGAGGTTTTCGCGCTTCACACCGTTGATGTCGAAATCATCGGTCAGGTAGCGAACGAAGCCATTCCCGAACTTTGAAGAGGCGTTGGCACCAGCCTCCAGACGATGGATGTCCAGTGTGTCGTTGTCGAGGCGGGCCCGCGCAAACAGCGATAGGCCTCTTAGCGGCTGGGCGTTGGCCGCAACAATCCAGTCTGAGTTCTCGCTGCGGAGGCCCGAGCGGTTTGTGAAAACGGCATTATCCTTGGTCCGGATACTACGGCCCAGCAGGAAGTTGGCGCGCCGCCCGTCGTCCCAGAGAATTCCCGCCCGACCGGCAAGGTTTAGGCGAACGCCGTCCTCATAGAGATCGTAGCCGGGGAATTTGTTGGGCCGGAACAGGGTCGTCTCGTCGAATTCGAATGCGACACTGTCCTCGTTCAGATAGATCGCCTCGCCCGTCGCGGTGCGGCCGATCACTACCTGTTTTGCGTCCGGCGACGCCACGATCTGTGCCACCGGCTCCAACACGATGGTGGCGTCCCTGGTGCGCTTGAACAGTGGATATGTGATATCGACGCCGCCTGTGGCCAGGGCGCGACCCATGTTGTCGATGCGCGTGGCCGATCCCACACCGGTCAGAATGTCATGCAACTGATAGGCGTCGGCGCGGACGTTCAGGAACGGTTCGACCCGCAAGCCCGCTGCAGCGGTGAAGGACCGCCGCCAATCGACCTCGCCGGTTACCCGGGCGCTGTCGAGACCCGGCAATCGCGCCGCCAGATTGGTCGGTGATTGCTCCCGCGCCAGGACAACGCCACTCGTGTGGAGCCTCAGCCGACCGCCCAGAACGCTGCCGACCGGCTCGTAGTGGCCCTCGATCAACGGACCGATGACGGGGAAAACCCGGTCATTCTCGCCCGAACTGAATCCTAGGAGCGGGTCGAACCCGCCAGGTCGCAGCCCCTGCAGACTGATTGCTGCCACCGAGAAGTAAGACCGCTGGTCCTGCCGAATGGCATAGACCTGCGAAATCAGACGCCGGTCGTCGGCCACATAGGGGCCGCGGCTCTCGTAGACCTTGCTGACCTCGTATTTGTCGAAGATCAGATCGTCCGACGTCCGCTCGGCAGTGAAGCCCCAGCGCCACTTCTCATCGATCTGGAAGGCACCGCGACCGAGGATGTAGCTGCGGTCGGCCTTCCGCCCGAACTCATTGCCCTTGCCATCAAAGTCCCGCTCGTGGGTGTATCCGAAGCGGACCGCGACTTCGCCGGAGTAGAACCGCTTGCGCACCTCGGCATTCAGGAAGGGTGCCACTTTCGAGTTGATCTGCGGACTAAGCGTCATGTCAGCGGACGGCGAAATCGCCCAGTAGTAGGGCTGTTCATAGGATGCACCGCGACGGTCGGACGCCGAAGCCTTGGGCACCAGGAAACCGGAATTCCGGGGGGACTCTGGGTCGGCATGCCAGAACAGCGGCAGATAGCCCACCGACACCCCGAACAGGCGGAAACGCGCGTTGCGATAATACACAATCCGCCGCTGCTTGTCGCGAACCACCCGGTCGGCGGCGATGGACCACGTCGGAGTCTTTGCCGTGCCGTCTGGCGCACAGACCTCGCACGGCGTGTAGATCGCCTTGTTCAGCTCCTGAATATTGTCGCTGCGCTTGGCGGCGCTGGCCGCAGCGATTTTCACATTGTCTTGCAGGCGCATGGAGAAGCCGAGTGCCACACCGGCAGCCATGTCCTTGTCGAGCACGATCTCGTTGGCAAATTCCGAGGTACCGTCCGCGTTGACGATTACAATGTTGCCAAACGCGCGAATGACCCCGGTCGTGTCGTCGTAGGTCAGGCGGTCAGCGCGCAGCGTGCGGTTATTATAGCGCACCTCAATGTTGCCGTTGGCGGTGGTCCGACCATCCTTGTCCTCACGGATGACCTCGTCGGCCTCCATGTAGAGTTCACCTTGCTGCAAGCCGTCGGCGTTAGGCGCTGCGGCTGCCGCAGGCTGAGCCTGTGCCCCGGCACCGGCCACACACAGCATCACCATCGCCGCGCCGGCCACCAGGGCTCGCTTGCCAGCAGATCGCGGCGTACGCGCACGGAAACTCATCAGGCCTCTCGATTCTTCGCGCGCCGCGCGGTTCTTAAGTTCTAGGCGGGGGATGCATAGAGCGCATCCCTGCAAAGTGGAAACCAGATCGTCGACTGCGGTCAGGTTCTGGCCTGTCACCAAATTCAACCGTCCTCGGTGTAGCAAAGCAGGGTCACTCCCGCGAGCAGTGCGACAATCCCCGGTGCCCAGGCGGCGGCGAACAGGGGAATGATGCCCGCCTTGGCCAGTGCGCCGGCGAACTGATTCAAGAAAAACATCACGAAACCCAGGGCCACGCCGGCCCCGGCGATACCCGCGAGTCCGCCAAGCCGGGTCAGGCGCAGTGAAAACGCCGCCGCCAGGATCGACATCGCGGCGAACAGCACCGGCATCGACAGCAGTTGCTGGAACCGAAGCCGATAGCCCGAAGCGGAGAATCCCGCCTGTTCCGTCAACCGTATGGCCGAAGGCAGCCGCCAGAACGGAATGGTTTCCGGCGATGCCAGGCGTTCCATGGCCGCCTCTGCATCCAGCGACGACCGGATCGTCAGGACTTCCGACCGGATCGACGAATCGCCGGCCGTCGCCTCGCGCACGTTTTTCAACCGCCAGAAGCCGGGTAACAACGTCGCCTCGCCGGCTTCGAGACGCCGCCTGAATTCAGGGATTCCCTGGGCGTTCTTTTCGTAGATAAACAGCGACACACCGCCCAGGGTCACGGTGCCGCTCCTGGCGTCGCGGGCCTTGGCGTGGATGACGATCTGGCTGGTATCGTCGCCCTGTCGCAACCAGATGTCGCGCGGCTGATCACCCAGATAGTTCTCCATCAGCCGTTCGCGTTCGATTTCGAACCGGGCGTTGAGACCGGCGGCCATGGGGTTCAACGCCCCGACGGCCAACACGCCCAGCAGAAAGGCGCAGCCCGCAGTTGGCAGAATGAAACGCCAGGCTGAAATGCCGGCCGCGCGCATGGCCACCAGCTCGCTGCGCCGGTTCAGGCCGACGTAGGCGCTCATCCCGCCAAACAGAAAGACAATCGGCAGCAGGATCTGGATCAACGATGGCACGCGCAACAGGGTGAGCCACAGGATACTGGCCGCCCCCACTTCGGCGCGTGTGCCTACCTGGCCTGACAGCTCCACGAACTGGATCAAAACGACGACGGCAGTGATCACCGACAGCCAGGTCAGAATGCCTAGCAGGGTCACCCCGACCACATATCGCTCCAGGCGACCGATCCCGATCATGCGCGCGCTCTTCCTGCCGTCGGCACGCCATGCGGGGCAGAGATATCGATGTAGCGATCAATTTTCTGACGAAAGATCGCGGCCAGCGCGAACCAGGTGGTGCCCAGCGGCACCAGATACTGCAACAGGTTCAGCCAGGCATTGTCCGCACTGGCTGACAGCGCCAGAAATCCGACCAGGCGCACCAGGGCCGCCACAGCGGCGACGGCAGCGATCCGACGCCCGTAGCCAAGCCGCGAAAACCCGCCGCCGATGATCGCAAACAGCGCCAGCGCCATGAAGGCCACATTGTAGAGCGGCGTGGCGATCCGCGCGTGCCCCTGCGCCAGCAGATCCAGCCGGTTCCGACGTTCCCAGTCCTGCTGGAGATCCGGGAAGAACAGTTCGTGCATCCACCGGTCCGATGGCTTGTAGTGGATCAGCTCGTCGGATTTGGATAGCGGGCTCAGGTCAAAGGTGTAGCTGCGGAAGGTCAGGAAGTTCAGAACGCCACGGCTGGACAGCTCCTGGTTCGAACCGTTCTGCAGGATCAGCACCGGTCGGCCTTGCGCGCGAGCAATGCGGCCCTTTTCGGCGGAATAGGTGGTGTCGGAGCCGTCCGTCTTGGTCTGGTGGATGAACAGGTTGACCAGATTTCCAGCCCCGTCGACGCTCTGGGCATAGACGGTCAATCCCGGCGTGGGTTCAGAAAACTCGCCCTCCCGGACCAGGGTCGCCGCCAGATCGGTGCGCACCTCGAACAATTCCCGCCGCAGTTCGCGAAACGAGGCTGGCTGGACAAAGATATTCATCAGCAGCGCCAGGAACGCGATGGTGCAGGCCAGCCGTATCGCCGGTGACATCACCTGCCACCGGCTCATTCCGCCGGAGAAGCAGACGACGATCTCCTGCTCGGTATGCAAGCGGTTCAGTGCGACCAGCGCCGCCACGAACACCGCGATCGGCAGCACCAGATTGATCAGCTGCGGCATGTAGAGCAGCGTCACCTTCAGAAAAACCAGGGCGCTCTGACGCTGGTTCACAATCAGATCGAGGCCAGCCAGGCTCTGGCTGAGCAGCGCCACGGCTGTCAGCGCCAGAGTGGCCAGGGCCACCGGCCCGAGGAGCTGGCGAAGGAGGTATCGATCTATCAGGCGCATCGTACGAAAAACGGCTAGCTCCGAGATTTTGACGCGCCCCGGCCGCGGAGCTGTTCTAAACCATGCGTCGCGGCACCATACAACCTGACCTTGACCGCTAAAATTAGGGCTGAAGAGAGACAATCGATGGACATCAAGTTCGTTGCCCCTATTGCAGGGCTCCCCGCAAAGGCTGCGCTCGCCCGGATCGTGTTCGAGGGCGATGCCTATGAGGGCCCCCTTGCAAGAGCTGTGGCCGCAAGCCGGTTCACCGGGGCCAAGGGGCAAACCCTGGACATTCCGGCACCTGAAGGCCTGGCGGGCGAACGCCTGGTGCTGCTGGGGGCCGGCAAGCGCGACGCGTTCAACACCCTGGGTGCCGAGCATGCCGCCGCGAGTGCCTACAACACGATCAAGGCCTCGGGCCTTGAGACCCTGCGCGTTGAACTGTCGGGCTCGGCTGAGCTGTCGGCCTATGCCGCATTGGGTGTGCGACTGGCCAGCTACCGCTTCGACAAATACCGCACCAAAGAGGCCGCTGACAAAAAGCCGTCGATTGTACGGACCGAGATCACGGCGGCCGACACCGACGCCGCACTGGCTGCCTTTGTGCCCCTGGCGGCTCTGGCCGACGGAATCAGTTTCACCCGCGACCTGGTCTCCGAACCGCCAAACGTCCTGTTCCCTGTCGAATTCGCCGCCCGCGTGAAAGCGCTGGAGGAAATGGGGCTCGAGGTCGAGATTCTGGGCGAGCCCGAGATGATGAAGCTGGGCATGGGGTCGTTGCTTGCCGTGGGGCAGGGCAGTATCCGCGAAAGCCAGCTGGCCGTGATCAAGTGGTATGGCGCGGCCAACAAGTCCGATCAGCCCATTGCCTTTGTCGGCAAGGGTGTGTGCTTCGACACCGGCGGCATCTCGATCAAGCCCGCCGAAAACATGGAAGATATGAAGTGGGACATGGGCGGTGCTGGCGCTGTGGCTGGCCTGATGCACGCCCTGGCCGGCCGCAAGGCCAAGGTGAACGCCATCGGCATCCTGGGTCTCGTCGAGAACATGCCGGACGGCAACGCTTATCGCCCGGGCGACGTACTGACCAGCATGTCGGGTCAGACCATTGAGGTGATCAATACCGACGCCGAAGGTCGCCTCGTGCTGGCAGATGCGCTCTGGTACTGTCAGGATCGTTTCAAGCCGAAGTTCATGGTCGATCTGGCCACCCTGACCGGGGCGATCATAATCGCTCTGGGCAATGACTACGCCGGCTGCTTCTCGAACAACGACGAGCTCAGCGCTAACCTGCTGGCGGCATCGACGGCGGAGAGCGAAGGGTTGTGGCGCATGCCGCTGCCCACGGCCTACGAAAAACAGATCGATTCCATGATCGCGGATATGAAGAACACCGGCGGTCGCCCGGGCGGATCGATTACCGCCGCCCTGTTTCTCCAGCGCTATGTCAACGGCGTGCCCTGGGCCCATCTCGATATCGCCTCGACCGCCTGGAAGAAGCCATCGTCGGTTCCTACCAGCCCGGACGGCGCCACCGGCTATGGCGTGCGGCTGCTGAACCGGATGGTGCAAGACAAGTACGAGAGCTGAGCCCGCCGTGCCCGACCGCATCGTCCTGTTGCACAGCCCGCTTCTGGGCGGACTGGCGTGGCAGGCCGTTGCGGCGGACCTGCAACGTCGGGGCAGGGCGGCGTCGGCACCCGCCTGGCCCGTGCTGTCGAGTTTGGCGGGCGACTTCTACCGGTCGTTGGCGACGGCTCTGGCGGTCGAACTGGGGGAAACTCCGGCCACCGTCGTGGCCCACAGCGGCGCAGGTGCGCTGATCCCGGCCCTCGGATCGGCGTGGGGCGGCCTTCGCGGCGTTATCTTCGCCGACGCGATCCTGCCGCATCCTGGTCGCAGCTGGTTTGATACCGCGCCACCGCAGCTGGCCGACAGCCTTCGCGCCGGGGCCGAGTTCGGCCTCTTGCCCTCGTGGGATCAATGGTGGCCGCCGGGCGCACTTGAACGGCTGGTGCCGGACGAAACTTTGCGCGACACTCTGCTTGGCGAGCTGACGGCACTCCCCCTCGACTATTTCGCGGAACCTGCACCGACTATGGAGCTGGGCGTTCCAGCCGCCTTCCTGAGGTTGAGCGGGGCCTACGACGAGGAAGCCCGGGGCGCGACCCGCCAGGGGTGGCCCGTGGTGAACCTGCCGCTGCATCATCTGGCCATGCTGACCCATCCCGAAGCCGTGGCCAGCGCTATCGCCAGCCTGGCCGACAAACTGGAACACGCCCGTGGCTGAGGTCGGGGCCTGCGAGGTCTGGTTCTACCACCTGGAGCGCACCGGGCTGGACCAGGCCTTGCCCGAACTACTGGAAAAGACGCTGCAGCGCGGCTGGAAAGCCATCGTCCGGACCCCGGTCGCCGACAGGATCGACCATCTCGACGGCTGGCTGTGGCGCTATCGCGATGACAGCTTTCTGCCGCATGCACCGGCCAGCGAACCCGAGGCCGCACGACAACCCATCCTGTTGACCAGCGACATGGAAAATCTGAACGGTGCCGACGCCTTGTTCCTGATCGACGGTGCCGAGCCCGGGGATCTGTCAGGCTATCAACGCTGCGTCGTCGTGTTCGACGGTGCGGATGAGGACCAGCTACGGGCTGCGCGCGCCCAGTGGACCTCCGTCAAGGCCCGGGGACTGCCGATGTCGTACTGGAAGCAACAGGCGCGAGGCTGGGAGAAACAGGCATGACGCGGTTTCTGGTGGCGGTGGCACTCTTGACCCTGAGCGCGTGTTCAACCCCGCCGCAGGTCGCGCCGACACCCGTCGTTGCGGCCCCGCCGGAGGCACCGAAACCCGCACCTGTTGTCGATAAATGCGGTGCCGCAGACCTGCAGCATCTGATCGGCCGCTCACGACTTGAGGCCCCGGTCCCCCTGCGGCCCGAGCGTCATCGTGTCGCTTGCACCACCTGTCCCGTAGCTCTGGATTTCGACGAGACCCGACTGAACATCCTGTTCGACGCCGGCACCGGCCGCATCACCGAAGTCCGCTGCGGCTAAGCGGCCGGGAACGCCACGCCCAGCTTGCCCAGCAGGGTCAGCCAGGCCTCTTGCCCCGCAGCTGAGCTGAAGTTTTCCACTGCGGTCGCCCGCGCCGCCCCACGCAAGGGCGTCGAAGCCCCGGGATTGCGGCATGCGGCAATCAGGGTTTCCGACAAGGCCGCGACATCAAAGAACGGCAGCAACCGACCGTTCACGCCATCCTGGATCGCATCGTGCAGAGGCGGTGTGTCGGAGGCGACCACATAGCACCCGCTGGCCATAGCCTCGACCAACGACCAGGAAAGCACGAACGGATAGGTGTAATAGACATGCGCGACCCCCAGCCTCAGCGCCGCCAGCATGCGCTCGTGGGCCAGTTCACCGACAAAATGAACGCGGGCGGGATCATAGTCGACGCCCTCGAAGCAGATGTCTCGCCAGGTCTGACCCTCAGGTGCGTTGCCGCCATAGGCCCGCCGACCTGCGGTGCCGATCAGCATCACCTGCGCATCCGGCACCTCCGCCAACAGCCGGGGCAGGGCGCGGGCCAGAATGTGCAGGCCCCGCAAGGGCTCCATGGCGTTGTTCACATGGGTGATCAGCGGTGTGCCCGGCGCAATCACGCGACCATCATCCAGAGTGAACGGCTCCGCCGGAGCCGGGCGAATGCGATCCACATCCACACCTTCATGGATGATCGTCGCGCGATCCCGGAAGGCCGGGGGCAGGGTGTCGGCCTGAAAGCGCGTGGGGGCCACGATGGCGTCGGCGTCGCCGTAACTGAGCGCCATGACCGCATTCTTGGCCTTGGTCCTGAAAAGATACTCCGCGTCGGGTGCCAGGAACTCGCTGTCAAAATCGACGTCATAACCTTTGGCGTGGTAGAAAAACTCGGCGAAAGCCACTTGCCGGGCGTCAGGAAACGCCTCGGCCATGAACACCATCTCGCCCCACCCGGGATGCCCGACGATCACCGCAGGATCCCAGCCTTCGGTTTTCAGATGCAGGGCGGCATCATAGGCCGTGCGCCCGCGGATCAGATCGGCTTCGGCCCGCACCGCCAGAGGATAGACATCCTGTCCGGTCCCCCGCGGCAGGTTGTACCGCACCAGTCTGACGCCCTCCATGCCAGGCGAGTGTCCCTGACCGACCGCACAGCACGGCACACCCCGCGCGATCAGCGCCCGCGCCAGGTCCCGGAACTGGCCGGGAAAATTGTTGTGAACAAAGAGTACCCCACGCGGCATGCGCACGGTCTTAGCCCGCGGCAAGCGTAGCTGTCATCCATGTGGCAGCAGGGCCCATGGCACCAAAGGCCTTTCGGCAGGAAGACATAGGTCAGTTGCTCTCGCCGCTTCAGCCAGGTGCCTTCGAAATCAAGCAGGAATCAATACAGTCGGCGTTGCTCGGTCTGATTGCGATATCTGCCAGATTATCGCTGCCGTCATGAGATGGATCACAAGATCGAGCAATCCGCGCAAAACCGCGTGGCTAGAGATGCGGCACCCATCGCAAAGTTGCTAGCGAGTTTCATCGATCCGGTCGAGCAGGTCACCGGCACTGGTAGCGTAGGGGTCAATTCGCAGTCTGATCCCATCTGTGAAGGTCAGGATGATCTGGCCCAGGGCGTTGGGCTGCACGTCCGCGATAGTGGCAAAGTCGCGCTGGACGGTTCCTGCTGTCCCGTTGAAAACAACGCAGGTCCCACGCCATCGGACGGCCTGCCGCCGCAGGGCTAAAACCGCAAACGACGTCCCGATCAGGAGAACCCCGAACACGAGGATCAGACAGCTCAGGATCGTCATTTGCGCCGGGCCATCTGCGCGTGATGAGCCAACGAACAGGCGAATATATCCCATGAACAGGACAAGACCGCTGCCGAGGTAAATCCCCGTCCAGTGCAGCACGCCGGGTTTCAAACTGCGCCAGCCGGGCACATTTCTGCCTGAAGCGGCGGCCACCGCGGCCAGGCCCGCGACCACCGCTCCGCTCGCAAAGACAACGATGGCCAGCCTGACAAAATCCATCGCGAAACTTCTCTTTCACACCGTTCACTGCCATCCAGAAACCGCCATGAACGACAATAGAATCTGCGAGTTGGTACCCGGCTCTGAAAACAATCTGCGCCAGCTACGTGAATGAATACGCTTGGCCGAATATCGAAAATCGACGATTTTTCCGTAACTTTGCTTGGTTACCTTTCGAACGATGCTGAATTTTGGCGACCTGGATGGATCGATCACGAGCCAGGATCGGGCTGTTCATCACGTCTTGTTCCGCGGCGGTGGGCTGGCCTCATGGGTCTGCCGTGCCGAAGCGTCTTATGAACACCAAACGTGGTGCGGCTAGAGGGACTCGAACCCCCACGGTTTCCCGCTGGTACCTAAAACCAGTGCGTCTACCAATTCCGCCATAGCCGCGAAGAAGGTGGCATCGCGGGATGCGCCGCCCGCGTCAAGGGGGCACAGGGACTTGGACAGCTCTTCACGTCGTGACATAAGGGCGCCCGCACGCCGCCGGACCCTGTTCGGCGGCCTTCCCCGTTTGTCGTGTGGCGCGCTGTTGCGCCGGACTCCGAGTGTCTGAGAATGTCGATGCAAATCGTTGAGAAGTCTGGTGAAGGCCTTAGCCGGGTCTATGGCGTAACCGTCCCGATGGCGGACCTGGTCGAGCGTCTGGACGCCCGGATTGCCGAAGTCACGCCCACCCTCAACATCAAGGGATTCCGCCCCGGCAAGGTGCCGCAGGCCCACGTTCGGCGCCTCTATGGCAAGTCGCTGATGAGCGAGGTCGTCCAGCAGACGCTCAATGAGAGCACGCAAAAGATCCTGACGGACAATAATCTGCGCCCCGCCGGCGAGCCGGATCTGACGCCTGAGGGCAATATCGAAGCCGTCATGGACGGCAAGGCCGATCTGGCGTTCAACCTGGCCATCGACATCATGCCGGACTTTGAGCCCGTCGATGCAGCAACCCTGTCGCTGACCAAGCCCGTCTACGTGCCGTCGGCCAAGGAAGTCGACGAGGCCGTGGACGAACTGGCCAAGCAGAACCGCACCTATGAAACGAAAACCGGCAAGACGGTCAAAGCCAAGGACGGCGATCAGGTCGTGATCGATTTCCTGGGCCGGGTTGACGGCGTCGCGTTCGAAGGCGGCACCGCCACGGACGTCGAGCTGGTGCTGGGCTCGGGTCAGTTCATTCCCGGGTTCGAGGCGCAACTGGTCGGGGCCAAGGTCGGCGCGGATCTGGTGGTCAAGGTAACCTTCCCCGCCGACTATCAGTCCAAGGATCTGGCCGGCAAGGACGCCGAGTTCGAAAGCAAGGTCAAGGACATCCGCGGCCCCATCGATTCGCCGGCCGATGATGCGTTTGCCGAGCGCCTGGGCATCGAAAATCTCGAAAAGCTCAAGGAACTGATCAAGGGCAATCTGGAGGGCCAGTACGCCGACGCATCGCGCTTCAAGCTGAAGCGCGCCCTGCTGGACCAGCTGGACACCAAGCATGACTTCCCGCTGCCGCCGAAAATGGTGGAAGCCGAGTTCGCTTCGATCTGGGATCAGGTGCAGCAGGACAAGGAGTCAGGCGGCCTGCCCGACGAGGATGCCAACAAGACCGAAGACCAACTGCAAAAAGAATATCGCAAGATCGCCGAGCGCCGCGTGCGCCTGGGTCTGGTGCTGGCCGAGATCGGCCGCGCCAACAGCGTTCAGGTGACGGAACAGGAGCTCAACGAAGCTATCCGTCGCGAAGCCATGAAGTACGGCCCGCAAGCCCAGGAAATCTTCAACCTGCTGCGCGAAAATCAGAACGCCCAGGCTCAGCTCCGGGCGCCGATCTTTGAAGACAAGGTCGTCGACCTGATGATCGCCAAAGCCAAGGTCAAGGACAAGAAGGTCTCGAAAGACGAACTGATGAAGGAAGACGACCTTCCGGCCGGCTACGCCGAGTAGAGCGGCCAAGTCCCTCCCGTAAAGGGGAGGGACAACTCGCCCTTTGGCGAGCAGGGTGGGGCGGTGCCCCTCAGGCGCCGAAAAAGTGGGGACAAGCATCCGGTGACAGCCCCAATACCCCCCGCCTTTACCGCTCGTGCCACAACGATGCGATAGGCCTGAATGGGCCAATTTATCCATTGGCTACACGCGAAGAACGCCACCGGTGTCTCTGATCACGGTCGCTCGGATCCTCCTCACCACGCCTTCGGCAAAAGCAACGCAGGCCGTCCAGGACCCCAGAAATACGATGTCAGCGGCAAGGCCCGTCGGAGGCTCTCCCGTGATCACGTAGATGGGGAAAAACACCATCGAGACCGCGGTGGCCCCGATCCCGATGGCATAGGCGCGGATCATCCAGTTGCGATGGCGGTCAAAATCCCGCTTACGGATCGCCAGAATGGCAACGGCCAAAGCCACGCCTAACGCGATCCCGAACAGCAACCGCCCGCTGTTGACGGCCACCGATGATGTGTCGGGAAAGTGCCAGAGCAGACCCAGCGAACTCAGCGAGATCATCGCCCCCGCCGCCACAAACACGCGCCCCGTAGCGCGGTGCAGAAGCCCATATTTTCCCATCAGAACACGACTGAACTGGATTGGGCCAAGGATGCCAAACAGAGCACCGCCCAGCACATGTATGAAGTGCGAGACGGGCGCGGCGCTCAGGTGCCGACTGTCTTCGGGCAGGGCACCCAGTGGGATCTGCACGACTTGCACCAACGCCAGAACAATCGTGAGCAGAGTGCCAAGGAACAATGCAGCAAAAACGACAATTGGTTTCGTGAAATAACGAGTCATTTCCGCTCCACTGTGGACAGTCTTTCGAGCTTGGTTATTTGGTATTTGGCCAACATTTCCGGCCACCGGTGACCAGATGCTGTCCGCTGGCGATCGGCATATTTACGCAACCAGCGTCAGAACCGGTAAGTCACACCCAGCCCGCTTTGAGCGCTCCAATTCTGGTCGATTGCGGCGCTTCTTTGGATGGATTTGTCGAGATAGGTGACGCCCACCACCGCGATGAGCATCACCCGCTCATTCAGTTGCACCACCATTGAGAGGTCGCCGCCCAGGTTCAGGGCTTCGTCTGTGATCGGGGCAACCGGCAGAATGACGCGCCGCTCTTTTCTGATCATGCGCGCGCGTTGTGCAGCCGTTACGCCATACATGTAGTTGGCGGCCTTGCGGTCGAGCCAGCTCGCTTGTACGGCCGGGGTGATCGTGAACCGTCCTATCGAGACCGGATAGCTGTAACGGGCAATGATCTCCGATCCACTAAACTTGTCGGACAGATCGTGGCGAAATTCGCCGCTCAGCTTGCCGGATCTGGTGTCAAGCGAGATGCGCACCCCGGCGTCAAAGGACAGTTTTTCGCGGTCACGCCCTTGCGGGCTGCGGGCGGCGACAAACAGGTCAAGCGATGGCGTAATGCCGACCAGATCCTTGTCGAGACGAAAGCCCGTCTCGGCCCCCTCAAAATAGTAGGCACCCTGTTTTATGGATACAAACGGGATCAGAGAGGTCTGCGTTGACGCTGCGTTGAAAGGGGTGTGCTGGTCCAGGGTCCCGACACCGACGGCAATGTAATTTTCACCCCGACCGCCATCCGTCTCTTGAGCGCACACAACGGATACGGGCGAGAACACGGCCCCGGCCGCGAGAAATGTTGCCAGAATGGCCTTGGACATATGGTTTTTCCTGTGATTTTGCCCATCGGACAACCGACCGAATGAAAGACGTGGCGACGGCCGGATGCACGGCTCGCCATGATTTGCGGCCAGGACGTTTGGGAGGGAGGATTGCGAAATTCGATTTTCACCCGGACTGGCTTTCCAGGTGATTATTTACTCAACGTTGCTTGCACGGCTGTTCCTTGAGGCGGCGGGACCAACGAGATAGCTATGCAGAAACGGAATAGAAATTGCCGTAATTGCTATTTGATATATGCGTAAACGTATGGATTGGCGGTCGGTAAAATTCGATTGGAACAGGGCGCGCGCATTTCTGGTCACGGCGGAGGAGGGTTCGCTTTCGGCTGCAGCCCGTGCGTTGGGAATGACGCAGCCGACGCTCAGCCGGCAGGTGGACGCTCTGGAGGACGAGCTAAGCCTGGTGTTGTTCGAGCGCGCAGGCCGGGGGCTGATTTTGACCCCGAGCGGCCTCGAATTGCTGGAGCATGTGCGCGGAATGGGGGAGGCGGCATCCCGCGTCTCACGGGCGGCGTCGGGGCAGTCTCAATCCATAGATGGGCCGATTTGCATAGCTGCCAGCGAGGTCTACAGCGCACTCGTCCTGCCACCGATTATCCAGAAACTGCGTCAGGAATACCCCGGTATTTCGATTGAAATTGTCGCTTCCAATGCCTCTTCAGACCTGTTGCGTCGTGAGGCAGATATCGCGATCCGACACGTTGCGTCATCGCAACCGGACCTGATCACCCGGAAAATCCGCGACGACGAGGTCTTCTTTTACTCCGCGCATAGCTACCGTGCCTCGATCGGCAACCCACAATCCTTCGCCGAGCTGAAGGACGCCGATTTCCTGGCCTTCGCGAACAATGATGCGTTGGTGAACGTGCTCATCGCGCTTGGCCTCAATGTCACAGAGAGGACCTTTCCGATCATCTGTGACAATCACATTGCGCAGTGGCAGCTGGTGAAACAGGGCGTCGGGATCGGGGGCATAACCAGGAATATCGGTGATGCTGAACCGCTTGTGTGCCGCGTCATTCCCGACATGCCGCCCATCATTGTTCCCATGTGGCTCGCGACCCATCGCGAGCTGAACACCAGCCGGCGCGTACGGACCGTGTTCGATTTTCTGGCCGCCGAACTGTCGCGAAAGCCGTCATAGAATGCCGCTCCCGCAGCGCGGCGCACGATGACAGGCTGGCAGATTGCGGCGGCATGAGCCTGGCCTCCGCCTCTGTGGTGAGGTGGCGTTATTCAGGAACAGTTGGTTGGTGTTGACGGGGTCACTCCAAGGGCTTTAGCGGTCATAAATCCGACCAACCGACGCCCGGTTAGCCCGCCAGGAATTTGGTCTGACAACACCCGCTGTTGTTCGGCGGCAGTCCGGAATAGGACGCGAAAGAAAATGCGGGAGGAACGCGCGACATGGACCTGACACGCAAAGACGCCACCGACGCCACCCGGGCGGCGCATGCGGCCATGGCAGCCGACCTGCCCGCCGATGACGGCGGCGACTTCGTGCTGGCCAGGCGCGGCTTCATCGGCTCGATCGAGGACGCCGAAGTCCCGGGCGCCTGGAGCCAGCGGCCCTTCGCCTTCCTTGAGGGCGGGCGGCCCGACACGGTGAACCCGAGCCTCTGGCGGCAGGCGCGCCTTAACGCCCATCACGGCCTGTTCGAGGTTACGCCCGGTGTCTACCAGGTGCGCGGCTTCGACATCTCCAACATCACCTTCATCGAAGGCGAGACCGGCTGGATCGTCATCGACCCGCTGACCTCGGCCCAGCCGGCGGCAGCGGCGCTGAAGCTGCTGCGCGATGAGAAGGGCGATCGCCCCGTCAGCGCGGTGATCTACACCCACAGCCACGTGGACCACTACGGCGGCATCCTGGGCGTCGCCTCGCCGGAGGAGATCGCCGCGGGCCTGCGGATCATCGCCCCCGAGGGCTTTCTGCAGGCGGCTGTGGCCGAAAACGTCCTGGCCGGAAACGTGATGAGCCGCCGCGCGACGCACATGTACGGCGGCCTGCTGCCTAAGGACCCGCAGGGACATGTGGACTCCGGCTTGGGCAAGGGTACCTCGACTGGCCGCGTCGCCCTGATCGCGCCCACCGAGTCCATCACCCACACCGGCCAGACCCTGACGGTCGATGGGGTCGAGATCCGATTCCAGGTAACCCCGGACACCGAGGCGCCGGCCGAGATGAACTTCTTCTTCCCGAAGTTCGGCGCGCTTTGCATGGCGGAAAACTGCACCTGCCACCTGCACAATCTGTACACGCCGCGCGGGGCCCAGGTGCGCGACGCCAAGGCCTGGAGCTTCTACATCGACGAGGCGCTGGCGCTGTTCGGCGAGGACACCAGGGTGATGTTTGCCAGCCACCACTGGCCGCGTTGGAAGGCCACCCCGATCCGCACCTTCCTGACCAAACAGCGGGACCTCTACAAATACATCCACGACCAGACGCTTCGGATGGCCAATCACGGGCTCAACGCCACCGAGATCGCTGAGCTGCTGCGGCTGCCGCCGACGCTGGAGGCAGAGTGGCACACCCGTAGCTACTATGGAACGCTCAGCCACAACGCCAAGGCGGTCTATCAGCGCTACCTGGGCTGGTTCGACGGCAATCCTGCGAACCTGCACAAGCACCCGCCCGAGGCGGCAGGCCGGCGCTATGTCGCGGCCATGGGTGGCGCGGAGCGGTTACTGGCCGAGGCCCGCGAAGTCTACGCGGCGGGCGACTACCGCTGGGTCGCCGAACTTGTGGGCCACCTGGTCTTTGCCGAGCCGTCGAATCTGGAGGCGCGTGCTCTGCAGGCCGACGCCTTCGAGCAGATGGGCTACCAGGCCGAGTCCGGACCCTGGCGCGACTTCTACCTGACGGGTGCCCAGGAGCTGCGCAATCCGCGGCCGCCCAGCGCCACGCCCCGCCAGGCCTCGGCCGGCCAACTGCGGACCATGCCCACCGACAATGTTCTGGATTCGCTCTCCGTGCGGTTGAATGGCGAGAAGGCCGGCGCCGTGGAGATCGACTTCACGGCAGTGTTCACCGATACGGGCGAGCGGTTTGCGATCAGCGTCGAGAACGCGGTGCTGCACCATCGGCGAGGCGAGGGTGGGCCGCAGGTTTCGCTGACCCGGGACCTACTGGTCGATCTGGTTTACGGCGCGAAAACGCCCGAGGATGCGGCGCTGGAGGGCCCGGGCGCGGGTGCCCTGGTCACTCTTCTGGCACTGCTCGACCGGTTCGACCTTTGGTTTGAGATTTCGGCACCATGAGGCAGGGCGGTAATTGGGGACAGGTACTGTTATTGATGCCCCGAACCTCGCGCGACCGGCAATCAGCAAGTGTCCCCGACTTCCCCACCCTGACCGCTGCGCGGTCTGTCCCTCCCCATTAAGGGAGGCAACTCTTCAGAGCGACCGCAGATGCCGCAACAGCTCCGGGTTTTCCACCTGGGCGCGGCGCTCGTTGATGGCGCGGTGCAGATCCAGCGCATCGTTGGGGTCAAGCGGCAGAAGACTGGCCGACAACGGCGACTCGTAGGCGGGCGGCGGTGTCTCGGCCGCAATCTCGATCGGCATCTCCATGCGCACTCTCCCTGTAGCCGCGCGAACGCGGAGCTTCCCCAATC
>Ga0105047_10007221_pt1 | contig 18755 bp, 15 predicted proteins | sample MAT04_FD_78384 | JGI IMG/M metagenome (GOLD analysis project Ga0105047, IMG submission 78384) | Freshwater microbial communities from Lake Fryxell liftoff mats and glacier meltwater in Antarctica - MAT-04 (megahit assembly) | ecosystem: Environmental > Aquatic > Freshwater > Ice > Liftoff... | reverse complement strand
CACCGTCGTGTCGCCGTCGCTCTCCAGGGTGAAGCGCACTCTGGCCTCTCCGAACGGGCCCATCCCTGCGCCGAGCTCCAGAACGGTGTCCTGCTCCAGCTCGAGCACCGACGTCGAACCGGGCACGGTCGCCGGGCCCACGCCGATGCGATGGTGGAACTTGGAGTGCTCGGCGGGCCAGTCGGGGTCGACCGCCCGGATCATCTGGGACCCGACGAGCCACTGCGGGTACGTCGACGGATCGACAAGGGTCTCGAAGACGTGCCTCCGGTCGGTCTCGATCGTGATTCGGTTCTCTGATCCGTTCACCTCTTGCTCCTTCTCATCGTTCAGTCCGAGGACATGTCGTGCAACAGCGTCGCCGAGCCACCGTGGCGCGAAACGCGTCGCCGGCCCCAGTGCCGACCCGAACCCGACCCGGTACACCGGCCGCGGGCGAGGGTCCAGCGCAGCGGTGGCGATCACCTCGGCCACCTCGGCCGGCGGGGCGAAGTGCGGACGGGCGAGGGCAGTCAGCTCGTCCCACCGACGGCGAGCGTCGGCTGTGAGCGAATCGGTTCCGCTCCGCACTTCGTCGCCCGCTGTCTCCCACGCGTCGGTGTCGACCGCTCCGCACTGAACCGTGACGACCTCGATCCCGGCCGGTGCGAGCTCGAGGCGGAGGGTGTCGCTGACGGACTCCAATGCCGCTTTCGCCGCGCCGTACCATCCGGTGAACGGGATCTGTGCCTCGGAGAGCACCGAGGACACGTTGACGATCCGACCGCCCCCGCGTTCGATCTGGTGAACCGACGCGAGTCGCGCCAGGCGGACCGGTGCCACCACCAGCTCAGCGAACTGTCGCAGCGCGTCGTCGTCGGAGACGTCGCGCACCGCACCCAGCCCGGCGCTCCCGGCGTTGTTGACGACGACGTCGGGGCGGTGCATGTCGACGATCCGCTGCGCGGCCTCGGCATCGGACACCTCGAGATGCTCGATCGTCAGCTCACCCGTCGCCACGTCGGCGTCGAGAAGTTGTTGACGCAGCGCATCCTCGGCCTTCTGCGTCCGCACAGTCGCGACGACCGACGCCCCCCGCCCCAGCAGAGCGATGACGGTGGCGCAACCGATGCCGGAGTTCGCGCCGGTGACCAGGGCGACGGTCTGCGTGCTCGGTCCGGTCTCGTACTGATCAGCGGCAGGTGTCGACGGACGTGTGCTCATGGTCGCCTCCTGAGCGACCATGCGGCCGCAGCGGGTAGTCCGATGCCGAGGGCGGCGGCGCCTCGTCGTCCCCAGTTCCGCGTGCGGTGGTGCAGCAGCGCCGCACGAGCCGCGTTGGCGCCGCACGCTCCGTGCACCGACCCACCTGGGTGTGCGGACGAGGATGCCAGGAACAGCGAACCGATCGGCGTCTCGGGACGGGCGAGTCCCGGGACGGGACGGAACACGAGCTGCTGGTGCAGCTGTGTCGTCCCGCCGCTGATGTCACCGCCGATGAGGCTCGGGTTGGCCCGCTCCAGGTCGTCGGGGCCCTGCACCTCCCGGGCGATGATCCTCGAGCGCAGCTCCGGAGCATGTTCGACCAGTCGGTCCTCCATTCGCTCCACGAACGCATCGAGCGCCGGTCCGCCGAGTCGCCCCCGGACGTCGATCCGGTCGGACGCGTCGCCCCGGATGTCCTGGGGAACATGCGTGTAGGCCCAGAGCGACTCGGTTCCAGTGGGAGAGCGCGAGGGGTCGGCGGTCGTCATCTGGCCGGTCAGCAGGAACGGGCGCGAGGGGAGGCGGCCCGAAGCGAGCTGTGCCGAGGTGGCCGTCAACTCGTCCACACTGTCGGCGACGTGGACGGTGCCTGCGCCGTGCGCCCGTTCGTCGGTCCACGGCACTTCAGAGGACAGTGCGTAGTTGACCTTCACGGTGGACCCTGCGCGCTGGAAGTGACGCATGCGGGCGACGTAGGAGTCGGGTAGGTCGTCCGGATCGAGGAGTCGACCGAAGAGGATCTGCGCGTCGCAGGCCACCAGCACCGCCCGGCGGGCATGGATCGTTCCCGATACCGTCTCGACAGACGTGGCCCGGCCACCCTGCACGTGGATCCGCTGCGCCGGGTCGGCGAGTCGAAGGACGGCGCCGGCGGACTCCATCCGCCGCACCAGGGCATCGGTCAGGCGACCAGCACCTCCCTCGGGGACCGGGAATCCCACCGTTTGCGCAAGACCGACCAGCAGCCAGCCCAGCAGAGCGCTGGGCGCCGACTCCGGGGTGACATCTGCGTGCAGTGCGTTGCCGGCGAGCAGCAACGGTGCCAACGGGCCGCTGAAGAGCTGTTCTCCCATCGTCCGCACGGGAAGCACCGTCATGCGGATCAGGTCCCACAGCTGCAGACGGGCTGCCCAGCCGAGCGCGGTCGCCGCCCGCATCGGCGGGAACGGCGACAGCAGCGCCCGCAGCATCTCGTCACCGAACCGGTCCCACTGCGCGTGGAGCTCCAACCAGCGCTCACCGTCACCGTCGTCGTGCTCGTCGAGATCTGCCGCAGTGCGCGCCGCGTCGCGATGCAACACCGCCGCCGGGCCGTCGCGACGCACGTTGGCGAGCACGATCGGCGCGCGCGCCCATCGCAGACCGTGGTCCTCCAGATGTAGGTCCTGCATGACAGGTGACGCAGCGGTCATTGGATAGAAGGCGGAGAACTGATCGGTGACGAACCCCGGGCTCGTCGATTCCGCCGATCGGACCGCGCCGCCGGGAGAGGCCGAAGCCTCGGTCACCACGACGTCCCAACCCGCGTCCGCCAGCAGCGTTGCAGCGACCAGCCCGTTGTGGCCCGCACCGACGACCACGGCGTCGCACGTCGACCCGGTCACGACCGGTGGCTCCGATCCCGCGGGCCCGCAGCTTGCCGCGGTGCCCGCCACGTGGGGGGTGCTGTGCTCATGAGGCTCCTGTGGTCTACGGAACGAAGGGCTGTCCAACTTCTACCCGGGCCCCGCGAACTGCAAACCGGCCGGCATGATGAGCTGGGTAGGGCATCGGCGAGACGAGAAGGCGATGCGGGCCGAGCTCGACGACTACCCTCCCGCCATGACGGTCGAGCGGCAGTTCCTCGATCAGGTCGCGGCTGCCGTGCGGGACCCCGGCCGTCTCGAGGCGGTACGGCGCACCGGACTTCTCGACACCGCACCCGAGGAGTCCTTCGACGCCCTGACCGACGCCGCTGCGTCACTGCTCGGAACCGACTACGCCTTCGTCACCATCGTCGACGAGCGCCGGTCCTTCTGGAAGAGCTGCCGTGGTGTGGAGCTGACATCGGACCGGGATCGCCAGAACACCGTCGAAGAATCCTTCTGCCAGTACGTCATCGGAGTCAGTTCCGGGTTCGCCGTGGCGGACGCTCGGACCGACCAACGCACCTGCGACAACCCCTCGGTCGAGACGATGGGGGTCGTCGCGTGGGCGGGTGAGCCGATCCGTTCGGGCGACGGGCACGTGCTGGGTTCCTTCTGCGTTCTCGACTCCTCCCCCCGGGACTGGTCCCCTCGTGACCTCGAGATCCTGGGGACGCTGGCGAGAGCAGCGTCCCGTGAGGTGCAGCTCTGGACCCAGGTCCTGGAGCTGCAGGCCCTGCGGTCGGGTACCGAGGCGATGGGTGCCATGACCACCCGCCTCGGGACCCACCTCACGACGTCGGAGGCGATCGACGTCGTCCTGGTGGAAGCCCCCCGAATTCTCGATGCGGACTTCGTCAACATCGCCCTGCTCGATGGCCACCGGCAGGTGCTGCGTGTGTCGCACGATCCAGGTCTTGCCCGAACCGTGGTCGATCCGCACCTGGAACTGCCGCTGGGCATTCCGACGCCCCTGACCGACGCCGTGAGGACCGGCGAGGGCGTGTTCCTGCTCGATCCGGAGGAGGCCGACCGCCGATATCCGTCTCTGGCCGATTCACGCAACGCCGTCGGAGTAGCGGTGAGTGCGTCGTTGCCGCTCCGGACCAGCGACGGCACGGTGATCGGCGCAGTGGGTGCCGCGTGGACCCATCCGGTCGAGATGACCCGGACCCGCCGGGCGGCACTGGAACTGGTCGCCGCACTGTGTGCGCAGACCATCGAACGGACGGGTTTGACCGACGCCACGAAGGACCTGGTGACTGCGTTGACCGTCGAGCTGTTTCCTCCGATCTCGCTTATCGCAGGTCTCGAGTTTGCCGGACGCTACCGACCGTCGAACGATCGGCTGGCGTTCGGAGGTGACTGGTACGACGTCGTCGAAGTGTCGGACGACCGGGTGCTGATCATCGTGGGCGACGTCGTCGGCCACGGCGTCGAAGCTGCGGCGCGCATGGCACGGGTGCGGACCGTCCTCGACACGCTCGTGCAGCAGAGGAGGGGAATCGAGGACCTGCTCGGAGAGGCCGAGGGCCTGCTGCGGAGGCTCGAGGAGCCGTTCCTGGCGACGCTGTCGCTCATCGAGATCGACCTCACCACCGACACGATGCGTCACGTCTCCGCAGGTCACCCGCCCGCACTGGTCGTGCGGCCGGACGGCGTCGTCGCCCGCTGGGAGGGGGGGAAGCGTCCGCCGTTGGGATTCGGGGGAGCGTGTCCTGCGCCGACGACTCAGCTGTTCGCCCCGGGGACCACGTTGGTGGTGTTCACCGACGCCCTCGTCGCGAGTCGATCAGTGGCGCTCGATCACGGCATCGACGCGGCTGCACGGTTGCTGGCCGACGCCCCATTCCGCTCGGCGTCGCGTCTCTGTGACGAACTCGTCGAATCCTCGCTCACCAGCGACGGGACGAATGCAGACGACGTCGCCGTCGTCGTCATCCGCAGGCTCTGACCCGCCCTCTGTGACCCGCCCCCTCTGACGGGCGACCCCGACAGCATCAGCGCGCCGGCGTCCGCCTCGCTACATTGTGGACTCGAACACACCCCGACAGCGTCAGATCGCGGTGTGGACCAGCAGAGGTGGTCATGGGCGAAAAGGCGGTCGAATGGACGACCGGACGGATCACTCTTCGGGGTGAGATCGACATGGAGCACTCGCTGTTGCTCCGCCGCGCTCTCGACGACGCAGCGGCATCGAGTCCTGCGAGCATCGTCGTCGACGTCTCGCAACTCGACTTCATCGATTCGAGCGGCCTGAGCGAACTCGTCCGTCCGATCCATGACGGTCGCCGGGTGATCCTGGACGGGGCGAAGCCCTTCCTGCTTCGACTCCTGGAGATGACCCAACTCGACACGGTGCTCACCGTCGAGAGCGGCGGTCGAGACGACGAGGTCTGAGCCGGTGAGGATTCTGCCAGCCGATTCCTGGGTAGGAGTTGGACATGGCACCGCAACGACAGGACTCACGAAAGGACAGGACTGCTGTGAGTTCCAGCTCTGGCGATCCGAATCACCATCTCGACACCCCGGCGTCGACGACTGTCGTGGCCGCCGACTCCTTGGCCTCGAGATCCGCAAGGGACAGCGTCAGACTCTTCCAGGCTGCACTGGCGGCGGAGGCGCTCGAGAGCGCTGAGCTGCTCGTGAGCGAGCTTGCATCCAACGTGGTCCGCCATACGACCAGCGCGCAGATGGTCGTCGCGATCACGGTCGCCGGGGGTGTCCTGCGCGTCGAGGTGGAGGACGGCGATTCGGCGCGCTACCCCTACGTGGCGCCGTTCCGACCGACCGAACCCGGCGGAATGGGCATGCGCCTGGTGGACCAGATGGCGTCGGCCTGGGGGACGCACCAGACGCAGGACGGCAAGTGTGTGTGGTTCGAGCTCCCCTCAGGGGTCTGACCGTCGCCCCCATGGCCGCTGCCACGATCGCGCCCGAGGGAGTCGTGGAACTCGCGGTTCGGGGTAGGGACGGTCCATGTCCGCGATCATCCACACGTTCGACTTCCATCCGCTCTTCCGAATTCCGGCGGCGCTCGCAGAACTGCTCGATCGATCGTTCGAGCCGTGACGAACAGCGGCCGGTGTGATCGATTCGGACGGGTCGAACGGTCAGGATGCGAACCCCGTTCGGTCGTGGTCCCCCAGGCCGACCGGTGAGCGGGATTCCTTCCTCGACCTACCGGATCCAGCTGCGTGACGGGCTGACCCTCGACGGCGTTGTCGAGCAGGGTTGGTTGGACCACGCCCGGGAGCTCGGCGTGTCGCACCTGTATCTGTCGCCGGTACTCGAGGCCGTTCCCGGATCCACACACGGCTACGACGTCGTCGATCCCCGCCACGTCGACCCCGTGCTGGGCGGCGACGCAGCGCTGCGGCGCCTGGCGACCGCGGCCGCCGAAGCGGGGATGGGGCTCGTCGTCGACATCGTCCCGAACCACATGGCGGCGGACCACACCGCCAACCCGTGGTGGTGGGACGTGCTGCGCAACGGTGACCTGAGTGAGCACGCCGCAGTGTTCGACGTCGACCCCCGGCCTCCCGAGCAACGTCTCCGTGGCCTCATCCTGTTACCGGTGCTCGACGACCACTACGGCCGGTTGCTCGACCAGGGCCGTATCCGCCTGCGACGTCGCGGAGGATCCGTCGTCGCTGTGGTCGACGACCGGCCGTTCCCCCTGGAGCCATCGTCGCTCGGTGGACTCCTGGCGCCGGTGGCCGAGGACGCCGGCCATGACCTGATGCGCCTGGTCGCGATGGGCCTGCGCCGCATCGAAGCTGACGACCCGGAGGCCCGGTTGGTCGAGCTCCGGGTGCTCGACACCCTGCTCGCCCTGTGTCTCGAGGACCCCATGCTCGCCCGCGCAGTGGACGAGCACCTCCGTCTGTTCGACGTGGACCCCGACGCGATCCACGAGGTGCTCGAGTCGCAGCGCTACCGGCTCGCCCACTGGCGCGCCGCCCGCGACCTGGGGTACCGCCGGTTCTTCGACGTCAATGAGTTGATCGGCGTGAGTGTGGAGTCACCCCACGTGTTCGACGTGACGCACGGAGCGATCCGGTCATGGATAGAGGAGGGCCTCGTGGACGGACTCCGCGTCGATCACCCTGACGGCATGGCGGACCCGGCGCTCTACCTCGACCGGCTACGCGCCACCGCACCTTCCTCGTGGATCGTCGTCGAGAAGATCCTCGAGCAGAACGAGGACCTCCCCTCGGAGTGGGACGTCGCCGGCACCACGGGCTACGAGTTCGCCGAGGTCATCTCTCGCTGGTTGATCGATCCCCGGGGACTGGGCCGGGTGCAAGAGTTGAACGACCCGGTCGTCGGTGCGACCGTGACGGGCGAGGAACTGATCGAGCGGTGCAAGCGGTTGGTCCTGCAGGAGATGCTCGCCGGTGACCTCGACCGGGTGACCGACTCGTTCCTGAGGCTCTGCGACTCGTTGCGACTGTTCCGCGACGTCACCCGCCACGACCTGCAGGAGCTGCTCCGCGAGGTGACCATCGCGATGCCGGTCTACCGCACCTACGTGTCCGCGCACGAGCGGCTCCGACCCACGGACCTGCAGCTCATCAGGGGCGTGATCGCCTCGCTCGCGTCTGACCATCCGGAGTTCGATCCCGAGGTGGTCGCACTGCTGGGTTCGGTCCTGACGGGGGAGTCCGACGCCGCAGCACCGATGTCGACCGAGGTGCGGACCCGACTGCAGCAACTGACCGGCCCCGCCATGGCGAAGGGCAAGGAGGACACGGCGTTCTATCGCGACGTCCGGCTGATCTCCCGCTGCGAGGTCGGGTCGGACCCGTCGGCTCACGGCATCGGCACCGAGCAGTTGCACGCGTTCCTCGTCCGGCGACAACGCGAGTGGCCGGATGCCATGACGGCCTTGTCGACGCACGACTCCAAGCGCAGCGAGGACGTGCGCGCCCGGTTGAACGTACTGACCGAGGTCCCGGACGAGTGGGCGCGGTTCGTCGGGACGTGGACCGACGTGGCGGACGCGCTCGACCCCGACGGGCGGATCGACCACACGACCCGGTCGCTGTTGTGCCAGACCATGGTCGGCGCGCATCCCATCGACGCCGGTCGCTTGGGGGCGTTCGCGCTCAAGGCCGTGCGGGAGGCCAAGTCGACGACGTCGTGGCTGCACCCCGATGCCGAGTACGAACGTGCGGTGACCGGGTTCGCCGAGCGTCTGGCGACCGACCCGCGTCTCTCCGATCTCGTGGCCGACTTCGTCAGGCAGGTCCTGGAGTCGCCCGGCAGAGCGACAGCCGTCGTCCAGAAGGTGCTGCATCTGTGCGCACCCGGCGTTCCGGACCTGTACTGGGGTAGCGAGACGTGGTTCCTGCGTCTTGTGGACCCCGACAACCGCGGAGCGCCGGACCTGGCCGAGCTGGCTGCGCCCTCCGGCGTCGCGAACGTGCAGGTCGGCCCAGCGGAGCGGTCCGCGAAGGCCCACGCTGTCCGTCGAGTGCTCGCACTCCGGGCTCGACGCTCCGATGCGTTCTCGGCCCGCGGGACCTACCGACCCCTCGAGATCCGTGGCGAGGACGCCGACCGTCTGGTCGCGTTCGCCCGCAACGACGAGGTGGTCTGCGTCGCCGCCCGCTGGCCGGTGCGCGGCGCGATCGACCACATGACCACGCTGCGGCTGCCGCCGGGGGAGTGGTGCACCGTCCTGGGCGGCGCCGCTCCGACGTCTGCGGTCGCCCCGGTCGGACAGCTGCTCGGCGGTTGGAGCGTCGCTGTGCTGGAGCGTACGTGAACGGGCGGATCGACGCGGTCAGTCGTCCGCCTGATCGAGCGCGTCCGACGGTGCCGAGTCATCGGACCTGAGGTGAGGGCCTGTTCCGCTCCCCCTTCCGAACGTGCGACCGAACCATGCGGTGGCATCGCCGTCGGCCACCCCCGCCCCGAACGTGTCCGCCGCCGCGCCCAGCACCAACGCTCCCAGGTCGTCAAGTCCTCGAGGTCGGCGACCGTCGCGTCGTGGCGGGTCGCGAGGGACGACACGAGAAGCCTCACCAGCCGGAGGTGCTCGGTCGTGGCAGAGACGTCGAGCACGATCCGGTCCACGTCTCCCGGGGTCGTTCCCTCGCTCGTTGCCGCTCTCGGCGCGACGTCCTATGCGGCGGCGCCCTCCGGTGTCGTCACGGGGCAGCCTCGATGGCGAAATGGTCGGTCAAGCCGGTGATCTGTAGCAGTCGGACTGTCGAGGCGCTCGGCGAACGGAGGGTCACCTCGACGTCCTCATCCCCGAGCGATCGGGCCTTCAACAGCGACCGCAGGCCACTGGAGTCGACGAAATCGACCCGACTCATGTCAACGATGAGAGGACCCTGCTCCGCGGCCTGCTCGACGATCTCCTCCAGCGCCGGCGCCGTGTGGGCGTCGAGGTCACCCGAGACGGCCACCACTCCGTCAATGAAGCGAGCGGAGAACGGTTGATCTGTGGACATGTCACCTGCCGGATCCGAAGGAACGAGATGGACGAGACGGACGAGCAGGTTACCTGCGCTCCTCGGTCGGCTGCCCGGCAAGACCATGCGCCTGCTCGATGAGTCGTCCCATCGCGTCGATCTGCCTCGAGGTAGGTCGCGGTTGCCGTCACGGGACGGCACCCGGCCCGGTCGGCAGAGTGCTGCGACGCGGATCGCGTGGGACGGCGGCGACGAAGTCCGAGGTGTCCGGATCCGCCTCCGGACCGTACGACAGGGTGGTCTCGCACCGCAGGCGTGCGCCGGCCAGCACCGTGAAGTCGCCAGTTCGGCCCTCACCAGCCCATCGCTGTTCGATGAGGAGGGGCGAGGTGTCGGTCGGGTTCGTCGGGTCGAGCCCGGAGGAACCTCCGTCTCCCTCCGGATCCGTCAGGTGTGCGGGCATGGCGACCCCTACCCGACCGGGGGGTCCGACGAACCCGCCGCCGCCGTCGAACGCGCAACGCCATTCGGTCGGATGGAGCGAGGGATCGACCGTTTGCCCGGCGCTGGTCCCGGGTATGGGATCCACCCGCACCCCATCGGTCGCAGCCGACGATCCAGCCGAGGAGTCCCTGTGCCGACCACCACCCTGAGCCGGGATGTCTCGGCATCGGCCGCTGTCGTGTGGAGCATCCTGACCGACGTCCACGAGCTGCCATCGCTCTCGCCCAGCACCTTGTCGGTGAGGGCTCCCGGCCGCCTCGAACGGGTGGGCGACGAGTTCGAACAGACCGTGAAGTTGGTCGGACGGCGGTTCACGTCCAACTGGCAGGTGACGCAGTTCGACCGCGAGCGGCTGATCGCCGTCACCGGCTCGATCCTCCCGGGAGTCCGCTACTCGCTGGTCGAAGAGGTCACGCCGAGAGGTCGGTCGGAGTCGACGCTCGCCATGACGGCCGACTACTCCCTGCCGTTCGGTCCCCTCGGTCGACTCGCGGGCCGTCTCGGAGCGGAGCGCGCTGCCTTGGAGGAGGCGAAGCAGGTGCTGGACGCGATCGCCGAGCTTGCGACGCAGCGGCAGCGCGCGACGCCCTGACATCGACCGTGACGTTGTCGTGAGGATGTCCGAGCCCCGTCGTCACGGACACATTCGGACTGCATGTGCTCGAGATCGACTATCGGTGCTCGAGGTCGACGCACAGGACGGCCAGGTCGTCGAACCGGTCCTCGACGAGCGCAGCCAGGGCTTCTACGCACAGCTCCGGAGTGAGCGCCGCGCAGCCTGTTGCCCGTCCCGCAAGACGGGCGAAGCCTTCGTCGATGGATTCATCGCGCCGCTCGACGAGCCCGTCGGTGAAGAACACCAGCCGGTCGCCGGCCTCGAGCTGTGTCACCTGCGTCCGGTACTCGGCGTCCGGGAACAACGACAGCGGCACCCCGGGCGTCCCGCGCAGGTACGAGCTCGATCCGTCCGGACCGATGCGTAGCGGGGGAGGGTGACCGGCGATGGACCAACGCAGGACGCTCCGCTCGGTGTCGAGGGTGGCGTAGCAGCACGTCACGAACGGCCCGTCAGACTCTTGGAGCGCCAGTGCCACCGCATTGACCAGCTCCAGCACCCGGTGCGGGTCCTCCTGGTCGAACGCGTGCGCACGGATGAAGTTCCTCACCTGCACCATGTACGACGCCGCCTCGCTGCCGTGGCCCGACACATCCGCGATGACCAGAGCGATCCGGTGGTCGTCAAGGCGGAACACGTCGTACCAGTCGCCGCCTATGGCTTGGTCCGTCGCAACGGGTTGGTACAGCGCAGCCATCCGGACGTGGTCGACCTCGGGGATCTCGGACGGCAGGGCTGAACGTTGGAGCAGTTCCACAGTCACACGCTGCTGGTCGGCGAGTCGTTGCGCCTGATCTGCCTCGCGTTCTGCGACGACCGCATCGGTCACGTCGCGTGAGGCGGCGATGTAGCCGTCGGCGGACTTCGAGACCTGGAGGTTCAAGAATCTGTCGACCAGACGGCCATCGGGTGCGACCTCCGCGTACGGAACGCGGTCCTGGGTGAACGGCACTCCGGTCTCGACCACCTCTACCAATCGTTCGAAAAGGCCCGAGTCGACCCACGACGGATACATCTCTCGAACCCGACAGCCCACCAACTCCGACGCCGAGCGACCTGCTCCGTCGACGGTCGGTGCGTTCACGAAGTCGAGCACGAAGTCCGCGATGGCGCCTTCGGAGTCCCGGACCGCCCGACCCACCTCTACATGGTCGAGGAGCGCGTCGAGCACGGCACGGAACCGGTCGGTTCTCTCGGCATCCTCGAGGCGTATCTTCCGCAGCGCAAGCTCGGCCATCGACACCGCTGTCCTCAGCAGGACCCGATCAGACTCGCTCATGACATGGGGAGCCGACCAGCTCAGGTGCGCAGCGCCGACGACGTGCCCAGCCCGACCATCGCGCAGGGGGACCGACAGCAGGGCGGCATCACCCGATGCGGACCGTTCGGCGTCGAGGCCGGGGTAGGCCATCCGGAACTCCTCGATCGAGCTCAGCTCGACAGTCCGTCCGTCACGCACAGCGTCGGTGAGCGGCGTCCGCGCACTGAGGGGAACTGAGCGCCCGTCCCAGCGAGCTGCGAATTCGTCGGAGGAGCCGTGCGTACCGACCACGACGAGGTGTCCGTCATCGACGAGTCCCACTGCTGCCCGACCGCTGTACGTGTCGCTGAGGAACGACGCCAGAGCCGATGAGAACTCGTCCTCGGCGGAGACCGCCGCCAGTGCCGCCGCCAGGACGAGTAGTCGATCCGCACGCCGGCGAGCGATCACCTCATCGGTGACTTCGTCCACGGTCGTCCCGAGGCCGAGTACCCGTCCGTCCGGGTCGATCACCGGGTAGTAGTTGGCCGTCCAGTGGCGCTCGATACCCGACCCGGGGTCCTCGAACGACAGCTCCTCACCCAGTCGTGGCATCCGGGTTCTCAGCACCTCGCGCATCATCGGCTCGTCCAACCGACCCGGCTCGGCGTTGATCTCACCGGGTCGACGGCCCAAGTGGTCAGCCACCGGGACCCCGTTCATGTCCGCCAGGTGCCGGTTGATGCGACGGAAGCGCAGGTCGGTGCCGAGCAGAGCGAGGCCCACAGGAGCCTCGCTCATGAGTGCGTCCGAGAGCCGGCGTTCCGCCACCGCACGCGACGATGACGACCTGTTCCGGTCGACCAGGATCAGCACCAGGCAGGCCGTCGCCGCGAAGACGGCGACCCCCCACACATCGACGCCACGGATCCGGAACGAGTCCACGGGCTCCGTGAAATGCCACCACACCGCCAGAATCGATGTCGCCGCACAGATCGCCGCAGCCAGAAAACCGCGCCACACGGCCACCAGTGCCACGGCCGCCAGAAGGAGGGAACCGGGGCGGAGCCCGGCAGAGTCGTCGATCGAGTCGATACCGAGAGCCGTTGCGGTGGGAACCAACACGCCGATCGCCACGTCGAGGAACCGTGTGGTGCGGCTGGTCACTCCAGCAGGACGACGCTCCATCGGCGGTCCCGTCGATTCGTCCGGAGTGCTCATGGCATCGTTCCACCCTCGCCATGCAGATCTCCGGGGTTACGGGGACAGCCCACAGACCGCAGGATACGACACGACGCTCGGGCGGCGTGTTGAGGTCCGAGTGCGGGCGACGTCACGGGTCACCGATGGTGGGTTCCACGCCGCCGCATGGAGGTCGAGCGGCCAGCGGCCTGTCTGGTCAGACCCGAGGGCCCACGGTGTCGGCCATCTCGGCGTCACGGTCGCCGAGGGGACGGTCGGGACCCGTCGTGCTGTCCCTTGCGGTCTGGTGCTCGAGCTCGGAGTTCAGCTGCGCACCGATCAGGACGACGAACGCCGACAGGTACAGCCAGAACAGGATGATCACGATCGCCGCCAAGGTCCCGTAGGTCTCGTTGTAGGAACCGAAGTTGTCCACGTACAGACGGAACAGGATCGAGATGACGACCCAGCCGACCAGAGCGAAGAGTGCACCCGGACTCACCCAGCGCCACTTCGGCCGGTCACGGTCGGGGGAGTGGCGGTACAACACGGACAGGATCAGGACGAACGCCGCCGCGGCGACGAGGAACGTCGCCACCGTCGTGGATGCGCGCAGGGCATCCGACCCGTCGGCCAGCCCCGACAGCGCGGTGGCGACGGCGATCGTCACCCCGGCGGACACGAGGATCAGGAGGGTCAGCGTGAGCGCCATGGCCCTGCGGACCACGGGTCCCCGTTCCTCGGTCTCGTTGTACGAGACGTTGATGGCCTCCACGAGGTGGGCGACGCCGCTCGACGCGGCCCACAGTGCCAGCGCCAGTCCGACCAGCAGACCGAGTCCGAGCGAGGTGCTGGAGTTCTCGGTGATGCGCGTCAGCTGATCGGTCAACAGCTGACGGGCGTCGGTCGGCAACGCGCCGAACAGTTCCTCCGCCCGCGACTTCACCTGCTCCGGGTCGGAGAACAGCCCGTACAGCGACACCATGGCGGCCAGACCGGGGACCAGCGCGAGGAAGCCGAAGAAGGCGACCCCGGCCGCGGACAGCGAACTGTGGTCGTCGCGTATCGCGTCCTTCATACGGATCGCGACGTCGCGCCAGCCCCGTGCCGGCACCTCGGACGGGGAGTCGGCATCCAGGCCGTGGCCGTCGTCCCCGAGCGTGTTGCTCACGGCCTGCTCGGTGGTGTGGTGCATGCGCTGTCCTCCGATGGATCTCGTCCGACGTACCCCGCAGTGGTCGTGGGGAAACAACCGCTGGTCCGCACATCGCCGGAGCTCGACGACCAGGTTTGCCGCGTACGGGACGCGGGGTACCCCTCTCACCCGCGAGAGAAAGACGAACGATGACCCGGTTCGGTTACACCTTGTCCTCCGAGGAGCACCCGCCGAAGGACCTCGTCCGCCACGCTGTCGTGGCCGAGGAGCGGAACTTCGACTTCGTGGCGATCTCGGACCACTACCACCCGTGGACGACCTCGCAGGGTCACAGTCCGTTCGTCTGGTCGGTGCTCGGCGCCATAGCGGCCTCGACCGACAGGATCCGAGTGGGGGTGGGGGTGACGTGCCCGACGGTCCGCATTCACCCGGCCGTGATCGCACAGGCCGCCGCGACAACCTCACTGCTGATGGATGACCGGTTCTTTCTCGGCCTGGGCACCGGCGAGGCGCTCAACGAACACATCCTCGGCCATCACTGGCCCCCGCCGGAGGTGCGGGCAGCCATGCTCCTCGAGGCGATCGACGTCATCCGACAGCTCTGGACAGGTGACACGGTCGACGTCCATGGCGAGTTCTACGACGTGGAGAACGCCCGCCTGTTCGACCCACCCACGAACCCGATCCCACTGGTGCTGTCCGCGTTCGGCAAGCACAGCGCAACCACGATCGCCCGGGCAGGCGACGGGTACTGGGGAACGAGTCCCGACCCGGAGGTCCTGCAGGCCTATTCCGACGCCGGCGGCACCGGGCCTCGGTACGCACAACTCACGGTGTGCTGGGCGGCTGACGACGACACCGCCCGGCGGACGGTGCACCGGCAGTGGCCGAACGGCGCACTACCGGGGCAGCTGGCCCAAGAGCTACCGACCTGGACCCACATCGAGCAGGCGGCGAGCGTGCTGTCCGTCGAACAGACGACGGAGGACATCCCCTGTGGTCCGGGGCCGGATGCGTTCGTCGAGCAGGTCCGGACCTATCTGGATGCCGGTTACGACCGCCTCTACTTCCACCAGGTCGGACCCGATCAGCAGGGCTTCTTCGACTTCTGGACCGAGGAGCTCGAGCCAGCCCTCTCACAGCTCTGAGCGGGCGGGATTCGGGCGGGCACCGGCTCACCCGCTCCCTCGATGGACCATCGTTCGTTCTGCGCCTCGACGGTTGCACCAGCGCGACGGACCACCGCGGGCTGTCCGCTGGCCGCTTCAGCGGCCCATGGGACGAGAACGAGATCCGAGCAGACCCAGAGCGAACGTCGCCTACTCGCTCGAGGCATCACACGACACCTGTGCATCGATGTCGGCGAGGTCTCCCGCGAAGCCGAGCGGTGCACGCCCGACGAGACGAGCGCTGGTCGATACGACGATCGCCGGATCCTGAATCGTGCGCCGACCCATGGCCGTCACTGCTCGCCACAGGCCGTGATCCTCTGCCGTCGACTCGGGCGGCCAGTTGCCCGCGGCAAGGAGCGTGTCGCCGCGGATCCCGAAGTTGGTGCCGTGGACGTGGTCGTGTGAACGCTTCCGGATCCCGAGCTGGTAGGTGGAAGCGAACTGCTGCCGCACCGAGTGGGGCGCCAATGGTTCGAGCTCCACGATCCCCGTCACGCACTCGACACCTCGGGTCGCGTGAGCGAGGTGACGCCGCACCCACGACCGCGGTGCGACGCTGTCCGCGTCGATCCCGAGCACCCACGTCCATCGCGGTCCTGACGACGACAGCGACAGTGCGACGCTGCTGCCGATCGCCCGGGCTTCGCCGACGCAGCGATGGTCCACCTCGAGCACAGCGTCGGACGGGCCCAGGTGTCGACGCGCGACGTCGGCGGTGTCGTCGGTGCACGCATCCGCGACGACCACGATGCACGAGCTCGCCACGGGGGCGGCACGAAGTGCCGCTTGCACGGATGTGACGGTCGACGCGATGTGCGTTGCTTCGTCGCGCGCGGGGATGACGACCGCGATCGCGAACCCCATCGGCACCCTGACGTCGGATGTCTCGTGGTCGAACAGCATCATGAGGATTCGCTCCCGACGGAGTCGTTGCCCAGTTCCTCGAGGTCCTCGCCGCTGTGGACCTGGCGGATGTAGAGCTGAAGCTCCTGCACGCGCCGTATGACGTCGTCGTCGAACACCATCGGCCGGGGTCCGTACGCCCGGGAGAAGTGGTCGATGAACTCGGTGCACTGTCGCTCGACAAGATGTCGCACCGTCAGTGCACGTCGGCGGGCGCCTCGCACGTCCTCCGGATGCGAGTCCGCCTCGTCCGCTGCGATGTCGAGCTGGGCTCTCATTGCCCATGCCAGCGCACGCATCTGTCCCACGTTCGCTCGCTGATGCGGCGAACGCACCTGGACACTCGCGGTGTCGTCGAGGAGTCCCATGGCGCCGCCCGACCACACTGCAGCGGGGGCGAGCGCGCCGTGCCAGAATCCCGGACGCTCGAGGTAGTAGCCGGGGCCTCCGACCTGGTCGGCGGCGAGCACGGGGTGGTCGTGGAAGGACACGATCGAGGTCGTCGTCGACTCGAAGGCCGGCGAGCGCCACGACTCGCTGTCAGCGGTGATCGTGCCTGCGTCCCGGCCGTGTAGCAGATCGATCTCGACGAGACGCTTCTGGCCTCCGTCGACATCGACGGCGGTGACGAGCGCAGCATCGCAGAGTGCTGCCCCGCCGCAGAACGACTTCTGACCGACCAGGGTCGTTCGGATGGTGCCCCTTCGTACTTGCAACGGTCTGGCGGACTCGGAGGCCCAGACGCCGTACAACGCCCCGGGCCTGGGGCGACGATGGGCCTCAGCGAGAATGGCGATGGCGTCGAGGTGCGGTTCGACGATCCGGGCGACGCTCAGGTCGGTTCGGCCCAGTTCGACCATCGCCCGTAGCCGCTCGCGGGTCGACCCCTCTGCTGGCAGCGGGACGCCGGTCATCACGCCGGCGAGCAGGTGCCGGACCTCGTCGTTGAGCTGTTGGGGCGTCACGCGCGTGTCCAGACGTCGATCAGGTGATCGCCGAGGACAGCGGTACGGGTGATCGGCCACCCGAGTGCGTTGTCGATGACCCGGTGTGTCGTGCGCGCGTCGAGCCGGTGGTCGCTGCTCGACCCGGTCCAGTGGGAGGCCAGCAGTGTGGCCCCGGCGGTCGATCGCCGGGCAAGGTCCTGCACGAGTCCGGTGAGCTCCGGCACGGAGAAGTAGTAGCCGAGCTCGGCCAGCACCACGAGGTCGAATCCGACGTCCTCGGTTCGGAGTCCCTCGGGTAGGTGGCCGACCCGTAACTCGACGTTCGGTGTGGTGTCGAGCGTGGACGCTGCGACCTCGATGGCCCGCGCCGAGGTGTCGATGGCGAGCACGCGGTCCGTGTGTCGGGCGAGTCGACGGGTGAGCTGACCGGTGGAACAGCCGAGTTCGAGGCCGGACCGGAAATGCAATCCTCCGAGATGGTCGACGAGCTGGTCGAACCGGGTTCGCTCAGTTTCGGAGCGGGCGAAGTCCCAGGGGTCGCTTCCGGGGGTCGTGTGGTAGAGGGAGTCGAAGAAGGTCGATGAGCTCCGATCGACAGGCCGGATTGCTGAGCGAGTCGCAGTGTCGATGACGAACAGCTCGTGATCGCGCCGGAAGTGCGCCAGGACCGCGGGAGTGAGGATTGGATCGACACCGCTGAGCTGCGAGACATAGGTCTGTATCGCGTCGCCCTTGGCGCGCTGCGCAGACGGACTGAGCGGCACGCGGACAAGGTCGCCGTCCGGCAGATTCTCCGGGGCCCCCCAGTGCCACGCCCACACCGGGTAGTCGAGCCGCGGTGTGGCGCCGGAGATTCGGCGCACCGCCCGGCCCACCGCAGCGTGGTCCGGATGACCGTCACCCGGCCACGGAGCGACGATCATCTCGGCGTCTGCCAACAGCGGCGCCAACGCAGCCTCGAGTTCGACCGTGCTCCCGGCGAGGTCGCCGTCAGGCAGTTCCAGGAAGCACAACTCGACAGGCGACCCGGTGGCCAACACCGCTGCCGCCCCCTCGGCTTCCGCACGCCGTCGACTACCGATCGCGCGCATCGAGTCGACAGATCCCAGACCAGCGGCCGCCTCGCCGTCGGTGCAGATCACGAGTCTCACCTCGGTACCCGCTGCGCTCAAGCTCGCCACCAACCCACCCGCACCCAACGTCTCGTCGTCCGGATGGGGTGCGACGACGACTGTGCGCCCGACAGCAAGGATGTCGGCCACGTGCACGACCGTCACCCCTGCTGTGTGGCGACGCCACACGGACTCGTCGGTCCCGCGATCGGAGTGCTGGAAGGTGACCGCTGACACGGGTGCTGAACTCCTCCTCGGCGATCGGTCGGTTCCAGCGCCGCTGCCGCACTGGTTACCCGCCATCTCGATCAACGAAACGTGCACTCGGTCGCCGGCAGTCGACACACCGCCACGATCGAAACGTTGCACCGCCCCGTCTGGCCCGACGCGGAAGCTGCTCCCATGGGTTCGGCGCCGACGATTGGGGGTAGGACATCCACCGAGCGGCCCCATGGGGTTCGCCGTGGCATCGACGCCGGCGGGATGGAGAGGTAGCGCTCGTGCGTAACGGGACCGAGACGAACGGTGAGAACCAGCCGTCGGGCGGAACCCTCGGTGAGTCCGAACTCGCCGACGCTGCAACGGATGCCGGGCTCCGGTACGTCGTCGACGTCGAACCAGGCCT
>Ga0105047_10007218_pt1 | contig 18763 bp, 23 predicted proteins | sample MAT04_FD_78384 | JGI IMG/M metagenome (GOLD analysis project Ga0105047, IMG submission 78384) | Freshwater microbial communities from Lake Fryxell liftoff mats and glacier meltwater in Antarctica - MAT-04 (megahit assembly) | ecosystem: Environmental > Aquatic > Freshwater > Ice > Liftoff... | reverse complement strand
TTAGCTGTTGCCCCCCGTGATCGTCTGGTTCGCCAGCCGCTCGGAGAGCTTGGCCACCGCCGTGTGATCTTCGCCCGGGCCGAGATGCGTGGCGGCTGCGGCCCAAAGCTCACGCGTCAGCGCCGCGAGGGGCGTCGGCACGCCCGCCTCCTTTCCGACCTCGATCGCGATGGAGAGATCCTTCACCATCAGGTCCAGCCCGAAGCCGCTGTCGAAGCGGCGCGACAGCACGAACTGCCGGAACTTCTTCTGAGTGGAGTTGTTCATTCCGGTGGACGCGTTCAGCACATCCACCATCAGCCCCGGCTCCAGCCCGAACTTCTGGCCGATCAGCAGCGCCTCGATGCCGATGAGGAAGCCGCCCGCGCTGACCAGGTTGTTCAGTGCCTTCATCGCCTGGCCGGCGCCGATGCTGCCGCAGCGGTGGATCGACGTGCCCATCGCGCGCAGCAGCGCATCGGCCGCGTCGAGGTCGGCCTCCGCACCGCCGGCCATGATGGCGAGCTCGCCCGATTTCGCACGCGGCACGCCGCCCGAGACGGGGCAATCCACCATGCGGATGGCGCGCGCGCTCAATCGCGCGGCGATCTCTCGGGTTCGTGTCGGGTTGCCCGAGGTCATGTCGATGAACAGCGCGCCTTCCGGCAGCGCGTCCTGCACGGCGGCCGCGACGATCGCGACCTCCTTGCTGGTGGGCAGGATGCAGATGAAGGCTTCCGCACCCTTCGCGGCCTCCGCGGCGGAGGCGGCGGCGGTGCCGCCCACCTCGCTCACGAAGCGCGCCACCCGCTCGGTGGAGATGTCGCTCACCGCGACATCGAAGCCGGCCGTGATCAGGTTGGCGGCCATTGGCCAGCCCATGTTGCCGATGCCGGCAAAGGCGACGCGCTGCATGGTGCTACTTCTTCGCGCCGCGCTTCGCCGACTTGGGCTTGGCCGCGGCCTTGGGGGCAGCGCGCTGCTTCGCCGGCTTCTCGGGCTTCGGCTTGATCGCGCCTTCGGCCAGCAGCACCTCGTGCGTCGCCTTGAAGGCGTCGAGCCCGGCCGGGATGCCGCAGTAGGCGGTCGCGTGCAGCAGCGTCGCCTTGATCTCCTCGACGGTGACGCCGTTGGTGAGTGCGCCCTTCACGTGCAGCTTCACCTCCGGAATCTTGCCGAGTGCGGTCAGCATGGCGAGATTCAGCAGCGAGCGCGTCTTGCGGTCCAGCGTCGGGTCACCCCAGGCCCAGCCCCAGGCCCAGGCGGTGGTGGCGCGCTGGAAGGACATCATGAACTCGTCGGCCTTGGCCATGCTCGCATCCACGTATTCGGCGCCGAGCACGGCGCGGCGGATGGGCAGGCCCTTCTTGAACAGCTTGTCGTCGTCGGCGGCCATGGTGAATTCCTCATCTGCGGTAGGGGCAAAAACTGCGGCGCAAACGCGCGGCGGTCAATCGGCGCGCGCTTCTCATCGGTGATGCGCGGTGCGATGCTGCCGCCATGTTCTTTGATGGCTTCACGCTCGAGACCCGCAGCATCGCCGGCATGGAGGTGCGCTTCCGCCGCGCCGGCAGCGGCCCGCCGCTGCTCCTGCTGCACGGCAACCCGCAGACGCATGCGATGTGGCACCGCGTGGCGCCCGAACTCGCGCAACGCTTCACGGTGATCGCGCCCGACATTCGCGGCTACGGCTTCTCGGCCAAGCCACCGGCCAGCGCCGACCACGAAGCATATTCGAAGCGCGAGATGGCGAAGGATATCGTGGGCCTGATGCGCGAGTTGGGCTTCGCGCGCTTCTCCATCGTGAGCCATGACCGCGGGGCGCGCCTCGCGCATCGCCTGGCGCTCGATCACGCGGCCGCCGTCGAGAAGCTGTGCGTGATGGACATCGTCCCCACGCTGCATCACTTCGAGCATGTGGATATGCAGTTTGGCCTCGGCTACTACCACTGGTTCTGGCTGGCGCAGCCGCATCCGGGGCCGGAGCGCATCATCGGCCAGGATGTGGAAACCTGGTTCGACATTCACACCTCGCGCGAGCCGAAGGACAGGAGCTTCTTCCACCCCGAAGCCCGCGCCGACTACCTGGCCGCGCTGCGCCTGCCCGGCACCGTCACCGCGATCTGCGAGGACTACCGTGCCGCGACCACGATCGACCTCGTGCATGACCGCGCGAGCCGTGCGGCGGGCGAGACGATCGCCTGCCCGCTGCTGGCGCTCTGGGGGGCGAAGGGCAAGATCGGGCAATGGTACGCGCCGCTCGACGTGTGGCGCAGCTATGCCGGGGGCCCCGTCAGCGGGCACGCGGTGAACAGCGGCCACTACCTCGCCGAGGAAGCGCCGGGCGAGGTGCTGGCCGCGCTGGACGCGTTCCTCTGAACGGCGGATGCTGCTTCCATGAACTCGCGCCGCACGCTCTTCGCCCTGCCCTTCCTCGCCGTTCCGGCGCGCGCCCAGACGCGGGCGCTGCGGATCATCGTGCCCTTCGGCGCCGGCGGCATCATCGACGTGGCGGCGCGCATCCTGGCCGAGCCGCTGGGCCAGGCGATCGGCCAGACCGTGGTGGTCGAGAACCAGCCCGGCGCGGGTGCCACCATCGGCGCGCGCAACGTGGCCCGCGCGGCGCCGGATGGGCAGACGCTGCTGCTGAGCGGCGCCGCGCATGCCGTGATGCCGGTGCTCTACAACGACGCGCCCGACCCCGCGCGGGACTTCACGAACATCTCGCTGGTCTCGCAGCAGCCCTTCCTGCTGGCGGTGCACCCCTCCAACCCTGCGCGCACGCTGCCGGCCTTCCTGGCCTGGCTGCGCGAGAAGCGTGACACGGCAACCTTCGCGACGACGGGCGTGGGCGCCGCATCGCACCTTGCGGGCGAGTTGCTGAAGAAGTTGGCGGGCGTGGATTTCACGGTCGTTCCCTATCGCGGCACGCCCCAGGCGGTGACGGACCTGACGGCTGGGCGCGTGGACTTCATGATCGACAGCCAGACCCTGCTGGCGCCGCTCGCCCGTGACAACCGCGTGGTGGGCCTGGCGGTGACGACGCCCACGCGCTCGGTCATGCTGCCGGACCTGCCGAGCATCGCCGATGTGGTGCCGGGCTTCGAAAGCTCCTCCTGGCAGGGGCTCTATGCGCCGGCCGGCACGCCGGCGCTCGTGGTCGAGCGGATCGCGGCCGGGGTGGTGGCGGCGCTGGCCCAGCCAGCCGTGCAGCGGCGCTTCGCCGATGGCGGTTTGCAGCCGATGCCGACGGGGCCGGCCGCGCTCAACGCCTTCCTGGCCAGCGAGACGGCGCGCTGGACGCCGATCCTGCAGGCCACGGGTGCGCGAGGGGGTTGAGGCGAGGCCGCGCCCTCTGTAGGTTGCGTAGGAGCGCGGGCGTAGTTCAGAGGTAGAACGTCAGCTTCCCAAGCTGAATGTCGGGGGTTCGATTCCCCCCGCCCGCTCCATCACACAACCTTCTCGCTGATCACCTGCGGCACCGGCACCGTCGCCGCAAACGAATCCCGCGCTTCCAGCCGCGCGCTCAGCGCCGCCAGCACCGGATACATCGCCCCCCAGTCGAACTCCGCAAACCGCACAGCCAGATAGCGCAGCGCCGTCCCCGCCGCGATGTCCGCCAACCCGAAGCGCCCGCCGACCAGGAAGCCATCGCCCGCGCGCCCGGCCAGCGCGCGCACGCCGCCTTCCACCTTGCGGCGTTGCCGGGCCATCCATTCCTCGCTCGGCGCCGCGCGCATCCGCTCGAAGAACAGCAGCACCACCGCGTCGCAGATGCCATCCGCGATCACCTCGATCTGTCGCGCGCGCAGCACATTCTCGGCGTCGTCCGGCAGCAGGCGGGGCGTGGGGTGCCGCACCTCCAGCCATTCCAGGATGAAGCGGCTCTCATAGATGCCCGTGCCGTCCGGCAGGACCAGCACGGGCAGCTTTTCCAGCGGGTTGTAGGCGGGCGTGGCCGTGGTGCCGTGCCAGGGCACCTCGGTTTGCAGGTCAAAGGGCACGCCCTTCTCGATCAGCGCGATCCGCACCTTGCGCGCGTAGGGCGAGGGCGTCGCGCTGATGAGTTGGTAAGCCGCCACCGTGCCCTACTCCAGGAAAGCGCCCGTCGCGCGCACCACGTCGCCCCAGGCCTGGCGCTCATTGCGTTGCAGCGTGGCGAGTTGCTCGGGCGTCGAGGCTTCCGGCACCGCGCCCTGAAGGCGCAGCACCTCGATGAAGCTCGGCTGGCGCATCGCCTCGTGCACCGCCTGGTTGAGCCGCGCGATCACCGGGGCGGGTGTGCGGGCCGGCGCGTAGATCGCCTTCCACAGCCCGGCATCCAGCGTCCCGCCGAGTTGCAGGATGGTCGGCGCGTCGGGGTAGAGCGGCACGCGCTGCTTGGCCGCAACGGCAACCACACGCAGCATGCCCGCGCGGAACGAGCCCTCGGCGCCGCCGGCGGGCAGCGCCATGCAGTCCACCTGGCCCGCGATGATTGCCTGCATCGCCGGCGCCTGGCCGGTGAAGGGCACGTGCAGCATTTCCACGCCCTGCTGGCGGATCACCCGCTCCATCGCGAGGTGCGAGGTGGAAGCGACACCCCAGGAGGCGAAGGTGATGACACCCGGCCGCGCGCGGGCGGCGGCGATCAGCGCCGGGAAGTCGCGGATGCTGGGCTGCGACGGCCCGGTGATGTAGGCGAACGGCACGTTGGAGACCAGGCTGATCGGCGCGAAATCGCGGTCGGGATCGTAGGGCAGCGCGCGCATGGCGGTGGGCAGGATGGCCTGCGTGTCCACGATGCCCATCCAGAGGGTGTGGCCGTCCGGCGTCGCGCGCACCGCGGCCGTCGCACCCACGCTGCCGCCCGCGCCCGCGCGGTTCTCGACCACGACGTTCTGGCCGAGGATGGGGGTGAGCACCTGCGCCATGGCGCGGCTCACCACGTCGTTCAGGCCGCCGGGCGGGAAGCCCGAAATGATGCGCAGCGTGCGCTCGGGGAAGGCGAGGGCGGGCGAGGCCAGCGCCACGGCCGCGCCAGTGCCGAGCAGCGCGCGGCGGGTGAGAGCATTCATGCGGGCAATCCCTTTGATCGGGACTGGCGGTTCCTCGTCCCCGGCTATTTGATACGCGAAAGTCGTCCGGTCAACTCAGCGTCCTGCGTCGGCAGGCACGCGCACCTCGCCCCCCTCCAGCGTAACCTCCACGGCCTCCAGCACGTCGCCGATGCAGGGGCCGGAGACGCATTCGCCATCCTCGATGCGGAAGCGTGCGCCGTGGGCGGCGCAGACGATCAACTCGCGCTTGCGGTCGAGGAAGCGGTCGGGCACGGGTTCGAGCGGCAGGCCGATATGCGGGCAGGAATTGACGTACACCAGCACGCGCGCGCCGCGGCGGATGGCGAACAGGCCGGTAAAGCCGCCGGGTGGGGCCGCGAAGCCGCGCGCTTCGCCATCCGGAATGTCCTCGATGCGGCAAAGCACGCGGAGGGGGCGGGGCGCCTGGTCCAAGTTCAGGCGCCGGCCATGTCCAGGATCACGGCCGCATGCTCGGGCGTGATCGGCATCACCGAAAGCCGCGACTGGCGGATCAGGCCGATGCCCTCCAGCCGCGGCTCCGCCTTGATGGCGGCGAGCGTCACGGCGTTGGGCAACTTGCGGACGGTCTTCACATCAACGCTGACCCAGCGGCCGGTCTCGTCGGTGGGGTCAGGGTAGGCCGTCCGGACCACCTCGACGATGCCGACGATCTCCTTGCCGATGTTGGAGTGGTAGAAGAAGACGCGGTCACCCTTCAGCATGGCGCGCAGGAAGTTGGCGGCCTGGGAGTTGCGGACGCCGGTCCAGGGTTCGACGCCGTTGGCCACCTGCTGGTCCCAGCCGAAGACGTCGGGCTCGGATTTCACGAGGTGGGCGGGCAGGGGGTTCTTCGGCTTGGCCATGCGGGTCTTCGGGCGGTTGGAATTGTGACGACCACGCTTGCCATGACTTCCCGCCCAACGCCAAGCCGTCACCACCGGAACGTTCCATGGGGAGATTCTTCCGGCTTCGTCAAAGATGCATCCGCGGGCGGCAGATGCTTCTAACATCCCGCGCAAGCCCCTATGTTGTTTCCGTGGACACCGCCTCATCACCTTCGGGCCTGCCCCGCCAGGCCGGATCGCTGCATCGCTTCGCCAATCCAGGCCGCTTCCTGCGGCTGACGGAAACCTGGCTGCCCTGGCTGTCGGGGGCCGCGCTGCTCGTCCTCGGCATTGGCGTCTTTTGGGGCCTCTGGCTCGCCCCGCGGGACTGGCAGCAGGGCGAGACGGTGCGGATCATGTTCGTCCATGTGCCGATGGCCTGGTTGGCGATGGGCGGATACATGGGCCTCGCCATCCTTTCGGTGATGTCGCTGATCTGGCGCCACCCGCTGGCGGATCTCTCGGCGCGCGAACTCTCCCCCATCGGCGCGGCAGTGACAGCGCTTTGCCTGCTGACCGGCAGCCTTTGGGGGCGGCCGATGTGGGGCACCTGGTGGGTCTGGGACGCGCGGCTGACGAGCGTGCTGGTGCTGTTCTTCCTGTGGCTCGGCCATGCCGCCCTGGTGCGCGCCTTCGATGACCCCGAGCGCGGCGCGCGGATGGGGGCGATCCTGGCGCTGGTCGGCGTGGTGAACGTGCCGATCGTGAAGTTCAGCGTCGATTGGTGGAACACGCTGCACCAGCCGGCCAGTGTCACGCGCATCAACGCGCCGGGGATGCATGTGGACATCCTCTACCCGTTGCTGTGGTGCACGCTGGGCTTCTCGCTCGCTTTCGCGGCATTGGTGCTGGCAGCGACGCGCGCCGCGGTGATGGAGCGCCGCGTGCGCGCGCTCCAGATGGCCGCCGCCCGGCGCGCCGATGCGCCGACGCCCCTGTGGAGCGCGGAAGCATGAGCAACAGCGCCGCTGCCATCGAAGAACCCCCGCACACGGCGCGCGGCACCGCCCAACCGCTCTCCCGGCCTGGCGCCCGCCGTTGGAGGGCATCAACATGACTCTCCACTGGATCTACGTGCTGCTGAGCTGGGGCGCGGTGCTTGGCGTTTTCACCGCCCTCGCCATTTCCGTCATGGTGCGCCACCGCGCCGCGCGGCGGCAGCTCGCTCAACTGGAACGCACCCGATGACGCGCAAGAAGCGACGGCTCTACATCCTCCTGCTTTGCGGCATCGGCCTCGGCAGCGCGACGGCGCTGACATTGACCGCCTTCCAGGATAATCTCGTCTTCTTCCGCTCGCCCTCCGACATCGCGCGCGAAACGCCGCCCGCCGGCCGCGCCTTCCGCCTCGGCGGCTTGGTCGAGGAGGGCAGCGTGCAGCGCCAGGGTGAGCACGAAGGCCGCCCCGCGATCCATTTCCGCGTGACGGACGGCGCGAACACGGTCCCCGTCGTCTTCGCCGGCGTCCTGCCCGACCTGTTCCGCGAGGGCCAGGGCGTGGTGACGCAGGGCATGATGGGCCCCGACGGCGTGTTCCGCGCGCGTGAAGTGCTGGCCCGCCACGACGAGACCTACATGCCGCCCGAAGTGGCCGATGCGCTGAAGCGCTCGGGTCACTGGAACCCGGCGCAGGGGGCGGCCCCCGCGCCGGCCACCTGGAACACGCTTGATCCCGCGCGTCCCGCTGCACCGGCGGCCACCCCCTTGCCACGGAGCGGCACATGATCCCCGAAATCGGCCATTTCGCGCTAATCCTGGCGGCGATGCTCGCCATCGCGCAGTCGGGGGTGCCGCTGTGGGGCGCCCAGCGTGGCGATTCCCGGCTGATGGGGGTGGCCGCGCCACTCGCCATGGCGGGCTTCGTCGCCATCGCCATCAGCTTCGCGGCGCTGATGTGGGCCTATGCCGTGAACGACACGACGGTGGTCAACGTCGTCGCCAACAGCCATTCCGCCAAGCCGATGCTGTTCAAGCTGACCGGCACCTGGGGCAACCACGAGGGCTCGATGATCCTCTGGGTCATGGTGCTGGCTGGGTGCAGCGCGGCCGTGGCCGGCTTCGGGCGGGACCTGCCTTCAGCGCTCCAGGCGCGCGTGCTGGGCGTGCTGGGCCTGATCTCGCTCGGCTTCCTGGCCTTCATACTGATGACGTCCAACCCGTTCGACCGGGTTTGGCCGCCGCCGCCGGATGGCCAGGGCCTCAACCCGCTGCTGCAGGATATCGGCCTCGCGATCCATCCGCCGCTGCTCTACCTCGGCTATGTCGGCTACGCCGTGACCTTCGCCTTCGCCGTGGCCGCGCTGATCGAGGGGCGCGTGGACGCCGCCTGGGGGCGCTGGGTGCGGCCCTGGTCGCTCGCCGCCTGGTCCTTCCTGACGATGGGCATCTCGATCGGCTCCTGGTGGGCCTATTACGAACTCGGCTGGGGCGGCTACTGGTTCTGGGATCCGGTGGAGAACGCCTCGCTGCTGCCCTGGCTGGCCGGCACTGCGCTGCTGCACTCGGCCATCGTGGTCGAGAAGCGCGAGGCGCTGAAGGTCTGGACGGTGCTGCTGGCGTTGCTCGCCTTCGCGCTCTCGCTGCTCGGCACCTTCCTGGTGCGCTCGGGCGTGCTCAACTCGGTGCATTCCTTTGCGTCGGACCCGGCGCGCGGCATCTTTATCCTGTGCCTGCTCGGAATATATGTCGCGGGCGCCTTCGCGCTGTTCGCGTGGCGGGCACCTTCCATGGCGCCGGCCGGCGTCTTCTCGCCGATCTCGCGTGAGGGCGGGATCGTGCTGAACAACCTGCTGCTTTGCTCGATCACGGCGGTGGTCTTTGTCGGCACGCTCTACCCGCTCTTCCTCGACCTGTTGACGGGGCAGATGATCTCGGTCGGCGCTCCCTTCTTCAACTCGGCGACGGCACCGCTCGCCTTGCCGCTGGTGATGGGCATGGCGGTCGGGCCCATGCTGGCCTGGAAACGGGCAGCGCTGTGGCCGGTGCTGCAACGCCTCTGGTGGGCGGCCTGCATGGCCATGCTCGCCTTCATCCTCACGCTCACGCTGGCCGGTTGGCACGTTCTGAGCGCGCTCGGCTTCGCCTGCGCCTTCTGGCTGATCTGCGGTGCGGCGACCGATATCGCCGACCGCTCGGGCGTGGGCAGGACGAGCCTCGGCAATGCCTGGAACCGCGCGCGCAACCTGCCGCGCGCGGCCTGGGGGGCGGCCATCGCGCATGCGGGCATGGGTGTCACCATCCTGGGCGTGGCCGGCATGGGTCTGGCGACCGAAAAGCTCGTGGCGGTGCCGCCTGGCGGCTCCACCCAGTTCGCTGGCTATGAGTGGCGGCTGGAGGGCGTGCGCGACTTCATGGGTCCCAACTTCACCGCGCGGAAAGCGACCATTACCGTGCTGCGCGATGGCCAAGTGGTGCATGTCATGGAGCCCTCCAAGCGCTACTTCCCCATCGGCGGGATGACAACGACCGAGGCCGCCATCCGCACCAGCCCCGCGAGGGACCTCTATGCCGTGCTGGGCGAGGAGCGCCCGAACGAGGCTGGCGTGGCGGAGGCGGTGCTGCGCCTGCACGACAATCCGCTGGCGCCCTGGATCTGGATCGGCGCGGGCATCATGTCGCTCGGCGCGGGCCTCTCGCTGACCGATCGGCGTATCCGCATCGCGGCACCTGCGCGGCGGCGTAAGGAAACGGAAGCGGAGGCGACGGCGTGAGCGATCGGGCCGCCGAAAAGCCCCCCGGCGCATCGCGCCGCAAGCTGCTGGTCTATGCGCCGCTTGCCGTTGCGGCGGTGGGTGGACTTGGCTTCTGGGCGATGCTGCGCGGCCTGCAGGATGGCAGCTTCAACCCGCGCGGCGTCCCCTCCGTCCTGATCGGCAAGCCGCCGCCGGAATTCGCGCTGCCGGCGCTGGCAACCAGCGGATTGCCCGCACTCGCCTCCGCCGATCTGCGGAACCTTTCGCGCCCGGTGGTCGTGAATTTCTGGGCAAGCTGGTGCGTGCCCTGCATCATAGAGCACCCGCAACTCATGGAGCTGCATCGTCAGGGCGTGCCCGTGCTCGGCGTGAACTACAAGGACCGCCTTCGGGAGGCGCAGGGCTTTCTCACCCGCCACGGCAATCCGTTCCAGAAGCTCGGCGTGGACCAGCCTGGCCGCGTCTCCATCGACTGGGGCGTCTATGGCGTGCCGGAGACCTACATCCTCGACCGGAACGGCAACATCCGTTGGCGCTGGGCTGGCCCGATCATGCCGGAGATCCTCGCGCAGGATGTGCGCCCCCTGCTGGCGCGGCTGGCATGAGGCCGTTCCTTCTTCTGGTGGCGGTCCTGCTGACGGCCACCCCCGCTGCCGCGCAGATCGGCGACACCAACTACCGCCTGGGCGACCAGGTGCAGGAACAGCGCGCGCGCGAGATCGGCAAGGAGCTGCGCTGCCTCGTCTGCCAGAACCAGTCCATCGAGGACAGCGACGCCTCGCTGGCGCGCGACCTCCGCCGCATCGTCCGCGAGCAGGTGGAGCAGGGGGCGAGCAACGAGCAGGTGATGCGCTTCGTCCATGACCGCTACGGCGATTTCGTGCTGCTGCGCCCGCCGGTCAATGCCGCGACCATCCTGCTCTGGGCCACGCCCGCGCTGGCGCTGCTGGGCGGCATCTTCACCATCTGGCGGGTGCGCCGCCGCGCGCCGGGCATCGGCCCCACTGAACTGACGGAGGCGGAACGGCAACGCCTCGCCAAACTGCAAGGCGATCAACGCGCGTGATGTGGCTCGCTTTGGCGGTGGTTGCCGCCCTGATTCTCTCGCCGCTCGCCCATGCGCTGCTGCGCCCGCCGCGCGCGCGGGGCCGCGCCGAAGCCGATGTCGCGCTGTTCCACGCGCAGCTGGCCGAACTCGAAGTGCAGCGCGCCGAGGGGCGGCTGGACGAGGCCGCGTGCAAGGCCGCGACAGTCGAGGTGCAACGCCGCCTGCTCGCCGCGCCCGTGGCCGAGGCGCTGGCGCCCGCTTCCCGTGTCTCTCCGCTGCTGCTGGGCGTGCTCGCGCTGGTGCCTGTCGCGGCGGTGTTCATCTACATCGAGCGCGGTTTCCCCGAGATGCCCTCCGCCACGCTGGCCCTCCGCCAGGAGGCCGATGCACAGGATGAGGCGCTGCTGGCCCGCCTGCGCGAGCGGCTGGAGACGGCGGACCCGACCACTCAGGTCGGTCGTCAGGGCTTCATCATGCTGGGCAACGCCGAGCGCAACCGCGGCCGCTTCGCCGAGGCGGCCCGCGCCTGGGAACGCGCCCTCGCGGGAGGGTTCGATGCCGGGTTGGCGGGGGATCTGGCGGAATTGGAGATCGAGCGCGGCGAAGCGGACAATGCCGCCCGCTGGGTCGCGCGGGGGCTTTCGGTGCAGCCGAACGATGCGCGATTGCGCTTCCTGGCGGGCCTGGCGGAGGCGCGCGCAGGCCGCAATTCCAATGCCCGGACAACCTGGCAGGCCCTTCTGAACGACGCGCCGGCCGGTGCGCCCTGGCGCGAAATCGTTGAGGAGCGCCTGCGCGGGCTTCCCTAGAGCATGATCCGCTACGGTCGACTCAAGACCTAAAGGCGAACGCCCGTGGTGGCGAAGCGGTCTTCCACGCCCGCTTGAAGCTGAGTGTCGAGCACGAAGGCGGCGGCGGCGGCGAACACGGCTGCAGCAAAGATGCCGACGATGACGGACTTCATGTTCGTGCCTTCCGGAGCAAATGTATCCCTTGTCGGTTAAGAGGAAATCGCGTGCCGCCGCAAGAGCGCCTCGGCCTCGTCCAGTTCCTCGGGCGTGTTCGCGTTGAAGAAGGGGTCAAAGGGTTCGCTCGGCCAATGTGCATGGGCGATGCCGTGGCGCGCGGTCCAGCGATCGATCTTGCGCTCGCCATCGGCAATGGCGGCGCGCAACTCACGGGCCAATGCGGTGGGCCAGAGCGCAATCGGCGGGTGGGTGAAGCCAGCCGAGGCGGCGCAGGCCATGGGCACGCCTGCCGCCTCTCGCGCCGCATGCAGGCGCGCCACCAAATCCAGCGGCAGGAATGGTGAGTCGCCGGGCGCTGTCACCACCCAGGGCAGCGGCGAGGCCTCCATGGCGGCCAGGATGCCGGCCAGCGGGCCGGGATTTTCCGGCAACGTGTCGGGCCAGATGGGCAGGCCATAGTGCATGAAGCGTGCGGGATCGCCGTTGGCGTTGATGGCGAGGCCCTCGCATTGCGGCGCGAGGCGCGCGATGACGTGGTCGAGCATTGGGCGGCCGCCCAGAAGGCGCAGCGGCTTGTCGCCGCCGCCCATGCGCCGCGCCAGGCCTCCCGCCAGGATTACCCCCAAGGTGTCAGGAGGCATCGGCGGAATTCTTGCGCCAGTGCTTCGCACTTTCCTCCTCGACGTAGCGCGCGTCGGCGTCGAAGATCATGCGGCCCTCGCCCGCCAGAACGGTGAAGCGCTTGCCCTTGCAGCGGCCGATCAGCGTGAGGTTCGCCTCGCGCGCCAGTTCCACGCCCCAGGCGGTGAAGCCCGAGCGCGAGAGCAGGATGGGGATGCCCATCCGCACCGTCTTGATCACCATCTCCGACGTCAGGCGGCCGGTCGTGTAGAAGATCTTGTCGGCGCCCGTGATGCCCTCGCGGAACATCCATCCGGCGATCTTGTCCACGGCGTTGTGGCGGCCGACATCCTCCATGTAGCAGAGCGGCTGGTCGGCGCGTGCCAGCGCGCAGCCATGGATCGCGCCGGCCTCCAGGTAGAGTGACGGAATCGTGTTGATCCGCGAGAGCAGACGGTAGAGCCAGGACGTGCGCAGCACCGCATCGGGCGCCAGTTGCACGGCGGCGAACCCCTCCATCAGGTCGCCGAAGGCGGTGCCCTGCGCGCAGCCGGAGGTGAGTGTCTTTTTCTTCAGCTTCTCCTCGAAATCCGTCCGCCCCTCGGTGCGGACGACGACGACGCCGAGGTCCTCGTCGTATTCCACCGCCGTCAGCCGGTCCTCCGTGCGGAGCATGCCCTGGTTGAGCAGGTACCCCACCGCCAGGTCCTCCGGCCGGTCGAGGATCGTCATCATGGTCACGATCTCCTGGCCATTCAGGTAAAGCGTCAGCGGGCGTTCCATCGTCACGCTGATCTCGACCGGCGCGCCGGTGTGGTCGAGGCCGGTGACGCGGCGCGTCAGCCTGGGGTCGGCCGGGTCGGGCCGGACGAGGAGTTCGGGCGTGTCCATGTCTGCGATATGGGTCAGGGGGGGCGAATGGAGAAGCCCGGCTTGCCCGTGCGGCATGTTCGGCCCAGGCTAGGGCGAGCTCATTCCCCAAGGGAGAACACGCGTGAACGGTGCCGAATCTCTGGTGCACAGCCTGCTGAAAAGCGGCGTCGAAGTCTGCTTCTCCAACCCCGGCACGAGCGAGATGCATTTCGTGGCCGCGCTCGACCGGATTCCCGGCATGCGCTGCGTGCTCGGCCTGCAGGAGAACGTCGTCACCGGCGCGGCCGACGGCTATTGGCGCATGACAGGCAAGCCCGCCGTGACGCTCCTGCATTGTGGCCCCGGCCTCGCGAATGGCCTGGCCAACCTGCACAATGCGCGGCGCGCGCGCTCGGGCATCGTGAACTGCGTGGGCGACCAGGCGACCTACCATCGCCCGCTCGACGCACCACTGACGGCCGATACCGAGGGCTTCGCGCGCGGCGTCTCGCAATGGGTCCGCACCTCGTCCAAGGCCAGCCAGGTTGGCGCCGATGCCGCGAATGCGGTGCAGGCCGCGCGCACTTCCCCCGGCCAGGTGGCGACGATGATCCTGCCGTCGGACACCTGCTGGGATGATGGCGGCGTGGTGGCCGATGCGCTGCCCGTTCCCGCCGTGCCGCAGGCCGAGATGCACGCGGTGCGCAACGCAGCCCGCGTGCTGCGCGACAAGAAGAACGTGCTCATCCTGCTGGGCGGCACCATGGGCACGAGCGAGGAAGCGCAGGTCGAGGCGAACCGCATCGCGGCTGCCACCGGCGCGCGCCTGCTGGCCGAGACCTCCAACGCAAAGTTCCAGCGCGGCCGCGGCCGCCTCCAGCTGGAGCGCGTGCCCTACCCGGCCGATGTGGCGGTGAAGGATCTCTCTCAGGTGGAGCACATCATCCTGGTCGGCTCCAAGGCGCCGGTTGGCTTCTTCGCCTATCCGAACATGCCCTCGAAGCACTACCCCGACACTGCCACGGTGACCGTGCTGACGCGCCCGGAGCAGGATGCAGTGACGGCCCTGCGCGCCCTGGCCGACGAGATCAGCGCGCCCAAGGTGGCCATGCCCGATGCCGGCCCCCGCCCCGAGGTGGTGCGCGGTGCGCCGAGCCCCGAGGCGCTGGCGCGCACCATCGCCGCGCTGATGCCGGAGGGCACCATCATCGTCGATGAGGCGGTGAGCTATGGCCGCGGCTTCTTCCCGCACACCCATGCGGCCCCCGCGCATGACTGGCTGCAGATCACGGGTGGCGCCATCGGCTGCGGCGTGCCGCTGGCCACGGGCGCGGCGATCGGCGGCGGCGGGCGCCGCGTGATCGCGCTCCAGGCCGACGGCTCGGCGATGTACACGGTGCAGGGCCTCTGGACCCAGGCGCGCGAGAAGCTGCCGGTGACGACGGTGCTGCTCTCCAACCGCAAGTACCAGATCCTGATCGGCGAATACCAGAATGTCGGCGCCAATCCAGGCCCGACGGCCATGAACATGCTGGATCTCGGCAATCCCGACATCGGCTGGGTGAAGCTGGCGGAATCGCTGGGCGTCGAGGCCGCGCAGGCCACCACGCTCGACCAGTTGGCCGACCTGATGTCGCAGAGCTTCTCCCGCACCGGGCCGTTCCTGATCGAACTCGTGATCTGAGGGTGCCGCGCCGCCTCGTCTGGCCGCTGATGCTCCTGGGGCTGGTGGCCACGACGGCGGCGATCCTGCTGGCGATGGGGCGTGAGCCGATCTGCCGCTGCGGTAGCATCAAGCTGTGGCATGGCGTGGTGGTGAGTAGCGAGAATTCGCAGCACATCACGGACTGGTACACGCCGTCCCACATCATCCACGGCGCCATCTTCTACGCGCTGCTGCACTGGCTGATGCCGCGCTTCGGCCTCTGGCCGCGCCTCGCCGTCGCGACGGTGCTGGAGGCCGCATGGGAGATCGCGGAGAACACCAGCACGGTCATCGAGCGATACCGCGAAGCAACGATCGCGCTCGATTATTTCGGCGACAGCGTGCTGAATTCCGTCAGCGACATCGGCGCGATGTGGCTCGGTTTCTGGCTCGCCTCGAAGCTGCCGGTGCCGGTGACGATCGTGCTGGTGATCGTGGCCGAGATCGGCGTGGCGTGGGTCATCCGCGACAACCTCACGCTCAACGTGCTGATGCTGCTCTGGCCACTGGAGAGCGTGCGCGCCTGGCAGGGCGGCGGCTGAGCGCTACTTCAGCAGCCCCGCATCCCGCAGCGCCTTGTTGATCACGGTCATCACGCCGCTTTCGGCGGGCTCCGGCGGCGACGGAACGTTGGCGGCCCCTGCGGCTGCGGGCCGGATCGGTGCCGCCTTCGCCCGGGGGGGCGTCTCCAGCAGGCCCCAGCCATCGGCGATGTGCCAGGTCGAGGCGAGGTCCGCATCGAGGATGAAGGGCGCCGCCGCGCCGATCCGGTGCGCGTCGTGCTGCGAGCCGGGCGCGATGGGCGTGCCATGCGCCATTCCGTCCACGCTCCAGAGCTCCAGCCGCGCCTCGCCCGACCCATCGCGCCAGACCTGCCGCACATGGCCGGGCCCGCGCTCGGTCGCGTAGGCGCGCGGGCTGAGTTCCAGCACATGGGACCACTGGGCCACGTTCGCCTCCGCATTGGCATAGGCGACGGTGGAATCGCCGGTACCGTGCCAGATCGAGACGCTCGGCCGCCGGCCGCGATGCGGGTGGGCAGCGCGAACCTTGGCGCCCCAGTCGGCCGCGCTCAGGCTCGGCGGGCTTCGCATGGCCTGCAACGCCTCGGGCACCGAGGAAGCGGCGCCGTGCGGCAGGCCGGCGATGATGGCGCCGCCGGCGAAGATGTCGGGCGCGCTGGCCAGCAGCGCCGCCGCCATGGCGCCGCCCGCCGAGAGCCCGGTGATGAAGACCCGGTTCGGGGCAATCGTTTGATGGCGCAGCATGTGTGCGACCATGGCAAGGATGGATTCCGCCTCGCCCCCCACGCGCGCGGTGGCGCTCGGGTCGTACCATTTGAAGCAGTTCATCGGATTGTTCGCCGTCTGCTGCGACGGGTAGAGCAGGGCAAAACCATGCCGTGCAGCGAGTTCCGACCATCCCGTGCCGGCATCGTAGCCTGGCGCATCCTGCTGGCAGCCATGCAGCACGACGACGAGTGCCGCATCCGCCGGCAGGCCGTCCGGTATGAAGCGGCGCATGACGAGGTTTCCGGGGTTGCGGCCGAAGCTCTCGACGGTCTCGAGCACGCCGGGTGTCGAGCCCCCCTGGGCCAGTGGCGTGAAGCGCTTCAGCCGCAGTTTCGTCTTTGCCGCGCCCATGCGGGCGAGGTTGTCGAGGATTTTGGTCATGGAGCAACTTGCCTTTCGAGCTCAGGCCGATGCGACATGCCGGTTTCTGACCCGGCGATGGTGCAATGCAGCATAGGCATAACACGAAAGGTAAGCCTTGGTTCCCCGCCTGACTGGTTTCACCGTGCGGGGGGGGCAGTGAAACCACACTGATCATTGAGAGCAAGCCTCAACGGCCAAGCGATCCACGCGTGGCAGTGTGAACGGCGCCACGCGCTCCAAGCCCCTCCCCGGTGACGCGCGTTTTTACCCGTTGGTGGTCACGTTCATCGCGGTGGGGACCCATTCATAGCCCTGGGCCTCGCGCGCGACATGGCCCAGCCCTGGCCAAGGGAAGTGGTAGGAGAGCACGCCGTGCCGCTCGGACGCCATGCGGTCCAGCATGCGGGTGCGGGTTCGGGCGGATTGCGCGGGGTCGGTGTCGTAGGCGAATTCCCAGGCTGGCCGGCGCAGCATGATCTCGTGATGATGCGCGAGGTCCCCGGTGTTGATCACCGTGCGGTTGCCGCTGGTGATGGCAAAGACGTGGTGCCCGACCGTGTGCCCCGGCGTGCTGAGCGCAACGACGCCCGGCACCACGGGCTGCTCGTCGCGCAGCATCATCATGCGGTCGCGGTAGGCGTTGAGGTTGCGCTTCGCGCCGTCGACGAAGGGCGTCATGAAAGCGGGGCCGCGCTTGTTCGCGTCATCCGTCCAGAATTTCAGGTCGGCCTCGCTGATCGCCACCTGCGCATTGGGGAACACGCGGGCACCTGACGCATCGACAAGGCCCCAGCAATGGTCGCAATGCGCGTGGGTTAGCGCCACGATGTCGATCTGCGCGGGTTCGAAGCCGGCGGCGCGGAGATTGGCCAGCATGCGCCCGGTGGTCGGGCCGAACATGCGGCTGGCTTCACCCATGCTCTCGCCCATGCCGGTGTCGAACAGGATGAGCTGGCGGCCGGTGTTGAGGACCAGGATGTTCTGCTCCAGCAGCACGCCATCGGTCGGCAGGAAACTCTGCTCCAGGATCTGCGTGAGCTCGGCCGGAGGCGCGCTGGGGAAGCCCTCGGCGGGTTTGCCGAGCGGAAGATGGCCGTCGGAGATCACCGTCGCTTCGAACTCGCCGATGCGAAAGCGGTACCAGGCGGGTGCGGCCTGGTTGCGGAATGGTGCGGCAGCCCGCGCGGCGGCGGGGAAGCTGGCGGCAAGGGCTGCGCCCAGGCCGAAGGCCGTGCGTCGTGAGACCATCATGGTTGTTTCTCCCTTTTGCCCCTCTGGGGGGCAGCAAAAGGCTAGCAGGCGCGACGCCGCGAATTCAACTCTCGGCTGCAGGCCGGCGCGGCTTGTCGCGAGCATGATCCAGGGCGCGGCGCAGCGCGGCGAGTGCGGGCAGCGCATCGGCCGGCATCACGCCCATGTCCTTCGCGACGGGGGTCAAGCTGATCACGGTGTCCCGCACCGCCTGCTCGCGCCGGGCGCGGCCGGCCTCGGTGAGGTAAACGCGTTTCGCGCGCGCATCGTCCGGGTCCGCCTCGATCTGGATGAAGCCACGTGCCTCCAGGCGTTGCAGCGTATTGGTCATCGTCGCCTTCGTGACCTCGAAGGCGCGGGCCATTTGCGCCGGGCCGCGCCCATCGCCCAGCCGGACCAGGTGGTTCAGCACGGTGAATTGGGGCAGGCGCAGGCCGTCCGGCTGAGACCGCTCGAAGCGGCTGCGCGCCAGTTGTTCGATGATGCCGATCTCGTTCAGCAGGGCAAAGAGGGGTGGGTCTTGATGGGTCACCCCGACAGGATACGGGATTCCGCACGCCAGCGGGGAGTGGCCGCGGCCGGCCGCGTGGCGAAGCCTAGGCGGCCCAGCACCTGCACCTCACCGCGCGCGCCCAGCAGGGCAGGGAGGGCGGCGCGCGGGCCGGCCATGGTCGGATACTCCTGCAAGGCCTGGCTCACCGGATGCAGCGCGAGGCCCTGCTGGGTCGTGGCCAAGTTTAGCCGCAGCCAGTCCCGCCCCGCGGCCAGGTGGTCGGCGCGCGTGTTCCCGGGGGTGGTGAGCCAGACATAGGCGTTGGTGGCCGAGAGCATGGGGCGGTACTGGCCCACCATCAGGGCGAAGCCGGCTTGGCCGGGCAGCATGGCCGCGCGGGTGAGTTCGCCGCGCGCCACCATCGCGTCGAAGACCGGGCCCCAGATGGAGATGCCGTCTGGTTGGGCCGCCACCTCAGCGGTGCCGAGGCGCATGAGGTCCACGCTCTCGCGGTGCGCGGCGTCGGTTTCCGCCTCGATCATCCAGGCGCGCCAGA
>Ga0105047_10007217_pt1 | contig 18764 bp, 15 predicted proteins | sample MAT04_FD_78384 | JGI IMG/M metagenome (GOLD analysis project Ga0105047, IMG submission 78384) | Freshwater microbial communities from Lake Fryxell liftoff mats and glacier meltwater in Antarctica - MAT-04 (megahit assembly) | ecosystem: Environmental > Aquatic > Freshwater > Ice > Liftoff... | reverse complement strand
GTGATCACCATCAGACAGGCCACGATCACCAGCACGAAGGGAATCAGATGCCCCACGATCCTGTCCAGCGAGATCTTGGCCACGGTGCACGCAGCGAACAGGTTCACGCCGAATGGCGGCGTGATCATGCCCAGCGCCAGATTCACCACCATGATCAGTCCAAAATGGACGGGATCGATGCCGAAATGGATTGCCACCGGCACCAGGATCGGCGCCAGCACAAGGATGGCGGCACTGGTTTCGATGAACATGCCGATGAAGAACAGGGTCACGTTGACGCCGAGCAGGAACATGGCCGGCGACTTGAGGATCTCTTCGAGCCAGTGACCGATCGCGTCGGGCACACCGGCACGGGTGATCAGGAAAGCGAACAGGCCAGCGTTGGCGATGATGAACATGATCACCGCGCTCGACAGCACCGACTTCTTCATGATGCGGGTCAGGTCGGCCACGCTGATCTCGCGGTAGACCAGGCCACCGACGACCAGCGCATAAAACACCGCCACGGCCGACGCCTCGGTCGGCGTGAAAATGCCGCCATAGATGCCGCCCAGGATGATGACCGGCATGAGCAGCGCAAACCCGGCCTGCCAGGTGGCCTTGACGATTCCCAGGCGGCCGTCGCCATCGTTCTTGCCCCAACCCTTGAATTTGGCGTGCAGGTAGACAAACAACATCAGTGCACCGCCGATCAGGATGCCCGGGCCGAAGCCGGCGATGAACAACTCGCCGATCGAGACCTCGGCGGCGACACCGAACAGGATCAAGGGGATCGAGGGTGGAATGATCACCCCCAGTTCGGCGCTGGTAGCCTGCAAAGCCGCCGCGTAACCCACCGGATATCCGTGCTTGATCAGCGCCGGGATCAGAATCGCGCCGATGGCAAACGTGGTGGCCACCGAAGAGCCCGACACCGCCGCAAAGATCATGCAGGTCAGCACACAGGTCATCGGCAGGCCGCCTTGCACGCCGCCGACCACGCTCTTGGCGAACTCGACCAGCCGGCGCGATATGCCGCCGGTCTCCATGATGTTGCCCGCCAGGATGAAGAAAGGGATCGCAGCCAGCGGAAACTTGTTCAGCGAATTGAACATCTCCTTGACCGAGATCAGCATGTGGGCGTTGTTCACCTGCATGCCCATGATGGCGGCCAGGCCGATCGACACCGCCACCGAGACCGACAGCGCAAAACACAGCGCCATCGTCGTGATCATGACAAAACTCATTGGGCCGTCTCCAGTTCCCGGTGCTGCGGATCAACCAGGTTGCCGATCAAGCTCACAATGGAAAATACTCCCCCGACCGGTAGCGCCAGATAGGCCCAGAACATCGAGACGTTCTCCAGCCCGATGACGGTCTGCACCTTGCCGCGATTGGCATAGTCCCAGCCCCACCAGATCACGACCAGGATCAGGGCCATTGCGGCGGCAAATACCACCCAGTCGAGCACGCGCTTGATTCGCGGCGGGCTCCAGCGGTAGATCACATCGACGCTGACCATGGCGCCCTGTCGAAAAGCCATCGGAATGCCCATGAACACCATCCAGATCAGGCTGAACCGGATCAATACCTCGGACCACTCGGCAGGCTGCTCGAGAACGAATCGGGTGATGATCTGGTACATGCCCAGGCTGGCAGCGATGGTCATCATCACACAGGCAGCCAACATCGCGAACCCGGTGGTGAACCCCTCGAAACGCAGGAAAGCGCCTTTCATGCGTTTCTCATGGAACAGTCACGGGCGCAGCCGTGCTCGCAACCCGCGCATGCCGGCGGGCGGCCGGTGATGACCACGGCCATGGTTACTTGACGTTGCGGATGGCGTCGATCGCAGGCTTGCCGAACTGCTTCTCGAAATCGGCGGAGGCTGGCGCCATGGTCATGACAAACTTGGACTTGTCCAGGTTCTCGACCACGGTCATGCCACGTTTGCGCAATTCGTCAACACCCTTGGCGTCGTCTGCAGCTACCCGCGCGCGATTGGCCTTGGTGCCTTCCTTGGCGGCGTCCAGGAATGCCTGCTTGTCAGCCGCGCTGAGCTTGTCGAAAGCGGCCTTGTTCATCAGCCAGATCGCCGGCGAATAGACATGGCCCGTGAGGCTCAGATGTTTTTGCACCTGGTCGAACTTGGCGGCCATGATCACCGACAACGGGTTTTCCTGGCCATCGACCGTGCCTTGCTGCAGCGCAGTAAACACCTCGGGGAAGGCCATCGGTGTGGGCACGATGCCGAAGGTCTTGTAGGCGGCGATATGGATCGGATTCTCCATGGTGCGCATCTTCAGGCCTTTTAGATCATCGGGCTGATTGACCGAACGCTTGTTATTGGTCATGTGGCGCACGCCGTTTTCAGCCCAACCCAGCGCCTTGAAACCCTTGGGTTCGAACTGCTTGAGCATCTCCTGACCGATCGGGCCGTCGAGCACCGCATGCGCATGCGCCTTGTCACGGAACAGGAACGGGATGTCGAAGATCTTGGCCTCGGGCACGAAGTTCGGTATCGGTCCTGTCGAGGTCAACGTGAGTTCCTGGGTACCCAGCTGCACGGATTCGATTGACTCGCGTTCGCCGCCGAGAGCACCCGAATAAAAATTCTTGATGATGTAGCGCCCATTGGTGCGCTTCTCAATTTCCTTTGCGAACACGACCAGGCCGACACCCTGATGCGAGTCCTCAGTGATGGAGATGCTGCTGCGCATCGTCACCTGGGCGCTGGACAGACCGACAAATCCGGCGGCCATGGTCAAACCGACAACCAAGGTCTTCATCTTCGATTTCATGTGGAGTCTCCTCATCAGGGTTGGAAAAAAATGGTGCGCCGGACATTGCATGCTGTCTGCGCCCATGGGGGAAAACCAGGATAACTGTCTCTTCGACTGTCTCTTCAACTATCTCTTCTTCGGCAAAAGTGAAACCTCCATGCGGGCAAGAATGGTAAAGATCGCGCTCAATTCTGACGGAAACGTTCTATCACGTCACGATTGATATCGACACCGATGCCAGGGCCCGACGGTATCACCACCCGGCCATTTTGCATTGTGATGGCCCCAAATATCAGGTCCTGGCGGAAGGGATGTGCCGACTGGTCGTACTCGAGCATCGGCTCGATCGGGTTCAGCGCCAGCGGTGCCGGGGCCAGCGTGGCCAGGAACTGCAACGACGCTGCCAGCCCGACGCCCGAGCCCCAGACGTGCGGGGTGATCGGCATGTGCCAGGCCTGCGCCAGCGCGGCAATCTTGCGGCACTCGGTGAATCCGCCGGCCGAGCAAAGATCGGGCTGCAGCATGTCAACCGCTCGGCGCGACACCCATTCGCGAAAGCCGACCTTGGTGAACTCGTTCTCGCCCGCGGCCAGGTAGATATTGGTCAGGCTCTTCAGTTCACGGTAGCCGTCGATGTCCTCCGGCGAGATGGGCTCCTCGAACCAGTGGATATCGAAGGGTTCGATCGCCTTGAGGATGCGACGCGCCGAACCGACGTTATAGGCATGATTGGCATCGATCATCAGTTTCGGGGCTGGCCCGATTGCCTCGCGCACAGCCCGGACATAGGCGATGTCCTCCTCGACACCGAAACCGACCTTGAGTTTCATGGCAGTGAAACCGCTGGCCAGATGGCGACGGGCTTCGTTCACGGCTTCGGCCGGATAGACCCCTTCCTTGCGTCGGTAAAACCCGGTTGCGTAGGGCTGCACGTCGCTACGATAGGCCCCTCCGAGCAGCTTGTGGACCGGCTTGCCCAGCGCGCGCCCCAGGCAGTCCCAGATCGCGATGTCGACACCACTGATGGCGTTGGGCACTGCCCCTTTCTGGCCGAATGGACGGGTCAGGTTGTACATGCGCTCCCACAACACCTCCACGTCGAACGGATCCTGTCCGAGCACGACGGGTTTGAGCGCATGTTCGATGATGGCGGCGGCGATCTCGGGTGGCTGCAAGCCATGGCACAGGGACTCCCCCCAGCCGGTGACGCCGTCATCGGTGATGAGCTCCACCAGCACCGCGCTGCGCTTGTACACCCAACCCATCGAGAACGAAAATGGCTCGTCCAGCGGCGTGGACAATACATGGGTACGAACGTCGACGATCTTCATGAACGCCCTCCTGCGACGACGATCGCCCGACCGGGAGCGGCAACTCGCCCGGCTTGCCGCAGCAGCACCGGGCAGTATGCGAAATGTGAGCTCACTTGACATTCTCCTTGGACTTTGGCGCGTCAGTCGTGGTTGGGGTCCGATGGCTGGGCCGTATCAGGCGCCACGCGGTCGCGTCGCCAACGTGGCAAAGCCGCGCCGCAATCTCGACAGAACCGGGCACTGGGTGCATGGCCCTCGCTCAGGCACTCATGGCAGGTGCGCGTGGTGGGCTCGCGGTGGACGCGTTGCGCCGTGAACTCGGCACTGACGATGCCCGTGGGCACGGCCAGTGTGCCCCAACCGATCAACATCATCAGCGACGCTATGGCGCGGCCCAGATCGGTGTGCGGAGTGATATCGCCGAAACCGACCGTGGTCATCGTCGTGATGGCCCAGTAGACGCCGATCGGAATGCTGGTGTAGCCGTTCTCCGGCCCTTCGACCACGTACATCAGCGTGCCCATGATCAAAACCACCAGCATCACAAAGGACATGAACACCAGAATCTTGCGTCGCGAGGCCGCCAGGGCATGCCCGAGCGCGCCGAACTCGGCCACATAATGGGTGAGCTTGAGGATCCGGAACACGCGCAACAGGCGCAGCACCCGCACGTCGACCAAGGCGCTGACCCCCGGCACCAGCAGCGCCAGGTAGGTCGGCAGCACCGCCAGCAGATCAATGATGCCGAACGCGCTGCGCGCGTATCTGCCGGGCTTGCGCACACAGGCCAGTCGCGCCAGGTATTCCGCCGTGAACAACAGCGTGAAGGTCCACTCCAGCGCCAGCAACTCGCGCGCGAAACGGGCATGGATAGACGCCATGCTGTCGAGCACCACCACCACCAGACTCAGCACGATGGCGCCGATCAGTATCAGGTCGAACCAGCGTCCGGCGCGGGTATCTGCCTCGAAGATGACGATGTACATGCGCTGGCGCCAGCCCTGGTCCGTGCGTCCGATGGTGCGCAGACCTGCCTCGCGCGCCGCGGCTTTGCCTGACAAATCGGGATCTGGGCTATCTGACATTGGCACATCGTAGTTGAAAGCCCGCCCTCGCGCGGATCTGCGTTGGCGCGTTTCAACGAGGCCCGGCGGGGCAAGAGTCAGCCCGGTTTTCGACGATGGCTGCACAAATGCAGCAAAAATGCCAGGCCGCCTCATGCGGATGGACGCAATCGTATTCCCTAGGTGAGTCGAGCCTGAAACCGACCCATAATCCCGAGCAACCAGCGCCAAGGCCAGCCACAAGTGGTCTGGCGCAAGCCGGGACACAAGCGTGCCGATGTGCGCGCCGAACAGCCCGCAGTCCAGCGCCATGGCCCGTCGAATCATCTGAGGATCGCAATTGCCCGAACTGTCAGAAAGCCCGTCGCCTGTCCTTCAGGTGACGAGACTCAATACCCGGTTCAAAACCCGCACGGGCGACGTACATGCCGTCAACTCCGTGAGTTTCGATCTCAAGGCCGGGGAATTGCTTGGCGTCGTGGGTGAAAGCGGGTCCGGCAAATCGGTCACGATGATGTCGCTGCTCGGGCTATTGCCCAGCCCGCCTGCCGTGGTGAGCGGCGAATCGGTTCAGTTCGACGGGCTTGACCTGCTGCGCTGCACCGACGCGCAGTTGCGTGCGATCCGGGGCGCCCGCATCGGCTTCATCTTCCAGGACCCGATGACCTCGCTGAACCCGGTGTTCACCGTGGGGTTCCAGATCATGGAGCCGCTGCGCGAGCACATGGGCATGAACGACGCGACGGCGCACAAACGGGCATGGGAATTGCTGGACCTGGTGGGTATTCCCGACGCGCAGCGTCGGCTGAAGGACTATCCACATCAATTTTCCGGGGGCATGCGTCAACGCGTGATGATCGCGATCGCCCTGGCCTGCGACCCCAAGGTGCTTATTGCCGATGAACCGACAACCGCATTGGACGTGACGATTCAAGCCCAGATCCTCGAGCTGGTGCGCGAACTGCGCCAGCGCCTGGGCATGGCCATCGTCTGGATCACCCACGACCTGGGTGTGATTGCCGGCATCGCCGACCGGGCCATGGTGATGTATGGCGGGCAGATCGTCGAGATGGCGCCGATCCATGATCTGTTCGAGCGGCCGCAGCATCCCTACACCCGTGCACTGCTCAAGACGATTCCGCACCTCAAGGGTGCGCGGGCAGCAAAGCTCGAGGTGATCGAGGGCCAGCCGCCGATCCTCAAGGCTGCGCCATCGGCCTGCGCCTTCCGTCCCCGCTGCGCCATGGCGATGGAGCGATGCGGCCACGAGAACCCGCAGCGGCTCACGATTGCGCCCAGCCATGACGTGGCCTGCTTCTGGGATGCGAAAACCGGAAAGGCGCGCGATGTCTGAGACGACTTTCACCGCACGCGCGACGAAGAGCGCCAGGGTCGCGCCACCGCCACTGGTACAGGTGCGCGGCCTCAAGATGTATTTTCCGATCCACAGCGGCCTGTTGCGCCGGCACTCGGGCGACGTCAAAGCGGTCGACGGCGTCAGTTTCGACATTCCGCAGGGCGAGACGCTCGGACTGGTCGGTGAGTCGGGTTGCGGCAAGTCAACCTGCGCCCGCGCGGTGTTGCGACTGTACGAGCCGACTGCGGGACAAATCATGATCGACGGCAAGGATGTGGTCGCGGCCGGGCGCGAGGAACTGCGCCAGTTGCGCCCCACCATGCAGATGGTTTTCCAGGATCCGCAGGCCAGCCTGAACCCGCGCATGACGGTAGCCTCGATCATCGGCGAACCTCTGCTTGAACACACGCGTCTGGGCAAGGCCGAGCAACGTGAGCGTATCTACGAGTTGCTCGACCAGGTCGGACTCAACCGCAATTTCGCCAATCGGTATCCGCATGAGTTCTCCGGCGGCCAGCGCCAGCGCATCGGCATTGCGCGGGCTCTCGCGCTCAACCCCAAGTTCATTGTCTGCGACGAACCGATTGCCGCGCTGGACGTGTCGATCCAGGCCCAGGTCGTGAACCTGTTGGAAAACCTGCAGCAACGCCACGGCCTGACCTATCTGTTCATCAGCCACGACCTGTCCATGGTGCGGCATATCGCAAACCGCGTTGCCGTGATGTACCTGGGGCGCATTGTCGAACTGGCCGATCGCGACGCGTTGTACGAGGACCCGAAGCACCCCTACGCGCAGGCTCTGTTGTCGGCCGTGCCGGAGCCCGACCCGAAGACCGAGGCACTGCGCCAGCGCATCGTGCTCACCGGCGATGTGCCCTCGCCATCGAATCCGCCCAAGGGCTGCGCGTTCAGCACACGTTGCCCGCAGGTCATGCCGCAATGCCACGAGCGTGCACCCGCGTTGGCCGAAGTCGCGCCGGGCCGGCAGGTGGCCTGCCACCTTTACACAAACAACCATTCGACCACCGAATCAACGGCGGCACTCTGAGCACCCTTTCGCAACCCACCTATCCAAGGAAAAGGAGTCCCACGTGAAAATCCGTTATTCCCTCATCGCTCTGGGGGCGCTTGTCGCGTTGTCTCAGAGCGCGCTGGCCCAGCGCGGCTCCAGCGGCAACGTCAACATCATCTACTGGCAGGCACCGTCAATCCTGAACCCCTACCTGTCGACCGGTACCAAGGATGTCGAAGCCGCCTCGCTCGTGCTCGAACCCTTGATCCGCTTCAACGAAAGGGGCGAAATGGTGGCCTTCCTGGCGGCCGAAGTGCCCACCGTGGCCAATGGTGGTTTTGCAGCAGACTTCAAGACCATCACCTACAAACTCAAACCCGGTCTGAAATGGTCGGACGGCACGGCGCTGACCTCGGCGGACGTGGTTTTCACTTACGACTATTGCACCGGCATCAAGGGCTGCGCCAAAGCCAACATCTTCGCGCCGGTCGACAAAGTCACGGCGGTTGATGCCAGCACGATCCGCATCACGTTCAAGGCAGCTGCGCCGTATCCCTATTCCGTGTTTGGCGGTGCCGGCACGCCCATCCTGCAAAAGGCGCAGTTCCAGGACTGCCTGGGCGACAAAGCGCCCAGTTGCACCAAGCAGAACTTCGGCCCAGTTGGCACCGGCCCATTCATGGTCAAGGATTTCCGTCCCAACGACGTGATTCAGATGGTCGCCAATCCCAACTTCCGTGACCCGGCCAAACCAGCATTCGCCACGATGACCTTCAAGGGTGGTGGTGATGCCGCTGCGGCTGGCCGTGCGGTCATGGAGACCGGTGAATTCGACTACGCCTGGAACCTGCAACTGGCACCCGACGTGCTGGCCAAGATGGGCAAGGGCGGCAAAGGAAAGACCGTCGCAGCATTCGGCACACTGGTCGAGCGCATCGAGATGAACCTGACCGATCCGTCGCCGAAACACGGCGATGCACGGGCAACCACCAAGCACCCGCATCCGTATCTGTCCGACATGCGCGTGCGCAAGGCCCTGTCGATGGCCATTGATCGCGCCCTGCTGGTCGAGATCGGCTACGGCCCGGCGGGTCGTCCGACCTGCAACCTGGTGCCGGCACCCATCGCATTTGCGTCCAGCAACGTGGACTGCATCAAGCAGGACATGGCTGGCGCCAAGGCGCTGCTCGATCAGGCCGGTTGGAGAATGGGCGCCGACGGCGTGCGCGCCAAGGACGGCGTGAAAATGGAAATGCTGTACCAGACCTCCACCAACGCAGTGCGGCAGGATTTCCAGACGTTGATCAAGCAGTGGTGGACCGAACTGGGCGTGAAGGTCGAGTTGCGCAACATCTCGGCATCGGTGTTCTTTGGCGGTGATGCCGGCTCGCCCGACACCTTCCAGAAGTTCTTCGCTGACGTCGAGATGTACGCCAACAACTTCGACGGCACCGATCCGGAAGGTTACCTGGCCGAGCATGTCTGCGACAAGATCCCGCGTCCCGAGACCCAGTGGCAGGGTACCAACATGAACCGCTACTGCAACCCGGAATACGACAAACTGGTGAAGGAACTTGGCGCGACTGCTGGCGTCGAGAAACGGGCCGTCATCGCCAAGAAACTCAACGACATGTTGACCAAGGAAAGCTATGTCGTTGTGCCGCTGGTCGACCGTGGTCGTGTCTCCGCACACGCCAACAGCCTGGGTGGCGTGAAGCTCAATACCTGGGACAGCGAGTTGTGGAACGCGGCTGACTGGTTCCGCATCAAGTAAGACCGGACCTGGCCGCTGTGACTGGCGGGCATCACGCCTGCCAATCCTTCCCGCGGCCAGCCCACTTTTTCCAGGTCTGAGCCCGTTGCGCTCGGGCCTATTCGAAGCCGCCGCGCATGTTCACCTACACGCTTCGCCGATTGTTGACCGCCGTTCCAACGGTGCTGATCATCAGCCTGGTCATTTTCATGCTGCTGGAACTGGCTCCAGGGGACCCGATGTCGGATGTCCCGCTGACCGTGCCGCCCGAAGTCAAGGCCAAGATGCGCGAAGCCCTCGGGCTCGACCAGCCGGGCTGGGTACGTTATCTGTTGTGGCTGAAGCAATTTTTCTGGGTCGAACCCTTGCACCTGATCGACCATTACTTCGGCACCGCCTACGGCGCCGACATGCAACGGGTGATCTCGTGGCAGACCCGCAGCCCGGTGTCTGAACTCATCATCCAGCGCCTGCCGCAGACCCTGTGGGTGGTGGGCATGGGCTACCTGGTGGGTGTTTCGCTGGCTGTGCCCATCGGCGTGTTGTCGGCATACAAGCAATACAGCTGGTTCGACCAGATCGGCACCTTTGTCTCGATGATCGGTTTCTCGGTGCCCACGTTTTTCACCGGCGTTTTGCTGATCGTCGTATTCTCGGTGCACCTGAACTGGTTTCCGTCCATCTACGACACCACGCTGGTCGTCAATTCATGGCCGACTTTCGTCGCACAGGTCAAGCAGATGGTCATGCCGGTGGCGGTGCTGGCGTTGTACAACGCGGCCCAGGTCAGCCGCTACATGCGCGCCTCGATGCTCGACAATCTGGGCCAGGACTATGTCCGCACAGCGCGCGCCAAAGGCATGCGCGAAAAAACCGTGGTGCTGATCCACGTGCTGCGCAACTCGATGATTCCGGTAGTGACAGTGATCGCGCTGGGTGTGCCGTCGATTTTTGCCGGCGCCATCATCACCGAGCAGGTGTTCAAGGTCAACGGCCTGGGGCAGTTACTGATCAACGCGATCCAGGTCAACGACCTGCCGATGGTGCAGACGCTGACCTTCATCTTTGCCGTACTCATCGTGGCGTTCAACCTGATTGCCGACGTGATGTACGGCATTCTCGACCCCCGGATCCGCTATGACTGAAGCCGCCACACGCGCACCGATGACCGTCGAGCAGGCCGACCGACCGCCTCGCAGCCAGTGGCTGGACGTCTGGGACCAGTTCAAGACCCACAAGGGCGCGCTGCTGGGCGCAGCCGTGTTCATTTCCATCCTGTTGTTCGTGATCATCGGGCCCCTCGTGTGGACCACCGACCCGGGCTACGCCAACCTGCGCATGCGCAACCGGCCACCAAGCCTGGAGTTTCCCTTCGGCACCGACCAACTCGGGCGCGACCTTTTTGCCCGCATGATGGCCGGCGGAAAGGTGTCGATTGCCGTCGGCATGACCGCCATGTTGATCGCCGTGTCGCTCGGCACCCTGATCGGCGTCACCGCCGGCTTCTTTCGCAGCATGGACGGCATCCTGATGCGCCTGACCGACCTGTTCCTGGCACTCCCCCTGCTGCCCCTGCTGCTGGTGATGGTGATGTTGTTTCGCGAACCGCTGTCGGCCACCATGGGCCCGGAGGCTGGCATCTTCATGTTGATGGTGATCTCCATCGGCGCCACATCCTGGATGCAGACCGCACGCATCGTGCGCGGCGAGGTGTTGGCGCTCAAGGAGCGCGAGTTCGTGCTCGCGGCCCGCTCCATCGGTGCGCCACCCGTGCGCATGATCCTGCGCCACATCCTGCCCAACACGCTGAGCCCGATCATGGTTGCGGCCGCGCTGGGTATTGCCGGCGCCATCATCGTCGAAAGCGCGTTGTCGTTCCTGGGACTGGGTTTCCCGCCCGACTTCCCGACCTGGGGCCGCCTGCTGTTCGACGCAGTCGACCAGCTGCAGCTGTATCCGAACCGGGTGATGTTGCCCGGTATCGCGATCTCGCTCACCGTGTTGTCGGTCAACTATATCGGTGATGGGCTGCGGGACGCGCTGGATCCCCGGATCCGTGGGCGGTAGCAATCAGAAAACGGCCGATGAATGCACGGTTTCGGCCACATACCGGTGATCGGGGCGCGGAGGCGCCAGCGGCACCAACGGCTGGTCTACGGCGGATGGCAGACTTTCACGCACACGGCCTGCGCCATTCGTGATCGACGATCTTTTGAATGACTGCTGCTCAGGCCAGGGAACCGACGCTGCCTGCCAGTATGCACAGCTGTACAAAATGCCAGATTGCGGTCAGCCAACTTCGCGCTGCGCTGCGTACCAGCTCCAGGCGTCCATTGGAGCCCATCGTGACCTGTCAATGCGGTCTCTCACGTGCGTTGCGAAACTTCCGCCCTTCATCCCTGACTGATCATCCCACTGTGTCTCGTTTAAGAGTTACTGCGACAGGCGCGCAACTCTGCGCGATGGTGTCACTCTTTCGACGCAGACAAGGCCGCACGGCGTGCCCGAGTGGCGGCCAGACCCCATAATCCGATGAAGACCATCGCCAGCGTGGCAGGCTCGGGAACGGTCCCGCCACCCCCGTTTCCGCCACCTCCGCCGGCCACGTTGCCTTGGTCAAAACCACCGCTGGTGTTCAGGCAACCCGTGATGGAGATACTGTCCTGGATCAAGGTCACTTGACCCGTGGCAGACAACAGTCGGCCGCAAGTCATTGTCAGATTGCCGTCACTACTTATGAGGTCACGGGCGAGGACGTTGCCTACGAAGGTCGGGCCGTTGAGCGTCGCGGCGCTGGCAACTGTCCAATAGATTCCGACGTTGTTGCCACTGCCAACGTCCTGCACGAAGACATTCGAGGTAGTCGAGGTGACGAGACCGCTCGTGAACAAGAAGTTCCAAACGGCGGTGCTGTCGCCCCCGCCGTCGAGATGGAGGTTTCCGATCAAATTCGCAACGGAGTCACTGCTTACCGTATAGGTGCCCGGAGCGATAGAACCACCCTGGCTGGCCTGATACAGGTCAAGGCTAGAGCCGATGGAGGTGCCTGGACCATTGGCATTCACCGCAAGGATCGCAGCATCAAGTTGGAGCTGAGCGTTCTGCGCGAGTGCGGTATTTGCCTGCAGCGATCCCGAGGAAAAGACGTATCCGCCACCAACCGAAGCATTGGGTGCCGAACCCAGGTTTCCGCCAATGGTGCTGGGGGGGACATTCGTCACCCCCGCAGCGCCCAGAACCGCAAAAGTCGCCAGATCCGCACCTAGCACGGGCGCAGCTACGGCCAAGCCGGGACCATAGGCAAGCACCACCAGCAACGAGAGGGCCAATTTCATTTTCATAGCGTTCATTGGATTCTCCTGGTTCATGAAGCGAATCGTATGATCGGCGAGCGTGTCAGTCTGTTCGATAACGTACATAGCCCCCCATCAAGGGGACTTGATGAACCCGCTGTGCCCTGGGAGGCATCGGATGTCGCCAGGTGTGCCTGCCACCCGATCAACCAGCCACCCCTGCGAAGGCCCGCGGGGCCCATGCGCGGAGCATGTATGTTGTCGGTCTTGCCGGTGGCCAGGTGGTAGAAAATCGCGAAAAACCGAAGTCCGACCAACGGGTACCCGATGGCATGATGATCAGTAACTTCCAGCGCTCGATCGGCAGGCCATAAGGCTCGGCACCGACCTTGTGCATCTTGCTCACATAGAAGGTCGGACGGTACAGCACGAAACCGACATACACCAGACGCAGGCTGTCGAGTTCCGCCGCGCCAACTTCTTCGAGACGATGGCGGTCAACTCGGCGATCGAGATGGCCGACAAACTCGGACGCCACCGCCTGCGCTGAGAGCGTGAATGGCAGTCACCTGAGCCGCCGCACGGTCCGGGGCGACTGTCATGCAACCGACTTGGAAACGCCATACCGTTGACACCGGTCCCCGGGAAACTGGCGGCATGAAGCAAGAACGCCATACACACGAAGCCAAGGAATCCACCAATGCCGAAACGGCCGTGCGGCTGGGCGGCCTGCAGACAGTCGCCGACACCGCTTGCGAGCTCACAGGGCCTGACCCGATCGAGGTGGCCTGGGCCCGCGACCAGGACGAGGTGCGCCAGGCCCAGCGCCTGCGTTTCGCGGTGTTCTCCGAGGAAATGGGCGCCCGGCTGCAGACACGTGTTGCCGGCCACGACATCGACATCTTCGACGACTTCTGCGAGCACCTGCTGGTACGCGACTGCAACACCCGTCAGGTGCTGGGGACTTACCGCGTGCTGACCCCGGCCCAGGCGCGGCGCATCGGCAGCACCTACAGTGACACCGAATTCGACCTGACCCGGCTGCGCAGCCTGCGTGACAACATGGTCGAGGTCGGTCGCAGCTGCGTGCACCCCGGCCACCGGCAAGGTCGGGTCATCATGGCCTTGTGGGGAGCGCTGGCGGCCTTCATGGTCGACAACCGGCTGGACACGATGATCGGTTGTGCCAGCATTCCGATGCAGCACAACGGCGCACGCGGGCTGAGCGGCGGCGGCCATGCCGCGGCCAGCATCTGGAACCAGTTGCGCCAGCGCCACTTGGCATCGATCGCCTACCAGGTCCGGCCGCGGCTTGCGCTGCCGGTGGACCGGCTTGACGGCGATCTGGACGTGGTGGCGCCCGCCTTGATACGTGCATACCTGCGCCTTGGCGCCAAGGTGCTGGGTCCGCCGGCCTGGGACCCGGACTTCAACACGGCGGACCTGCCGATGATGCTGCGCATGACCGATCTGCCGGCACGTTACCGCAACCACTTCCTGGGGGCGTGATGCGCCTGGCCTTCGACGCGATCGGAGCCTGGCGCAACAGCGCCTTCGACGGCTCCGACGATCGGCAAGGACCGCGTCGAGCGCCCTACCGCGCCGTGTTCATCTCCGACCTGCACCTGGGAACACCCGGTTGCCAGGCCGAACTGCTGCTTGAGTTTCTCAGGACCTATCCGAGCGAATACCTGTACCTGGCAGGCGACATTGTCGACGGCTGGCAATTGCGCCGCAAATGGTTCTGGCCGCAGTCGCACAACGATGTGGTGCAAAAGATCATGCGCAAGGCGCGCAAGGGTTGCCGCGTCGTCTTCATTCCGGGCAACCATGACGAATTTGCACGCCAGTTCGCCGGGCACCATTTCGGCGGCATCGAGGTGGCGCTGGAGGCTGTGCACGTGACCGCAACGGGACAGCGCCTGTGGGTCATCCATGGTGACGCGTTTGACGGTGTCGTGCAATGTGCGCGCTGGCTGGCCATCGTCGGTGACAACCTGTACGAGCTCACGCTACGCCTGAACCGGCACCTGAACCGCCTGCGCGGTCGCCTGGGCCTGCCGTACTGGTCGCTGTCGGCTTACCTCAAACACAAGGTCAAGAAGGCGCTGAACTATGTCACCGACTTCGAGAAGGCGGTTGCCGCTGAAGCACGCAACCGGGGCCACGACGGCGTCGTGTGCGGGCACATTCACCGCGCCGAAATGCGCAGCATCGACGGCACGCTGTATTGCAACGACGGCGACTGGGTCGAAAGTCGCACCGCGCTCGTCGAGCACTGCGACGGCCGGCTGGAACTGGTGCATTGGGACCAGCGCGCCCCGGCGCAAGCGCTTGCCGTGACCGAGGGCGAGCGCATCGCGGCGTGATATCGACGCCGGGAAGACCCGTCGACATTGACCTCCACCACGCGACGCAGGCATATCGGCATCACGCGCCAGCGAAGAATGTCACGCAAATGTCATCATTGCACCAAATAATTGAAAGATTTGCGAGCCTACCGCCATGACCTCCAAGGCCCAGCGCAGCGCCACAGCGGCGGCCCAACCGATGCCATTTCTGGACCGGGATCACAGCATCCTGGCGTTCAACGAGCGGGTGCTGGACTGGGCCCACCGACCCGACGTTCCGCTGCTCGAGCGCCTGCGATACCTGTGCATCGTCTCGTCCAATCTTGACGAGTTTTTCGAGGTCCGCATGGCCGAACACCTGCAGGCCTGGCAAAGCGGTATCCGCAAAGGCGTGTACACCACGCAGTCTTTCGAGGCGCTGGCCTTGGCCGCGCACACCCTGGTCGACCGGCAATATGCGCTGTACAACGACGCCTTCATGCCCGCGTTCGGTCGTGAGGGCATCGATATCGTCGGCTTCAGCGACCGTACCCCGGCGCAGACGCGCTGGGTGCATCAGCACTTCGAACGCGAGGTTCGACCGCTGCTGATTCCGGTGAGCCTCGATCCCTCGCACCCGTTTCCGCAAGTCGCCAACAAGACGCTGAACTTTATCGTGCGCCTCGGAGGCAAGGACGCGTTCGGGCGCGAGAACGAGATTGCCATCGTCAAGGTGCCGCGGGTGCTGCCGCGCCTGATTCGCATGCCCGACAAGGTGGCTGGCGCGAGAGCGGCATTCGTTTCGTTGTCCAGCGTCATCCGGGCCCATTTGCAAAGTCTCTTTCCGGGCCGCGACGTGGGCCAGTTCTCCCAATTTCGCGTAACCCGCCATTCCGACCTGGCTGTGGACGAGTACGAAGTGCGTAACCTGCGCACAGCGATGCGCCTGGGCCTGCAACAACGCCACTTCGGCCAGGCGATGCGGCTGGAAGTGGCCGCGGCCTGCTCCGACTATCTGGCCGACTTCCTGCTGAAACAGTTCAATCTGCCACCGCAGGCGCTGTATCGGGTGCAAGGACCCGTGAACCTGGTACGGCTGCAGCAGCTGATCAACCTGATCGACGCCCCGCGGCTGCTGTTCGCAACGTATACCGCGCGAGACTCGGCGCAGGCGCTGGGCAACCAGTCGGTGTTCGAGCGGCTGCGCCAGGGCGACATCCTGTTGCACCATCCCTACGAGAGCTTCAGCCTGGTGACCGAGTTCCTGCGCCAGGCCATCGACGATCCGGACGTGCTGGCGATCAAGCAGACCATCTACCGCTCCGGCCCCGACCCCTTGCTGATGAACCTGTTGTGCGAGGCGGTGCGCCGTGGCAAGGAGGTCACGGCCGTGGTCGAACTCAAGGCCCGCTTCGACGAAGAGGCCAACATCAACTGGGCCGAGCGGCTGGAAGCGGTCGGCGCACAGGTGGTCTACGGCGTGGTCGGACTCAAGACCCACGCCAAGATGCTGCTGATCACGCGGCGCGAGGGTCGCAAGCTGGTACGTTATGCCCACCTGTCCACCGGCAACTACAACGTGCGTACCGCTGCGCTGTATACCGACATCGGCCACCTGACGGCAGATCCGCAGCTGACCTCGGACCTCGAGAATGTGTTTCTGCACCTGGCCAGCCAGAGTCGGCTGCCCCGTCTGCACCATGTCTGGGTCGCGCCTTTTCACATGCAGCGCCGGTTCATCGCACGCATCGACGAAATCGGCGAGGCCGCCGCCCGTGGCGAGGACGCGCGCATCGTGCTGAAGATGAATGCGCTGACCGACGAGGCACTGACGGCGGCACTGGTGCGGGCAGGACAACAGGGCGCTCGCATCGACCTGATCGTGCGCGGCGCCTGCATGTTGCCGCCCGAATTGCCCGGTTGCACCGACAACATCCGGGTACGCTCCATCATCGGCCGCTTCCTGGAACATTCGCGCGTTTACTATTTTCGCGCTGCCGGTATCGAGCAGCTCTATTTGTCCAGCGCTGACTGGATGAACCGCAACATGCTGCGCCGGATCGAAATTGCCTGGCCCATCACGGATCCGCAGCTTCGCCAGCGCATCATCGACGAATGCCTGGTAGCAGCGCTGCACGACGAAAGGGACGCCTGGTTGCTTTCTGCCGATGGCCATTACCAGCGTGCCGCAGAAGGCGGGCCGGGCATGCAGGACGCCTTGATGGCTCGTTACGCGGCAAACTCAAGCAAGGAGATCGGATGGACTTGATATTGTGGCGTCATGCCGACGCCGAAGACGGTGACGAAAGCATTGTTGACCTCGACCGGGTGTTGACACCCCGAGGCGTCAAGCAGGCGGCGCGGGTGTCCGGCTGGCTGGACCGCCAGTTGCCCGAAGGCACACGCATCCTGAGCAGTCCGGCACGGCGCTGCGAGCAGACGGCTATGGCGCTGGGCCGCAAGTACAAGGTCCGCCCGGAACTGGCACCCGGCATGTCCAGCGACCAGTTGCTGGAGGTCGCTCTGTGGCCGAATGCCAAGACCGCCGTGCTGATAATTGGCCACCAGCCGACGCTGGGCGAGACCATCGCACGGCTGCTGCCGTTCGAGCACCTGGCCTGCCCGGTGCGCAAGGGCATGGTCTGGTGGTTGCGCACGCGCGAGCGCGACGGCCATCAGCAGACCCTGGTCGCTGCAGTGCAGTCGCCCGAGATGCTCTGACACTGCAAGCGCGCTACAGTCGGCGCGGATCAGGACTTGGCCGGTCGACCGGTCTTGATGGCCGGAACCGCTGCCAGCGACGCAAGGTAGTCGACGCTGTCCATGGCCGCGAGTGCCTTGATGCCGGCGCGCAGCAGTTCGCTTTTCTTGATTGGCGCCCCAAGTTGCGTGGCGCGCTGCTTGAGCTGTTCCAGCACCAGATATTCGGGCTTCGGAATCGTGAAACTGTCGCGTACGAGCTTGGCCTTCTTGGCCTTTTCCTCCTTGACCGGCTTGGCCGGCTTGGCCATCTTGCCGGCCTTGAGCGTCTTGGCGTCGGTCGCTGTTCGGCTCGCTTTCGCGGGTTTGGCCGATGCGGCTTTGCTGACCGAATTTGCCGTTGCGTCAGAGTTGCCCATCGGCGATGCAGGCAAGGTCTTGACGCGGCGCGTCGCCATCGGCTTGGCATTGGATGCCGGGGCGGCGGCCTGCAACGTGTCCACGGGCTGCGCTGTGCTGGCAGGCGCAACTGGTGTGGCGACGTGAGTCTTGACCGGGGCCTTCGCGGTGGATTTGCGGGCGGTGGAAGCCATCTGGAATGTCCTTGAGTTAACGATTTATATAGTTTATATGGTTTTCACGTGTTTTCGGACTTGTCGCTGCGGTCAATTGGGCTAGGCCATCGGAAGTGATCGGTGGCGTACGCACGCAGCGGCGCGCTGCGATAATGGCCGCTCTGCCGCGGCGCTGCGTATCTGGTTTGGCACCCTTCTTGCATGGAGTGTCGATCTGATACCTCCGTCATTCCGAAACCACCATCAACCACGACCACCATGCTCAACACCCTTGCTTCCCGTTTTGTGCCCGCGCTGTTGCTGGCTGCGTCATGCAGCATGGCGCAGGCGCAGACCACACCGATCAAATTCATTCTGGACTGGCGCTTTGAAGGCCCGTCCGCGCTGTTCCTCACGCCCGTGGCCAAGGGCTATTTCAAGGACGCCAAACTCGACGTCAGCATTGACGCCGGCAACGGCTCCGGCGGCGCGGTGACCCGTGTGGCAGCAGGCACCTACGACATGGGTTTTGCCGATCTGGCCGCGCTGATGGAATTCCATGCCAACAACCCGGACGCGGCAAACAAGCCGGTGGCCGTGATGATGGTCTACAACAACACGCCGGC
>Ga0105047_10007216_pt1 | contig 18765 bp, 17 predicted proteins | sample MAT04_FD_78384 | JGI IMG/M metagenome (GOLD analysis project Ga0105047, IMG submission 78384) | Freshwater microbial communities from Lake Fryxell liftoff mats and glacier meltwater in Antarctica - MAT-04 (megahit assembly) | ecosystem: Environmental > Aquatic > Freshwater > Ice > Liftoff... | reverse complement strand
CGAGTCGAGGGTGTCAGTCAGCTGCGATCGCGACCGGCAGGGGCTGTGTGCTGACGAAGTGGAGCACCTGCACCGCGCGAGTCATTGCGACGTACAGCAGACGAGCGCCGAGCGCGCTGTCGTCGAAGATTTCGTGCGGATTTACCACCACGACACCGTCGAACTCCAGGCCCTTCACGGCCTCAGCATGAAACAACGGCACGTCGTTGGCAGCGAGGCCGTGCACCCGGTCGGTGGCATGCAAGCCGATCAGCGCCAGCGCTCCACCCAAGGCTGCGTGCAGCGCGAGCGGCGCGACGACGCCCGTGTTGTGGTGGCGATGCCGCACCTGGCGGACTTCGTCGGCCACGGCTGCGGCCAACTCGTGGGCCGCCACCAGGCGCAATGACGGCGCCACACTGTCGGCGCGCACGCTCCGACTGGCCGGTGTGGTCACGTCGGTGTAGGGCAGCAGGCGATTGGCGACATCGAGGATGGGTGCAGGCACGCGGTAACCAATGGTGAGGTGGGCCACCTCGCCCGCCGCCGCCCGCAGGTACAGCAAGGCCTCATCCCAGTCGCGCTGACCGGCAGGCGTGGTGGACTGCGCCAGGTCGCCGAGAATGGTGAGCGAGCCGGTGGGGCTGCGTCGGCCGATGCAGCGCAGCGCGACCGCGCTGTGGTCCTGCGCTTCGTCGACCACGACATGGCCGTAGGTGAAGGGCGTGCCGTTGAGCAAGGAGTTGGCCTCGTCGATGAGGAACTGGTCGGCCACGGTCCACCGCCGCTTCTTCCCGCTGGGTCCCGGCAGCAACTTGTCGACCAGCTTCACCGGCACCTGTGTGGGCCAAGCCTTGGTGATCGCAGCCCGCAACGCCGGCGCGTTCTCCCACACGTCGTCGCGGCCCAGGCGGCGCAGCATGTCGCGCTGCACCAGGCCCTTCATCGAGTCGCGGCGCTTGTTGACCGGCGCGTTCGCGGTCATCGCCTGCTCCAGCCAGCCGGCCAGTTCGTCGCGGGTGACCACCATGGTGCGAGCGCCTAGCGGGATGCGCAGGTCGTCGTCGGGCACCGTGATGTGGCGGGTGCTCGCCGCCTCCAGCAGGGCCAGCATCTCCGGGCTGCCCTTCCATCGACGCGACTCACGATCGTCCTCGGCGGTGTGCTCCACCTTCGGCACGCACAGGTCCAGTGCCGTGCGCTGCTGCACGCTGCGCTCACCCAGCGAGGGCAGCACGTTGCCGATGTAGTCGAGGAACACCTTGTTCGGCCCGACCACCAGCACTCCGCTGCGTACCAGCTTGCGCCGGTGCTCGAACAGCAGGAACGCTGCGCGGTGCAAGCCGACCGCGGTCTTGCCGGTACCCGGCCCACCCTGCACGACGAGGCACTGGTCCATCGGCGCGCGGATCACCAAGTCCTGCTCGGCCTGGATGGTGGCCACGATCTCGCGCATTGCACCGGTGCGGGCGGCGCCGATCTCGGCCAGCACCGGGTCTGGTATGCCCGATCCGGCCGATTCATGTTCGGGATCGTCGAGTTGCTCGTCGAGGTACCCCGCCAGCTCACCATCGACCAGCATGAACCGACGACGATGGGCCAGGCCGAACGGGTCGGCGTGGGTGGCCCGGTAGAACGGCGCGGCGATGGGCGCACGCCAGTCGACCACCACCGGGTCGTGCTGGTCGTTCTCGATGTGCCGACGGCCGACGTACCAGGTGTCGCGCGACTCCTCCGTGATGCGGCCGAAGAAGTCGCCGGCGCCAGGTGTGCGCAGGTCCTCCAGCGCTTCCGCGACTGTGACCTCGATGTACTCCTTGGTGACCTCGTCGGCCGCACCCTCCGGATCGAGGCGACCGAACCGCCCGATCATCGCGTCGCGACAGGCACGCGAGTGCGCCAGCTGGGCTCGCTCGGCGGGCAGATCGGGGAACAGGTCGGCGCTCATGGGGGACCGCACGCTATCGAATCGCGGCGCCCGCCCCGATAGTCTCGCCGTCATGGAGAACGAAGTCGTCGTCACCGCCACCGATCCCGCCGAGATCACGGCCGAGATCACGGAAGAGCTGTTGGTGGAGGAAATCTCCATCGACGGCATGTGCGGTGTCTACTGAGCTGATCGCGCATCCGTTGCTGGGGCTCGCACTGGAACTGCACCCGCAGGTTGCGTTGCGGCCGGAGCCGTTCGGCGCGCTCGCATATCATTACGGCAATCGTCGGCTGGTGTTCCTGCAACACGCAGACATGGTGAGGGTGTCGCAGGCACTCGCACAGCACCCCACGCTCGCCGCCGCGCTCGCCGCCTGCGAGGTCGACGAGCAACGTTGGCCGTCGTTCGCGAAAGCGTTCCAGTCCCTGCTCGAATCTGAAGTTGTCGTCGAACGGAGCCAGCCATGAGCGCCGACAAGTTGGTCGCCCAGTTGAAGACCGGGCTCGACGCGCCCATCTGTCTCACGTGGGAGCTCACCTACGCGTGCAATCTGCAGTGCGTGCACTGCCTGTCGTCGTCGGGCCAGCGCGACGAGCGAGAGCTGAGCACGGCCGAGGCCAAGCAGGTGCTCGACCAACTCCGCGACCTGCAGGTCTTCTACATCAACATCGGTGGCGGCGAGCCGATGGTGCGTCGCGACTTCTTCGAACTCGTCGAGTACTCGGTCGCTAGCGGCATCGGTGTGAAGTTCTCCACCAACGGCGCGTTCATCGACGCGGAGAAGGCTCGCCGCCTGGCAGCAATGGACTACCTCGACATCCAGATCAGCCTCGATGGCGTGGACGCGGTCACCAACGACGCGGTACGTGGCGCCGGCAGCTACGACATGGCCCGCCGAGCGATGGACAACCTGGCAGCCGCCAACTTCGGGCCATTCAAGATCAGCGTCGTCGTCACCCGTCACAACGTCTCCCAGCTCGACGAGTTCAAAGCGTTGGCCGACAGCTACGGCGCCCAACTGCGCATCACCCGCCTGCGCCCCAGCGGCCGCGGCGTGGACAGCTGGGGCGACCTGCACCCCACCAACGCCCAGCAGCGCGAGATCTACGACTGGTTGATGGCGCACGGCGAGAACGTCCTCACCGGCGACTCGTTCTTCCACCTCAACGCACTCGGGCCGGCGCTGCCCGGCCTCAACATGTGCGGCGCCGGCCGGGTGGTATGCCTGATCGACCCGATTGGCGACGTGTACGCCTGCCCGTTCGTCATCCACGACGAGTTCCGTGCTGGCAACGTGCGCGACGACGGCGGGTTCTCCAAGGTCTGGAAGCAGAGCGACCTGTTCACCTCGCTCCGTGAGCCGCAATCGGCCGGTGCATGCGCCAGCTGCGGCGCGTTCGACGCCTGCCAGGGCGGCTGCATGGCCGCCAAGTTCTTCACCGGCCTGCCGCTCGACGGCCCAGACCCGGAATGCGTCATCGGTGGCGGCGAAGCTGCGCTGGCAGAACTAGCCGCCGCGCCCGTGGCCGTCTCGCTCAAGCCCCGTCCGGCCATGGACCACACCAAGCCCACCCGGCACCCCACCCCCGCCTTGACGTAAAGGCTGCGGGCGGCCGGGGTCGCGCGTACAGTAACCAGCGCCGTTGGGGCTCGGATTCGGAGGGGTCGGGATGATCTGGTTGCTGCTCGTCCCTTCGTACTTCCTGGGCACCTTCCCCAGCGCGGAGTTGATCGCCCGCAGCAAGGGTGTCGACATCACCAAGGTCGGATCTGGAAATCCCGGTGCCTCCAACATCGCCCGCACGTTCGGCACCAAGTGGGGTGTGCTGGTCTTCGTCCTCGACGGGCTCAAGGGCGCAATTCCCACCGCCATCGCAGTCGCGCTCACCGAACGCCCTTCACCTGCCGGGTACGGCATGGCCGCGGCAGCAGTACTGGGGCACAGCTTCCCGCTCACCCGCCGCTTCCAAGGCGGCAAGGGCGTCGCCACGATGGGTGGGGCCACCATTATCTTGCAGCCGCTACTGTTCGTCATCCTGACGGCCGTGTGGGTCTTGGTTCGTACGGCAACGGGCAAGGCTTCGTTGGCGTCGTTGCTCCTCACCATCGGGTTCCCGCTCGGCGTCGCATTGCTCGGTGGCCCAGGGTGGGAAGTCGCGACCGCCGGCGCACTCGGTGCCCTCGTGCTGCTGCGGCACCTCGACAACATCAAGCGGTTGCTGGGCGGTCACGAGCTGTCAGCATCTCGCGACGAATGACCGCCGAGTAGCGTCCACACCCGATGCAACTCCTGCAGCCACTCGCACTCGGTTCTCGCACCGCCCCCAACCGGGTGATGTTCGGCCCGCACGTCACCAACCTCGGTGACGACCAACGGCGCTTCACGGCCCGCCACACTGCGTACTACGAGCGGCGCGCCAGCGGTGGCAGCGGCGTCATCGTCACCGAGGGCGCCAGCGTGCACGGCAGCGACTGGCCGTACGAGCGGGCTCCCCTCGCCCAGCGCTGCGCCGACGGTTGGGCGGCCATCGTCGGTGCCTGCCGACCGCACGGTTCGCTGGTCGTCGCCGGCCTCGATCACGCCGGCGGCCAGGGCAGCAGCGCCTACAACCAGCTCGAGCTGTGGGCACCGTCACGGGTGCCGGAGGTGAACTCTCGCGAGGTCCCGAAGTGGATGGAAGCCGACGACATCGCCGCAGTGGTCGCCGGGTTCGCCGGTGCGGCGAAGCTGGCCACGGACGCCGGCTGCGACGGTGTGGAGATCAACGCCGGCCAGCACAGCCTCGTGCGCCAGTTCCTCAGCGGCCTCACCAATCAGCGCGGCGACGAGTGGGGCCAGGACCGGCTGCTTTTCGCCCGCCAGGTCATCGACGCCGCCCGCGGCTCAGTCGGTGGCGGCATCGTCGGCATGCGCCTGTCCTGCGACGAGCTGGCACCGTGGGCTGGCATCACGCCCGAAATGGCCGTCGGCATCGCGACTGCGCTCAGCGAGCACCTCGACTATCTGGTAGTCGTCCGCGGCTCCATTTTCTCGGCCGAGAAAACCCGGCCCGACTTCCATGAACCCACCGGGTTCAACATCGGCGTGTGCCGCGAGGTCAACGCCGCGCTGCCCGCGACGCCCGTCTTCCTGCAGGGTTCTGTGGTCGACTGGGGCCAGGCCGAATGGGCCCTTGGCGACGGCGTCTGCGACGGCGTGGAGATGACCCGCGCGCAGATCGCCGAACCTGATTTCGTGACCAAGCTGGCCGCGGACCAGGCGGACCGCATCCGCCCCTGCATCCGTTGCAACCAGACCTGTCAGGTGCGCGATGCGCGCAGCCCGATCGTCACCTGCGTGGCCGAGCCCACCAGTGGCCGCGAGACCGAGGACCCCAACTGGTACGTCCCCGCACCGCGTCCCACCGACGTGGTCGTGGTCGGCGGCGGTGTCGCCGGCCTGGAGACCGCACGCGTCGCTGCCGCTCGCGGGCACCGCGTGCGGCTCGTCGAGCAGTCCCCCGAACTGGGCGGGGTTGCTGCGGTGGCGGGTCCCGGCGCATCGCTCGTTCAGTGGCTGATCGCGGAAGTAGCTGCGGCCGGTGTCACCGTCGAGCTGGGTAAGCGTTTCGAGGGCGAACGCCCGGGCGAGTCGGTCGTGCAGTGCACCGGCGCTCGGCCCGGCACCCGCTCCTACGAGATCGAGGATGGTGCCATCGTCCTCGATGTGCTCGACGTCCACCTCGGCGCGGTGCTGCCCGACGGCCCGATCGCGCTGTTCGATCCGATCGGCGGGCCCATCGCCATCGCACTCGCCGAATCGCTGGGCGAGCGGGCGTTCCTGATCACGCAGGACCAGATCGCCGGCAACGAGCTCTCCCGCACCGGCGACCTCGCCCCCGCCAACGTGCGCCTACAGCAGCAGCGTGTTCGCATCGAGAAGCGCAGCCTGCTGCGCGTCGTGCGCCCCGGCGACGTCGAGCTGGAGGACCGGTTCAGCGGCGAGCGCCGCACAGTGTCCGGCGCGGCACTGGTTGATTGCGGCTTCCGGCTGCCCACCGATGCACTACCAGGCGCCGCGTCCCAAGCCGGCGACTGCATCGCTCCGCGCACCATCCACGAGGCCATCCTCGAAGCTCGCCGCGCTGCCCTTTCGCTATAGCGGTGTCAGCCCACCAGGGTCGCCGCTCTGAGTCCTGGCTCCTGTGTTCGATTTCGATTCGGCGGTGGAGTGTCGTTGCCGAGCACCAGTTCGAAATCGAACACAGGCGACGACAGGGACAACATTGCCGTCGGCGGGCTGCACGCCGATCAGAGCGCCCGCCGGAATTGGACCTCCTCGTCTAGGGTCGACGTCGTCATGACTGCCGCCCCGAAAAGCTCCCGCGCTGCGGCGCGCCCCGCGGCCGTGCTCTGGGACATGGACGGCACCATCGTCGACACCGAGCCCTACTGGATCGAGTGCGAGTACGAACTGGTTGCCGAGTTCGGCGGCGAATGGGACCAGGAGAAGGCCCACTCACTGGTCGGCAACGACCTGCGCGTGTCCGCCGCCATCCTGCGCGACCGCGGCGGCGTGGACCTGCCGATCGACGACATCGTCAACCGCCTGCTCGACGGCGTCATCGAACGTGTGGAACGACGAGTGCCATGGCGACCAGGCGCCCGCGACACGTTGGCCGCGCTGCGCGTCGCCGGCATCCCGTGCGCGCTGGTGACGATGAGCTGGACGCGTTTCGCCGACGCTGTGGTGCGGGCCCTTCCGCCCGGCACGTTCGACGCGGTCATCACCGGCGACGAGGTCCGCAACGGAAAGCCACACCCCGAGCCGTACCAGAAGGCCGCTGCAGCACTCGGCGTACGCGCCAAGGACTGCGTCGCGATCGAGGATTCGCCGACCGGCATCCGCAGTGCGGTCGCTGCCGGCTGCCGCACGATCGCCGTCCCCAACGTCGTCGACGTACCGCCCGGTCGCGGCTACACGCTGGTGCGGTCGCTGATGGAACTGGACGGCAGCATGCTCGGCCTGGGCGCCAAGGCAACGATGGCGCGACGCCGCAAGAGCCGCCTACGACCCCTGCTCGGCCTGCTCACCGTCGGCGCGCTCGGTGCCGGCGCCGCGCTCGCGCTGCGCACCACCAACCAGCCGCCACCATTGGCCGACATCCCGATCAGCGCCTGGGTGCCCTACTGGGTGCTACCGGAAGGCACCCTGAGCATCGCTACGCATGGCCAGGTGCTGCACGAGGCCTCGCCGTTCTGGTTCTCGGCCAAGGGCGCCGACGAGATCGTGCTCGACGGCAGCGCCACCGCCGAGCGGGCACCTGCGCTCGTCGCCGCTGTGCGCGCACAGGGCGCCCTGCTGCTGCCTTCCATCAGCGACGCCATGCCCGAGGGCCAGATGGCGGCGCTGCTGGCCGACCCTGCCCGACGCACCACACACGTTGCCGCCATCGTGTCGCTCGTACAGGAGAACGGCTATGACGGCATCGACATCGACTACGAGCAGTTCGCGTTCGCCGACAGCCGTTCGACGTGGGCGACCACCCGACCGAACTGGGTCTCGTTCATCAACGAGCTCGCTGCCGCACTGCACGCCGACGGCAAGCTGCTGGCCGTCAGCATCCCGCCGATCTACGACACAGAGCGCAACGGCGACAGCGGGTTCTGGGTCTACGACTACGCCGCGATGGGCGCCGTCGTCGATCGCATTCGCATCATGGCCTACAACTACTCCGTCGGCGAACCCGGCCCCATCGCGCCGCTGGGCTGGGTGCGCAACTCGGTGAAGGCGGCGAAGAAGGCCGTCGATGACGACACCAAGATCGTGCTCGGCGTGCCGCTCTACGGCCGCAACTGGGTCGTCGCCACCACCGGCACCTGTCCCGCCGACGCGCCGGGTCGCGTGAGTCCGAACCTTCGCGAGGTGGATGCCTTGATCGCCCAGTACGGGGCCGTTTCGACGCGCGACGAGGCTGCGCAGGAATCGAGCTTCACCTACCAGCGCGAGAGCGCCGACGGAGTGACCAGCTGCACCCAAACTCGCCAGGTGCACTACATGGACGCCGACGGAGTACGCGCGCGAGTCGACCTCGCCCGCGCGGAACGCATCGGTGGTGTCGCCTTCTGGGCGGTCGGCTTCGACGTTGACCGTGTGTGGGCACAGGTAATCGACGTTGCCAGGCCAAAGGCCTTCACTGCGGGCCCAGAAGGTGCTGAACTGTCGGTATGGGCCACGGCGTAGACAGCGACCGACGAACTGCACTCACCACTCAGCGGGCCGAACTGAGCGAGCAGTACCTCAAGCCGCGCAGTGAACGCCCGAACTCCACGGCTCGCGGCGTGCACCACATCGCGCTCATCTCCTCCGATGTCGAGCGCACCATCCGCTTCTACGATGGGCTGCTCGGCTTCCCGCTGCTGGAAATGTTCGAGAACCGCGACTATGCGGGCAGTACGCACTTCTTCTTCGACCTCGGCCACGGCAACACGTTGGCCTACTTCGATCTGCCGGGCCTCGATCTTGGGCCGTACCAGGAGGTGTTGGGCGGCTTCCACCACCTGGCCATCTCCATCAGCAGGCCGGAATGGGAAGCCGCGCGAACGCGGCTCAGCGCAGCGGGCATCGAGACCGCCCACGTCGATTGCTCGTCGCTGTACTTCCGCGGCCCCGACGGCGAACGCCTGGAGCTGATCAGCGATCCGTTGCTGGAGATGTACGGCAAGCCGGTCGGCTGACACTGGCGCGCGACGCTGCGCCTGTGACCGGCGCCACTACGATCGCCCGGATGGAGTACCACTTCGCCACCATCTGGGAAACCCTCGCCGACGCCATGCCGGATCGCCTGGCGGTGGTCCACGGAGATCGTCGCTACAGCTGGGCGCAGTACGACGACCGGGCGGCCCGGGTGGCGGCCGCCTTCGTTGCCGCCGGCCTCGGCCCGGACTCGAAGATCGGGCTGTACCTCTACAACGGCAACGAGTACCTCGAGGCCCATTACGGCGCGTTCAAGATGCGCGGTGTTCCCATCAACGTCAACTACCGGTACATGGACGAAGAGCTGTGGTACTTGCTCGACAACGCCGATGCCGAAGCGCTGGTGTTCCACTCGTCGTTGGGCGACCGCGTCGAGCGGGTACGCGAGCGCCTGCCCAAGCTGAAGCTGCTGATCGAAGTGGACGACGGCGGCGCCGGCCAGGTGCCCGTCGCCCGCCGGTACGAAGAAGCCGTCGCCAGCCACGAGCCGATGCCCCGCATCGCCCGCAGCGAGAACGACATCTACATGATGTACACCGGCGGCACTACCGGCATGCCCAAGGGTGTCATGTACGACATGGGTGGCCTCACTCGCTCGTTCGCCGCACTCGGCTTCCCGCTGCTCGGCCTTGTCGCACCCGACAATGCCGCCGACTTCGCCCCGATGGTCCGGGGTGTGGTCGAGTCCGGGGCCGGCCTGGTCTCGATGCCGTGCGCGCCCTTGATGCACGGCACCGGCGTGTGGCTGGGAGCGATGATCCCGCAGCTCGGCGCTGCCACGATCGTCACTCTGCAGAGCCGGTCGCTCGACGCGGACGAAGTGCTCCGCACTGTCCAGAACGAGGCCGTCACCAACATGACCATCGTCGGCGACGCGTTCGCCAAGCCGATCATCCGGGCGCTCGATGCAGCCACTGCGGCCGGCATCCCGTACGACCTGTCACAGCTGAAGATGATCATCTCCTCGGGCGTGATGTGGACCGCAGAGGTGAAGGAGCAGTTGCTCGACCGCATCGAGCACGTCATCCTGCTCGACGCGATCGGCTCGTCAGAGGGTTCGATGGGCAACAGCATCTCGATGAAGGGTCTGCCCCCGGCCACAGCCAAGTTCACCCAGAGCCCAACCACCAAAGTGTTCAAGGAGGACGACACAGAGGTCACCCCCGGCAGCGACGAAGTCGGCATGGTGGCCGCCGGCGGGATGGTGCCGCTGGGCTACTTCAAGGACGAGGAGAAGTCGGCCCGCACGTTCCGCACCATCAGCGGGGTGCGTTACTCCTTCCCCGGTGATATGGCGATGGTTTCCGCCGATGGCTCACTGATCCTGCTCGGCCGGGGCAGCCAGGTCATCAACTCTGGCGGCGAGAAGATCTTCCCGGAGGAGGTCGAGGAGGCCGTCAAGCGCGTCGCGGGCGTGCAGGACTGCCTCGTGGTGGGCATCAACGACGACAAGTTCGGTCAGGCCGTCACCGCCGTGGCCTCGCTGGCCGAGGGGGCGGAGGTCACCGAGGCCGAGGTGATTGCCGCGGTGAAGCGCGACCTGGCGCACTTCAAGGCACCGAAGAAGGTCGTGTTCGTGGCCCACGTGCCACGCGCCCCCAACGGCAAGGCCGACTACAGCACCACCAAGCAGCTCGCCAACGACGCACTGGGCCTCGGCAACTAGCCACCCACCGTCGACGCCAGCAGGTCGCACGGCCATTTGTGTCAAAGGCCCGGGTTCACAGCCGCCGCTCAGCCCCCGACAGCCTTTACGTAAAGCGGGGGCGCAGGGTCAGGGGCGCAGCTTGTCCTGGAAGAACTGCAGGACGCGTTGAACGCTGGGCTCGTCGCGTTGCTCGGTGAGCACCGAGTGGTCCTTCTTCGAGGTGCTGGGCAGCTCGACAGCGAGGAACGCATCGCCGAGCAGCTCGCGCAGGCTGTCGAAGCGGGTGCCCACCAACGGGTCGCCGGCGAAGCGCAGCCCCAACAACTGGCAGCCCTCGGCCGCGCGACGGGCAACCGTGAGCGCGTCGTCGGGCGACAGGTTGAGATCGGCGGCACGAGCCTCCTTGCCCTTACCGACGCCGAGAGCGAACGGCATCGAGGGCTGACTGAGGACCGGCGCAATCATGATGTCGTCGACCATCATCGCCAGTGCGAAACCACCGCTGAAGCACATACCCAGCGCCCCCACGCCGGGGCCACCGACCTGCTGGTGGAGGTGATGGGCCAGCGCCCGTAAGAACCCGATGATCGGCGAGGTCTGCTGCAGGGCCATCGTGCTGAACTCGCGTGAGATACACACCTTGGCCATCGACTGCACGGCGTAGCCGTTACTCATCGCCTTGCCCGGTGTGCCAACCAGCGACGGCATCAGCACGGTGAAGCCGGCATCGACCACCTCGTTGGCGAACGCTTCCACCGCCGGGGTGATGCCGGGGATCTCGTGCACGATGATCACGCCGGGGCCACTGCCGCGGCGGAACACGTCGCGGGTGAAGCCCGCCGCAGTGAACTCGCTCTTCGCCCAGCCCGGCAGGACCGTGCTCGCATCGGTATCGGTCTGGCTCATGGCAGTCTCCTCATCGCTTCCAACGCACGTTCTGCCAAGCCCTCGGCGCCCAGCTTGAAGGTCTCGAACTCAACGCCCTCCTGCGTGCCCATCGCACCGTGCAGGTAGCGGGCGTACACGCCTTCGCTGATGACGGCCAGGCGCCAGCAGCTGAACGCCACGTAGTAGCCGATACCGCTGAGGTCGCGGCCGGTGCGCAGCGCATAGCGCTCGAGCAGGTCGGCGTAGGAGGCGAACCCGCCCGAGGGGGTGGGGTCGTTGGCGCGAATGTTGGCTGCCTCACCGTCGTACCAGTACACGCCCAAGTAGCCGACGTCGGCGAGCGGGTCGCCCAACGTGCACAGCTCCCAGTCGAGGACCGCAGCGATGCGGCCGGTGTGCACGTCGGTGAGGCAGTTGCCGAAGCGGTAGTCACCATGGGCGATGGACACACCGTGCTGCTCGGGCAGGCGCCCGCCCAGCAGACGGGCAACCTCGTCGATGGCGGGCAGTTCGCGCGTCTTGGACTGCGCCCACTGTGTGCTCCACCGCTTCACCTGCCGGGCCACATAGCCCTCTCGCTTGGCCAGATCACCGAGGCCGACCTGGTCGACGTCGACCGCGTGCAGGTCTGCCAACACATCGATGAGGTGCTCACTGGCCGGCACCCGTAACTCCAGTGGCAGCGTTTCCGCTCGCTCGGGGCTGTCCAGTACGACACCATCGACGAAACCCATGACATAGAACGACGCACCGGTGACGGCCGGGTCGGTGCACAGGCCCAACGCTGGCGGCACCGGCACCGAGGTGCGGCCGACGGCCTCGATGATGCGGAACTCGCGGGCCATGTCGTGGGCGGTGGCGAGTACGTTCCCCAGCGGCGGGCGCCGGAGCACGAAGCGGGTGCGGTCGGCCCCGGTGACCATGAAGGTGAGGTTGGAGCGACCGCCAGCGATCAGGTCGAAGGTGAACGGTGCAACGGCACCGGAGATGTTGGCCGTCAGCCACTCACTGACCGGTTCGATGTCGATGCCCTGCACGAGAGGGAACCGTAGTGCGCCGACCTGGTGAGCCGTCAGCCGGGACGGCTGACGCCGACGACCTTGTTCCAGTGAACGGTCGACAGTTTGACGACGTCGCCGGTCTGCGGGGCGTGGATCATCTGGCCGCCACCGACGTAAATGCCCACGTGACCAATCGGCGAGTAGTAGAAGATGAGGTCACCGGGCTGGGCCTGGTCCTTGGGGACTTGCGGCGAGCTGCGGAACTGTGCACCGCTCTGGTGCGGCAGGTAGACGCCAGCACGACCCCAGGCCCACTTGGTGAGGCCACTGCAGTCGAATGCAACCCCGGGCGATTCCGCCGCGAACCGGTAGGGAACGCCGAGTTGGCCGTATGCGGCCGAAACCGCGATGCCCGCCTTACCCGAGACGGGCGGCACGGTGACGGTGCCACCGCCACCCGAGGAACCGCCACCCGAGGAACCACCGCCGGTCGAACCGCCGCCGGTCGAACCGCCACCCGAGGAACCACCGCCGGTCGAACCACCGGTGTTGCCACCACCACCGCGAGGGGTGGTGGCATTGCCGCCGGTGTTGCCGGAGTTGTTGGCGGCCTGCTGAGCGGCCTGCTGAGCGGCCTGTGCGGCCTGCTCGGCCGCCTGCGCAGCAGCGGCACGACGGTCTTCCTCAGCCTGCAGCTTGGCCTCGCCGAGATCGGCCTTGGCCTGGGCCTCCTTGGCCAGGTACGACGTCTCGAGCGCGGCAAAGTCCTTCTGCTTCTGCTCGAGCGTGGCGATCAGCGAGGCCGATTCTTGCTGCTTACGCTCGAGGTTGGCCTTCTCGTCGGCGAGGTCGTCGACCAGTGCCTGCAGGTCGTCGATGTCGCCTTCGCCACTGTCGATGGCCACGAGGCCCAGCGCGGCGCGCTGGGCAGCGGCGCTGTAGGTGCTGGCGTCGGAGAAGATGGGGCTGAGGCTGAGCGAGTCGCCGGAGGTGAACCGGTCGACCGCGATCTGCTGCAGGACGGACTCCACATCGCCGAGCTGCGCCGACAGGTCGTCGATGCGAGCCTGGGATTCCGCCATCTCGAGGGCAAGTAGGTCCTGACGGTCCAGCGCCGCGCCGTAGTCCTCGTCGATCTGGCCCAACTGGTTGCGCAGGTTCTCGAGCTCGTTGAGTACCTGGTCGACCTTGTTCTGGGCGTCGGATACATCGTCAGCGTGCACCACCAGCGGACCGGCAACGAAACCGAGAACGAGGGTGCATGCGCCCAGGAGCGAGCGAAACGAGCGGCGAGAGATCATGACGTGCGACAGACTAGCAATGTTACGAATGCATTGCGAACCATGCGGGCATGTGACATATCACTCATATCGACCGCGTTGGGTGGCCGGGCCCGCTGGCTACTCCCACTCGATGGTTCCTGGCGGCTTCGAGGTGATGTCGTAGACCACCCGGTTGACGCCGCTGACCTCGTTGATGATGCGGTTCGACATCACCTCCAGCAGGTCGTAGGGCAGCCGTGCCCAGTCGGCCGTCATCGCGTCGTCGCTGTTGACGGCCCTGATGATGATGGGATGTGCGTAGGTGCGCTCGTCGCCCATCACGCCAACGGAGCGAACGTCGGCGGCGAGCACGGCAAAGCTCTGCCACAGCTCGCGCTCCAGCCCGGCCTTGTGAATCTCCTCACGCACGATGGCATCAGCGTGTTGCAACGTGGCGACCCGTTCCGGCGTGACCTCGCCCAAAATGCGCACGCCGAGGCCCGGTCCGGGGAACGGCTGGCGGAGAACAATTTCGTCCGGCAGCCCCAGCTCCTTGCCCAGCTTGCGGACCTCGTCCTTGAACAGGTCGCGAAGCGGTTCCACCAGCTTCAGCGTCATGTCCTCGGGAAGGCCACCGACGTTGTGATGGCTCTTGATGACCGCCGCAGTGCCGTCGGCACCGCCACTCTCGATGACATCGGGGTAGAGCGTGCCTTGCACCAGGTACTCGGCATCGCTGAGGCCGCCGGTGTGCTCCTCGAAGATCCGCACGAACAGCTCGCCGATGATCTTGCGCTTGGTCTCGGGCTCGACCACCCCGGCCAGCTTCTCGAAATATCGCGGACCGGCGGTGACGTGGATCAGCTCGATGCCCATGTTGCGCTTGAACGTCTCGACCACCTGGTCACTCTCGTTGAGCCGCATCAGGCCGGTGTCTACGTAGATGCAGACGAGCTGATGGCCGATGGCCTTGTGCACCAGCGCTGCGGCCACTGCCGAGTCGACGCCACCGCTCAGCGCGCAGATCACCTTGCCCGTGCCCACCTGGGCACGCACGGCTGCAACCTGTTCGTCGATGATGGAACCCATCGTCCAGTTCGGCTCGCAGCCGGCCAGGTCGTGCAAGAAGCGCTGCAGCACCTGCATACCAGCCGGGGTGTGCACGACCTCGGGGTGCCACTGCACTCCCCAGATCTTGCGGACCGGGTCTTCCATCGCGGCGACCGGCGCATCGGGGGTGCTGGCAGTAGCGACGAACCCGCGCGGCACCACCGTGACTGCGTCGAAGTGACTCATCCAGACGTCCTGCTCCGCCGGGGTGCCCTCGAGGAGGGTGCCGGCGCTGCCGCCCAGCAGCGTGGCCTTCGCCCGGCCGTATTCGCCGCGCAAGCCGCGGCCGACGGTGCCGCCGAGCTGCTGGGCAATGAGCTGCACGCCGTAACAAATGCCCAGGATGGGGATGCCGAGCTCGTAAATGGCGGGGTCGAGCGTGGGTGCCCCCTCGACGTGCACGCTCTTGGGACCACCGGACAGGATGATGGCCGACGGCTCCTTGGCCGCTACCTCGGCCGCTGTGATGCGGTGCGGCACGATCTCGGAGTACACGTTGAGCTCGCGCACCCGCCTCGCGATGAGCTGGGCGTACTGCGCCCCGAAATCGACCACCAGAACCGTGTGTGTGCGTTGCACCATGCAGCGATGGTAGGGGTTGCCGTCAGTCACGCCCACATTCACACCCGCTCGCGGTGCGAACCGGCCGAGACACTGCGACGATGGTGGAATGTCACGGCCGTCCCGTCCGCTCGCCCTGCTCGCCCTCGTCCTGTTCGGCGGTCTCACCATGCTCGGCGCGTGCACCGACGAGCAGAGCTCGAACCAGTCGTCGGCATCCGCCAACAGCGTCGCCGAGGCCCAGTCCAGTGGCACGGTGCCGGGCGAGAACAGCTTCATCCCCGCCGACGAGAACGTCAGCTCCTGCGTCGGCACGCTCGAGCGGCCCGGCTGCGGCAGCAAGGACAAAGGCGGCTGGCGGATGTACCTCACGTTCGCCGTCCTCATCGGTGGCATGTCGTTCATCGGCTGGCACGTGGTGAAGGGCATCCGCGCCCGCGATGCAGTCGTCAACCGGGGCGAACAGGCCGACCAGGTCGACCCAGCCGAAGCCGGCGACCGGGGCGATTCCAACACGTTCGTCGGGTGAGCGGTCGGCAACGTCCGCGTGGACGGCGTTGTCCCGTGTTTGAATGTCCTGATGACTCGACGGACGGCCATTCTCATTTGCTCGCTGCTGCTCGCTGCGGGTTGCAGCAGCGAGGCCAGCTCGGGCACATCGGGCGCCGACACCACTGCAGCCGACACCACTGCAGCGGTCACCACCGTCGCCGACATCACAACGACCACCGAGGGTGTCACACCTACAACCCCACCGGGCCCGCCCACCACGGCCGCCACCGAGACGACGGCAATGCCGACGGCGACAACAACACCGACCGCTCCGCCCACCACCGTGGCCTGCCGTCCGGTGGGCAACCTCTACGGTCTGTCCGACGTGTCCGGCGTGTCGGTACGCCGCGGCGATTGCGGTGAGGGCGTCAAGCAGGTACAGGACCAGCTCAACTACAAGCTCGGCATCACATTGACGGTGGATGGCCGTTTCGGCGCCGGCACCGAGCGTGCGGTCAAGGATTTCCAGGCGTCGCTAGGACTCCCGGTCGATGGCATCGTCGGACCGCAAACCTGGGTGGCGCTCACCGACGACGGCACCTGACCGACGGTTGGGACAGCAAACCGCAAGCAGGTCGCCACAGAACGCCACCGTGCCGCTGACGAGCGCGTGAGGCGCTTCCCACGGTACGAAGTGGCCACAGTCGCGCAACAGGTACGGCCCGACGTGGTTCGGGAACACGACGGCGGCCATCCGGTCGAAGGCCGGGTAGATGACGTGGTCGCTGGGCCCGTACAGCACCAGCGTGCGGGTGACATCGTTGCGTGCCAGCAACGTCGGTCCCGAGCGAGCGGCCGGATCGAACGCGCTCTCGTACCCACCGGAGCTGGCACGCAGCTTCGCCCCATCGGCAAACGGTTCGGTGTGGAAGGCAATCTCACCGGGGCCGGTGAACGTGCCCGGGTGCGCCCAGAACCGGCTGGTGTAGAACGTCGCGATGTAGCGCCGACGCTGCTCGGGGGTGAGCAGCTCGGCGGCCAGGCCATTCGGGTCGGTGCCCTGACGCAGGAAGTAGTCGGCCGCTTCCATCGGCGGGCGGGTGCCGGGGATGCCGGCCATCTCGTCCTTCAGGTACGGCAGCGGCGAGTTGAACAGCACCATCCGGTCCACCCACTCGGGGTGGCGCAGCGCGAGGTCCTGGATGACCGGGCCACCGAGGTCGCCGCCCACTAGCACGACCCGCTCATGGCCGAGCACGTCGTGCACCAGCTCGTACAGATCGCGGCTGTGGCTGGCCACATCGTGGAAGCCGTCGGGGGCGACATCACTGTCACCGAAGCCGCGCAGGTCGGGCACGATCACCTCGAAACCTGCCGCAGCGAGCGGCGCAATGACCTTCCAGAACACACGCTTGGTCTCTGGCCAGCCGTGCACACAGACCAGGGGCACCCCGCCGACACCCTCGCGCACGTAGGCCTGGGCGAACCCACGCGGCGATGCGGTGTGGACCGGGAAGCGATCGGGGTCGATGTGCGGTTCGGGCATGAGCCGGGACCGTAGCCGCAGCACATGGCTAGCGTGACGCCGTGACTCCCGAGGACTTCCGCCAGCACGGCCACGCGCTCATCGATTGGATCGCCGAATACCTGGAGGGCGTGGAGCAGTACCCGGTGGCCAGCCTGGTGCAGCCGGGCGACATCCGCGCCTCGATGCCCGAGCACCCGCCGACAGCGCCCGAGCCGTTCACTGAAGTGCTCGCCGACCTGGACCGTGTGATGATGCCGGGCATCACCCACTGGCAGCACCCAAGCTTCTTCGCCTACTTCCCCGGCAACTCCAGCTACTCGGCCATCCTTGGCGAGCTGGCGGCGGCCGGCCTGGGCGTGCAGGGCATGAGCTGGGTCACCAGCCCGGCCTGCACCGAAGTCGAGACGCTGATGATGGACTGGATGCAGGAACTGCTGGGCCTGCCCGACAAGTTCCGCAGCACCAGCGCCGCCGGCGGCGGCGTGATCCACGGGTCGGCCAGCGAGGCCACGCTTGCCTCCATCCTGGCGGCACGCTGGCGCGCCACTGACGGCACCATCAACACCAATGGCGATACCAGCCACCTTGTTGCATATGCAACATCACAGGCACACAGCAGCATTGAAAAGGGCCTGCGCATCGCCGGCATCGGGACCGCACAGATCCGCATCGTGCCGCACGACGAATCATTCGCGATGCGAGCAGCCGAGCTCGAACGCATGGTCTCCACCGATCGTGCGGCCGGCCTCACCCCGTTCTGGGTGTGCTGCACCCGTGGCACCACCAGTTCGATGGCCTTCGACCCCGTCGCCGACGTTGGCGCCATCACCCGTCGCGAAGGCATGTGGCTGCACGTCGACGCGGCGATGAGCGGCATCGCCGCACTGGCACCCGAGCACCGTTGGGTGAACGACGGCCTCGAGCTGGCCGATAGCTACTGCACCAACCCGCACAAGTGGATGGGCGTCAACTTCGACTGCGACCTGTTCTACACCGCCGACCGTGTGGCGCTGCTGGGTGCCTTGAGCATCCTTCCCGAGTACCTGCGGTCGGCTGCCGCCGAGTCCGGGGCAGCTATCGACTACCGCGACTGGCAAATCCCGCTGGGCCGACGGTTCCGGGCGCTGAAGCTGTGGTTCACCATCCGCGCCGGCGGTGCCATTGAGGCAATCGCGATGATCCGCCGTCACGTCGCCATCACCCAGCAGCTCGCCGAGTGGGTGGCCACCGACCCTCGGTTCGAGATCGTCGCTCCACACCCGCTGAACTTGCTGTGCCTGCGCCTGCGCGCCGGCGACGCTGCCACCGATGCGCTGATCGCTGCCGCCAACGACACCGGCCGGGCTCTGTTCACCCGCACGGTGCTCGACGGCACCGTGGCCTGCCGGGTCTCCATTGGCGCCCGAACCACCGACGAGCGCCACGTGCGCGCCGCCTGGCAGTTGCTGCAGGATCTCGCCGACTGAGCAGGTTGTCGCCGACCGTCCTTGATGCTTGAATCGGCTGCACGCCTCCGGGCGTGTCACAAAAAGGAGCACCCCATGCGATTCCGTCTCGCAGTGCTCGTCGCGGTCACGAGTGTCCTGACCGTCGTATCACCGGCTGCAGCCGGTCCCCGCCCCACCGCCGT